>Ga0182018_10000765_pt1 | contig 40069 bp, 32 predicted proteins | sample 812P2MmetaG_FD_120490 | JGI IMG/M metagenome (GOLD analysis project Ga0182018, IMG submission 120490) | Permafrost microbial communities from Stordalen Mire, Sweden - 812P2M metaG | ecosystem: Environmental > Terrestrial > Soil > Wetlands > Permafrost | place: Sweden: Stordalen | collected... | reverse complement strand
CCTGCGCCACAACGATCCCGACGATTACCTGGCACGATCGTTCCATAGTATGGGGGTACACGTGGAGGCCATGCTGGCGCTGCAAAAACTGGGCGCGGTGACGTTCGACTATGGCAACAACATCCGCACGCAGGCGGCCAAGGCGGGCGTGAAGAACGCGTACGACATTCCCGGCTTCGTGCCGGAATACATACGGCCGCTGTTTTGCGAAGGGCGCGGACCGTTCCGCTGGGTGGCGCTGTCGGGCGATCCGGAAGACATCTATCGGACCGACCGGCTGGCGCTGGAACTTTTCCCGCACAACGAAACGCTGGCGCGGTGGATTCCCCTGGCACGGGAACGCATCCGGTTTCAAGGGCTGCCGGCGCGCATCTGCTGGCTGGGATACGGCGAGCGGGCGGAGTTCGGAGTGGCGATCAACCGGCTGGTGCGGTCGGGCGAATTGAAGGCGCCCATCGTGATCGGGCGCGACCATCTGGACGCGGGCTCGGTGGCGTCTCCCTATCGCGAGACGGAAGGGATGCGCGACGGCTCCGACGCGATCGCCGATTGGCCGCTGCTCAACGCGCTGGTGAATACGGCGGCCGGGGCGTCGTGGATCTCCATCCACAACGGCGGTGGCGTGGGGATCGGATACTCGCAGCATGCCGGCATGGTGGTGGTGGCGGACGGCACGGAAGAATCGGAACGGCGGCTCGAACGCGTACTCACCAGCGATCCGGGGATGGGCGTGATTCGCCACGCCGACGCGGGTTACGAAGAGGCCGTGCGGTTCGCGCGCGAGCGGGGCATCCGGCGTCCGATGGAGCCTTGATGGCGGCGGAAACCTCGGATCGACGGGACGCCACGCCATCGCAATCGGGCTCGCTGGTGGTGTGGAATTGCAAGCAATTGGTGACGCTGGCGGGGCCGGCGCGCGCACGATCGGGCGCGGAGATGCGGGAACTCGCGGTGGTCCACGACGGCGCCATGTTGGTGCGCGATGGACGCATTGAACGCGTGGGGAGCCGCGCGGAGATCGAGCGGGCGGCCGGCGGCGATGTCGAGATCGTGGATGCGGGCGGGCGCATCGCGATGCCGGGGTTCGTCGATGCGCACACGCATCCGGTATTCGCGGGCACGCGCGCCGATGAGTTCGAAGAGCGCATGCAGGGCACACCGTATGCGGAGATTGCGGCGCGCGGCGGAGGGATTCGCTCCACGGTGCGGCGCACGCGCGAGGCCGGCGAAGAGGAACTGCTGACGGCGGCGCGCCGCTACCGCAACTGGTTCCTGCGCGGCGGCACCACCACGGTGGAAGCGAAGTCGGGCTACGGCCTGTCGGTGGAGGCGGAGTGCAAAATGCTGCGCGTGGTGGAGCGGCTGGCGGCGGAATTCAGCGTGCGCTATGTGCCCACGTTTCTGGGAGCGCACGAAGTGCCTGACGAATATCGAGGCCGGATGGACGCCTACATCGAGCTGCTGGTGGAAGAGATGATTCCGCGGGTAGCGGCGGAACGCCTGGCGGAGTATTGCGACGTGTTCTGCGAGCCGGCGGTCTTCCCGGTGGAGAAGGCGCGCATGATTTTGCGGGCGGCCGGGCGCGCGGGACTGCGGCTGCGGCTGCACGCCGACCAGTTCAGCGCGGATTACGGTTCTCTGCTGGCGGCGGAGTTGGGCGCGGACACGGCGGATCATCTGGAGTCTACTAGTCCGGCCGGGTTCGTGGCGTTGCGGTCGGCCGGGGTGATGCCGGTGTTGCTGCCGGCGTCGGTGTACGCATTGGGGTCGGGGCATTATCCGGCGGCGCGGAGAATGATCGAGATGGGATTGCCGGTGGTGCTGGCGACGGATTTCAATCCGGGGTCGTCACCGACGGCGTCGATGCCGATGGTGCTTTCGTTGGCGGCAACGCAGTTGAAAATGACGGCGGCGGAATCGATTACCGCCGCTACCATCAACGCGGCTTATAGTTTGCGGCGCGGCGGGAATATCGGCTCGCTGGAAACAGGGAAGTTGGCCGATTTTGTGATTTGCGATTGCGACGACTACAGGGAACTCCCCTATTTTTTCGGGCGCGAGCCGGCGGTCGCGGTTTATATAGGTGGTGTTTGCAAATACAAATTAATACGGAATTAATGATCGATTTGGCTTTTCGGAACGTCTAAGCAGTAGACGGGAAAAATTATATGAACGAGACCGCGGAAGCCAAGCTCGATGAGTTGAGGAGCAAGACAGATCGGCAACTAGCGTCATTGATTAGTCACAAGTTGGATCGCGGGTTGGCGTTCGCGCGCGTGCTGGACGGCAACGAGGGGCGCGAGAATTGGTCGTCGACGGAGCATTTCCGCGTGCACGCAGAGCAGGCGTATAAGGAAGCCAGCGCATGGATGCCGTTGCTCACCGCGGAGACGCAACGGGAACGGCGGCGGTTGGAGTTCAAGCTGGCTCAGTTGCGCGGCGCGTTGGATCGCGTGGCGACGGTCGGGATTCGGGCGCGGGCGGCCTGTTAATTTATGCTCGCGGTCATCGACGTGGCGCGGGCACTTTCAGAAACCCCCGGGTAAGTCATGGATTCCAAGCGGAGTGCCTCGGGAGCACAAAGAGCTTTCTGCCGCTCATTCCCGACGCTCTTCGCGGTGCGACACCGGGCCGAAACCGCGCAGGGCCGAGCCAGGCGCGTACCGTGTCGCGCACCTTAATCCAGTTGGTTTTCCCGGCCGATGGCAAACTTTTCGCCACGTGTTAACCTCGAAGGTAGTGTTCCGCCGCATCATCTGGATCGTCCTCGATAGCGCCGGTATCGGCGCGATGCCGGACGCGGCGGCGTTTGGCGACCCGCCGCACGCCGACACCTTGGGCAACATCGCGCGTCTCCGCGGGTTGACGCTGCCCAACCTGGCGGCGCTCGGTCTGGGCAACATCAAACCGCTGGCCGGCATTCCGGCCGCCGATTCTCCGGAAGGCGCGTACGGCCGCTGCACTCTGGCTTCTCCGGGCAAGGACACCACCACCGGCCACTGGGAAATGGTCGGCATTCTTTTGGATCGTCCCTTTCCGCTGTACCCGCGCGGATTTCCGCCGGAGATCATGCGGGAATTCGAGCGCCGGATCGGCCGCGGATCGCTGGGCAACAAGGCCGCGTCGGGCACCGAGATCATTCAGGATCTGGGCGTCGAGCACATGCGCACGGGCTCGCCCATCGTGTACACGTCCGCCGACAGCGTGTTTCAGGTGGCGGCGCACGAAGAGGTGATCCCGCTATGGGAACAGTACAAGATTTGCGAGACGGCGCGTGACATACTGCGCGGGCCGGCCGAAGTGGGACGCGTGATTGCGCGCCCATTTCTGGGAACCCCCGGCCATTTCGCGCGCACCGCTAATCGCCACGACTACGCCGTCCCACCGCCTCCCGGCATGCTGCTCGATCGACTGGCCGAACGCGGCGTGTCGATCCACAGCGTGGGCAAAATCTTCGATATCTTCCTGGGCCGCGGAATCGACGACTGCTCGAAGACCAAGAGCAACGCCGACGGCATGGCCAAAACGTTGCAAGCCATGGCGAGCTGCGACTCCGGCCTGATCTTCGTGAACCTGGTGGATTTCGATCAGCAGTACGGGCATCGCAACGACATCGAGGGGTACGGCGCGGCGCTCGAAGAGTTCGACCGCTGGCTGCCGCGGTTCCGCGCGGCGCTGGGTCCCGATGACGCGGCGATTTTCACCGCCGACCACGGCTGCGACCCCACGGTGCCGGGCACCGATCACACGCGCGAGTACGTTCCGCTGCTGGTCTTAGGACCGCGAGTGAGGCGCGGCGCGGATCTTGGGCTGCGCGCGTCGCTTTCCGATATCGGCCAGACGGTAGCCGTCAATTTCGGCGCAGCCATCGAACACGGCGCCAGTTTCTTGGAGCGAATTCTATGAGAAAACCAATCATGGCGGGCAATTGGAAAATGTACAAGACGCCCGCGGAAACCACTGCATTTTTCGAGAAGTTTCGGCCGTTAGTCGAAAAGTCCGAGCATTGCGAGATCGTGATCTGTCCTCCTTTCACGAATCTTGCCGCGGCCGTGGACGCCGCCAAGGGCAGCCCGATTCGCGTGGGCTCGCAGAATATCGCCTGGGCCAAGGAAGGCGCCTTCACCGGCGAGATTTCCGCCGGGATGTTGCGCGCCGTGAGTGTCACCCACGCGATTGTGGGCCACAGCGAGCGCCGGCAGTATTTCGGCGAGACCGATGCCACCGTCCTCAAACGCACGCAGGCCGCGCTGGAAGCCGGTTTGACGCCGATTGTGTGCGTGGGCGAGCGGTTGGAAGAACGCGAGAGCGGCCATACGGAAGCCGTGCTGGCGAGCCAGTTTCAGGGAGGCATCGCGGGATTGACGGAAGCGCAATTCGCCAGGGTCGCGATCGCGTACGAGCCCATATGGGCGATCGGGACTGGCAAGACCGCCACTCCGGAGATGGCCGCCGACGCCCATCGGGCGCTCCGCGGCGCAGTGCGCGCTAAGTTCGGGAAGGACGCGGCGGATGCGGTGCGGATTCTTTATGGAGGCAGCGTGAAGGGCGACAACGTGAAGGCATTGATGGCGCAGCCGGAGATCGATGGGAGCTTAGTGGGCGGGGCTAGCCTGGATGCGGTGTCGTTCGCTTCTATCGTGAACTTCTAAGAAGAAGAATTATTAGCCGCAGATGAACGCAGATGAACGCGGATAAGACATATATTTGTGCCGCAGATGACACCGGACAAGGCCAATTCATTAATTCGCTGACCGAGCAGGTGCTGGGGCGGTTTTTGAGGTCTCCAATACGCTGAGCGCGGGATTCCTCTAGAAAGTTTACCATCGGGCTTTGGTCCGCGAATTGGAATTGCGCGGACTTCGAACTACGCCGGAAGCATCGTCAGCCATAACGTATAAGAGGCTTTCTGTCGGCGAATACTTTGCCGATATCCTCGTCGAAGACGTTCTCGTGATCGAGCTGAAGTGTGTCGAGCGGCTGGCCAACGAACATACTGCGCAATGTCTCAACTACCTGCGGGCATCTGGGCTCTCCGTGTGTCTTCTGGTCAATTTCCAGAGGCCCAAAGTTGAATGGAAACGGGTAGTGCAACGATTTCCGGATTAGGTCCTTGTCTTAATCGGCGTTTATCTGCGTTAATCTGCGTTCATCGGCGGCTAATAACTCTTTCTACCAAACGTAGGTAGCCACCGCCCCGGCGCCTAACGTCGCCGTGGCCAGCTTGCCTCGATAACGAATTCCGAAGGTTTGCGAACTCTGCCCCCCATTCGCCACGATCAGAACGTTGTGTCCGTCGGCCGTCTTGAATGCCACGTTGGGAAGCGTCTCCAGGTCGTTCGACCCGATACGGACCGAGCCCGGCCGCACGAACTTGGACGCGTGCGCTACTGCGTAGTAGGCCAGATTGCGGCTTACCGTATCGCCGTCAATCGTAATCGCACCTTGGCACATGCCGCAGCCGCCATTGTCGGTGTGCGGCTGGTTCTTCGGGTCGGCCGCCAGGTTCCACAACAGCACGTTGCGGCTCCAGTTGCGCGTGGCGCCAACGATCAACCGGCGCACCGGCGAAATCAAATTAATAGCCGGCCTCGATTCCACCGAGCCGGTCACCATCTGCTCGGTGAAATACAAGTTCTTGGCGGGGTGCGCATCGTGCACCTGCGTCATCGCCTCGATCTTGCCGCCATACAGATGGAAGCCCGACCCATCGACGTATCGGGCCGCGTCCGGGTCGCTCAGAATCGAATTCGCGTATTCGGGCACGTCGCAGTTGTGATCGTAAAGAACGATTTTGGTCTTGATTCCCGCGCGGCGGAAGGCGGGTCCCAGGGCGGTCTTGAGGAACGTGGCTTGATCTGGCGCCAGCATCTGCATGCTGGGCGTGTTCTTCTCGTTCAACGGCTCGTTCTGAATGGTGATGGCGTCGATCGCGATGCCTTCGGCCTTCATGCCGTCGATGTAGCGGACGAAGTAGTCCGCGTAAACCTCGTAATACTCCGGTTTCAGGTGTCCGCCTTTGACCGCGTTGTTGGATTTCATCCATGCGGGCGCCGACCACGGGGAGCCCAGGATCTTGATCTTGGGGTCGATCGCCAGGATCTCCTTCATCACGGGGATGACGTCGGCCCGATCGGGATCGAGGCTGAAGTGGGCCAACTTCGGATCGGTCTCGTCCGCGGCCAGATCGTCGTAGGAGAAGACGTGGTCGTTCAGATCGGAGGCGCCGATGCTCAAGCGCAGATAGCTTACGCCGATGCCGTTGCCGACGGTCGAGAAGATTTCGCGCAAGATGGCCGCGCGCTTAGCCGGCTCCATGCGGATGAGGTGCTGCGCGCTGCCTCCGGTCAACGCGAAACCGAAGCCATCCATGGACTGGAACTTCTGCTTGTCGTCGACGTCAATGGTGGGATTGGAGTTAGTCGACTTAGAAAAGCGCAGGGTTGAATCCTGGCGGGCGAAGAGTGCCGATTTGTCCGGGTTGGTCAGCCAGACCGTTACCTCGCCCTTGGTTTGTCCGGGAAGCGGAGACAAGGTCAAGGCCAGTCCCGCCGCGATGTGAAATGCATTCCATTGCATGACAAGTTCATGATATCTGAAAAGCATAAATCAGGAAGCCTCCGCTCCCTGACGGTCGCGGCCCGGTGGGCGAGAGTCTTTCACGGAGCGGAGGATGTCGCAGCAGAGCGCTGCCGGATCTCTTCCACCGCCCGCAGAAACTCCCGCTCACGGTCGATCTTGATGCCGATCCGCAGCCAGTAGAGTGCCAGTGGCGCTACCAACTCGGCCGCGGTTTCGCAAAGGTTGATGGCGTCCTTCTCGGTCGTCAGCAGCGCGGTGGCGCCGTTGACCGCCATCTGATGCGCGACATGGCGCAACTCGCGCGGGCGGTAGCGATGGTGGTCGTCAAACTCGATCCAGTCGGCGATTTCGACGCCCATAGCTTCCAGCGTGCGGCGAAACGTGGCCGGATTTCCCAGACCGCAGAAGGCGCCGGCGCGGTCGAAAGGGCGCTCCGTGAGGCCGAAACGCTTTCCCGTATGGTGCTCGACCCACGCGAGCGGCTGCACCGATGCCTGAAAGAGCGGGACGTGCGGGTTCCAGCGGCGCACTTCGCGCGCGATCGGTTCCGCCAGATCGGAGCCATCGCAGCGCGTGATCAGAACCAGATTGGCGCGGGCCACCGCGGCCACCGGCTCGCGCAAACGGCCCAACGGAAATGCTGCTCCGCCGCCAAATGGATCGAGCGCGTCGATCAGCACGATGTCCACGTCGCGCGCCAGTCTGCGGTGCTGAAAGCCATCGTCGAGGACCAGCACTCCGATATCGAAGTCCTTCATGAGACGGGTACCGGAGTCGAAACGGTTGGCGCCGATCCCCACCGGCGCCAGTCCCGAGCGAATGAAAATCTGCGCCTCGTCGCCCGAGTGGTGCGATGGCACGGCTTCTCCAGCCGCCACCGCCTGGCAGGCATTGGGCGAGTGGCGGCCGTATCCGCGCGTGAGGATTCCGGGCTTTTGGCCGCGTTCCTGCAACAGTTCCACCAGGCGCAGCACGCAGGGAGTCTTGCCGGTGCCGCCCATGGTCAGATTGCCTACGCTGATTACCGGAACGGGCAGGCGGCGGGGACGGCGGAAATCGCCGCGCTGCTTGCGGCCCGAGCCCCATTCCCAGAGGCGCGCCAGCGGCCACGCCAGCGCGTACCAGGGCATCGCCGGGCGATACGCCGGCACGATCCGCAGGCGGCGCACCTCCTCCACGGCGCGCGCCGACGCCCCGCGCTGCGCCTCGGCACAGGCTTGCGCGCGCTCGCCGATCTGCCGCGCTTCCTGGGGCGCGGCCAGCAATCGCTCTACAGCCGCCGACAGTTCCGCGGCGCAGGCAATCGCGACGTACGCGGCGGATGCGCGGAATTCGTCCGCGACGGCCTGGAAATTCTCCATGTGCGGGCCCGCGATCACCGGCTTGCCGAAGAGCGCGGGCTCCAGGATATTATGGCCGCCGCGTTGCGCCAGCGTTCCGCCCATGAAGACGACATCCGCCACCGAGAACAGACTGCTCAGCTCGCCGATGGAATCGAGCAGCAGGACGCGGGGCACGCCTTCGGAATCCGAACGGGAGCGCTTGACGTATGGTACGCCCGCCGACTCCAGCTTGCCTGCCGCGACGGCGAATCTCTCGGGTTTTCTCGGCGCTAGAATCAGCATGAGGCCGGGACGCCGTGACGCCAGTTGCCGAAAGGCGTCGATCACGATGTCGTCTTCATCCACGTCGCCGGCCGCGGCTGGCGGCATGGTGCTGGCGGCGATCCAGACCTGGGCGGGTTGCGCGCGGTCGAGCAGGTTTCGAATGCGCGAGTCGGAAGGTAGCGCGCGGGCTTCGAAGTCGTACTTGAAGTTGCCGGAGACGCGCACACGGTCGGCCGGTGCGCCTAGAGCGAGGAAGCGCTGCCGGATCTCTTCCGATTGCGCCAGAATGGAATCGAGCGCCGGCAACACGGCGCCGAAAAGGCGCCTCCACGGACGATATCGCGGGAAGGCCTTGTCGGAAATGCGGGCGTTCACCAGGGTGAGCGCGGCCCCGGTGCGCTTCGCCTCGCGAAAAAGGTTGGGCCAGATTTCGGTTTCCGCAATGACCACGATGGACGGACGCAGCGTGCGCAGGACGCGCCGGACGGCGAAGACGTAGTCCACGGGCGCGTAGAAGACGCCGTCGGCCAGGGTTTGGAGTTGGTCGCCGGCTGTGGCGCGGCCGGCCAGCGTGGAGGTGGAGACGAAGATGCGGGTGCGGGGGAACTCGCGGCGCAACTGGCGGAGGAATTCGACGCAAGAAAGTACCTCGCCCACCGAAACTGCATGCAACCAGATGGCGCCGGCACCGGTCTGTTTAAATGAGCGTGGCAGGAATCCGAAACGCTGCGGGAGGGAGTGCCAGTAACCGCGGTTTCGCAGACCACGGAATAGGAAATACAATAAGAGGACGGGTAATCCAAACGCCTGCAGGACCCGATAGAGGAAATAAATGCCTTTTGTTTTCAAACGTTTGGCTCTTCTACTGAGTATAGCCGCCGCGTTCGCGGCGGACAAGCAGCCGCCGCCGTTCAAACCCGGGCCGGCTTCGAGCTTCGCCAATCACCAGACGAACGACAAGGTCACGATGGGCGCGGAGCCCTACATGATGGGCGACAAGGTGAAGGTGGCATTTGGCAAAATCGACCCTTACCAATACGGCGTTCTGCCGGTGCTGGTGGTGATTCAGAACGATAGCGGCGCCGCCATCAAGCTGGACGGCCTGCGCGCCGAGTATGTGGGTCCGAACCACGACCGGGTGTATGCCACGCCGGCTCGCGACGTCCGTTATTCGCAGGGCGCCGACCGGCCGAGAGTGATCACCGGACCGGGCCCGCCGAAGGTTCTGAAGAAGAAGAATCCATTGGACGCCTGGGAAATCGAAGGACGCGCGTTTGCGGCGCAGATGCTGGCTCCGGGCCAGACGGCCAGCGGATTCTTCTATTTTCAGACGGGGCTGCAACGCGGGGCGACGATCTATCTCACGGGGATGACGGAGGCTTCCAGCGGGAAGGAACTGTTGTTTTTCGAGCTGCCGCTGTCTTCGGACTCGCCGGAAGCGGGCCGCGGGCATTAGGCCGGCGTGGCACGCCTCGGGTCCAGGAAACCTCGGATAAATCGTTGATTCAAGCACTCCGCTCTTTTCACCTTCGCCTGGTAAAACGCCAGAATCCCGGTGACGCTAACCATCATAGTCATCCGGGGGGAGTGATCTCCCAGAAGGCCGTATCTGGACCACTACCACTGTCCGAGAGCACCCTGCGGCCGACGAAGGCCGGTGTCAGGAGAAAGGAGTTTTACTTCCAGGTTCCGATCGGCCGACGCATGGGACTCTTTGCCTCCGAGCCTGCGAAGAGAGCCTGCAAAGCCTGCAAAGCCAAAATCTGGGAATGCACAATGATGCAAATGATATACTGTCAGCTCAAAACCATGGAGACCTCCCATTTGTCCGAGGACAAGAAGCCGATGGATATCGTGATGGAGTATTTTCAAGCCCTCCGCTCCGAAATCATTGAAGCCCAGAAACTGCGTGTGCAGGTCGGTTTGGCGAAAATCGTATTTCTGGGGAGCCTGCTCGGCTTCTTTCTTAAAGACGCCAAGGATAATGCAGCCATTCTGATTTGTCCCTTTGTCGCGCTGATGTTCGATTTCATGGTTTACGGCCTTTCGTTCAATATCCGCGACGTTGGGGGGTACATCCGGGATCACCTCGAAAAAAGGGGGATGGAGCGTAGTTTTCCGAAGAGTGCCTTTCCCGACCTTAGGCTCTGGCAAACCTATCGGACCGAGAGAGAACAGTCCGGGTATCGCGATTGGGGGCGTGGAATGTTCCGCACCGGAAGCTATGGCCTATCCATATTGGTTGCAGCCGTCTCGATCCTTCAAGTGCTTGACGTTCGGACGGCAAAGGCTCCCGTGCTCCCAGTCTGGTCGTTGATCTTGCTGACCTTGATGTTAGCGTCCGGTTGGGGAAGTCTAATATGGCTTGAGTTTCACCGAAGGCCGAAACCGTCGGCTGCGGCGAGAGCGAAAAGGCCTTAGCGTTTCAGAGCACTCGGCTCCCATCCGCGCAGCCCGCCGACGGGGCTGGCACCGAGCTGCCAATGCCACCGAGATGTCCTTACCGCCGTTTGTGGGCAACTTCCGATTTGCCGATAATCCCTCAGAACGGGCGAAGTGCAGCTCTCCGGATAGAGTGCGACCCGACACGCTGGCCACCCTGTTATGATTGCGAAGACAAAGGTTTAGGGACTCGGCAGCAAGGCGCCCGCTGCGTTCCTCTAGCGGGACTGCCTCGCCCGAGAATTGGCCGACAGTGGCAACAGACAAAACGATTAGACGAATTCTTTTGAAGCCGCTCAGCCGCCGGCGGCGACTGATGGCGGATCGCAAAGGTATTATCGAAGCGCTAGAACGCCTTGACGCGCAGGCAATCGGAGAAGATATGCTCTCGCGGGTAGTTGAGGTTGTCTCTTCGGCGCGTCGTGATCGGAGAGCAGATTCTTGGAAGGATCAGGCTAGTGCCAGAAGATCTGCTGCGCTAGCGCAGGCCCTTTATGCGGCGCGACGAATTTCGCGCCAAGAGTACGTCATTTTCGCTACGTACCCAGTCGAGGGAGTACATGAAGCCCGTTTGATGGACGGACAATACGATGACGACGTTCGCAAAATCGCCAAAGAGATGGCGGCACTCGAAGAGAAGTATGGCCTCGGTCCATCTGAGTTTTGGCCGATCGGCCAAGCTCCAAAGGCCTATCAGCGCCTAAGCAGCCAATACGACTCCGCCGTTGATAAGAGGTTTGTCATAACATTGCGGGAGTTCGGGCTAAGCGACCTTGCCGATCTCAGGGAAACCAACCCAGATGAGTTCGATAGGCTCCGTGAACGGGGCCGTCGGTCGGTGTTTCACAGGGACGAGGTTATCCCGGTCCTCCGGGACATCGTCGTTCAGTACGAAACTGACGCCAGACGGGCCGCGTCCGCCAGAGCTTACTCCGCCGCAGTCACTTTGCTGGGCGCGGGTCTCGAGGGTCTGCTACTTCTCCGATGCCTCCGATCAAAGCGAACGGCGTTACTTGTTGCGGGCTCCTTGCCGAAGCGGCTGCGGCCACGGTCCCCGGACGATCCCACGACATGGAGTTTTGAAACCCTAATCGAAACTTGCCATACGGCCGGGTGGCTTCCTCCGGTGTCAACCTCTGTCGCTCAATACAATGCTGCGAGCCTCGCACATATCCTTCGCGGGCTGCGAAATTTTGTCCATCCCGCACGACGCGCGCGGGAGCGCCCGTGGTCTGAAGCGGATGAAGACGACTACAGAGACGCCGAGGCGATCTATGTAGTTCTCATGTCCAACGTGGTCGGCACCCCCAGTCGAACAAAGAAAAGCGTCCCAGCCGTGCGCTTCAATCGACGATCGATTACTTCAACCTAGACGCCTGTAACACTAGTCGCCTCGCCGGGCCGTTTCGCCTATTGCGGCGCATTTTCGGGCGGCCCGGGACACACGGCTCCCCCCAAGTCCCTCTTGTGGGAAACCTGCAGGTCACTCCCGGAAACAAAGTCCCACAAGAACAGAGAGTACATGGGCGGGCGTAGCCATCGGGAAAGATGCCTCCTGCACACCACTCCGGAACTGAGCGCCCAAGGGGAAGGAACGCCCTGATGCGGCCAGCGGCGCCCTTACTTTCCGCCTTCCGACCATGGCGGCACAATCCCGTTCATGCGGGCGTAAGCCACCAATTGCCCCATATGCTCGTTTGCATGGACAATGATCCGCAGGTACACTCCATCCACGGTGGCATCTCTGCCTTCAACTGTGACTTTGCGCCGGAGATCGGCGGGCTTCACGCCCGCGCGGGCGGTTTTCACGGCTTCCAGAGACCGCTTCAACCAGCTCACAACTTCCGCTTTCGCCGTCACAGTCTTCTCCATGGTCGGCGACGTCATGTCAGCCGGCATCTTGGGACCTGTCACACTCAGCAAATAAAAGTTCGCCAGCGCGACGTGCATCAGGACCTCGCTGTTCGATCGCACGCCCGGCCCCGGCCGCCACGCGAACGTTTCGGCCGGGATCGCTTCGGCCAGAGCCACAAGCTGTCGGGAAACGTGGCCCCACTCCCCGTCGTATCCTTGCCAAAGTCCTTCCAGCGGATCCTGCTGCGCGTGCAAGGTCACTGCGGTGAGAACCACAGCCAGCAATAGTGCTCTCATGATTCGAGATTATCACGACGAGCAACCGGACGTCTCATTCCTCCACACGTTACAATGTGCTTGCATCCCAGCCACCTATCGGGCAGTGATGTTGACGAAGAAGGGCGGGCCCGAAGTTCTCCAAGTGGTTGAGCTGCCTGTGCAAGCCTACGCGGTCAATTCACCCTTTTCCAGATGATGCACATTGGTGGCGTGTTGCGCGGCGTGTGGATCGTGGGTCACCATCACGATGGTCTTGCCGAACTCTTTGTTCAATCGCGCCAGAATATTCAGCACCTCTTGCGCGGAGGCGGCCTCCAGGTTGCCGGTGGGCTCATCGGCGGGAATAAATGCCGGGTCGGTAACGATGGCGCACTATGGCATCACGCTCCTCCTGCCCACCGGAAAGCCGGCGCGGCAAGTGGTGCAGGCGGTCGCCCAAGCCGAGTTTTGGCGCGGTGGTGACATACTCGATGCGCTCGGCTTTTTTCAGATTGGTCAGCTTGAGCGGCAGCTCCACCCTTTGCGGCGCAGGAAGGGGACTGAGCAATGGATCAGTTCGTGTTACCGCCGCGGCCAGGGGTTTATTCCCGGGCACCGCGCCGAGGCGGCGAGGCGTGGGCGGCACAGGCCGCGAGCAACGCCGCTCGCAGACCATGCGGTCCGTGGCAAAGTATCAGGGCGATTTAGGAACCGGTGCAAGGCAGGGCCGGGCCAGGATCCCCCTTGCCGTAATGTACGGAGCAGCACAGACACTCCAACCATCCGCGGCCAGCGCGATTATACTTACAGATGCTTTTGTTAGAAGCGCAGGAGGAACCAATGGCCGGCAAGAAAGTTCCGCTCCCAGGCAGCGGCCGGAGTCCGGCCGGCACGCGTGTAGGCGATGTGCCGGAGGACGAAATCATGGAAGTTTCCGTGATCCTCAAACCGAAGACACCCATGGTAGAGCCACAGACCGGCGGCGCCGCAATTGCGCGGGAGGAATTCGCCGCCAGATACGGCGCCGATCCGGGCGACATCGACCAGGTCAAGGCCTTCGCCAAGGAGTACAACCTTACGGTGACCGAAGTCGCGCCCGAACGTCGCACGGTGAAGCTGGAGGGGACCGCGGCCGATATGTCGAAGGCCTTCGACGTCCCATTCGAGCGCTACGCACTCGATGGAACCCAATACCGGGCGCGCACTGGTGCGGTGAACGTTCCGGCGGAAATGGCGGGGTCGATCGAGGCCGTGCTCGGGCTGGATAACCGGCCTCACGTCAAACCCCATTTCCGCCTGCACGGAGCGCGCGCGCCGCAACCCGACACGCCGGCCGCGGTCTCCTATACGCCGCGGCAGGTTGCGCAACTCTACCAGTTCCCGCTGGATGTCGACGGGACGGGGCAGACCATCGGCGTTCTGGAACTCGGCGGTGGCTATCGTCCAGCCGACTTGCAGACCTACTTCTCCTCGATCGGCGTGAAGGAACCCACGGTGATCTCGGTATCGGTGGACAAGGGGAAGAACGCGCCGACGAACGCCAACAGCGCCGATGGAGAAGTGCTGTTGGACATCGAGGTCGCCGGGGCGGTCGCGCCCGGCGCGCGGATTGTCGTGTACTTTGCGCCCAACACCACCAACGGCTTTCAGGACGCGCTCACCACGGCGGTTCACGACGCGACGAACCAGCCCTCGGTGATCTCCATCAGTTGGGGAGGGGCGGAATCTACCTGGACGCAACAGGCGATGACGGCCCTCGATGCGGCGGCGCAGGACGCAGCCCTGCTGGGCGTGAGCATCTGCGTGGCGGCTGGCGACGACGGTTCGAGCGACGGAGTGAGTGACGGGGGAAATCATGTGGATTTTCCGGCATCCAGCCCGCACGTCGTAGCCTGCGGGGGGACCGGCCTGCAGAGCGCCAACGGGACGATTTCGAGCGAGACGGTCTGGAACGATGGCGCGCAAGGCGGCGCCACGGGCGGCGGGTTCAGCGCGCAGTTTCCGTTGCCCTCCTGGCAGGCGAGCGCCGGCGTGACACCTCCCTCCGGCGGCGGGCGGGGAGTGCCGGACGTTTCAGGGGATGCCGACCCGGAATCGGGATATCAGGTGCTGGTGGATGGGGAATCCCTGGTCATCGGCGGCACCAGCGCCGTCGCGCCCCTATGGAGCGGCTTGATCGCGTTGCTCAACCAAAAGCTCGGGAAACCCTTGGGATTCCTCCAGCCGACCCTTTATGGGTTCTCCAGTTCGACGCAGGCGTTCCACGACATCACGCAAGGCTCGAACGGCGCGTTTTCGGCGGCCCCGGGGTGGGACGCCTGTTCCGGACTGGGGTCGCCCTCAGGCGAGAATCTGCTCGCGGAGCTGGGCGCCGCCCAGCCAGAACCCACGGCGCCGGGCTCGTAGCGGTTCGCCCTGCAAGGCGCCTACCCATGAATCCCAGACCCCCATCGGTTCGTCAGACGTAATCGACGGCTCGGTGAATTTGAAGAGCACGCACATTTCGCCGTCCCAACATTTCACCGGCGGCGGAGATCAAACCGTCAACTCGCCCTTTTCCAGATGATGCACATTGGTGGCGTGTTGCGCGGCGTGGGGATCGTGGGTCACCATCACGATGGTCTTGCCGAACTCTTTGTTCAATCGCGCCAGAATATTCAGTACCTCGTGCGCCGAAGCGGCATCCAGGTTGCCGGTGGGCTCGTCGGCCAGAATCAATGCCGGGTCGGTGACGATCGCGCGCGCCATGGCCACGCGCTGCTCCTGCCCGCCGGAAAGCTGGCGCGGCAAGTGATGCAGGCGGTCGCCCAAGCCCACCAGTTCGAGCGCGGTGGTGGCATGTTCCATGCGCTCGGCCTTTTTCAGATTGGTCAGCTTGAGCGGTAGCTCCACGTTTTCGAGCGCGGTGAGCACCGGAATCAGGTTGAACTGCTGGAAGATGAAACCCACGTTCTCGTTGCGCCAGCGGGCAATCTCCCGGTCGCTCAGTTCGCGCAGCGCGTGGCCCAATACGGTAATCTCGCCGGAACTCGGCCGGTCCATGGCGGCAATCAGGTGCAGCAGCGTGGACTTGCCTGATCCGGACGGACCCATCAACGCCACGAACTCGCCCTTCTTCACTTCGAGGCTCACGTCTTTGAGCGCCACCACGTGAAACTGATCGCGGATGAATTCCTTGCTGAGTTTGATGGTTTCGATGATCGTTTCGCTCATGGCTCTATGCCTTCGTGCGTACCTTGTCGCCGTCCTTCAATCCGGGCGGCGGATTGAGAATCACGTCCTCTCCGCCGATGAGGCCTTCTTCGATGCGAATTCCCTGCGTGCTGGTGGCGCCGGTCTTCACGGCGCGGCGCACGGCTTTGCCATCCAAGAGCACAAACACCGCGCCATCCTTGATCGCCGAGGCGGGCACCATCACCACCGGTTTCGCCGCGGTGCCATCGCTGGACGCGGGCTTCCGGTCCGCGAGAAACGCCACGCTGGCGTTCATCTCCGGGCGCAGATGGTCGTCCGGCCGCAGCACCTTCACTTTGATCTGCACGGTGGCCTTCTGGCGATTGGCTTCGGGCGAGATCTCTTTGATGAAGCCTTCATATTTCAAATCGGGAAAAGCGTCGGTGGTGATCGTGCCGTGCTGTCCGGAATGGAGTTTGGCAAAATCGTTTTGGCTGATGTCCAGTTCCACTTCCAAGTCGTTGAGGTCGGCAATGGAAACCACGTAGCCTTTGGCTCCGCGGTCGCCCACAAAACTGGTGGTGACGAATTCACCCTTCTCCACCGCGCGTTCCAGGATGGTGCCGGTGATGGGCGCGCGGATCACGGTATTCGCCAGGTTGGTCTCCGCGTAGGCCAGCGCGCCCTTGTTCTGTTCCACCTGCCCGCGCAGGGAATCGATCTGTTCCTGGCGCGGCCCCAGATGCACCAGGTCGTAGCCCTGCTGCAGCGAGTTCACCTTGTGGACCGCTGAATCGTAACGCGCCTGGGCATCGTCGAGCGATTGCTGGGAGCCGAGATTCTCCTTCACCGTGTTGCGCGCGCGATCCAGGCTCACTTTGGCGTTTTCCAGATCGGCTTTGGCCGAGTTCAGATTCGCCAGCGCCTGGGCCACTTCCTCCGGCCGCGAGCCGTGCAGGGCTTCATCCAGCTTGGCCTGCAGGCTGGCAAGCTGGCCCTTTGCCTGTTGCACGTACGCCTGGTATTCGTCGTCTTCCAGGCGGACCAGCACCTGGCCTTCCTTCACACGGTCGCCCTTATCCACGCCGATCCAACTCACCTTGCCCACCACTTTGGCGGCCAGTTCGATCTTGTGCGCGGCCACAATGTAGCCAGTCGCATTGAGCACCACGCCATTCGGCGCGCTCGCCGCGGACATGGCGAGGACGCGTTGCACCTCTACCACGGGGGTGGCGTTCAGCCGCGGCCCCAGAAAGGCCCAGCCACCAAACCCCAGCAACAGCAGCAGCGCGATGCCCACAATCCAACCGGCGGAGCCTTTGCCGGTTCCGTGGGAGCGGCGCTTGCCGCGGTCGATTTGCAGGTTCTTCAGTTCCGCGTCCATACTAGACTTGCCGCAGCGCCACCAGGATCTCTTTTCTTGCCGCGTTGCTAGCCGGGAACAGGCCGCCGATTGCCCCCAGCAGCACCGCGAACGCGATCCCAATCATCATAATCTCCAGCGACACGTGGAAATCGAAAGCGGTTTCCGCGAAATTCGAATTGCCGATCCTGGTAGTGATTCCATTCAGCGGCAGCACCATCAGGCAACCGAGCACGCCGCCAATGGCCGAAAGCAGCACCGCCTCCAGAAAAAAGCTGACCAGAATGCTGCCTTTGGAAAAGCCGAGCACCCGCAGGGTCCCGATCTCGCGCGAGCGCCGGGCCACCGCCGCGTACATCGTATTCATCGCCGCGAACCCGCTGCCGATCGCCATGATGATCGCAACAAAAATCCCGATGTATTCAATCGGCGCCGCCGACGAGGTCTGCTCCTCATAGTATTTCGGCTCGGCAACCGCGTTCATGTTCAGGCGCTGGTCGTTGTTGATACTGTTCATCAGGGCTTGCGCCGCCACCGGGTCGGCTGCCCGCACCAGCGCCGAACTGAGCACTTCCATGCGCTGCAAGTCCGACGCCACCTGGTCCAGATCCCCCCAGATCTCGCTCGCCTGCGCTCCCCTGCCCGCGTCCATCACCCCTACAATCTCCCACTCGCCGCGGCCAAAACGCAGCTTCTTGCCGGGCGCGGCCTGCGGATGATTGGCCGCCACGTCCTTGCCCACCACCAGCTCGCGCCGCCCTTTTTCGAACCAGCGGCCGCTGATTATTTTGACGCCGCGGCGCATCTCCAACCCGGCCGGCTGCAGACCGCGAACCACGATGTTGGTGCCTTCGCCGCCTTTCGTAGCCGACAGGTTGACGATCGAGATCACCTCCAACGATGCCAGCGGCTGGCCGTTCTGTCCGGTGGCGATGCCCGGCGTGAAAATCAGATCGCGAAACTGCGTCCGCGTGAAGTTGCTGACAATCTCCGATTCCGAGCCCTTGCGCAACACGATGATCTGCAACGGATCGCCGGTGGCGGCGAGCGTGGTCCGCAACCCATGGACCAGGGCCAGAACCGCCAGCAGCACGGCCACCGTGAGCCCAATCCCCAGGGCAGTCATAATCGTCGTGGTCTTCCGCACCACCAGGTTTCTCAGGTTGTAGGCGAGTGGAATGGTCATCGGGTTAGTCCGAACTGCGGAGCGCCTCCACAATCGAAGTCCGGGCCGCGCCCGCCGCCGGTATCAGTGAACTGATCAGCCCGATGGCGCATGCCGTCGCGATACAAACCGACCCCACCGCCGCGTCGAACAGTGGCGTCGGCGGCAGGAATCCGCCCGCCGGACTGTGCGCCACACCAGCAGTCAGTCCGGCAGAAAGGATGTATCCCAGCGTCCCGCCGGCCAGGGAAATCGCGAACGCCTCGCCCAGAATCATGCCCAGGATGTTGCCGTTAGTAAAACCGAGAGTCTTCAGCACTCCGATTTCGCGAACTCTCTCGCGAACGGTCATCGCCATGGTATTCCCCGAGACCAGCAGGATGGTGAACATCACGGCCGCGGAGATACCGATCAGGAACATCTTCACGTTCCCCAGAAGAGCGGCAAAGCCCAAAAGGTATGCCTGCTCGCTCTCGGTCTTGGTCTGCTCGGTGGAGTTGTCGTATCCGTCGTCGATGGTCTGCGCGATGCGCGTCACCGATTTGGGGTCGTCGATCAGCATGGTAAACACCCCAGCCGTCCCGCGCTGCGCTTCCGGAAGAGACTGTTCCAGGTAATCGCGGCTGAAGTACATCAACTCGGTGTTGCGGTCGGCATCGAAAATCCCGCGCACGGTGAACTCGTAGTTGCCGGGATAGATGTCGCCCATCAGAGTCAGCCGGTCTCCCACGTGCAGATTGAATTTGTTGGCGATGTCGCGTCCGATCACGCAGCCGGTGCGGTCGCGCTCGAAGGCCAGGCGCTGGTCGTTTGGTATGCGGAGGTCCTTGAAAACCTTGAAAACCAAATCCGGGTCCGCCGCGAAGCGCGCGAAGAAATTCTTCGGATCCTTATAGGTGCCGCCGAACCAGTCGCTGATCAGGACTTCGCGCACACCCGGAATCTGGCGGATCCGGTTGCGGTAGGATTCCGGCAGCGGCTGCGTGAGCGAAATCTTGTTGCGCGTCACCAGGCGCAACGCCTGTTCCGGTGTCGGATCGCTCAGATAGAGAGCGTGGTACACCGATATCATCACCCCCAGCAGGCACATGGAGACGGTGATGCTGGCGATCGTCAGGAAGGTCCGCCGGCGGTTGCGCCACGAGTTTTTCAGCACCAGAGGCAGGAATCGGAACATGAGGGTGAGTTCTCTAATGTATCCGATATCTGCCGGGACGTGTCAAGTCTTCCGCCTCGAGATTCTATTCGATTGGATTCCGCTTCCGGCCGATGGGAGGCATAAAATCTTCCCGGAGCCGATCCCGTCAGCCAGTTATAATCCGGTTTGACACCGAAAACCGCATTTCTTTTCCCCGGTCAGGGCTCCCAGTTCGCCGGCATGGGTAAGGCCCTGGCGGAGACCCACGCCGTCGCGCGCCGCGTATTCGAGGAGGCCGACGAAGCCCTGGGATTCGCCCTCTCCCGTCTCTGTTTCGAAGGGCCCGACGACCAGCTCAAGCTCACCGAGAACACCCAACCGGCGCTGCTCACTGTATCGGCGGCCGCCTTTGCCGTGCTCCGGGAAAACGGCCTGGCGCCCGATTTCGTGGCCGGCCACAGCCTGGGCGAATATTCGGCCCTGGTGGCGGCCGGCAGCCTGCGATTCGCGGATGCCGTCATGCTTGTTCGCAATCGCGGACGGTATATGCAGGAGGCGGTCCCGGCGGGAGTCGGCGCCATGGCGGCGATTCTCAAACTGCCCGAAGGCAAGCTGGCTGCCGTGTTGGAGCAGGCTGCGCAAGGGGAGACGGTGAGCGCCGCCAACCTGAATACGCCCGAGCAGGTGGTGATTGCCGGGCACGCCGGCGCCGTCAACCGCGCCATCGAACTGGCCAAGGCGGCGGGCGCCCGCCGCGGCGTGCTGCTGCCGGTGAGCGCGCCGTTCCATTGCGCCCTCATGCAGCCGGCGCAGGAACGCCTGCGCGCCGACCTGGACGCCACCGAGTTCCGCGACCTGACCTGCCCGCTGGTGAATAACTGGCAGGCGGCCGAGATCCGAACCGGCGCCGAGGCGCGCGAAGGGCTGTACCAGCAGGTGCCGAATCCGGTCCGCTGGGTGGAGTCGATCCGTTATCTGGCCGGCCAGGGCGTCGCTCGTTGTGTGGAAGTGGGAGCTGGTGGAGTGCTCACAGGTCTGCTGCGCGGCATCGATCCATCGCTCGCGGGACAGCGCTTCGGCGAGCCCGGAGAACTGTTAGCAGTATAGTGCGCTACACCAAGCGCATAGATTGTTCTTGACTTGGCGTAGAGGCGCCCTCGCATACTTGCCTTGCAAAGTATCGTAGTTTTTGACCATAATACGTTAGGAAGCCGTACGATTCGTACGGTCGGTACAAAACTGTGACACGTCTGAACGTCTCGAAAGCTCGAGAAGAGTTTCCGGATCTCGTCAATCGTGCTGCCTACGGGAAAGAGCGGACCATCGTCTCCCGACGGGGGAAAGATCTCGCAGCAGTCATTCCGATAGAAGACCTCCGTCTCCTCGAGCGGTTGGCTTCCGAGGAAATGGAGCGAATCGACCTCGAGGATGCCCGCGCCTCCCTGAGGGAAGCCGAAGAAAAGGGGACCGTTCCTCTCCGCGACCTCATTCGGGAACTGGGAGACTGAGGTCTGGCTTTCCGCGTTGAAGTTACTCCCGCCGCCGAACGGGATCTCCGCAGGCTCGATCCCCACGTCCGCAAACAAGTGAACCGGGACATTCTCCGCTTGGAAGAGAACCCTCGCCCCTTACGGTGTAGAGAAGATGGAGACGAAGGAAAAGCTCTACCGAATCCATCCGGGGCCTGGGAAAAACTACCGGGTCATCTATCAGATTCGCGACGAGGTCCTCCTGGTCCTCGTGGTAAGGGTTGGAGACCGGAAAGAAGTCTACCGCCGCGTGAAGTGAGCCGGCGCTACTTCCCCACCGAATCTTGCCGCGCCTTAATATACCGCTGCGTGGCGGGGATGTCCTTCCACTGCGGCGTGTCTGTGCTGTCCGCCACCGCGTAGACGGCCAGCGCAACGGTGCGGTCCACGATGGCCAGGTTGGCGTAGTCCAGCTTGGGCCACTCGTCGCCAGGCTTGTGGTAGTCGGGGAACATGTAGCCCACCGATAGGGTGTGCGCCGGGACTCCGGCATCCGCCAGCGCCTGGTTGTCGCTCTGCGCGAAATATCGCTCGTTGAGTTGCGCGTTTTTCACTACCTGCAAGCCCGTCGCGCCGCCGGCCTTCACCACGGCGTCGGTGAGCGTCGAGAAGTCGAATCCCGTCACATTCACCAGCCCCACGCTCGACCCGCCGTCGACATCGGTGCGGCCGAGTTGTTCCAGGTTCAGGTCGGCCAACGTCTTGGCCAACGGGAAAACCGGGTGGGCGCCGTAATAGCGCGAACCCACCAGGCCCAGCTCTTCGCCGAAAAACGTCATGAACACGATGGAGCGCTTGGGCCGCGCGGGCAGCGCCGCCAGCGCATTGGCCACTTCGATTACCGATGCGGTGCCGCTGCCATCGTCGTTGGCGCCGTTGTAGATGTGGTCGCCTTCGCCCGTGCCCCGCACGCCGAGGTGGTCGTAATGCGCCGTCACCAGCACGTAGGTATCGCGCAATGCCGGGTCCGACCCGCGCAGTACGCCGATCACGTTGTGCACTTTCACCGGCGTCGCCGCGGGCGGCGGAATATGTACCGACACCAGAACCCCGGCCGGCGCGGGTTTGCCGGCGCCGAGCGCGGTGCGGACCTCTTCGTCCCAGACCACCAGCACTGGGACTGCCGGAGCCGCCGTCACTTCGCGCAGGCGCGTCGACATGTTCGCCGGTTGTCCGCCGGAGCGCAGCACCACCACCAGCGCGGGCTGCAACCGGGCGGCGAGCGCGGGAAGCTGCCGCGTCACCATCACCGGGTTCTGGCCCTCCAGGAAATCGAGCACCAACACCTTGCCGCGCACCTGTTCCGGAGTCAACGCGGCCGTGGCGGCGGCATCGTTGCCGGCCACCTTCACCACCGCCGCTTTGCTCAAATCCGCCGCGGCCGCCTGCTGTAGCGCCATCGACACAATCTTCGCTTTGACGGCGCCGCTGGGGCCCTCCACCGTGAATTCCATGCCGTCCACGATGGGTGTCACATTGGCGTAGGATGCCGTTTGAAAGTAATCATCGTCCCCGGCCGGTTCGAGGCCGGCGCGCCGGAACTGCGCGGCGATATACTCGGCGGCAATCTCCAGGCCGGGCGACGGCGTCCCTCTGCCCTGCAGAGCGTCCGAGGCCAAAAACGAGACGTCGGCCTTCAGATCGTTGGCCGTCAGACGGCTTGAGACGATCTGCAGCGTCGTCGGCGCGGTCTGCGCCGCGGCGATGGCGGCCAGGAATGCGGCGGCTGCCAGAAATACGGGTTTCTTCATGAGCTAGTCTTCCTTCCAGTTGATCTCGCCGCGGCATTGCTTGGCGCCGCAGGAGCACTTCACCCGCTCGATGTCGTCGGGGAAGCGGTAATCGACGGTCAGTTCCTCGCCTGGCTGGATCACCCTGTTGCTGAAATAGAGGATGTGGCCATGCAGGATGCTGGAGCGAAGATTGGGCTCGCAGCTATGGTTGATGATTTCGGCCCCGCTGCCGCCGAAGGCGCCGTCGAGCGTCCAGTAACTGTCCAGTCCGAACAGGTAAGTGAACCGGCCGTTGCCGCGCCGTTTGGTTTCGCGCCGGCTGATTCTTTCGCCGGTGTACTCGATTACCTTGCGTTGCGCCGGGATGCGCTCGGCGGCGTATACCCCGAATCGATGGATCTTCGATTTGCGGATTTTAAGGCAGAAGCAGGCGTAGCGTTCATCGATGCGTGGGGACTGGACCAGCTTGGTAGCCATGGCGCGGAGCTTTTAAGCATTGTAACGCGAGTCGCGTATGAGCCTGTGCTTTTTCGCCGGCGATGCGCCATCGGCGATTGCATCGGATGGCGATCGCGAAAGCCACGGAGATTGGCAGAGCGGGAATCGCGGGCGGCCCGCTACGGAACCGGCGACGGTGGGGCGAATCAAGAAGTGAGTATGCTTTCCGCGCGGAGATGGCTCTCATCGCCCGCGGAAACGGGCAGAACATTTCTTAGCCGCCGATGAACGCCAAAAACTTCCTCGGCAACCTAGAATTTCACTGCGTTGCCATACCCCGTCATCTCCAGATAGCCCACTCCCGGCGACGAGCCGGAGTAAGTCACCGCGCCCTCCCAATAGGTCGGACCCGTGTCGTCTTCGGAGACTAACTCCTGACCCCGCACCGCCGCGGCGCACTCCAGCGCGACACCCATCGACGGGACGGAAATCCGCCACTTCACCGGATACTTAGCCCCGGTCTTCGGGCTCGTCCAGTACTCCAGCGGCTGCAACTCGAAATCGGCGCGCTTCAGGTGCGTCGCGCGGCCATCCTTGGCGATGAACGTGCCGGAGGAATACGGATCGGTGGTGCCATCGGTGCGGCGCAGGTCGAACAGCATCAGGTCGGCGCCGTTCGCGAGCTGCACGCTGAACCAGTCCCAGCCTTGCTGCGATGGGTCCAGTTGCTGGGTGAACCATTCGTGGTCCATCCATGCGCTGCCCGCGACTTCGACACCGTTGAGCCGGCCTTCCACGGCCAACCGGGGGAACGACACGTAATAGGATGCCTTGCCGGCGCCCGCGGCCTTCTGGCTCACACCGTTCTCGCCATTGATCACCGGTGGCTTACCCGGCGTAAGACGCAGGGAGAAAGTCATGCCATCGGCCACCGCGGTCAGCACCTGCATGTCGGACGCTTTGTCCCAGCGGACCTGCCAGTTGCCGTTCCAGATGCGGCCATCGTCCATGCTGATGCCTGCGATGCCGGGACCGGCGCGATTGAGGCGCGTCGAGTAGCGGAACCGGCCGGCGTCAATATCGGTGAGCGCCAGGTGCGCCAGATACAGATCGTCAACCCGCCACGCCGACGGGTTGTCCGCCGGCTTGCGGTCCTGCCCTTGACGGAAAAAGACCAGCTCGAAACCGTAGCGATGTCCGTCTCGCGCGCGCACATTTCCGGTGTAATACCACCACTCGGTACGGAACTCCGGGTGGTTGAAATGGTCCCGCGGAAACTGGTAGTGGTAGCCCGGCAAAGCTACCCGGTAGTCCAGGGCCGCGGCGAGAAACAGGAGTGCGAAGGCCAATCGTCAGGTTACCGCACACAACTGGGCGTGTAGAACTCCTGTTTCGCCTGGTCGGATTTGGCGGCCAGATAGTTGGCCACCGAGGGCGCGGCGTTCCCCTTGAGCTGCTGCATAAAAGGCGCCAGGAACCGGCCGAATCGGTCGAGCACTTGACTGTTTCCTTCGGCGAGCGCCGTCCGCAGCCGATCGCGCATGGTGGGCGACAGCAATTCCACGCGGCCCACGAATACGCGCTGGGTAGCGGCGGGCGCCGGCTGGACGGTGAGCGGCAGTTCGCGATCCACCATCTTTCTCGGGACCAGGTAGAAGATCCGCATGCCTTCCTCGAACCAGGAATCGTGCCAGGTCTCGACCATGGCGTCGGCCTCTTTGCGATAGAGGCCCTGCGCCACCAGCGCGGCGGACAACTCCTGCTTCAGGTGGTCGAGGTTGCCGGTCAATTCGGGTGCGCCGATTTCGGCGCGGCCCTCGAAGCCGCGCATCACGCGATAGCCGATCCGGCCACCGCGATTCTCGAAGAGGACGGCCAACGCCAGCGCCGCGTCTCCGGTATTGCGTAATTCCACGGTGCTGTCGCCGGCCATGCGGGCGCTCAACGGGACCGCGAAATTCGCGATGCCGCGGTAGAAGAGGAACTTTTCCCGATCCCGGCCAAGGAAGACACTGACAGGGTCGGCATCCGTCTCGCGGGCGGCATAGTAGTGGCTGGCGCCGGCGCCATGAGGCAGCCATGGCTTTTCGCCTGGGGTGATTTCGAATGAGTTCCACTCGATGTGGCCCTGTGCCACGGGCGGCAAAGTACGATCCGGTTCGGGGCTGACTTTGGAGGCGTTCGGGTACCATTCGGTGATCAGACCCCTGGGAAAGTCCACGCCCACCGAGACGGTGGTTTTGCGCGGCGAGTAGAAATAGAGGACCGGCGTCTCCATGCGAACCGTGACGGTCTGGTTGGCGAGCGCGTCAGTGGGCGGCGCAAGGGATTTGTACTGCTTGCCGTGGAGGTGCAACACAAAACAAGGGAGGTCGGACGGGCCGCCGAGCGGGGACCAGGGATGCGACCCTCCGGCCTCATCGGCAACGGTGGTGAAGGTGCCCCACTCGTGGACGGTCAGGCCTTGCGGAAGTTCGGGATTGCCGCCGGACCCGAAAATCGGAGCGGCCAGCAGGATGGCGACTGCGCACTTCAGAATCTGCATGAGATTCCCTCCTCAGATGCCCTATGAGACGGCCCGGGAGGTCAAACTGTTAACGCCTGCTCCCACGCGAAGCTCTCCAGGAACCTCCGGGCGAGGCGTTGATGCCGGCCCTCCCCTCCTTTACAGCCGCGGCTCCGTGCGGGCACCGTCGCGGCACGGTGCGGACGCCGGGCGTGGCGTTTTCGCTGTTTCTTCCGCGTGTCTTCAACCGAGCGGATGGCCCCGGGAGCAGGAAGAGGTCGCTCGTCGAAGCAGGCACCGGCAGGGTAGAGCGGAAGTTGACGTGCGCACCTCCCGCGTTCCGGGGAAATTGTCCTCCCAGTGCTCCCAGTGTCTGCCGGTTGCCTTCCGGGCGCTGAAAATGATAATCTAAGAGTACCGCGGGTTGACCTGTGGGCTCCCAGCCCGGTTGATTGCGTGGTTCGGTCTGTTTTAACACTTTTGACCCTGGCGCTTCACTGGCACCAGGGTTTTTTCTTTTCCCGCCGTTTTTTTTCACCTTTGGAAATCACACTGGTACCAAGTGTGCAATGCATACTTTGCAGATTGCGGAATTTGCGCCATAATACAGATCAAGCTGTTCCGGGCAGTGGGGACGCCGGACGGCAACGTGGGTAGCGGATGATGCTGGTGCCCAAACTGCGGATCGGATACGGCCTGACAGGGAATCGAACGGTACTAGCCTGCCTGGCGTTGCTGCCGCTCCATTGCCTTCCCGCGCAGGACCTTATTGTTTCTCCCGGGAGCGTGGTGCGGCTGATGCCGTCGGATTCCTACATTCTGGAGTCGACCGAGAATCGCAAGGACCTGCCGTGTACCGTGACCCCGGACAAGCCGGCCCTCGGTTTCGACCTCAAGTTCCACCTGGGGTACGAGGTCAGCGTTCCCATCAAGGAATTGGCGGGTACCGATAACCAGCTCACCATGGTCTTCCGCGTCACCCCGGAGAGCCATCCCGACGACGGAGCCTACTTTTCGCAGCACTTTCAGGTGCCCGCAATCGATCGCGACGAAGGCGGCCCGGCCTATCTGGAGGGTGCGTTCACCGTGGGCGAAGGCAAGTATCATGTCGACTGGCTGATGCGCGACCGTGCAGAGCGCATGTGCTCCTTCCACTGGGATTCGGACGCCAGCCTGCCGGCCAAAGACAAGCAGATGACGCTCGATATCGCCGCCAGCGCGGTGCAAGCCGTCGACCCGGAATTGTTCAAGCAGGAACCGCCCATCCAGCGGGAACCGAAACCCGCGCCCCTCAACGTCAAAGTCATGGTGAATTTTGCACCGCAGGATGCAAATTCCGCGGCGCTGCAGCCGCTGGACACGCGGGCGCTGCTCTCGATGCTGCGCAGCATCTCGCGCGAGCCGCGGATCTGCAAGATTTCGGTGGTGGCTTACAACATGCAGCAACAGAAGGTGATCTACCGCCAGGACGAGGCGCCGCAGATCGACTTTCCGGCGCTGGGACAAGCCGTCAAGTCGCTGCACCTGGGCACCGTGGATCTCAAGCATCTGGCCCAAAAGCATAGCGATACGGACTTTTTGGCGCAGTTGATGACCAGCGAGATCAAGGACCCGAAAGACAGTTTGGACGCGCTGATCTTCGCCGGTCCGAAGGTGATGTTGGATGACGGACTGGCGCCGGACACGCTGAAACAGCTCTCCGACGTCAAATTCCCGGTCTTTTACATGAATTACAACGCCAATCCGCAGGTGAATCCCTGGAGGGACGCCATCGGGAATGCGGTGCGATTCGTGAAAGGCGCCGAATATACCATCAGCCGGCCGCGAGATTTATTTTTTGCCTGGACCGAAATCATGGGCCGTATTGTAAAATTAAAACTGGGGCGGCCGGCTACGGCCAACGCTTCCTGGCAACAATAAAATGCGGTTACTCTCAATTGCACTACTCGCGGTTTCTGCTTCGCTCCCCGGGTTCGCCCAGAAATTCTCTCCCGAGAACCTGGGGCCATCCATTCCGACGCCTCCTTCCGTGGTCGACCGGATGCTCGAGGCCGGGCACGTCAAGGCGGGGGACGTGGTCTACGATTTGGGCAGCGGCGATGGCCGGATCGTGATCGCCGCGGCGCAGAAATACGGGGCCAAGGCAGTGGGTGTCGAAATGATGCCCGACCTCTGCCGTCAGGCGCAGCGGCGGATCCAGGAACTGGGCCTGGCGGATCGCGCCTCCATCGTGGAAGGCAACGTCTTCCATGTGGATTTCAGCGCCGCCACGGTAGTCACCATGTATTTCATGACGGATTCCAACGAGCGGCTCCGCCCCAATCTGGAAAAGTACCTCAAGCCCGGCACGCGGGTAGTTTCCAACCAGTTTCCCATCAAGGGATGGAAGCCGGTCTCGGTGGAGCACGTCAAAGCCGGCATGGACTACACCATCTACGTGTACGAAGTCGGCCACACGAAGTAAAATTCCAGCCCGCAATTCTATTTGCTCTTGCCGGCGTTATCCACCACTTGCTGTGCCAGGTAGTTCACCACCTTGGCGGCGTTGTGTGCCACTTCGTAGTAAGCCGCGTTCAGCATCTGTTCCTTGCGGTTCATCAACGTGTTGCGGATATTCTGCTGCACGCGCGGATCGGTGAGTTCGCGCTGGCCGGCGGGTTCCCGCTCGAAGACCTTCACGATCCGGTAGCCATCCGGCATCTGGATAATTCCCGAAATGCTGCCGGGTTGGATGGTGTCGATCTTGTTACGGACATCCGGGCTCAGCTTCTCCAATCCGGAAGCCGGGACGAACCCCATGTCGCCGCCGTTGGGAGCGGTGGGGTCCTCGGAGTAACTCTGCGCCAGCATGTTGAAGTCGTCCCCTTGCTGCAGACGGCGCATGATGTCCTGAATCTTGGCCTTGGCCTCGCTGGCGTTCTGGGCCTTGTTGTTCTTCAGGTTGCGCACGTTGGCGTCGGGATTGGGGGTCACCAGGATCAGCGCCATGTGGATGGTGGGCTCGGCCGAGTTGAAAACCCCCTTGTTGGCGTTGAAGAAGCTGGCCACGTCGGAATCGGTGATGATAATGTGCGAAGTGATTTCGCGGTTGATCAGCTTGTTGACGGTGAGGTCGCGGCGGAGTTGGGCGCGCAGGTCATCCATGCTCATATGGCGTTCGGCGAGCTTCTTGTCGAACTCGTCTTTGGTATACGGCGCTCTGCTTTTGTTGACCTCGGCATCGATGTCGGCATCGGTCGCGGTGAGGCCGAGCTTTTCGGCCTGCTGCCACATGATCTCGGTGGTGATCAGGCGGCCGAGCAGGTCGAGCCGCTGCGCCATCACCTGATCTTCGTTCGATTGCTCAATCGGTTCGGGGTATTGCGTCTGATAGATTTTATCCAGCTCCACGGTGGTGATGGCGTGGCCGTTGACCTCGGCCGCGACTCCCGCGGGAGCTTTGTGCTTGCACGACAACTGAAGCAGCGCGGCAAGCACCACGAGGAAACCTGCAAAGTAGCGATTCATGCGAATCCCTTATTGTAAATGGAAACGCGTGGGGCGGCGGACGCGATGTTTCGCCACAGCTTCGCGCCCCTCTTGGGTAGAATGGACGTTCTGATGCGAGTTGGAATCATTGGCACGGGGGCGGTGGCCCGGAAACACGCGCGAGCCTGGCTGAATATCGGCTACCGCGTGACGGCGTGCAGCAACTTCCACGAGGAATCCGGAGAGCGGTTCGCCGCCGAGTTCGGGGCGAAATTCGTGCGCGGGTACGAAAATCTTTGCCGCCATCCCGAGGTAGATGCCGTGGACCTCTGCACCTTCCCGGAGTTCCGTCTGGAGCCCGTCGAATTGGCTGCCGGCGCGGGGAAGCACGTGCTGGTGGAGAAGCCCATCGCCACCAATCTGGAAACCGCCAGCCGGATGATCGAGGCGGCGCGCGCCGGTGGAGTCCGGCTGGGTGTGGTCAGCCAGCACCGGTTCGACGATGCCAGTCTATTTCTATCCCGTGCGATTCTGGCCGGCCGGCTGGGCAAGTTGATCGAGTGCGATTGCTACGTGAAGTGGTATCGCTCGGCGGAGTATTACGCCCGCCCGATCAAGGGGAGTTGGAAGACGGAAGGCGGGGGCGCGCTGATCGGTCAGGGAATTCACCAGGTGGATCTGCTGCGCTGGCTGGCAGGGCCGGTGAAGGAGCTGTTCGGCGCGTGGCAACTGGGGGCGCGCAACCGGATCGAATCGGAGGATGTGGTCAATGCGGTGGTCCGCTATGCGAGTGGGGCTACCGGCGTAATCCAGGCAGCCACGGCGTTTTGGCCCGGCTATACGGAGCGCACCGAGTTCCACGGCACTGCGGGGACCGCGATCGTCTCGGGCGATAAGCTGACCACCTGGGACGTGGAAGGCGATGCCGGCGAACCCGCTCCGTTGATGCGGGAAGCGGCATCCGGGGCGTCGGACCCCATGGCGATCTCGCTGACGCCGTTCGAACGCCAGTTCCGCGATTTCGGCGAGGCGATTGCCGCCGGCCGTAAACCGCTGGTGGCCGGCGAGGAGGGCTATCAGGCGTTGGAACTGGTGGACGCGGTGTACCGCTCGTGCCGCACGGGAGAGAAAGTGGTGCTGCCGTAGCGAGAAGGATTTCGCCGGCCAGAAGGTTGTCAATCCCTTGCGTCCGCGACCGGCGAACCGGCGTGAGCCGCGCGGTGAACAGGAGCGCGCCGTCGCTCGGGCGCTCCGCGGAATGCGTCAGTGGCTCAGTGGCCGCGGATCCGATGGACATGTGCCGGACATGTTTGTATGCTTAAGACATGTCGAAGATGATCCAGGTGAGGGACGTGCCGGAACAGGTACACGGCACCCTGAAGTCTCGAGCGGCTCGCGAAGGCATGAGCCTCTCCGATTTCATCAAAAGGGAATTGGAGCGTGTGGCGGAGCGGCCGACGATGCAGGAGTGGTTGGTGCGCACACAGCAGGCGAAGCCGATCCCAGCCAAAAAGAGCGCTGCGCAGGTAATACGCGAACTCCGGGACGAACGATGATCGTTCTGGATGCCTCCGTCGTTGTCGAACTCCTCACCAACGGCAACCTGGCCGACTCCATTAGAAGCGAACTGGCCAGGAGCGACGAGTCTTTCATCGTTCCGCATTTGATCGAGATTGAAGTGGTGAGTGCGATTCGAAGACTGGTGGCTGGCCGGCGAATAGATCCCCACCGCGGCGAGCAATTTCTTGCGGAACTCGCGACACTGCCCGCGGAGCGTTATTCGCACACGCCGTTGATTGGCCGTATTTGGGAACTGCGGCACAACTTCACCGCTTATGATGCCGCGTACATAGCTTTGGCGGAGGCAACCAACTCCGTCCTCTACACCAGCGATGCGAAATTGCGTAGAGGTCACCGCGCCCGGGTCGTTCTGTTCGCCCGGTGATGGCCGGCCGAGGCCTCTTGGGATGGCCGCGTCCGCGGGACGGGCGTTCTGCGTCCAACTCGAGCGCCGACTAGCGCCGACTCTATGCCGTTGACGACATAATGCCTTTTATGACATAATGGGGGCGTGGCGTGGGAAGTTGAGTTCTCCGATGAATTCGGCAAATGGTGGGATAGTCTTACCGCCGCTGAACAGAAGAGCGTCGACTTCAGTGTCAGTCTTCTGCAGCAGGCCGGCCCGGCGTTGAGAATGCCCCATTGCTCCGGGGTTGCCACGTCGCGTCACACGCATATGCGCGAATTGAGAATTCAGCATGAGGGACGGCCGTACCGTATCTGTATGCCTTCGATCCGCGCCGGACGGCGATGCTGCTGATCGGCGATGACAAAACCGGCGACAATTGGGAGCGGCTCCCCTAATTTAGCTGCAAGTTGTCGAATCTACTGAAAATGCACTGGCTGCGTGAAGGCTCCATTGCCCGCCGAGTCCCACGCCGCGAAACGTACCCACTTCTTGCCGGTGGCATCGAACGGAATACGGTAGCGGTGGCTGGAGAACGGCGCAAGCGAGGTTGCGGATACGATCTCGCGGCCGGTGATCTTGCCGTCGCCCCAAACCAGTTCCACGAATTCGGCGGGCCAAGTCCAATCCACGTCGACCACGAAGGCGCGCTTGTCACCCGTCCCTTGAATGGAGTAGTCATGCAGCAGAACTTCGCCCGAGGTCACAAAGAAGGCGCCGGCTCGAAGGGCATCGAGCACTGGCAGCCAACCGCCGGAAAACTTGGGAAGGTGGTCGAGCTTGACGTAATTGACGTCCAGTTGCGGGTAGGTCTCGTCCTCCGGCGATTTGGTGTAGGTATCGCCTTCGGCGATCAGGTACTTGGGTCCCGCCCAGTTGTTCATGTCGTCCAGCAGGTCGAGGCAGCGCGCCTCGCAGAGACGCTTCTGGGATTGATCGACGGGCAATGACTGGAAAGAGGCTCCGGCGAAGCGGTCGCTGAGGAAGTGCGGTTGGTCTTTCACGGCATCCGGGTAGCCATCGGAACTCTTGGTGCGCGGGTGAGTCTGCCACATGAGGGCGTGCTCGTCGTTCAGCAACCGCGTCTCGGTTTCGGGCGACGACGTGTGATAGACCTTGCCGTAGGACGCGATGTTTTCCATATAGGGCTGTTCCGCGGCCGGTTGCGGGGAGCCCGGACGGCGGAGCGCGGCGTGCGTGTAATAGACCGGCTTCGGGAACAGGAACATGTAATGGCCGCCGAAAGTAGCGTCGGGCTCTTCGCCGGGAATGATCAGGAAATCCCGGTCGGAGAAGCGGGCGCTGCCCTCGAAGTAGACTCGCTGCTCCTCGAGACGGACCTTGCCCGTATCGGTGGGATGCGAATCGGCGTGGAAGTCGCACAGCGCGGCGATATTGATGCCCAGCGCCTTGAAGGTGGGAATCCATTGCGGTTGGTAATCGAGGGTGCCGGCGTCGGTCAGCTCCTCGTTGAAATGGAAGTGGAAGTGGCTCACCATCACCTGGTAGCCGGGCAGGGGCTTGTAGACATCGTCGTGGGTGAAGGCCATCACCGCCTGTTGGACGGCTTCCGCCTTGCCCGAATCCAGATAAAAGTAGACGGCCATCCGCTGCAGGGTGCCCGGGGGAGCGTTGTAGAGCGCGAAATTCTCCTCGAACTCGCGCGCCTGGGCGACGCGGCGCTGCCAGACTGCGTCGGTTGTGCCGTAAGGTTTGAAAGATTCCTCGCGATCGGCCTGGCGCACTCCCACGGCGAAAGTGGTGTCGCTATCTTTGCGGTAGTAGTTGTACCCGAGGTTGGATTCCACTTCCCGCGAAAAAAAGAATTTGTGGGATGCGGGGAAGACGGCCACCGAACCGGCGCCGCTTTCGACGACTTCCACCCGGTTGCGCGCCTTCAGCGCCACGGGGTCGGTGTTGACGTTGCCGCCGAACAGGTAATGCTGCCAGCCGCGCGCGATATCGCGCCACACCAGGCGGGTATCGGTGTCAATGGTGAAACCCTTCAGGCCGGCGACGAACTTGTACGCCACGGAGGGTGCGTCGGTTTTGGCGATCACTTCCTGGCGAATCAGGTTGGCGCCCCGGTAAACGGTGTAGCGCAGACCGCCGGAGAAGAGACCGGCAGAGACGCCGGGAAAATTCGCCTCCAGACGGGCGCCGTCGGTGTCGACCTCGCAGCCGGTGATTTGAAACGTAGCCCAGGCGCGCCGGACCTCTTCGGGTTTGCGCGGCAAATCGACGGCCGCATTGGAACCGGGATGCCCGGGGACGTTCAGAGGGGCGTCCCAGAACGCGAACCATTTCTGGCGATCGATGATTTCGGGTGTGAACATGCCCAGTTGACGCAGGGGCACTTCCTGCTGGGCGGAGATGCGCCGCCGGCCGGTGGTGACCTGATATTCGGGAGTGAGGTTGCGTCCTAGTACGGACCACTTGCCGTTCTTCTCCACGGCTAGCTCTCGCACCACGGGTTGGCCGCCGTCGACCCCCAGGATGGCGCGCAGTGCCTGGCCGCGCTCGCCCTGCCAAGTCAGTTCCAAAGAACCCGAGCGCATCTCGGCTTTCAATCCGTCCAGCGCCTTATAACTTTGAAAACTGCAATTGAGAGTTTGCGCGCCGGCGAAAGCCTGGAGGAGCAAACCAAGAAACGCAATCCTGTGCCAGCCCATGTTCATCACCGCCACAGAGTCTATCAAAACGCTTATTCGATTGGTGAGGCCGTTGCTCCGATGTTCGCCTCGCATGAGGCCGTGTGGACATTACCTCTGGCCGCGGAAAGACATCAAGTTCCCAGGGGAGAGGACCGCGGGAGAGGGTAGAGTAGAACTGTCAATGTGGGTCCTGGCGCTTCCTCGGGCCAGATGGCGCGGCAGACATATCGATGTGCAACTGCCGCGCGATAGGCGATTACAAGATGGACCTCTTGAACAACGCGGTTGCCCCGACCCTGCCGGAGGGCATCCTCAGCCGTGGCCTTCAACGACACGCCTGAAACGATGTTTCCGAAGTTGCCGGACGGCGGGACAGCGGCCCACGGCTGCGCCGGCCCCCTGGCACGGCAATTGACGTTTGGAAACTGGCTGCTCGCACCAAGAACTGTAGCTTAGCCCCCGAGTGCCGGAATACGTTAGCGGACTTCTGAAACGACGTACCAAGCTAAGGCTGGCGCTCGCGCACGGTCAGGTACATGTCGGAGGGAACGTTCGTCAGGGTCTGCCGCGACCCGGAGGGCCACTCGATTTCAATCGTGTCCGCACGCGAGCTGCGGCCCAGCCCGAAATGTACCGCCAACTCGCTCGAACATGCATAACCAGTCGACGTGGTGACGTGATTCACCTGCGTGATGCCGCCGGCCCGGACCACCACGCGCGTTCCGATGGCGTCCCGGTTGCTCCTGCCGCCGATGAGCTGGAGCGCAATCCAGTGGTTGCCCTCACCCATGATGTTTCGAAGCAGGACGGGCGGCTCGTTGAGGCGGGTGACCACGGCGTCCACGCGCCCATCGCGATCGAAATCCCCAAATGCGACTCCGCGGTTCTGTGCGGCGGGACCGGCGAACGCGGCGCGAAACGCCCCATGGCCGTCGTTGAGCATCAGCAGATCTCGCTGCCGGGACTTGCCGCTGGAAAGCAGCTCGGTGTTGTCCTGCACATCGCCGGCGGCCACGAAGACGTCCTTCCAGCCGTCATTGTCGAAATCGAAAATGCCCATGCTCCAGCCGCTCAGTGGCATGCTGATGATGCCCGCGTGGCTCTGGTAGGTTACGTCGCTGAACAGACCGCCGCCAAGATTGCGGAACACCGGGAAGGTCTCATGGCTGAGCGCTGTGATCGCCAGATCCTCCCAGCCGTCGTTATCGAGATCGCGGAAATCGACGCCCATGGACGAAAGCGCTTTGCCGTCGTCGTTGTAGCCCACACCCGCCTGGAGCGCAACCTCGCGAAAGGCGCCGTTGCGCTCGTTATGGAACAGGAAGTTCGGGACGGTGTCGTTGGCGACGAATATGTCCATCCAGCCGTCGTGGTCGTAATCGGCGATGGCGATGCCCATGCCTTTGCCGGGATGCGCGGCGATTCCGGAAACGGCGGAGACATCGGAGAACGTGCCGTCGCCGTTATTGTGATAGAGGCGGTTGGGCAAGGGCTGGTAGAAGCGCGGATGGCAATAGGTCCGAATGCCGCGCGCGGCGTCGCCGCAGAACAACTCGGCAGCCGGGTCCCATTTCACGTAATTGACCACGAACAGGTCCAAGCGGCCGTCGTTGTCATAATCCACCCAGGCCGCCGCGACCGCCCAGTCATGGCTCTCCAGTCCGGCGGCGCGGGTCACATCCTCGAAGGTGCCGTCACCCCGATTGTGGAACAGGGTGTTGCCTTTGACGCCGGTGACGAAAAGGTCGGCATGTCCGTCGTTGTCGTAATCTCCCGCGGCGACCCCGATGTTGTAGCCGGAGCCGCCTACCCCGGCCTTGTCGGTCACGTCCTCAAAGGTCCAATCGTGTTTGTTGCGATAGAGCCGGTTGCGGTACCGCGGGCCGGTCTTTTCGAGCGATGGCTGTTCCGCGCCGTTGGTGAAATAGATGTCGGGGTAGCCGTCGTTATCGTAGTCGAACACCGCCACGCCGCCGGCCATGGTTTCGATCTGGTGCCTCTCGGGCGAAGCGGCGTTGTCGAGTACGAACGAGATGCCGGAATGCGCGGTGCGGTCCTCGAAGGTAGCGGCGGGGGGCGCGGCCGAGGGGGCGAGGATCGTGGCGACAGTCAGCATCGCGATGGCGCCCAGGACGGCGGTCTTCATGGGCTTTCCTGCGCGGCTTGGCAGTTTGCGAGCGCCTTGATCTCGGCTTCTGCCGGACCGCTCTTGCCGCCGGCGGAGTAGATCCGGGCCAGCAGATTGTGAACGCGGCACTCGCGGGATGGCCGCGCGGGCTCGAGTACCTGCGCGGCTTCCTCCAGGCTTTGTTCGTGATACAGCACGCGTGCCAGTTCGAAGCGGACGTCGATGGCGGCCGGCGCCAGTGCCAGGGCCTGTCGCAGCGCGCGCAGGCTCTGGGTAGGGCGGCCCTGCCGGAACAGAAACGCGCCGTAAGCCAGATAGGGCCTCCAGGCTGCGCCGGCTAGATCCACCGCTTTGCGAAAGGACTTCTCGGCGGCGTCGAACTGCCCCAAAGCATCCTGCGCCAAGCCGAGGTTCTCGTAGACGCGGGATTGCTCCCCCCCGGCCCGCAGGGCCTGTTCAAACGCCCCGATGGCTTGCTCGAAGCGGTTGGCGTCGTAAGACGCGCGGCCGGCGAAGTACCAGGCATCGGGGTCCTGCTTGTCCAGGCGCTGGGCCGTCTCGAAGAAACCTTGCGCGCGGTCCCATTGTTCGCGCGCGGCGCAGACGCGGCCCGCCAGGATGTACCCCTTCGCGTAACGGTTGTCGAGCGCGATGGCGCGTTGGGCCTCGTCGAGCGCGGCCTGCGACTGGCCGAGGTTCAACAGCGCTCCGCCTAGGAACACACGGACATCGGCCCGGTCGGGGTACAGAGCCAGGTATTGGCGATAAAAACCGACCGCTTCGGCGGCGCGGAGCGAGCCGTAGGCGGCGTTGGCCTGCGCCAGTAAACGGTCCCCGGGATCCTGTGTTGCCACCATCCCCGGCACGCAGCACAGTACGGCGAGCGCGGGTCCGAAGAACCGTATCACGGCACTTTCACTACCTTGAAATCCATAAACCGGGCACTGCTCCGATGCGAGAAAACGCCGGCATCGAGAGCGCCGTCCGCCCCCGCTACGCCGGCTTCGCCGATCTTACTCCAATTGGCGCCGTCCTTGCTGGAATACTCGATGAATTTACCCTGGCGCTGCCAGCTTGAGCCAGCGCGGCCATCGCCGCCGGAATCCCACTCTAACCCATGGCTAGACCGGGTAGTCCAGCATCTTGGCCACGCGTATTTGCCAGAAAATCGCCGGATCGACGACACCGAATTGTTGCGCGACGTAGACGCCCTCGGTGCTGGGGTCGGCGCATACGCCTGCCATGTGGTACGACGGTAATGCGACTGCGCTCTGCGCGATCAATACGCTGGAGCCGATGTCCGGGTTGTTCTGATACCAAACGCTGGCGCGGAACTGGGTGAAGATTGTCGGGTTGGAACGGACGCAACCGACCACGATATCGCCGTTAGCGTTGGCGGCAACGGCGGGCCAACCATAGTCGAAGACGGAGCCGGGCGGATCGTCCGCGGTGGAAGCCAGACCGTAGATACGGTCTTTCAGGACCGTGACCGCCGGTTTCGCGTCGAAGAATTGCGAGACGTCCACTTGCACCAGGCGCACCACGCTGTTTGGACCCGACTGTCCGGGCCAAGTGATCCCGTCGTTGGAGGCGAACACGATTTTCCCGTCGCGATACTGGGCGTTCTGCACATTCCAGTGAATGACGCTTCCGTAGTCGACGACCTGGTTTCCTTCTTGCACTCCATTGATGGCGCCGGAAGAGGTTTGAATCGAAAACTGCACGGTCGAGACCTTTCCGTCGCGAACGCCCCAGACAGACGCGTGGGTGGGGTCATCGCGGTGCACCCAGAAGGCATCGGTACACGGGGAATCGTGGACGCACGGCGCGGCGTCCGAAGCGGCTACATTCTCCCACTCGCCGCGGTGGATTCCGTTGTTCGTCGCCAAGTCCTCCGCCGAGTACATCAGGTGACGGGTGCGCGTGAAGACATGGGCGTTGGTCGTAGGATCGACGAGCTTCTGCATGTCGTCCGAGACGAGCAGGTTGTTGCTGTTCACGCCAACCCGCTGATAGTCGTGACCGTCCTCCCCCGGCGTCCCGACCGGGTCCGCATAGACGAAAAAGCCGTCGCTCGGATCCTCGCTCTTGGAGACGCCGATTAACAGCCGCGCAAGCTTTTCGCGCGTCTGGAACACCATGAAGAAGCGCTTGCGGTTGATGTCGAAAACGACGCGCGCGTCCTTGGTGGTGTTGCTGCTCATATCGACGGCGAGGATCTGGCTGATGCCGGACTGCTCGAAGAATGCGTCCGCGGGATACGGGGTCGCGTTGAAACCCGGGCCCGGGCTGACCGGCACTCCGGCCTTGGTGTAGCAGGCAAACGCGCCGCGGGCGGTGATGCAAACGTGGGTGCTGCTGACCGCGACGTTGCAGTCCGCCGGGTCGCCGCCCAGGCGGATGTTCTGGGCGCCCGTCCCGGTGTCGAAGGTGGTGGTCGGGTTTGGCCAGGGCACTCCATAGGGGCCGCTGCCGGTGTGGTCGTGACCGTGAGCGCTCGCCGGACACGCACCTTGCGATCCGTGGCCCGCGTAGAACAGCCCCTGGCAATTCTTGCACCAGCGCCATTCTCCCTGCGTACCGGGAACGGAATCGCTAGTCTGGAGAGAATAAGGTCCGCTGCCGTTAGAGTTGTGAGCAAACCCGGCCGGACAAACGGATGTAGGGTTGAGCGAATAAAAGAGGCCCTGGCAATTCCGGCACCAGCGCCATCCGGGTTGGGCGCCGGCGATGTCATCGCCTGTCAGCACCGCATAACTCCATTGGGAGCCCAAGAGGCCCTGGGCCGCGTGCGGCGCGCCTCCGTTACCCGGGCACACTCCTTGCGAAGCGTTCCCCGAGTAGAACAATCCCTGGCACAAGTAGCACCAGTTCCATCCGGGTTGCGAACTCATTTTGTCCCTCCTGGCCGCGGCGCCGAGGCCACCGCGGCGATACGAAGCCGGCTTGCGGCGTGGCCATCGAGAACAGCGGGCGTTGTGGGTCGAGCGAGCCATTCCCGCCGTCGGGGGAAATAGGCAAAAGACGCTCGATCCATTCCATAGCTACCCAAAGTGTAGATGATTTCGAATGGCTTTTCTCGACTTTTATTGCGGCTCAATGCCCACCGGCGGATCGCCCGGCTTCGCGAGAGACTCGCCGGAACGGGCCGGACGACTCCGAGCGCATCGAGCATCTTTTTCGCGCCGTCGCAATTGCCCGTCGCTTCCCGAGCCGGAAAATATCGTGCGCATATCCGCGCACTGCGAGCGGAACATTCCGGGCGTCCGCGGAGGCGGTTAGAGTGGCCGACGTGACGCTTTACGGGACACCGGGCGAGGGGCTGTTCCCTCCATATCGAGGGTGTCCCGAAATCTTCTACTGGTCGAGGAGCGCGCAAGGACGTATTCCGGCGCCCCGCTCCTTGAGTCAGGGAACGGAAGGTCTCGATGCGACAAATTAACTGGGCCGGTTCAGTTCGGCTTCTTTCCCCCCAACAGCCCCTTCAGCAAGCCGCCCGCTGCCTTGCCCACGCCCTTCACCTCTTCCTTCACTACGGCCTTGAGGTCCGGATGGAACACCGGCTCCGCGCACGTGCCCTCTACCGTGAAGGGCACCGGCTCGTTGTTCACGATCTTCGCCACGCCGCCGGTGTGCACCGTCGCCTGCATCTTGAAATTCAAGCTATTATCGGACCCCACCGTGCCGCCGCCCCCCAGCTCGCCGATGGCCGGAAGGATCAGCTTGATGGCGTCCGCGGTCATGCCCTCCGGCGCCACCTTCACGTTGCCACTGAACTCCTGGATCTCGGTGTCCGACCCACCTTTGATCCCCGCCAGCTTCTCGATCGCCGACATGCGGCTCGGCAGATTGAACCCCGCCAGTTTGGTATTGTTCAGGGTAAGCGAACCGGTAGTGACCAGCCGGTTCACCGGCCCTTCGATGGTGGCCTTGACTCCCGCGGTATAGTGGTCCCAGGATTTCAGACCAGGCAATAAGCTAAGATTTCGACGGAGTCGTTGACAAGGAGAGGTCGATGACGACGACGAGAAAACAGCACAGTCCGCAGTTCAAAGCACGGGTGG
>Ga0182018_10000761_pt1 | contig 40181 bp, 37 predicted proteins | sample 812P2MmetaG_FD_120490 | JGI IMG/M metagenome (GOLD analysis project Ga0182018, IMG submission 120490) | Permafrost microbial communities from Stordalen Mire, Sweden - 812P2M metaG | ecosystem: Environmental > Terrestrial > Soil > Wetlands > Permafrost | place: Sweden: Stordalen | collected... | reverse complement strand
TCAGGGTTTTCGATGCGATTCAACCGAGAGCTGAGAACTGTGTTTCTTACACCATCCCTTTCCTCAACTCCGTCAACGAATACTTCGTCCCGCGCCACTCGATCCCGTCATTCCACAAAGTGAGAATCATCGACCGCAAAAGCGTATAGATGAACAGCGCCGTGCTCGCCGGATGCAGCAGGAAGTAATACGCCGGCACTGCCGACCGCCAAGACATACCAACATAAATCGAAAACATCGACGCCAGCGCGATCGCGTAAGGCACCCGCGCCCAGCCATGTGCCAGAAAGATGCCGAGAAACGGCCCAAAATTCAGGAATGCCAATGCGAACGCCGAAATCACCGTGCGCCACCACTGAAACGACAGCACCGCAAAAAAATTCTTGGTCAGATTGTTGACCACCCCCATAGCTCCTTTGGCCCAGCGGATCGAAATCAAATCACCGCCAAATACGTTGCGCTGCGCGAAACCGGCCTTCTTCACAACCTTCCCCAACTTCATGTCGTCGAGCACTTCCATGCGCAGCGCCGCATAGGTTCCGACCGCGTCATAAATCCGCCGGCGCACCAGGTTAAATGCACCCACTCCTATGTGATCGTCGGTGCTGGGATCGGCCACTTTCCACGGCCGGTGCCCAAACATGAACATCGTCTGAAAAAAAGCGATCATCATGTACTCGCCCGGCCGCTTCATGATCATCCGCGGAAACAACACGACATGATCGGCGGGCACAGACTCCGCATACGCCAACGCGCGCCGGAGCGAATCTGGTTTGAACAGCACATCCGCATCCGTAAAAAGCAGCCAATCTCCAGTCGCCTCTTTCGCCGCCGTCCACATGGCATGGGTTTTCCCCAGCCAACCCGAGGGCAATTCGGTGTGATGAATCACGCGAAAGCTGGTGAAATTCGGGTGCCCCCTTTCTCGGGTCTTTTGCGAGAAATGAGTTTTCTCCATCTTTTCCATAATCTCGCCCGTTAAGTCGGTCGATCGGTCGTTCACCGCGATCACTTCATAGTTGTCATAGTCGAGCGCCAGCAGCATATTAAGAGCTTGCGCAATGGTCTCTGCTTCATTGCAGGCGGGGACAATGACAGACACGCGAGGATTTCCGGCAGACGAAACCGGATTCAGATCCCACTCGGGCCGCGAAACATCGGCCACGCTGGGCATGCCGAGGGCAGCATCCGCAATGCGGGAAATCCACGCCAGCGCCAGAATCGTTCCCGCAATCCAATGAAAGTAACCCATCCTGCTTACGTCTTCCCTGCGGCGGCGGACGCGCCATCAATCCCGACCGGCGGCGCAAACTTCATCCCATAAAACAGTATGGCAGACGAGATCCCCATCGCGATCACCGGCAGAATAAAGGCCGCCTGCAACGATCGCTTGTCCGCCACCCATCCCATCATCGTCGGTGACGGCACGTCGCCCAGAATGTGAATAATGAAAATGTTCACGGCCAGCGCCGTGGCCCGAATGTGCGCCCCGACGGAATTGATCACAGCTGCGTTCAGCGGAGCAGTATTGAAGAGGAGGAAAAACGCAGCCACCCCAATCGCCGGCATCATCACCGGCCCTTTTACAAACAGTGCCACAATCATGACCGGCATTCCCAGTAGCATGCTAGCTGCCGAAACCAGATAATAGGAACTCTTCATCCGCGGCAGCAGATAATCCCCGAGCCATCCGCCCGCCAGCGCCGCCACGATGCCGTCTACAACAATGACGATCCCGAACGCCAGATTGGCCGATTCCAGCGTGTAGCCGCGCTCGCTGAACAAAAACTTCGGAATCCATACTTGAATCCCGCCCAGAGAAAATGTCATGGCCGCCATGCCCAGCGTCGAGGTCAGGAACGCCGGATTGCGCGCCAACCCCAGAATCGTCTCTCGTTCCGGAGTCTCTTTTACCGAATCAAACTGCCCGCGCTCCGGCTCCTTCAGAAAAAGAACCGCCAGCGCCAGCAGAAATCCCGGGGCAGCCGCGATATAGAACGGAAATCGCCACCCATAATGCGGGGCCAAATACCCGCCCAGCAAATATCCCGCCGCCGATCCCACGGGAATCGCCAGATAAAACACTCCCAGAATGCGTCCGCGCTTTTTCTCCGCGAACAGATCCGCCACGAACGTAGGCGCAATGGTGACGAATGTCGCCTCGCCTACGCCCACCAGCGTGTGCCGGATCAGCAACTCCGTATACGTGTGCGTGACCGCGGTGAGCAGCGTCAGCCCACTCCAGAACAGTGCGCCCAGCACGATGATGGGCTTGCGCGAGTAGCGGTCCGCCAGCGGTCCCACGAACGGCGCAGCCAACATGTAGAAACCAAGAAACGCGCTGGTCAGATATCCGATCTGCGCATTTGTTAGATGAAAGTCATCCTGCACCAACGGCTGCACTGCGAACAGCACGTTGCGGTCTGCATAGTTAAGCAGGTTGAGCGCCGTCAGAACAATCAGCGCGGTGCGGGGCTGAAGATCAGTTCGAGCCACAGGTCGAGCGAATATAGCATGCCGTCGAATCAGATTACGCGGGCAAGGTTCTCACAGGATTGTTCACCTGGATTTGCGAACCAAGGCGGGACACTGGGAAAGCGCCACACTCGAGAGTTCCCCCCCCGGCGAAATCCTGCGTGAAGAATTCCTCAAGCCGCTCGGCATATCCGCCTACGAGTTAGCCAAGCGGCTTCGCGTTCCCGCTCCTCCGGTCAACCCCATCGTACTCGAGCGCCGCGGCATCAGCGCCGATACCACCCTGCGCCGGTCGCGCTTCTTCGCGACCACCGAGCAGTTCTGGCTGAACCTTCAAAGTGCCTACGAAGTCCGCGGCGTCATGGCGCAGCAGGCCGCTGAAATCGAGCGAATCCAGCCGCGAGCCGCATCCGCATCCCGCTCAGCAAACGGTAGTTCACTCAGAACGCTCTCGCCCCTTCGGTCTCGGCCACTTCGCCACAATCGTCGTCGCAATCCCGCCCCGCGGACGAAATTCCCCTCTCACCTCCGCCCACACCGGCTTCGCCCACTTCACCACATCCTCCATCACCTGGTTGACGACATTCTCCTGAAAAATCCCCAGATTCCGGTAGCACTGCAGATACTCCTTCAGCGATTTCAACTCCAGGCAGTGTTTATCCGGCATATATCGAATCGCCAACACGCCAAAATCGGGCAGCCCGGTCTTCGGACACACCGAAGTGAACTCCGGATCGTCCACCACAATCTGGTATCCAGGAAATTGGTTTGGCCAAGTCTCAATCTCGGGGAACTTCGTGTCCAGACCAGCAGCGGCGTGCTCAGGCGTATAACGCGGCGATTTACGCATTCTACTATTGTAGCGTTTGCGATTGTCGTGTTGGATCAAATCAAGGCTGCACCCGAAGCCATGCTGCCCGCATCCAACCAGATACCATGTCACGGCGTCTCCGGTACAGCCCCAGCCTCCGGAATGGTAGATTACTACTTACGGTTATTCCTGCCGCAGCCTGAAAGACGACCATCGGTTGGCATTGACGAACAATTCGAAAACGCCGCCCGGTCGGCGGTGGATTTGGCCCGCCTTCGCACTGCTGGCGATCCTGGCGCTGCTATATTCCTATCTTCACCAGACTCCTCTCAAAGTACGTGCCGCCACCGTCGAGCGCGGTCCGATTCGCAGCCTGGTCTCCACCAACGGCAAGATTGAGCCCATGCAAGGCTTCGAAGCGCACGCTCCCATCTCAACCACGGTAAAGCGCTTGCTGGTCAAGGAGGGCGACCATGTGCGCAAGGGCCAACTTCTGCTGCAGCTCGACGACGCCGACATCCGCACCCAGGCTGCCCGCGCCCAGGCGCAGGTCAAAACAGCCCAAGCCGATCAATCCGCTCTCACCACCGGAGGCACTCAGGAAGAAGTACTGACGTTGAATTCACAACTGATCAAGGCTCGAAGTGCGCGGGATGCTTCCCAGCGCAATCTCGAGGCATTCCACCACCTGCAGCAGGAAGGTGCAGCGTCTCCGGGCGAAGTTCATGTGGCAGAGGACACTCTGCAACGCGCTCAGGCCGACCTCACCCTGGCCGAGCAAAAACAGAAAGACCGCTACTCCGAACCAGAAACCGCGCGCATTCAGGCACAAGCGGCCGAAGCGCAGGCCGCGTATGATGCCGCGGAAGATGCTCTCCGCCAGTCCAGCGTACGTGCCCCTTTCGACGGCATGGTCTATTCCCTTCCGGTCAAGCAAGGAGCCTTCGTCCAGAACGGCGGGTTGCTACTGCAGGAAGCTGATCTCTCCCGCGTACTAGTTCGCGCATTTGTCGACGAACCTGACGTGGGCCGCCTGCACGTCGGACAAAAAGTTGAAATCATTTGGGACGCACTCCCCGGCCGCACCTGGACGGGCACCGTCAATAGCGTGCCTTCGACCGTGAGGTTGCTTGGCTCCAGAAATGTGGGCGAGACCACCTGTGTGGTCGACAATCACGATCTGCGCCTGCTGCCCAACGTCAACGTCGGCGTCACCATCGTGGTCGCCGAGCACCGCAATGTCCTCACCTTGCAGCGCGACGCTCTGCGCATCGACGAGAGCACGCCATACGTTTATAAAATCGTCGACCACCACGTGATGCGCCAGCCGATTGAGTTTTCCTTGCAGAATCTGACTCGCGTCGAAATCACTTCCGGCCTCTCCGCAGGCGACATCGTAGCTTTGCCTGCCGAGGAATCCAAACCCCTCTTCGATGGCGCTGCCGTCAAGGTGGTTCCCTAGGAGATGAGGGGGACAACGCAGTTCGATCGTCATTCTCGATTCGCGCCACTATTCCTTTCCGCCTTGCTCGCCGCCTTCTCGCTACAACCCGCGCGGGCGGCCACTTCTGCCCGGGATCTTCTCGCAGCCGGCAAAGTGGATGAAGCCATTCAGATTCTGGAACAGCAGGCCGGCCAGTCCGCCACCGACGCCGAAGCCTACAACTTGCTCTGCCGCGCCTATTTCATGATTGACCAATGGGACCGAGGCATCAACGCTTGCGAACACGCCACCAAACTCGATCCTCAGAAAAGTCTTTATCATCTCTGGCTGGGTCGCATCTATGGGGAGAAGGCCGACCGCGCCGGATTCGTCTCCGCCGCAGGCCTGGCCAAGAAAGTCCGCATCGAGTTCGAACGCGCCGTCGAACTCGATCCGAGGAATTGGGAAGCCCGCACCGATCTCGCTGAGTTTTATCTCGAAGCTCCGTCCATCGTGGGCGGCGGCAAAGACAAGGCCCGCGCCCAAGCCGACGCGACCGTGTCCCTTAATCCCGCGGTAGCACATGCTATCGCCGGCCGAATTGCGGAGAAAAGCAAAGACGCTACTGCCGCCGAACGCGAGTATCGGGCTGCGATTGAAGCCAGTCGCGGAGCAGCGCAAGCCTGGCTGCACTTGGCCCAATTCCTGGCTCACGCCGATCGTCTCGACGAAATGGAGCAGGCCTTGCGCACCATGGAGTCCCGCCCCCTCGAGCGACCGGAATCGCTTATGGACGGCAGCAGCCTTCTGTGGCATACCCACCGCGACTTGCCTCTGGCCATTCGTCTGCTTCGTCGTTATCTTGCCTCTCCGGTCGAGGAAGGACCGGCCTTCAAAGCACACGATCTGCTGGGCCAGTTGCTTGAACAACAGGGAGACCGCCAGGCCGCCGCCGAACAATATCGCGCTGCTCTCGCCCTCTTTCGCGGCTACACTCGTGCTCAGGAAAACTTGAAGCGGGTCGAAGGTTGAAGCAACTTGGATCGCACTCCCACGTCTTGAAGCTATCGCATCAATGGTTTTGGGAAGGGCACGGCTGCAGAGGTTCCGCTCGGAGACGCCCATGATGCGGGGCTTTAAGCGCCTGAGCACTCACAGTCTACCTTTTCGGTTCATTCTGAGAGGGCTTCGATGGGCGAGGATTTTCGTCTTCGTGGTGCTTCCGCCGACATTTAAAATCTCGCTGGCATGACTGGTTCGTGAAATCATTTCCAGATCGCCCGAAAAAGCTCGTTCCGAAAGGGTCGCAATGAAAACCTTGTGCCGCGGTACCCACACCGCAAAATGGACTCTGGCATTTTTTTTAATCCCCGCTTCCCTGCTCGCCGAATCCGTCTCTCTCAAGCGCGTGGTCGAGCTAGCTCTGATTCACGCCACCGGTGCCGCCATCACGGCTGCCGACGAGCAGCACGCCTCTGCCAACTATGAAGAACTGCGCAACAATTACATCCCTCAGCTCGCAACCGGAGCGGGTCTCGGCTATTCGTATGGTTTTCCCCTCGCCCTTGAGGGATCTGCGCCCTCTCTATTCAACCTCACGGCACAATCCGCGCTTCTCAACCCCGCGTTGCGCGATTTCGTGCGCGCCGCCAAAGCCGACTCCGCCGTCGCTGCGTTGAACACTAAAGATCAGCGCAACCAGATCATTCAGGACGCCGCCCTGAGCTATGCCGAACTCAGCAAATGGGAACTGCGCCTGGCCCGGCTCCAGGAAACTGAGGCTGCCGCCAACAAAATGCAAACCTCAGTCACAGAGCGCGTGAAAGAAGGCATCGACAGCGAACTCGATGGCCTCCGCGCAGGGCTCTCGGTTGCGCGCATTCGCCTGCGCATCGCCGAGGCGCAAGGCGCAGCCGACGTGCTCCGCGAACACCTCTCCAAACTCACGGGACTTCCCGCCGCCGATATTCAGACCGACTCCGACTCGATCCCCGCTCCGCCCGCCGCCGCAGGGAACCAAGCTGGCGCAAACAAGACCGCGAACGAAGCGGCCACCTCCAGTCTCTCGGTGGAAGCCGCCGTCGAACACGCCCGCGCCCAATACTTGCGAGCTCAGGGAGAACACAGATCGCTTTGGCCCAGCGTCGATTTCGCCGCGCAATACGCCTTGCTCTCAAGATTCAACAACTTTCAGAACTACTACATCCCTTCCCGGCCCTGCACCACTTCCCTCGGCGAATTCCTGTGCGTCACCAGCAGCTTCCAGCAGAACAACGCAACCGTAGGCGTCAGTATCCGATTTCCGCTGCTCAACTTATCGCAGCGCGCCCGCGCCCGGGCCGCCGACGTCGACGCGGTGAAAGCGACCAAACAAGCCGACGCCGCTCGTAACCAGGTGTCGGAAGAAACCTTGCGTCTGCAACGCTCGGTCGCTCAGATGCAAGCCGCGCGCGAGGTTGCCCAACTGGAATACGAAATCGCTCAGAAGAAGTTGACCGCCGTCCAGACCCGCATTGATGCCGGCACCGCCACGCTCCACGATCTCGACGACGCCGATTCGCAAGCCAGCGAACGATTCATCATTCTCCAGGACGTCACCTTCGAACTCGAGCGCAACGAACTCGGCGTCCTGCGCTCCACGGGAGATTTGGAAAAATGGGCTCTAGAGACGCCGTAGCCCGCCGGCCTCGGACCTACGCAGATTGGAAAGCGGAGCTCCAGGAAATAAGTGCCATGGCGGCTCCAAGAAAATAGCGCCGAAGGGCGCGAAACTGCCGCCGGAGGCGCTTCCAAAAATAGCCCAGCGCTCCCAGCGCTGGATTCGCCGCAAGCACTGAGCGCGTCGCGGAAAGAACGCCTGAAAAGCGCGATCCCTACAACTCCCCACGCAGCGTCTTCACCATTCCGCGAATCGCCTTCTCATTACGCCGGTACCAGCGCCATTGCCCTTTCCTGGTCGCCTCTACCAGCCCGGCCTTGGTCAGTATCGCCATGTGATGCGAAATCGTCGGCTGCGAAAGCGGTACGCGTTCCTCAATGTCCCCCGCACACAGGCTCACTCCCTCGGTTCTCCTCGGCGCCGATGCTTTGGCCTCCACTTCGCATTCCTTAAGAGCTTGAAGAATCCGACGCCGGGACGGGTCGGCAATGGCACGCAACGCACGATCGAGAGCAGCTTCACTGGAAAACATCGACATTGACTAGAAATAGCGCGGAAATCGATGAGTGTCAATATAAGAGATCGTTGATCGTCTGCTCTGTTTGCGAAGCGGGAACCATCCTCCGCGTTTTGGTGTCCAATTCTCACATACCTGAAGTGCGGATAACGGTGAGTTGTCGGCTCGGTTCGTCATCGCCCTGGGGTTCAACAGTTCCTGGTCTTTTCGCCAGCATGAGGATCGGTGTGAGCACTTTTGATTTGGTTGGAACTTCGGCGCCAAGACCAGTTCCGCAATGGCTGCCCCCAATTGGCGGGCTGGGTGCCGCAACCGTTGTTGCCTGTTTTGCGTGCCGCTGGCCGGTAGTACATTCGCTTTCGACGCGTGACTTAATTGGCGAAGCTGCAGGAAACGTCCTGGAAGTCTTTTTCGCGAATGTCGTAACCGTTTGGGCCCTTAACGCAATCGTGCCGCGCGCGATAGGCATCAATGTTTGCCCCGATGTTCGCCTCAATGTTCGCCCTCTCATCCTACGAACCTCGCTGGCTGCACTCTGGTTAGCTCCTCTCGCGCTTTTCATTCGTGAGAATTCTCCATGGGCCATGGCCGCAGCCGTCGTGCTGGTGGCCAGTATTGTGCAATCATTTCATTTGCTGTTTCGAGCGAATCCGTACGATGGCGCGCATGCCATTGAGGAGTCTCCGCTTCTCGCCCTGAACCGCAATCCACTCAGCGTGCCACAATCATCCCCCGGCTTGCGGCGACAGATCCTCGGAGTCGGCGCAGCTTTCTGCGCTCAAACCGGTGCACTAGCGGCCTTCGCTGGATATCCGTCCACGGCCACGGTACTGATGGGTATCGCTACCGCCTTCTGGACATGGTCTTTCACGGGAGACGCGCCACCTGACGCCGGACAATATTGCTGGCCTTCGCATTCTTCGTCGCGCCCTCTGTTAATCCTCGCGCTCGCAATCCTTTTCACCGCAGCCGGGCTGATTCCCTATCTGCAACACTCGTATGGAATTCGTGGCTTGGGCGTTCCATCCCGATACCACGCGCACCGGCGATACCCCCAAGGCGAACGGCGTGGGCAGCCAGATCCCGAGAAGAAGTCCGAAGGTTCGCTTCTTCCTGAGACCCAAGGTGATCCCGGCGTCATTCTGGTTCCCGAGAAACTGACCCACGTAAAGCTGCTAGCCCCAGTTCCCACTATCGAAAACGGTCTGCTGAGGAACCACCGCAGTACGAACCCCTTGGTAATTCCATTCGACGGCGTTTATTGGTTTTTCAAAGCGCCGGACCAGCATCCGCCCCGCACTTCCCGCCAGGCGCACGGTAGCCCCGAAATGCTCAACATCCGCTCCACCGACCGGCGTCCGTTGTCCATGGAAGCGCACGAGAATCTCGGCAACATGATCGAGCTTGGTGGTTGCAGCAGAATCCAGGTCGCGATTCGAAATGCAGACCATTATCCAGAAACGGTCTCCCTGGAACTCGTCCTGATCAACACCCGTGCACCAGGAAAGCCGGCGCAGTCTCTCGGGAAAGTGATGGTCAAGTCGACGCGCCCATGGAAACTCTATGACGAACCTGCGCCGGCCGCCAGCGAGACGCTGGACTTCGTGTTACCAGCGAAATCCTCACTCCGCCGTTTCGACGAAGTAAGCATCGTGTTTCGAATCGACCCCGCCCGCGCAGACGCCGGCCCTAAGATGGCAATCGACCACCTGGTGCTCGTTCCTCGAGGTCTGTGACTGGCTTGATCGTCAGCGGCTCAGGAGGCTTCTTGAGCCTGTGCGCGGAACTGCGCAATCGAATCTTAGGACTACTTCTTCAGAATCGGGCCGTATCCATCCGCGATTAGCCGCGTCCGAATCGCCTCGGCGTCTTTAATGTCGGAGAAGGGCCCAACTTGCACGTGAAATAGTTTGTCGGCTGGAACCGGCGTCGCGACAAAAGCCGGATAGTCTTTGTTCTTGAGCGCGTCCACCAATGCATTCCCATCTTCCTGTTTGCTGACGGCGGCCACCTGCACGAAATATCCCGCGGCTGGCAGCGTTGCCGTCGGGTCCGCGGTGCCGGTTGCAGCCGCTTGCTTTGGAGCTGCGGCCGCATCTGCTGGCACGGCCGCCGGTTCCGTTTTGGCGTCGACCGCCGGCGTCAATTCCGGATTAGCATCTTTCTGTTCCACCGCCTTATAGAACGTCATGGGAGCGCGCGCCGGCGAACCGCTGCTCGCCTTCGTTGTACCTGGAACAATCTGCGGGGAAGCGGCCGCACTGGCGGTAGTGATCGCTGGCTCCGATTTCCGTCCCAGCGAATACCCCAGCCCGAAAAACATCGCGCAAATCCCAACCAGCCCGAAGAACAGGGCCAGCAGTTTACCCGTTCCCAGCGTAATTTCCGTGTCTTGTGAAGAAGCCATCATCCAAACTCCAGTGTCCAACTCCATAAATTTCTGGGCGAGCGAAGCGCTCTGCATCTTTCTACGCAGTCTTCGCCGGCGCCGCCCCGTTCCCGCCTCCCAACAACTTCTGCAGCCCCGAGAAAAAGTCCACCGGCACCGGGAAAATCACAGTCGTATTCTTCTCCACGCCGATCTCGGTCAGAGTCTGCAAATAGCGTAGCTGCACACTGACCGGCTCCGTTGCCAGCAGATGCGCCGCATCCACCAGTCTCTGCGCCGCCGAGAACTCGCCCTCCGCGTGAATAATCTTCGACCGCTTTTCGCGCTCCGCCTCGGCCTGCTTGGCCATGGCGCGCAGCATCGACTCCGGCATGTCCACCTGCTTGACCTCGACGTTCGTGACTTTCACGCCCCAAGGCGAAGTGTGCTGATCGAGAATGCTCTGCAACCGCAGATTGATTTTTTCCCGGTGCGACAGCAGTTCGTCGAGTTCCTGCTCACCCAGCACTGACCGCAGCGTAGTCTGCGCAAACTGCGAAGTCTGATACACGTAATTCGAAACCTCGACCACCGCTTTGTTCGGATCAATCACACGCAGAAAGATAACGGCGTTCACCTTCAGGGTAACGTTGTCGCGCGTAATAATGTCCTGCGGCGGGACCTCCAACGCCTCCTGCCGCAGCGATACTCGGACGATGCGGTCAATCGGGGCGAACACAAAGGCTACTCCGGGACCCTTGGCGTTCGGCAGCAGGCGGCCCAGGCGAAAGATCACGCCCCGTTCATACTCGGCTAAGATCTTAATGGAGCTGAGAATGTAAATGACAACGATTATGCCGACAACAGTACCGAATCCACCTATGACTTCCACTGGACGCCTCCACCCTGGGACTGCGAAGAACACTCCTAACGCGAATTGTATCGCACCTAGAACAAGCCGGAGGGCAAATCACGAGTACGAAAGTTACCTGCCTTGATGCGCCAGCCCAGAGCCTCGCAACGAATTCAACTGAGGTCGGGATCAATCCCCTGATCCATATATATCCAGAGCACTCGCGCCATCCAGGTCAGCACCGGGGCCAAAGGCAGAAATAATACGATTCCTGCGACCGCACTCTTCGTCAAAGGCCACTTCCACGCGGCCCACACCAGCGCCGCGAGCGCTGCAATGGTGCCTATTCCCAGGGCATAGCTGATGTACATCGCACCCAGGAAGTATCCGTCCTCGCGCTCAAACTTCAAACCGCACACCGGGCACCGCTCATACATTCCCGGAAACAGCCACACCGATTTGCGAAAGATTTTCCCAGCGCGGCATCGAGGACAAAGCTGCCTCAGAATTCCCCGCATCGCAGACACGTCAGCTCGCTGCATGGACGAAGTCTAGCAGGCAAGGGCCGCTCCAATAAGGATCGTTGAGATCTGAGGGATGCGGCGGGACGCTGCGACCGAGATTCTTTCCTTGCTGCGGCGCTCGCCGCTTTTTTATTGAGATGGCCACTGTTACCGGCCAATCTTGCCGCCAAACCTACCGCGCGGCCCGCGCCACCTGAATCCGGCTCGCATCCACCGAAATCGGCCGCTGAATCTCCATCTCAATCGAAGTCCCCACCGCCAGCTTCACATCCGGACCATGCTTCAGCAGCGCCCAAGCCACTCCGCCCGCTATTCCGGCAAGGCCACCATAACGCGCGCCATTCAAGCCGCCTGCCGCCAGCCCGCCAATGCTGCCCACTGTGCCCCCAACGGCTGCGCCCTTCGCCGCATCCTCAACTCGCTTGCCGGTGTCCTTGTCAGCCTGAATCGTCCCTTCTTTATCCTTCACACTGTTGTCGTCTGCCCCGGGAGTGTTCTCCACCGACGCCGGTAGCATGACGGTATAGCCGCTGGGATAAATCATCGATGTAAAGTGCAGCAGAAGCTCCGCTCGCGTCTTCGACCGCCCGGCATGCTGTACGCGGGAAATTTTTCCCTGAATATAGGTTCCCGCCGGCACCAGAATGCGATCATTCACCACAAAGGGAAACGCCGTTGAGGCATACACAGGATCGCCCTCGCGCGCATTCTTGGTCGAGATCGCCTGCGCCAGAGACAATGGAATCTTCGTCCCCGCCGGAATCACCGCCAGGTTCGGGTCCGGTTCCTCCGCCAGCGTCGCCCCAGCCGGAGCCGCAGTCAAAGCTTTCCCCTGCGCGGCGGAGTCGGATTGTGGCGCCCCCGCAGAGCTAGTCGGAACACCGGTCGGCTTCGCAATATCCGTCGCCTGCCCCCACGCCATCCCGGAAACGAGAAGCACCGCTAATAGTGCTCGCATGCAAGCCTCCCTCAACACAAGCCTTCTCTTAACGCCAAGCCTAATCCCCGGGGCAATCCGCTGCAACTATAACCCTGAGATGCGCCTTGTGACAGTCTAGCTGCCCAGCGACTCCGGCGCTCGCTCGATCGCTCACAGCAACTTACCATTACATTGCGCGCTCTAAGCAGCGCGTTCGGAGCAGCAAGGAGGTACTCCCATGTCCTCATTCCGTTGGCGAAGCGGCCTCTGGCTGAGCCTGCTCATTGCCTCGGTCCATCTTCCCCTATCGTCCGCCGTTGCTCAGGCCCCTCCTACGCTGCCGCAATCGTCCCCAAGTTGGCCGGATCCTGCTGTCAAGGAAATTTACAAGAAATGGCTGGAAGAGGACGTGGCGTGGATTATTACCGGCCCTGAATGGGCGGACTTCGTGAAGCTCTCCACCGACAAGCAACGCGACGAATTCGTCGTAGCCTTCTGGGAACGCCGCAACCCGACACCGGGATCTTCCGAAAACAAATTCAAAGAACAACACTATCGCCGGCTGGCGTATGCCAACACTCACTTCGCTGCCAGCGTCCCTGGATGGAAAACGGATCGGGGACGAATGTACATCCTGTACGGCCCTCCTGTCAGCGCGAAGGGATTGAAAGGCAGCTTTCCCAGCGGCGCCATCAATCAATCAGGTCACTTCTTTTCGAATCACAACGCGGAGATCGAGTGAGTTTATGCGATGGCAACCCCACCGGTGGGCTCTTGGAATCACAAGCAACACTTTTTGCTCCATCAACCCTTCGCCTGCCATGCCTGACCAGCGTGGTAGGCCAGGTTGCCAATGTGGCCAGCGCGCGCAGCCGCGATCCCGGTTTCTACCGGCGCATTCGGCTCTTTACGCGTCTTGATGCAGTCGAAGAAATTCTCCATGTGTGAAATCGTGCCATCGCGGAAGCTGCGTTCGGAAAGAACCGGATTCTGTCCCTCGGCGACGCCTTCGCGATAAACGGTAAAGCCTCCGCGATCGATCTTCAATGTGGCTTCCGTCCCGCGGAACTCAATGCCCCCGTCGTCGATGGACGAACTCATCATGCCCTCGTACACCACGTCAAAACCGGGATAACGGAAGGCCGCCTGGATGGTGTCAGGACAATCCCACTGATCGAAAATGTATTTGTCCGCGAGCATCTGTGCCTGACGTGGCTGATCCGATTTCATAGCCCAGTGCACCACATCGATCCAATGCGTGAACAAGTCGGTCATCGCCCCGCCGCCAAAATTCCAGTACCAGCGCCAGTAATGAAATTTCTCCTCGCTGAAAGGCTGCTCGGGAGCTGACCCCAGCCACATCTTCCAATCGAGCGCCTGTTGGTCAATCGGTTTCGCCGGCCGGTTTCTCTGGTAGTTCTGCCACCAATAGGTTCGCACCTGTGCCACGCGGCCGAGACTGCCCGCCTGAATCAGATCAACGGCATCGCGAAAATGAGTCCAGCTGCGCTGCTGCATGCCGCACTGCAAAATCTGCTTGCTGGAACGAACCGCGCGGGTAAGTGTGGCGCCCTCCTCCATGGTGTGGGTCACCGGCTTTTCAAGATAGACATCCTTGCCCGCGGCCAGCGCATCGACCGCCATGCGGACGTGCCAATGGTCCGGTGCCGCAATGATTACGGCATCCACGTCTTTGGTCAAGACTTCACGGTAATCCAGGTGAGTCGTGGCGAGACCGTCGGAGCGTTGCACGACCGCGTCGCGGTTGGGTCCGTACACGTCGCTGACGGCCACAATCTGGTAAGCGGCGACCTTGTCGGCCGAGTCGAGGAGACCCCTCATGCGGTGGCCGGCCCCGATGACTCCGATACGCAAAGTGTCGTTGGCGCCAAACACTCGGCTCGAAGCGAGCGCGGTAAGTCCGCTGGCGACGAGGAAACTGCGGCGGCTAATCACGTTTGAGAGGACCTCCAGTCCGTTTTGTTGGGACTGATCCTATCAGGGTTCTCTCCCAGCGTAATCTTTCCATGAGCGTTCTCAACGGTTATCCATCTGAAAGAGCATTCCGATTGTCCGTTCCAGCATGGAACAGACCGATGACGACCTCTTTCAACCTACGCCGCTTAGCCATGAAGAATCGGTTCGCTCTTCGAATTATGAGCCTAACGGGAAACTGATACGAAAAAACTTACACGCGCACGGATGACACCTAGAGCAGGTTGCGGAAAACCTCAGTTCGCAGCCTGTTTGCGTTGAGAAACGATCTCCCTGATGCGCTCGTGCCATCGCCAACGCACCCGATGTCCGAGTAGATGCACGCCGCCGATCCAGCGGTCGATACCGTTCAGCGTGATGTGGTCGGCTTTTCCTCCGAGCACACTGCGGCCAGTATCGGTCACCCCGATCTTAGAACCGTTGAACTGATAACTCTTGAACGTACCTTTGAATGGTTCTGCAAAGCGGAGCAGCGGATGCGGCGCCGTAGTGAACGCGCGCAGCATATCAAACAGCAGCGCATCGCCAACCAACTCGGTGTGGAGTGCCGTCCCAACTGCCGCTGCCGGCGCGGTGACGCCCAAAGAGTCCACAGTTCGGAGTAGTTTCCGTTCCAGCCGAGACAGACCGCTTTGCCTCTCCGGATACTCCTGCAACATAGAAGTGATCGTTTCTCGGATTTCGGGGAGAACCCGAAGATCAGTGGTTAACAGATGGGAGAGTGCTTTCGGAGACGACGAGCAGAACGCAAACCAGACCCGCCGGCCGAGGCGCCTCTGAGCTGGAGTAATCGGCTGGCGGGCATCGTAAGCCTGAAGAAGTGGCTCGGGTCTGAGCCAACCGCCATAGGCGGAAACTAGCCGAAGCCGTGTGTTGTCTCGGCTGTGCTCATCGAACCAGGCCAGCAGTTGGACAAGGCTAAGTTGGCAAATGGATGTGGCACCGAACCACAGGACAATCTCGTCGTACTCGGTGTGATGGGTGAGGGTAGCGTCACGCTTGTCGAACTCCGTTGCGCTTTTCCCAGTCCAGAAGCGCGAGCGCAACCGGCTCAAGCGGCGCAGTGTCAGGCCACGAGGAACCGGTCCAGTATAGAGGGCATCGCGCCACGACAGGATGTCTCCCTTCTTTCCGAACCCCGCCTGGCGGAGCGAACCTCCTGTAGATTCGCCGTCAACGATGTGGAGCGTCTTAATCGCCACGCGCAAAGAATACAGTGTTTACGCAGGATCAGAAAAGACTCTTGTTTCCACAACGTGACCTGATAAGAAGAAGACATGCGTGGACAAGACGAGCAGCAGTTGGATGTGTTCAGCTTTATGTTGAGCCCAACATAACCTGATTATGTTGTCCTCAGATTTATGTGACGTTCAGCATCTGTCGGCCGATAGACAGCGAGTTCCAACTGGCCGAACGTCACATAAGTTGGTTAGAGTTGAGCCAGGAGCTTCAGCAGGTCAGGATTGTCGCGCCAACGTTTTCGCGGTTGCCGCAGTTTGGTTTCACACATACCCAGCGCCTTCGCCTTCATCTCCAGATCACTTTCCGGGTAGATATTCGTCGTATCGATTGAGACGTGCCCGAGCCATGCGCGGATCGTGTTGATATCCACTCCGGCCCGCAACAGGAAGGCCAGCCATCAACTCACATAGGATGTCCCGCTACCGCCGCATCCTCTGCCGCATAATCGAACTGTGCCAGAAGCGCGGCGGCGGGAGGATTTTCCCGTTCCCAGCGTATCGTTCGCGGGATTGCGTCCTCAATCGTCACCGATTCCTCGTATCCTAGTTCCTGGCGGATACGCGTCGAACTTGCCGTCCAATGCTGCGCGGCGTTGCCTGGCTTTAGCAAGTGCCGTGGCGTGCGCTCAGTGGGCAGCACGACGAAATCCCCATCCCACCGCATCGCGGCGGCGATCTTTCGCGCCCATTCCAGTTCGCTAAACGATGGTTCCTCGCACACGTTATAGATACGTCGCGCTGCGCGATCATCAGTGGCAGCCAGCGCAATCGCTGCGGCCACGTTCTCCACGTAGCCTCGCGGCGAGCGCCAGGCGGCCAGCGTCTCGGGAAAGATGATGTGGCGCCGCCCGTCGGCGATGCGCTTCACTACGGGATGAAAACGACGCAGTGGATCGCCCGGTCCATACACCATTGGCAACCGGAGTACCGTGCCGGGAAGTTCACGATCGTTCATGACAACGCGCTCGGCCGGAATCTTGTCATAATCGTCTGTTACCCAAGCAAAGATCTTGCGCATGAGCTGCAAGCCCTCGAGCGGGTAGGGATGCAAACAGCGTCGCAGCTCCGACTCTTCCGTAAGGGGCACTTCCTGCAGCGGTCCGCTTTCTGTACCGTGCGAAATGCCCACCGCACGGTACACGTCGATGCTGCTGAGCATGACCACCCGCGTGGTCGCGCCACGAAAGATGTTCATCAGCTCTTCTGCCTGCGCACCAGAACTGATGACAAGGTCGATCACCACATCCGGAAGAAAACGCTTCAGTTCCTGAGCGCAGCCACTGAGTTGGTTGCGATTGCCACGAATCTCCTCCACGCCGGCGGGCGCAGCCGTCGTGCCGCGGTGAAACACCGCCAGTGCGTGTCCTTGCCGCGTTAGCGCCCTCACGGCGAACCGCCCGATAAAGCCATTCCCGCCAATTAGAAGAATACGCAATAGGATAGTGAAATAGTCGCAAGAAATACGCTTCGGGTGCCAGCAAATTCTCTTGTCCACGATAGCAACTGATAAGAAGTATCCACGCCCGGCGATGACGAACACCACACGGATCCCCCTAGCACTTATGTTGTGTTCAAAACTCAAAAACCTAGGAAGCATGCCGCGGCGCGCGCCGACCCAACATAAATGCGAAGACCACATAATCAGCGATGTAAGCCCCGAGCAGCGAGTGCCGCAAGACCACCCCTTGCGTCCTCTTGGCGTCATGACCGACGAGGCACTGCAGGAGCTGCAACCACGGTTCAACAGGCTGTACGCAAAGACTGGACGCCCCTCGATTGCGCCAGAGAAGTTGTTGCGGGCGCTCCTGCTGCAAGCGCCGTACTCGGTGCGCAGCGAATGGCTGTTGGTGGCTCGACTACAATCTGCGGTTCCGCTGGTTCGTGGGCTTGAACATGGATGACGCCACTTGGGATGTGACTGTGTTCACCAAGAACCGCGAGCGTCTGCTCCATGGAGACATTGCCGAGGCCTTCTTCCAAGCCGTGCTCCAGCAGGCACGCGAGCGGAGCCTGCTCTCAGACGAGCACTTTACCGTGGATGGAACGTTACTGGAAGCGTGGGCGAGTGTGAAGAGTTATCAACGCAAGGATGCCAAGAACGCCGTCCCGCCGGACGATCCTGGCAATGCGGGGTGGTTGGGTGGCCCAAGCCTGTCCTACCAGAAGCGGGTGCCCCACTGTTTCGCGTTCTTTGCAAAAGGGTGGGAGACAGTCGCGCGTTGTGCCTCTGGTTCCCTATCGGCTTCCAGCCGCGTTCCCGACCGCATCGGGCGCCACCCGCCAGCGTGTTATTTCAGCTTCACGAAAAGCAGCACGAAAATCGCCCAGACGCCCACCGTCAGGGGAAACTGCACCAAAGAGGCGTCCCGCAGCGCATTTCCTCTGGGTAGGGCATACGTGGCCAGCAACATGGCGAGAGCCGTGAGTACTCCAAGAATCAATCTGCTTTTCCAATTCATGGGTGTTCGTCCTCCCTTTCTCCGTTGCACTTCGAAAACGGCAGGGATTTTCCTGCTTCCCACTTTTCAGGGTTTCTTAGGTTTGTCATCCTTCGCCATGTCCTGGCTGGGAGGAAGAGTCTTTCTGAGGTGGCTATGAATCTTGCTCAGTTCCCAGAAGATCAACAGCAGCAGAATCGCGATTACGAATAGCAAGAATTGGACATTCATTTAGTAGTTTCCTGGCGGCCGAGGAATTTAAACGCTCAGGCATTCTACCCCTGTCATCAAGCTTTGGGTAAGAAGTCGATTCCACACCGTTAAAAACATCGCTTCTCATCAATCGCGACGGAGAACGCCTTACTTGTAAATCAAATACTTCTCCCGCATCTTAACAAATTTCTGCAGCGTCTCCTGCCAATCCTGGGCAATCCTCCGCGGGTCCTGCCCCGCCACCAGCGCGTCATACGCGCTCTGATTCATCAGCAGCTCAGGCAGGCGCTCAATCTTGTAATCCGCCGGATACAACTTCCGCAGCGCCGCCGCCAGCTCCATCCCCAGCTCCGGCGCGTCAAATCCGTTGCGGTCGGTCACAACGATGTTTACGCCCAAGCAGGTCTGTCCCGCGTAATTGCTCGATGTGGGTGTAAACGTCACCGGAACGAAGCGGACTCCCGCGATCCCCCGCGCGTTCAGATAGGCCGCGAGTTCCTTGCTTTTCATCCAGGGCGCGCCCAACAACTCAAACGGAGTGTCCGTCCCGCGTCCCACCGAAACATTCGTGCCCTCAATAATCGCCACTCCCGGGTACAGCGCCGCCTCGGTCACGCTGCGCAAGTTGGGCGAAGGATTCACCCATACCAGCCCCGTCGAATCGAACCAGTCGCCGCGCTGCCATCCCTCCATCGGCACCACTGTGAGCTTGGCGTTGATGTTGCGTTCGGCGTTAAACATCTTCGCCAGTTCGCCCATCGTCATCCCGGGCCGCACCGGCACAGCCCAATAGTCCGTAAAATTTTCCTTGCCGGCGTCCGACACCGGGCCTTGCACAAACGATCCCGTAACCGGGTCGGGCCGATCCAGCACAATCAGCTCAATCCCCGCCTTCGCTGCCCCCTCCAGAAAATATCCCAGCGTGGTCTCGTAAGTGTAATAGCGCGCGCCCGCGTCCTGAATGTCGAACACCACCGCGTCCAGATTCTTCATCACATCGGCCGGCGGACGCCGCGCCCCATCTGTCCCCCCATATACGCTGTACACGGGAACCCCGGTCGCCTCGTCCACGGAATTCCCGACGCGTATCGTGTCCAGCGTTCCCGTCACGCCATGCTCCGGACTAAAAATCGCATCCAGCGAAACTCCCGGCGCCTTGGCCAGCACGTCAATCGTCCGGAGGCCCTGCCCATCGATTCCCGTCTGATTCGTCACCACGCCGAGTCGCTTTTTCCCCAAAGCCCCGGTCACCGGTTGCAGGACATCAAAGCCATGCTCTTCGAGCACATCGATCCCAGTTTTCACCGTCCCATTCCGCGTGCTCATGCGCCGGGACGCACTCAGCGCCTCGTTGTATCCGGTAATGCTTTTCCAGCGCAGCACCTCTTTTTCCGAAGGATTCAACGCCATCGCCGCCGCGATTTCCGTCGCCACCTTGGTTCGCAGCCCAATCGCGTTTCCCTTCCCGCGAGGATGCACTGAATTCGTAAGCAAAATAATGTAGGTCTGCGTTGTCGGATCAATCCACACCGACGTGCCCGTAAACCCAGTGTGCCCGAACGATCCCACCGGCAGCAGATCGCCGCGATTCGACGAAAACGGAGAATCGATATCCCACCCAAACCCGCGCAGCAGCGGCGCCTGCGGTGGCGTCTCCGGCGACGTCATCTTCTCGACGGTGTCCGCCGCTAAAATTCCCTTGCCACCATCCAGCAGCGCTTGCGCAAACTTCGCCAAATCGTCGGCCGTCGAGAACAACCCTGCATGCCCCGCTACTCCGCCCATCCGCCGCGCCGTCGGATCATGCACTTCTCCGCGCAGCATGTGCTCATTCTCGTCATATTGGGTAGGCGCAATTTTCGGTCGCCACGACGCCGGCGGCACAAAGCGCGTCCGCGTCATCTTCAGCGGCGCAAAGATATGCTTCGTCGCATACCCATCCAGCGTCTCTCCCGAAACCCGCTCCACCAGCGCGCCCAGCGTAATAAAATTAATGTCGCTATACACAAACCCCGACCCCGGCGCCGTTTGGGGCGCCTCGGCAAACGCCATCGCGTAGCCCGTGTCTTTCCCCGTCCATGGCTCCTTCAAATCCAAGTCAGGCGCCAGCCCCGAGTAGTGCGTCATCAACTGCCGCAGGGTGATGTCCTCTTTCCCGTTCTGCGCAAACTCCGGCAAATACTTCGCCACCGGATCATTCATCCGCACCTTGCCCTGCTCAAAGAGCTGCATCATCGCGGTCGTCGTCGCAATCACCTTGGTTAGCGACGCCAAATCAAATACCGTATCCAGCGTCATCGCCTCGCGCTTCGGCTCCAGCGCCCGGCTTCCATAAGCCTTGCGATAAATCACCGCTCCATCGTGTCCCACCACCAGCACTGCTCCCGGAATATTCGTATCCGTAATCGCCTGCTCAAGGATGGCATCGACTCCGCCCAGCGGGACGAGCGTCGCAGTATGCTTCCCTTCGCCCAGTGCCTGCGTGCAGACCAGCGCGAGCACTTCGGTAAGAGTGCACACAACTCGGAAGAAACCTGATTTTGATTTCATTGTGAGGATGATGTCTTGACTGTACACAACTCGACGCGTCGGCTCAAGATTACTCAAGCGCCCGAGCGCCTCCGATGCCACACTCCAATTACACGGTGCCCCATTCCTGCATCCGAGTCCTCGCACCTACCTCGGAGTCATCCCGACCGTAGCCGTTCTCCAGGCGGAGGGAGGGATCTCGCGCGCAGATTGGCGGCGCTTTTTGCGGGATGGTTGACGCCGAAGCGAAAAGAAGTCAAATTAGTCCAGATCGTTCGCCCTCGGTACCACGAAGCAGACCACCTCCCAGGAGTAAATGCCTTGCGAACAGCCGCCAAATCATCGGCCCAGCGCGGCCCCTGGGCAGTCAGCATGGCTCCGACAATTCTCGCCGCCTTTCTGGCGACAGCGGGCCTATCCCTGGCGCAAGTATCGGTCCCGGGTCCACAACCTGAGGAGAAGCAGAGCACCGTTCGCGGTACGGTAGTCAACGCGATGACCCGTGCTCCCATCAGGCGTGCGCTTGTCTATTCTCCCGACAATCGCCTGGCAACCTTCACCGATGGTGAGGGATACTTTGAATTTGCTCTGCCTAAAGTCGGCAACGGTAGTGAGCGCAGTTTCATCAATCATCCTCCTTACCACGGCGGCCTTCTAGGCTTGATGGCCCGCAAGCCCGGCTTTTTGGACGACCCAAATGATAGAAGGCAAGCCGAAACAACTTCAGGCAGTGACCTCACAATCACAATCCCCCTCCTGCCCGAGGCCTTGATCAAAGGACGCGTCATTCCGTCCGAGGCCGACCCGGCCCTGGGCATCAGTGTGCAGCTCTTTTCCAGACGCGTGCAGGATGGAATGCCCAAATGGGTGCAGACGGACACGACGCGAGCTAACTCGAGCGGCGAGTTTCGCTTTGCCGAACTCTTGCCCGGAACTTATAAGCTGCTGACCAACGAGTCGATGGACAACGATCCCGCCATCACAGTTCCAGGCGGCCAACAATACGGGTTTGCGCCGGTATATTATCCGGGCGTCGCCGATTTTGCCGCCGCCGGAACGATCCAGCTCACGGCCGGGCAAACTGTGCAAGTCGATATACCCCTGACTCGCCAGCCCTACCTCCCCGTCAGAATTCCAGTTGCCAATGGTGAACTGAACGGCAATATGCGAGTCACCGTATCCGTGCAAGGACACCGCGGCCCCGGCTATTCGCTCGGCTACAACGCGGAAAAACGGCGCATCGAGGGACTGCTGCCCAATGGAAATTATCTGGTGGAAGCGACAATGTATGGCCAGAATTCCGCCAGCGGGGCAGCGCATCTAGCGGTCGCGGGCGTGCCCGCCGAAGCCCCGATCCTGACCCTGGTTCGAAACAGCTCGATCACCGTGCACGTGACTGAACAATTCTCTGCAACCGACTGGAACGGCAACATGAGATGGGGCGGCGGAGAGCGATCCTTCGAGGTGCACGGTCCCCGAGTCTATCTACAAATCAACGCTGAGTCGGCGGACGATTTCGGCCAGCAGGGCGCGTCGCTTCGTCCACCCTCCGGACCGACTGATGATTCTTTAGTTCTTGAAAATCTGATGCCAGGACGATATTGGTTGCAACTGCATTCCTCTCGCGGATACGTCGCGGCCGCCACGATGGGCGGAGTCGATTTGCTCCATGAACCCTTGGTCGTCGGCCCGGGTTCGAGCATCCCCATCGAAGTCACCATGCGCGACGATAATGCGGAACTCGACGGCACAGTGGCTGGCCTCGCTCCCCCCGCAAGCACCGACTCCAGTGCCTCCCTATCGCAACGGCAGGCGTGGGTATATTGCGTTCCCTTACCCGACAGCCCCGGGCAATTTCAACAGACTTGGGTATCACCAGACGGAAAAATCAACTCCACGCAAATGACCCCGGGCAGTTACCGCGTCCTGGCTTTCGCGAATCAGCAACCGAACCTTCCCTTTCGCGACGCCGAAGCCATGAAGGCTTATGACACCAATGGGCAGGTCGTCCATTTAACTGCCGGACAGAAAACCAACGTGCAGTTGCAGATGATTCCCGGCATCGAGTGAACCATGACGACTCAGTCCATCTCGCTCCGCTTACTTTGCTTGATGACGACTTTCAGTCTGCTCGCTACGCGAGCCTTAACCGCCGCGCAAACGCCAGCCATTTCCCAAACCCCTATTCCCGGCAACAGCTACCGAATCGCCGGAACCGTGGTAAGTAAAGTCGATGCCCATCCTCTCGCCCGGGCGCGGATCACGGTGAGGGACGCAAAAGACGAACACAAGTTTGAGTCCCTGGTCACTTCTGAAGATGGGAGGTTTCAGTTCAGCAATGTTCCCGAAGGAAAGTACTCGCTAACCGGCGCCAAGCGCGGGTTCATCACCGCTTCGTACGAGCAGCATGAGCAGTTCTCCACCGCGATCGTGACCGGAGCCGGCATTAACACTGAAACGCTGGTTCTGCGCCTCGCGCCCGCCGCAATCATTTCCGGCAAGGTCCTCGACGAAGCCGGGGAACCGGTTCGCCACGCCACGGTGACGTCCTATTTCGACGATCACAGCAGCGGCGTGGACCAGATTCGACAGTCCCACGTTACTCAGACGGACGATCTCGGAGCGTACGAAATTACCTCGCTCATGCCCGGCACCTATTTCTTGTCGGCGGCCGCCAAGCCCTGGTATGCCGTTCATCCCACTTCGACTCGATCTGGTTCGAGCAAATCTGCAGATACCGCCAATGCCGACGGCACAACCTTCGATCGATCGCTTGACGTGGCTTATCCGCTGACCTACTACGCCGACGTCACCGAGGCCGACAGTGCCGCGCCCATCCCCATCCGCGGCGGCGAACGCCTGCAAGTGGAGATCCACTTGAATCCCGTTCCCGCCCTGCATCTGCTTGTTCGTGTGCACAACAATGGCAACCGGGGAGACATTTTTCCGCGGCTCGAGCAGCCCGCTTTTGATGGTTCCACATTTCTGCAAAGCGATATCGTTCGCACGGTATCGCCGGGACTGGTCGAAATCACCGGTGTTCCCGCGGGCCGCTACAACGTCCACTTCTACGGAGCGGGATCAGGGACCCAAATGAACGGAGTGGATCTCAACAAAGATGGCGAGGAGCTCGACACATCCACCGCCGAGGCCCTGAGCACCGTCAAGATATCGGTGCACTTGTCCGGCGAAACCTCACTTCCACCGCGGCTTACGCTCGCATTGCAATCGGCGCACAGATCCATGGCCGGCGTCCAGCAAGTCAACACCCAAGGAGAAGTCGAGTTCCGGCAGATCCCCTCCGGACGATATGAAGTGTTGTCGTGGGGAGCGCTGAAACCGTACTCCATCGCGCACATTTCTGCCGAAGGCGCAGAAGTCTCCGGTCATTCATTGACCGTAGCACCAGGCTCCTCACCGGAGGTTTCGCTAACCCTGGTGAGCGGCAGCGTAAACGTTGAGGGCATCGCGAAGCACGCGGGCAAGCCTTTCGCTGGAGCGATGGTGGTTCTTGTCCCGAAAAATCCGGAGACGGATCGCGAACTTTTCCGCCGCGATCAAAGCGATCTGGACGGAACTTTCAGTTTGCGAAACGTAGTTCCCGGCTCCTACACCCTTCTGGCCATCGAGAACGGGTGGGACCTGGAGTGGTCTCAGCCCGCTGTGATTGCAGCCTACTTGAGCCACGGCCGCACGATCGAGGTCGGCAATCAAGTGGGCCGCACCATGAATTTTTCAGAAGCTGTTGAAGTTCAATCCAAGTAGAACAGCGGCGATCCCATTTTTCGAACCTGCTCGATCGAACCTGCAAGTAGCGTAGGTGGGAAAACTAAATTTCTGAAAGAGCGTGGAAACAACAGCCGTCCGACCCCGTTGTTGCCACCTGCGACTCTCAGTCGTACCATAGCGCCTTCGTTCATCCGCGCCCGCAGGAGGCTTCATGCTCGACCGTCGTCATTTCTTTTCCACCGCAGTTACCGCAATCACCGCCTCACTCGCCTTCCGTGGCAACCTGGCTGCCCAGATGGAGAATACTCCACCGCTTCCCGCCCCCTCGCTCCTCGACAAAAACGAAGACGCCTTCTGGGCCGAGATGCGCCGGCAATTCATCATCCCCGAAGACGAGATCTACTTAAACAACGGTACAGTGGGCTCCAGTCCAGCGCCGGTATTGCGCGCCATCATCGACGGCTACAACACCACCGAAAAAATGGACCAGCAGGATCCCGAAGACTATCCCATCTGGGGATATGCGGCCTGGAACGAGTTCCGCGACCCGCTTGCCGAATTCGTGGGCTGCAAGCGCGACGAGATTGCCCTGCTCCGCAATGCGACCGAGGCCAACAGCTACATCGCCAATGGTGTTGACATGAAGCCCGGCGACGAAGTCCTCATGACCGACCAGGAACATCCCGGAGGCGAACATCCCTGGGACCTCAAGGCCAAGCGCTACGGCATCGTCATCAAGAAAATCACGCTTCCCCGCCCCGTGAAGGACGCGGCGCAGGTTCTCAATCTGGTCAACGACGCGATCACGCCGCGGACGCGCGTGCTCTTCTTCAGCCACATCACTACTTTTTCGGGGGTCGTTCTGCCGGCGAAGGAACTCTCTGCTCTCGCGCGCACCAAAGGAATTCTTTCGGCCATCGACGGAGCGCACGTCCCGGGCATGATGCGCCTCAACGTAAGCGAACTTGGCTGTGACATGTATTCGGCGAGCCCGCACAAGTGGATGATGGCGACGAAAGGCACGGGCTTTCTCTTCGTGCGCGACGAAGTAATCGACCGCGTATGGAACACGATCGCCACCGAAGGTTGGGACGATAAGAAGATCCGTGCCGAACGCTTTCAGCGCATTGGCAGTTCGAACGTCCCCGCACTGTGGGGATTGCGCGCCTCTATCAAACTGGCCAACGACATCGGCATCGACCGCATCGAGCGCCGTCACCGCCAACTGGGCGACTACATCCTCGACGAAATGAAGAAGCGCGGAGCCGAATCGTGGACCTCCCCCGACCCAGCCCTGCGCTGCGCGATTGTCACCGTCAATGTTCCCCCGGTCCCTCGCGGAGATCTCGAGAACTGGCTATGGAAAGCCCACAAGATCCGGATTCGCGGCGGCGACCCAAACAAACTCCGTCTCTCGACTCCGTACTATCTGCAGAAGAAAGACATTGACCGTTTTTTAGAGAAGTTCGACGACTATAAGCGGGAGAAGAAACTGGTATCGATATAGATATGACCAGGTTACGATGACCATGACACTCGGGAGATGGTCATGAAAACGATTTCGGCCGCCGCATTCACGGCGCGCTGTCTCCCGCTGATGGACGACGTAAAAGAAACTCGCGAGCCGGTCGTCATTCCCAAGCGCGGCAAACCCGTCGCCAAGTTGGTCCCCGCGTCGTGAAGGTCACCCGTTCGGCGGGAAAGAGAATCACCCAGCGACGGAATCTGTCGATGCATTTCTGTGGGCACACGAAGATCCGAATACCTCGGATTCATCTTCCCCTCTATCAATCCTCGATCGGCAGCGTCCCTGGCTTTGTTCGAACCCCCATTGACCATACTCAGTCGTAGTACTCCAGTCCCAGGTGCGTGATCAGTTCCTCGCCTTTTAAATGCCGCAGCGTGTTTTTCAGCTTCATCAATTGAATGAAGAGATCGTGCTCGGGATACAATCCCGGCGCGGTCATTGGAGATTTGAAGTAGAAGCTGAGCCACTCTTGAATTCCCAGGCCGCGCAAGGCGGAACAGCGCTTCGCCAAGTCGAGGAACAAGACGAGATCGAGCACGATGGGAGCGGCGAGAATAGAGTCGCGGCACAGAAAATCTACTTTGATCTGCATGGGATAACCGAGCCATCCGAAGATGTCGATGTTGTCCCAACCTTCTTTGTTATCGCCGCGCGGCGGGTAATAGTTGATGCGAACTTTGTGGAAAATATTTCCATAGAGGTCGGGATACAACGCGGGCTGCAGGATGTGCTCCAGCACGCCGAGCTTCGATTCTTCCTTGGTCTTGAACGAACCCGGATCGTCGAGCACTTCTCCATCGCGGTTGCCCAGGATGTTGGTGGAATACCAGCCGCTCAGGCCGAGCAGCCGGGCTTTGAACGCGGGCGCAAGCACCGTTTTCATCAGCGTCTGACCTGTTTTGAAATCCTTGCCACAGATGGGTGCTTCGTTCTGGCGCGAAAGCTCCAGCATGACGGGAAGATCGACCGTCAGATTCGGCGCGCCGTTAGCGAAAGGCACGCCTTCCATCAGCGACGCGTAGGCATAGATCATGGAGGGCGCAATCAATTCGTCGTTCTCGCGCAGCGCTTTCTCGAACGACTTCAAAGACTGATGCGCCGCAGTCGGCTCAATGTAGGACTCGGTCGAGCCGCACCACATCGTGATCAACCGACTCGCCCCGCTGGTCTTTCGGAAATCGCGGATGTCGTCGCGCAACTGCTCGGCGAGATCCATCTTCGTCTTGCCCTTCTTAACGTTCGGCCCCTCGATCTTCTTCACGTAGTTGTGATCGAACACTGCCGCGCGCGGCCTCACCGAAGACAGAAATGGTTTTAACTGCTCCAGCAGTCGATAGTCGAGCACGCCCGCGTTGGACGCGGCTTCGTACATGTTGTCTTCAAAAATATCCCAGCCGGTGAAGACCAAATCGTCGAGTCCAGCCAGCGGCACGAACTCCTTGACTTTGGGAGAGCGCCCGTCGGTGCGTTTGCCTAGACGCACTGTGCCCATCTGCGTAAGTGACCCGATCGGCTTGGCCAGGCCCTTGCGAATGGCTTCGACGCCGGCGACGAAAGTGGTCGCTACGGCGCCCATACCGGGGATCATCACGCCGAGCTTGCCTTTCGCCGGCTCGATAACGCCATTCGGTTTGGAACTGCTTCGCGGCTTCGGCTCGGAGTTTTTCCCCCTCATTACTTCTACTCGTGATGTTCTTGCTTTTACGGACTTCTGCCGTGTCGCCATAGATTGGCCGCTTCCTCAGTAAGAACCAGAATGGATGTGCAAACTTAGTATGTTCTCGTATTGGGTGGGAGTTTGGCAAACTTACGCGGCCAAGCGTGGAGAATTTCGCTTCAGTGGTGCTGCTTCGTCATTGAGCGGAGCGACCTTCCGGCATTTACTCCAGCGTCGCTGGGCTTCAGCCCTACGCGAGACCGCCGGGGCGGCTGTCGCCACATGATTCGAATGGGGGTCATCACTTCTTTGCGTTGGACTCACAAAGCGAGTTGGTGAAGAATGGAATCACTTCGCAGCCGGCTATGCAGCTGGTTCCCGCGGAGTTGATGTTTGCACGCAGCCTTGCAGCGGCGTGCAAATCTTCTGACCCTGTTGATCTCCACAACAATCTGAGCCCACGCCGCCCGGCTTTATGCGGGCAGTGTGCTGGTCAGAAACGCTCTTCGCCACAGTAATGCGACGAAGAGGGAACAGGAGATTCCATGACCACGATTCGTAAATTCGCATACGCCACGTTGCTGGCGTTCACCGCTCTGAACTTCGCGCCCAGCCTGGCCTCGGCCCAGGAGCCCGCACACGGGAAGTTCACACTCTCACACGAAGTTCACTGGGGGAATGCGAAAGTTCCCGCAGGGGACTACGAGTTTTCCTTCGACCCCGACGCTGGTGCACACATGTTGAGCCTGAGCAAGATCAGTGGGGCTCGCGCCGGCTATATGCTGCTGGTGCCCACGATCGACGAGGCCAAGTCATCTGATCTAAGCCGACTTGTTCTCCAGGCTACACCGGATGGGAGCTACGTCAGCGCCATGCAACTGCCGGAGTTTGGCATGACGCTGTACTTCTCCGTGCCGTCGCACCCGACCGAGAAGCAGATTGCCAAGGCTGCAACCATGGCCGCGGCATTAGGGCAATAGTCCTTTGCGCCTGACCAAGCTGAGGGCGGATAGCGAACCTGCTATCCGCCCTCGATCGTTTGCGCTCTTCGGTCTGAGTCGTTGAGGAGACTAAGGGAAAATCCATTGACGGTTAGAAGCCTGAACGGCTCAGGCTGAAAAGGACGGTGCGGCGTTTACGGCCCGACTGAAGTCGGGCCCTTGCCTGCTTCCGTTTACGATCCGACCGAACTTGAGCCCTTTCCAATTTCGCTTCGATTTTCATTTGCTCCGAAAGCTGGCGGGGTCTGCGAATTTCCCCGGACGTCGTCGCTCAACACAATGGCTTCCGCAATCTCCTTCATCGGTTTGCGCTTTTGGCGGCTCTGGCGTTGCAACGCCAGATAGGCCTGCTCTTCGTTCAGACCGAGATCGCGTTGCAGAATGCCCTTGGCGCGCTCGACAATTTTTCTAGTTTGTAATTGTTCCGAAAGCGTCGAATTGGCTTCTTCTAGTCGCGCCAGTTCGAGTTCCGCGCCCACGAGAAATCCGACCGTCGAGATCATCCGAATCTCGCGCCGCCGGTAGACATGGTGCTGACGGTGCTGCAGGTTGATGACACCCACGACGCGGCCGCGGCACATCAAGGGCACCGACAGAAAAGCCTCGTAGTTGTCTTCCGGTAATTCGTTGAAGAATTGAAAGCGCGGATCGTGCGCCGCCTCTTCCGGAATGGCCACCGGTTCGCGGTGCTGCGCCACCCATCCGGTAATGCCCTGTCCGACGCGCAGTTTCAGGCGGTCGATCACATCGGGATGCGAATTCTTCGAAGCTCGAAGCACAAGTTCGTCGCCTTCGAGAATATAGATGAGGCAGGAGTCGCACTTGACGAGCGCAGAGGCAAATTCGACAACGCGAGTCAGAACTTCGTGAAACCCGTCCGCCGTACCCAGGCGGACGCTGATTTCGTGAAGCACATCTACGTGTAAGTCCTCAACTGATATGAAGGGTTCCATGTCGTACATTATCGATCTTGTAGAGATTATGTCTAATTCCAAATTTTGATGGCTGCGATAAAGGATTCCGTCGTGATTCTTACGAAGGTTTAACATCTTTTGCGAGGTACGCAGCATCGGACCTGCGGGTGAAACGCGGTATTTCTTGCCAGGCGGTATTAGCCATCGTAGGCCTGAAAAGATTGCTCTGGTTACCGCTGCATTCAGCGGATTCGGATTGCCGCCATCCACCGAACGGGCGAAAACGCGACCTCGCGCGGTGACCAAAATTCTTCACCCCAGAAGGCACGGGAATCACGGGAAAGACTGCAATCGCCTGCAGCGCTTTCAAGCGAAAGGTAGTGCTTCTCTGTTCCCCTCTGGGGTTGCAAATTTTTAGGGTTTCGCGTCCAGGTCCACGGTCTTCACGGGCAAATCCCAGTGCGCGTCGAGGATTTCGAAACGCCGCTGCTCTTCGCGATGGAAAACATCCTGGTCGGGATACATTTGTTTTTGCAGCGCGGCCTCGTCAAAGGCCTCGTTGGCGACGGTAGCGTTCTGGAAGACGATGGTCACGCGGAAATCCCAGCGGCCGTCTTCGGTGGTGTGATAGCGCGGCTGGTCCATCCAGACTTTAGTGATGCGGCCCATCTCGGCTTCTTTTTTCAGCACTGGATAGTGATTTTTCTTGAACAGCTTCAAGAATTCGTCGGCGTGGCCCCACTTGGTTTTGTAATAATACTCGACAACGAAAGGCCGGTCGGCGGCGGCCGGAGCAGACTGAGAGTATGAGCCGATCGGCACGGCGATGGTGACGAACAGCAAGGCGAGGAGATGGCGGCGCATGGAAATCCCTCCGGGAGTGGATTCGCAGGTTGTACACTACCATGTGTTTGGGACGGTTGCGACCGCTGCGGGCGTTTGGCGTAATCGCGGAAAACACGTTGCCAGCAACCTATCGATAATGGGGTGTCGCGTCTTTCTTCACATGACCACCAAGCCCGTCAATCTCTGGACCTCGAACGACCACGCCCGCGACTATCTCGAACGTGCCGACTCGATTTGCCATCGCCAGGAAGGCGAGTCGGCGTTGCTCGAGTTCATTCCTCCGTCGACTCGTCGAATCCTTGACCTGGGCACCGGCGACGGACGCCTGCTGAATCTTGTTCGTGGCCAGCAGGTCGGAACTGAAGCCGTGGCTATTGATTTTTCGCCCACCATGCTGGAGGCCGCCCGCCAGCGCTTTGCCGGGGAGTCTTCCGTTAGAATCGTGGCTCACAATCTGGACGAACCCCTCCTCGAACATCTCCACGTCTTGGGCAAGTTCGATGCCATCATCTCCTGCTTCGCGATTCATCATCTGATGCACCAACGCAAGCGGGCGCTCTATGCCGAAATTTACGGACTGCTGAACCTGGGTGGCGTCTTTTGCAACCTGGAGCACGTGGCCTCTCCTACTCTGCGGCTGCACAAAGAATTCTTGGATCGCATCGCATTCACCGTCGAAACCGAAGATCCGTCTAACCAATTGTTAGATGTGGAAACCCAACTCGGATGGTTGCGCGAGATTGGCTTCGTCGATGTGGACTGTCAGTGGAAGTGGCGGGAGTTGGCGCTGCTGGTAGCAAGTACCCCACCCTGAGCGGAGTATGGGCCCTGGCGAACGGCGATGACGCTGAAAGGTTCAGCCCGTGCTGGGTGAACTTGCCCGCGATATTCTTCCCGCCACCCACTCGCCCGCTTCTTTTGTCCCCAGCACCCCGCCGATGTCCTGGGTGGTTTTCTTCAGGCGTACGGCTTCGAGCACGGCGGCTTCGATCTTTCCTGCTTCCGCGGCCATCCCCAGATGCCCGAGCATCATGGCCGCCGTCAGAATCGCGCCAAACGGATTCGCCATATTCTTTCCCGCAATCAGCGGCGCGGATCCGTGTACCGGTTCGAACATCGATGTCTTGCCGGGATGAATATTGCCGCTGGCGGCCATCCCTAGCCCGCCCTGCAAGCCCGCCGCCAGGTCGGTAATAATGTCGCCAAACATATTATTCGTGACGATTACGTCGAACTGCCGCGGATCGCGCACCATCTGCATGCACAGTGCGTCCACATACATGTGCTGCGCGGTGATTTGCGGATACTCGCCGCTCACTTCCTTGAACACGCGTTGCCACAGGCCCCCGGCGTGAGTCATGGCATTCGACTTATCGCACATCAGCACTTCTTGACGCGGAAAGCCGTCGATCTTCGTGTGCCCTTCACAATACTCAAAGGCATAACGGATGATGCGCTCTACGCCTTTGCGGGTGTTGATGTCTTCCTGGGTGGCGATTTCATCAGGCGTGCCCTGCTTAAAGACGCCGCCCGCATCGGTATAGACGCCTTCGGTATTTTCGCGAAGCACCACAAAGTCCGCATCCTTCGGCTCGACTCCTTTCAGCGGGCACAACGCTGCATCCAGCAGTCGCACCGGGCGCACGTTGGCGTAGAGATCCATTCTGAAGCGCATGCCGAGAAGAATTTCTTTAGCGTGGATGTTGGTCTTGACACGAGGGTCGCCGAACGCGCCCACCAGAATCGCATCGAAGTCGCGGCCCAGCATGGCAAACCCGTCGGGCGGCACCGTGACCTGGTCGCGCAAGTAGCGATCGGCGCCCCAGTCGAAATGCGTTAATTCCACATCGGCGCCCGAAGCCTGGATTACCTTCACCGCCTGGGGGATGACTTCCTGGCCTATGCCGTCTCCAGGGATGACGGCGATGCGCTTCTGGCTTTCCTTTTTCGAGTCCACGGCAGAAAAGTTAACACAATCGCTATAATCGAACTAGGTATGCGGATTACAGCACTTCAGGTTCATGACCAAGGCTTAGGCGCGGCGGGCGTCAGCGACTATCGTGGCGCGACGACGGCTGCACGTTTCGGCGATCCACAAGGTGAGTTTGCCGCGCTGCGCAGCGGTTGCGGTGTCTATGATCTTGGCTTCCGGGCCAAGATCTCCCTTACCGGCAGCGACCGCGTACGCTGGCTGAACGGCCTGGTGACCAACAATGTCCGCGACTTAGCAGTAGGCCAGGGAGTGTACGCGTTTTTGCTGAATCCACAGGGGCATATTCTGGGCGATCTTTATGCTTACCAGCGCGGAGAATCTATTACAGTTGACACCGACTCCGGGCAGGTGGAAAAGATTCTGGCGACCTTCGAGCATTACATCATCATGGACGACGTCGAGGTTACGAACCTCAGCGAGCAAATGACTGCCTTGGGTATTGCTGGGCCGAAATCACGGGAGGTCTTGACCGCCGCCGGGATTACGGTTCCCGATACAAAACCGCTGGAGATTGTCACTCCACGATGCGATTGCCAGTGCGATTGTTTGCAGTGCACGGTGGTGCGCGGCGAGAACGCCGAGCATGAATCCTATGAGATCTGGATCGCGACTCAACAGGTGCGCGAACTCTGGGATGCTTTGCGTGCCGCCGGAGCTGCGCCCGTGGGTTCCGACGCTCTGGAGTTGCACCGCGTCGTCTCAGGCATTCCGCGGTATGGTGTGGACATCCGCGAACGCGACCTGCCGCAGGAGACCGAGCAGGCACGCGCCCTGAACTTCAATAAAGGATGCTACGTCGGACAGGAAATCGTCGAACGCATTCGCTCGCGCGGAGCGGTTCACCGTAAGTTCACGGGATTTCTGGCAGAAGGCTTCGCCAAGGTCGCCAGCGGAACGACAATTGTCGCTGGCGAAAAGGAAGTTGGAGAGATTACCAGCACTGCTTCGCTGCGAGCTCCAGGCGGCGAGAAAACTGTGGCACTGGGATACATTCGACGCGAAGTGGGGGTGCCGGGACGCGAGGTTACGATCGGCAGTGCCAGGGCGATCGTCGTGCAATTGCCGGTCACCGATCGCAGGTTGTTGCACGAAGATCGTTCCTTGGAGCAGCATCCGGCTTGATGAAAGACAGTTGTCCATCTTGGAGCTTTGACCATTCTTGGAGGTGCGTCATCCCGAAGCCCCGCATTTCCCCCAAGCGGGGCGAGGAATCTGGCTGGAGGTTCCGAACCCGTTCGCAAGATCCTTGCCTCCGCCTGAAAAACGGTTACGGTCAGGATGACTGCCACAACGACGGATATTATCGAACTCAAACTGCAATGCATCTGAGGGGAAGAATTTAGACCGCGAAGCACGAGGAACGAGGAGCGCGGAGAAACTCCGGCGCTCTTTTGAGGAGAGAGATTATGGCTGAGAAAAGACACGAACAATCCGGCTTTAAAGTAACGGACCGACGATTGTTCACCGCAGAGGGCGAATTGCGCAGCGATGCGCCCGAGGAGGTCGAGGCACCCAAGGCGCCGCTCCCGATAGCCCCGAAAGATGTATCGTCTCCGGAAACGGCGCCTGCGGCGGTAGAGACCAGCGCGACGCCGGATCGTGAAATGCCCGTACCGCCCAGCAACGCGGAGCAGGAGGCTCAGGCCGCCGCCTATCGCCAGTCCTCCAAGGATTTGGATACACAGGTCGAACTGAGCGGCCATTCCGCCCAGGATTTCGAGATTACGTTTGAACGTTTTCTCGCCTCGCTCTACATGACCGCCATGATGCAACTGGGATTGATGCGGCAGCCGGACGCGCAGCCGCAAGTCGACATCATTGGCGCGCGCCAGACCATCGACACGCTGAGCCTGATCGCGCAAAAAACGAAGACCAATCTCACGCCGGCGGAAGAAACTTTCCTGCAGAACAGTCTGTATGAATTGCGCATGGCCTATGTCGAGGTGACCAACGCGATCACACGGCCTCCGCAGCCAGGTCCCGCCACTGGAACCAGCGGGACGATAAAAGCGAAAAGATAAGAGCCTGCCAGTGAAAGCGAGAAGATGAAAGCGACCTTGACCGTGCTGGGAAGCGGCACGTCGATGGGCGTGCCCACGCTGGGATGCGAGTGCGCCGTCTGCCACTCCAGCGATCCGCACGACCGCCGCACCCGGCCTTCGATCATGCTCGAGTACGGCGGCAAGGTCGTGCTTATCGACACCACTCCGGATTTCTACACCCAGGCTGTCCGCGAAAACATCACCCGCGTTGACGCTGTGCTCTACACTCACACCCACGCCGATCACATTTTGGGCATCGACGATCTGCGTCCTCTCAGCTACCGGCACAAGCCGGAGAAGTTGCCACTTTACGCGCGGCCCGACGCCGCGGCATTTCTGCGCAGAATGTTCAGCTACATTTTCGATGCCGATTATAAATTCGGCGGACTCCCTCTGCTTGAACTGCGTCCGATTGATGGTCCGGTGGATGTGTTAGGGGCGCATTTTGAGCCGGTGATTCTGATTCACGGCGAAACGCAGATTTACGGGTACCGCTTCGGCTCGGCCGCCTATCTTACCGATCACAGCGAAATCCCGGAATCCTCAATGCATCAACTGGAAGGGTTGGATATTTTGTTTCTGGATGCCCTACGGCACAAGCCTCATCCCACCCACTCCACGGTGAAGAATTCGCTGGCCATCGTGGATCGGCTGAAACCGAAGCGCGCCTTCTTCACTCACATTTGCCACGACCTGGGGCATGAAGCCACCAATGCCATGTTGCCTAAACACGTGCGTTTGTCGCACGACGGAATGAAACTGGAGTTTGCGATCTAATTCCTGACTGGAAACTGAGGATTGAGGATTTTGAAAAGCCATTCGGATGCTGCATCTGGGTTCCAATCCGCAAATCGGAAGTCAACAATCAGCATTTGGCGAAATCCTAGCTAACCTCGCAAGCGGCAATCCATGCAGGTCTTCCATAAACTCGACGATCTCCCTCCGAGCTTCGGGCCTGCGCTAATCAGCGTCGGCAACTTTGACGGCGTCCACTGCGCGCATGCCCACGTGTTGCGCGAGATCGTCTCGCGGGCGCGGGCTAGCCAGGCTAAGGCGGTCGCAGTGACCTTCGAGCCGCATCCCACGCGGATCCTGCGCCCCGAGGCAGGTTTGAAGCTGCTCACTCCCACACCTGAAAAATTGCGACTGCTGGAAGCTACAGGCATCGACTCCGTGCTGCTGCTGCCTTTTGGACGCGATCTTTCGCTGATGACTCCCCGCCAGTTTGCCGAGCGCATTCTCAAGAAAAAGCTGCACGCGCGCGAAATGCACGAAGGGTTCAACTTCCGTTTCGGCCATAAAGCGGCCGGCGACATGGCGATGCTTGCCGAGCTCGGTCGCGAGATGGGCTTCGAGGTTAAGGTTTATCCCGAGATGACTCTGCGCGGCGAAAGCGTCTCCAGCAGCCAGATTCGCAAACTACTCACCGCCGGTCGCGTCAGTCGGGCCCGCCATCTGCTGGCGCGTCCCTTCTGCATCCTCGGCACACCGGGCCGCGGACGCGGCTACGGATCGAAGTACACCGTGCCCACCATCAACCTGGCGCGCTACGAAGAACTGGTTCCCAAAGACGGCGTTTACATTACCTGGACGCGCGTCGGCACGGAGCGCTTCGATTCCGTCACCAACGTTGGCAATCGTCCCACCTTCGGAGCGGAATTATTTGCCATCGAAACTCATCTGCTGAACTTCCATCCCATCGACCTCACACCGCAGACCGAGGTCGAGATCTGTTTCCTGCAGAGGCTGCGCGACGAAATCAAGTTTCCCACCGTCGATGCTCTGCGCGAACAGATCGCGCGCGACGTGAAAAAAGCGCGTAGATATTTTCATTTGCTGCAAGGGCCAACGGCATAGCGGAAGCCCATCGGGCCGTGCTCTTTCGATTAACCACCAGTACCACGATTCCCCGCTAAAATGTAGTTTTATGCGGGACTTCTAACATGGACAAATTTATTCTTCGCGGCGGAGAGCCCCTGCTGGGCACGGTCCGCGTCAGCGGCGCTAAGAATGCCGCGCTCCCCTGCATGGCCGCCGCTCTGCTCACCGATCAACCTGTCATCCTCGAAAACATTCCCCAGGTGCGCGACATCCAGACCACACGCAACCTCCTGGCTGCCATGGGCGCCGAAGTCGAACTCGGATACGGGCGGGCCCAGCATCGCACGACCATTCACTGCCTTACACTCGCCGCTCCTGAAGCCTCCTACGAGCTGGTTAAAACCATGCGCGCCTCCACGCTGGTCCTGGGCCCACTCGTGGCCCGTTGCGGCCACGCCCGGGTTTCTCTGCCCGGCGGTTGCGCCATCGGACAACGACCCATCGATCTCCACATCAAAGGTCTCGAGCGTCTCGGCGCAAAGATCACGCAGGAACACGGCTACGTCGAAGCCAGCACCGACCGGCTAAGAGGCGCGGAATTTGTTTTTGACAAGATCACGGTGACCGGCACCGAAGACCTGCTCATGGCTGCGACCCTCGCCGACGGTGAGACGATTCTCGAGAACTGCGCTCGCGAGCCCGAAGTAGCCGACCTTGCCGCGCTTCTGAACAAGATGGGAGCGAAGATCGAAGGCGCCGGAACGCCCACCATTCACATCAAGGGCGTGAGCAAACTGAAGGGCGCCAAACACCGCATCATCCCCGACCGCATCGAAGCCGGCACGTTCATCATCGCAGGAGCCATGACGGGAGGCGATCTCAACATCGCGGGATGCGATCCTTCCCACCTCGATGCGCTGCTCAGCAAACTTCACGAAGTCGGAGTCAAAACCAAGTGCACGGCCGACTCCGTCCGCGTCATGGGAGACAATCCTTTTACTGCGGCAGATATGTCGACCGAAGAGCATCCGGGATTTCCCACCGACTGCCAGGCGCAATTCATGGCCCTGGCCACGCAGGCCGAGGGCACGTCGATCATCACGGAGAATATTTTTGAGAACCGGTTCATGCACGCCCAGGAATTGGTGCGCATGGGCGCAAACATCAAGATTGAAGGCCGCCGCGCCGTCGTCCGCGGCAGAACTCCGCTGAGCGCTGCCGCCGTGCTGGCCAGTGACCTGCGGGCCTCGGCGTCGCTCGTCCTCGCCGCGCTTGTCGCAGACGGAGAAACCATCATCGACCGCGTCTACCATATCGACCGCGGCTACGAGCACATCGAAGAAAAGTTAAAAGGCGTCGGCGCGCAAATCCGGCGCATCGGTGAAATGTTCCCCAAAAAAGCGGCTGCCGTGAGATGAATCTTCAACCCCAGAGGACCCGGACCCGAGAGTTCCAGCAGGAATTCTGTTCTCTGTGCTTCTCTGTGTCCACGGTGGTTCAAGCTTTGTCGTGTCGCGTCAACCGCTCAATCAATTCCCGATGCTGCGGATAACGTGCGCCCAATTCCTCCCGCTCTCCCATCTCAAAATCCTCAAAATCAAATCCCGGCGCGACCGTGCATCCGACAACCGAAAAAGAATTCCAATCCGCCACATGCGACGCCAACCAACTTCCTGCCCGGACCACCGCCTGCAAGACTTGACCCGCTTCCGGCTCGCGGCCGAGAAGAATTGGGAAATACTTTCCCTCCGGCTCAATCACATGCACCACCAGCGGTTCGCCCGCGTAGAAATGCCAAAGCTCGTCCGATCGCAACCGGTGAAACGCGGAGAAGTTTTTTCCTTCCAGGAGAAAATAAATAGCGGTCGAAACCGCCCGCGCTCCCGAAAACCCCGCCGGCAATGCCTCCCGCGCAATCACAACCTCCGAACGGTAGCTTTGACGAAAATACCCACCCTCGGGATGCGGCTCAAGTTGCAACTTCTGAATCCAGTACATGGCGTTGCTAATCGTCATTGCTCCACTCCCAGCGGAATCAACCCGATCTTGACTCCCATGCTATCTTTTTCCTCGTACCTCGCGGGCCCCGCGCGTCTGCCCTTTCTCTGGCGGCGCCATAAACAATGAGGCGGCCCTACCCGCTTTCCCTTCGCAAGGAGCGTGGATGGAGGCGTTGCGAACACACAACCTCGGTGTGCGTCGCGCCCTCCAGGTGCAGAACAGGCCGCGCTCACCTCCACCAAGAAAGGAGAGCCATGAAATTCCAGAAACTCACGCCCAATCTTGTCGTCCGCGACGTCGCCGCCAACATGGAGTTCTACCGCTCTGTCCTGGGTTTTCAAACCGCCATCACCGTGCCTGAGCAGCCACCATTCGTATTCGGCTCGGTCGCGGCCGGCGGTGTGGAGATTTTCTTCAACGACCAGAAAGCCGTCGCCGAAGACTATCCCGCGCTCGGCACCAAACCCATCGGCGACAGCCTTACGCTCTTTATGGAAGTGGAAGGAATCGACGAGGTGCTGGCCGCCATCCAGAAAAGCGGGGCCAAGATCACCATGCCGCTGAAACAACAATTTTATGGGATGCGCGAATTTGCTTTTCAGGATCCTGAAGGCTGGGTCGTCACAATTGCAGAGAAAGTAAATGAGCGACCGGAGCCAAAAAATGCACCGAGGATCACAAGGCTCTTCGCCCTGTCCCCTCGGTGCATGTTCTTCTGAACTAAACTCCAACGACTACTTCACCAGAATCTTGGCGCCACTGGCATCAAGCGTGCCCTTTACGCGAACGCGCTTGCCGTCGAACTTGCTGACGTCAGTCTGATGGTCGATGTCGTACATCTTGCCGGAGTCATCCTTCAGCATGTACTTGTCGCCCGACTTTACGACAGTTCCGGAAAAAGACTGGCTGTCGGCACTGGCGGCGTCTGTGCCCGCGGCCGAGGAGTTGTCCTTCGAACTCGGTGGCTGCGTCTGATCCGGCGGCTGCGCCTGGTCTGGTGACTGAGCGGACGGCGTCTGCTGCGTTGCAGGCGGGGTATCTGGCGTCGGCGTCGGTTGGGTTTGCGGCGTCTGCTGCGACGGCGGAGTGTCGGGCGTTGGCGTTGACTGGGTCTGCGGCGTCGATTGATCCGAAGGCGTGGAACTGGTTTGAGCAAACGCGCTGCCCCAGGAGATCGAGCCGAATACAACGGCCAGGGTGGCGATAGAAGAGAGAGATAGAATCCGATTTTTCACAAATCCTCCAGGAGCCAAGGCGGCTCTCGCGGATGACCCAGCAAACCAGAGGCCATTAAATTCGGCGCCAGTGACTAGACGTTCGATCCAAAAGGTTTTCGCATTGGATTTGCACGGTTTAGCTGGCTGTCGTCGGGACTGCCTGACGGCTATGTGGGGAGTATTTTTTTGCTGACTACATGGGACCCTGTAGCCAAAACCGCATCACTCGACTGCGGTTCTCCGACGAGTGACGAGCATTTCTTGCCCGCCCGGACGAAAACTATTCCAGGAGAATTCTCGCGATCGAGACTGCGCAGCAGGGAAAACATTGACATCCTCCCCCACCTAAAGGAGCGGGGATTCCTTCTCAGGCTACGCATGGGCTTAATCTCCCTACGTTAGCGCCTGAAGGCCCTGGCCCGGGCCCACTTGTAGCTTTACTGCATTCGCCTGGTTTTTAGACAGAG
>Ga0182018_10000759_pt1 | contig 40247 bp, 31 predicted proteins | sample 812P2MmetaG_FD_120490 | JGI IMG/M metagenome (GOLD analysis project Ga0182018, IMG submission 120490) | Permafrost microbial communities from Stordalen Mire, Sweden - 812P2M metaG | ecosystem: Environmental > Terrestrial > Soil > Wetlands > Permafrost | place: Sweden: Stordalen | collected... | reverse complement strand
TGGGAGGGGCAGCGTTCGTGAAGGCCGGGCAAGACGCGGGCGCCTTCGTAGACGGGGACCCCAAGCAGCTCGTTCTCACGGCGCTCGGAGCTCACTTCCTGCCGTTCGCCCTCGGCCAGATCGTCCAGCTTTACGTGGGGCTCGACCCCTTCGATCCGCTCTTCGTCGCCCAGCGTCGCACGGCGCTGCGTGCGCAGGTTAGGAACATGATCGTGCGCCGCGGGTGACTCAGACCGCTCTCTGCCGCACGGCTTCGTAGAGCGCTATGGCCACCGCGACCGACGCGTTCAGCGACGCGACCGGCCCCGCCATCGGCAAGCGAACGATCGCGTCGCATGTGCGCTTCACCGTTCGCCGAAGGCCCTTGCCCTCGGCTCCGGCTACCAGCGCTACGGGCTTCGCGAGGTCGACCCGGTCGATTGTGACGTCGCCCGTCATGTCGAGTCCGACGACGGCGACACCGCGCGCGCGAAGATCCTCGAGCGCGTGGGGGAGCGACGCGACCCGGCATAGCGTTGCGTGTTCGACCGCTCCCGCCGATGCGCGGAACGTGGCCGGGGAGAGAGGAGCGGAGCTGTGCTCGGGCCACACGATCGCCGTCGCCCCCATCGCGACGGCGGATCGGATGACCGCCCCGAAATTCTGAGGATCTTGTACCTCGTCGAGCGCAACGACGAGTGCCCGATCGCCGAGGACGACGTCGTCCAGCGAACCGACCCTGAGCCCGGGTGCAAAGGCGATAGCCCCCTGATGGCGTACGCCCCGAGCCATGCGGTCGAGGTCGCCCCGTGTGAGCCGCTCGACCGACGCGCCGTGATCGTGAGCGAAGCGTGCGAGGGCCTCCAGCTGAGGGGCCTGCCGCTCGGGCGCCGATTCGACGACGACGCGGGAGAGCTGGGCTCCGTGCTTGCGGATCGCCTCGCGCACGGGCTGAAGCCCGCAGATGATTCGGCCTTGGGGATTCACGAGAGAAGATGAAGCCGTGAGGTTATCGCATGCGCCGCGACGCGAGCGCGCCGTCCACCTCGGCCGCGAGGTCGCGAGCGACGCCGAGCGGGTCAGGCGCGTCCCGGATTGGCCTGCCGACCACGACCCAGGTCGCTCCCGCTTCGATGGCCTCGCGCGCGCTCATCGTGCGTTTCTGGTCATCCCTGCCACCTTCGCCGGCCGGCCGCACTCCGGGAGTGATCAGAGTCGCCTCCGGCCCCAGCGTCGAGCGCAGCCGCGCCGCCTCATGTGGCGAGCAGACGAACGCGCGGACCCCTTGCTCCCACGCTACGCGGGCGAGCCTCTCCGCATGCGCGGCGACGTCCTCCGTGATCCCGATCGCGTGGAGGTCGTCGATGTCTAGGGACGTGAGCACGGTGACCGCCACGAGCTCTAGCCCCCGGCCCTCTTTCCGGGCGCGCTCGACCGCACGACGGAGCATCTCGGGCCCTCCGCTGGCGTGCACCGTGAGCATCCGGACCCCGAGCCCCGAGGCGCGCGCCACGGCCCGCTCCACCGTCTCCGGGATATCGTGCAGCTTCAGATCGAGAAAAACTGGGCGACCGGCCTCATCTCCGATCGCCACGGCCCGCGGGCCCGCCTCGACGAAGAGCTCGAGGCCGACCTTGAGCATGCCCACGGCGTCCCGCACCGCGAGCGCCATCTTCCTGGCGGCCTCGAAGGTGGGGAGATCCAGAGCGAAGACGACGCGAGAGTCCGACACTTAAAGGCACGAGCAGAGCGGATCGCCTGGCGTGCAATTGCATGGCTTCCCGCTGCCACCACCGCCGCCGCCGGCCGGCTTGGCGCCTCCGCCTCCGCCACCGCCTGAAGGCGTTGCTGCTTTCTTCGGTTGTGAGGACTGCTGGTTGAGCTGCTGGAGCTTCGCTTGCTGATCCTGCAGCTCCTTCTGAAGAGCCGCGATCTGTTCCGGGTCTTTGGTGTTCTCGAGGTCTCGTTGCAGCTTCTGCCTCTGCGCCTCGGCCTGATCGATCTTGTCCTGGAGCTCGCGCGCCTGTGCCTGCGCGGCGGTCGCCTTGTCCATGGCCCCCTTGATGGCGAAGCCCCCTCCAATGAGACCGGCGAAGAGGAGCAGTCCGAGGCTTACGAGGAAGATCTGCAGGCGCTTCTTGTGCTTGTCGTGAGTTAGCGCATGGAGCTGTCGCTCGTGATCCTGCCGGGCCGTCATCTCGGCGAGTCGCGCCGTGGACTCGGCCTCCATACGAGCCCGCTGGACGGCGCCCTGCTGAACGGCCGCAAGCTCGGTCTGGCGCCTCTGCTCCTCGAAAGCCTTGCGGTCGCGTTCGTCTTCGATCGCGCGCAGCTGGGCGGCCTCCGCCTCCTGCTGCCGGCGGATCTCGTCCATCCGGCGCTGCTCTTCCTCGCGCGCTCGGCGCTCGCCCTCGATCTTCTCCTCCTCTTCGCGACTTTGCGCGTCGCGCAGGATCTCCTGGATGGAGACCATCACCGAGGTTTCTTGCCGTTCCGCCATTGTGCTCTCCTGGGCCGAGGGGCATGCCGCCACACGCCTCAACCAAGGGTACCGATCTGTGCCCTCCTTCGCAAACGGTCGGTGCGGAGAAGGGCGAATGCATCATGCCCGCCCCCCGCGGGTGCGCTAGCTTCCTTCCGCATGGCGAGCGTCAACGCGCACATCACGGGAACCATCTGGAAAATAGAGGTCAAGGTGGGCGACGACGTGGCTGAGGGTCAGGTCTGCGTCATCATCGAATCGATGAAGATGGAGATGCCCGTGGAGGCGCCCCAGGCGGGCAAAGTCGAAAAGATACTCGTCGCGGAGGGCCAAGCCGTGAACGAGGGCGACGTGCTCGTGACGCTCGCTTGACCCCCGCACGCGGCGGTAAGCTCATCCGCGTGAGGCGGTTCAACCTTGCTTGTGCGGCGCTGGCCGTAGCCGCGTCCGGAGTGGCGCCGTTCGCCTGCAGCTCGCCCGCGGCGCCGCTGGGTGCCGGGAGCCAGTGCTTTCAGACCACCGACTGCGAGCCTGGTCTTTTCTGTGTGGAACAACCAGGCCAAGAGAGCACGTGCTCGACGAATCTTGCTCCTACCGTGAGCACGGAAGAAGGCGGGGCGGAAGCCGCTGCCGCGATAGAACCCAGCTCGGACGGGGGTGACGCCGCTTCGCCACCACGCGAAGGGGGCGGCTCGGACGGCTCGAAGGCCCCTCCACCGGCCACGGATGGCGCTCCCGCGCCCGACGTCGGCACACAATCGCAGCCCGATACGGGTGCGCCACGCGACGCTCAGCCTCCTCCCAAGGAAGCCGCGCCCCAAGAGGCGGCCGCCCCGGACGTGGAACATGGGTCGAGCTCTGGGGGAGGAGACGCCAGCGCCGCCGAAGACTCGAGTGAGTGAGTGCACGTCCCGCCCGACTCGGGGCGATCACTCGCGCCACAAGAACTTCCACGGATTGTGCTTGAGGTCGCGAATCATTTCCTGCATGTCGTCGTAGATCTCTTCATCCATCACGAGGGCGCCGACCGTGCCCTTCCCCGTCTTGATGTGAGAGACGATCGCCTGGGCGTCGGCCGCGGTGGCGTTGGCTCGCTCCGCGAGCTGCGCGACGTCCCCAAGAGCCTTGCGAATCTTCTCCTGCTCCGGCGCGTCGCCCACCGTCGCCGAGAGGCGATTGAGGTTTGCCAGTGCCTCTCGCGCATCCTTGAGCATGGGGCCCGCGTCGTCCTGGATCTGCGCCGTCAGCTTGTCGATGTTGTCGACGGTTCGCAGAAGCTTGGGGCTGTCGACGTAGTTGACGCGGGCATCGTGAGCGAGCGCTTTGGTCTCGACTGTCGTTTCTTCGACGTTCGCGACGATCCGGTCGATGCGCTCACGGTTGCCGCTGACGATGATGTTGAGGCCCTTGAGGAGCCCGGCGGTGTTCGCGATGATGTCGCCCAGCGCGTCCCTGTTATTTCTCAGTCCGCCGAGCGTCGTATCGAGAAGCTCGTATGCTTTGGCGAGGAAGAGGTCGAGGCGGGGGGGATCGATGCCCTTGACGATGGCTCCTTCGGCGAGCATGGGCTTCTCCTGGCTCCCGGGGTCGATCGCAAGGAACTGCTCGCCGAGCACGCCCTGCGCGGTGACGTAGAAGTCGGCGTCGGCGTGGATCGAGTCCTGCACCCGCCGCTCGATCGCGACCTTCGCTCGCACGAGGACCCGTCGACCCGTGCCGGGGTCTATCTTGCCGATGAACTGGAGATTCTCGACGCTGCCGACCTTTACGCCTGCGATGCGAACGGCCGCTCCCGATTGAAGCGCCCCCGGGTTGTCGAAGTCTACGTAGACGGCGAACGTCTTCTGGAAGGTCAGCCCTCCCAGGACCAGGATGAACCCGCCCAGGATGGCCAGAGATACGAGGATGAGGGCTCCGACCTTGACCTCGATGGAACGCTCCTGAGCCATGGCCGTGGCCCACTACTGACGTCGCGGGCCCATCATGGGATTCACCGGAGGTCCGCTGCCGGGGTTCGATACGACATCGGCCGGTAAGAAGAGTTCGACGACGAAGACCAAGTCCGCTTTGGGCTGTACGTCGGGGGGTCTGCCCCCTTCGCCGAAGGCGACGCGCCACGGGACCTGGACGCGTCGTTCTCCCCCCGCGCGCATTCCGAGGAGCGCCCTCTCGAAGCCGCAGATCATCTTCGTGCTGCCGATGATGATCTCGATCGGCGGCCCTCCGTCACGGGTGTTGTGGACGGTGGTGCCGTCAGCCAGCTGCGCCGTGTAGTGCACCCGGACAGTTTCCCCCCTGCCTACCGGTTTCCCGCTCCCAGGTGCGAGGTCTTCGATGTGCAGGCCCACGTCGTCGGGGGCATCCACGGCGCACTGTGTTCCGTCGAGCCACGGATCGTCGGTTCGTCCGTTGGTGGCTCGCGTCTCACGCGGAAATGGGGCTCCCGCGCACGACAGGGCGAGCGAGGCGGCGAGCGTGGTCGTCCAGCGAAGAGTGGCTCCCATTCGAAGCGACCGCATCATGGTGGACGCCCTGCTGGACCGTCAAGGCCGCAAGGGCCTCAGAGGTCCATCGGCCCGGTCGCGCGGCCGCCGACAAATTGTAGCACTACGCCGTCTTCGCTCGCCTTGAAGACGTCGGGCGTTCCGAGAAGGCGTACTCGCCCTTTGTAGAGCATCGCGATCCGGCTCGCGATCGTGAAGGTGCTCACGAGATCGTGGCTGACGACGATGGAGGTCACTCCCAGGTGGTCGGACAGCTCGCGAATGAGGCGATCCACGCGGCGGGCCGACACGGGATCGAGGGACGTGGTGGGCTCGTCGAAGAGGACGTATCGGGGGTCCAGCGTGAGGGCACGGGCAATGGCGACGCGTTTCCGCATCCCATCCCCGAGCTCCGAGGGGTAATGGTCCGCGAACTCGTTCATGTGGACGATTTCGAGCCGCGCCCGGGCTTCCGCGAGGGCGTCCTTCATCGAGAGCCCCTTGTGCTTGCGCAATGGCAGCGCGACGTTTTCGAGGCAGGTCATCGAGTCGAACAGCGTCGAGTGCTGGAAGACCATCGCGCACTTCTTGCGTATGGGCTGCATCTCCCGCTCGCTTTTTTTCGATATCTCCTGCCCGTCGAGCCAGATCTCACCCGTGTCGGGCGCCAGCAATCCGACGAGCTGCTTGATGAGGACACTCTTGCCGACGCCGGACGCTCCGATGATGAAGAATACCTCCCCGTCGTGGACGTCGAAGGAGACGCCGGAGAGGACGGCTTTCGCACCGAACGACTTGTGGACGTCTTTGAACTGAATCACTCTGGCGCAGATCGGGAGGATACTCGTCTACTTCAAGATCTCCGCGCGCTTGATGCCGTCGAGCTTGGGGAACTTGACGTCGAGGTAGGCGTTCCCCAGAGACTGGATGCGTACCTGGTCCGGTCCGGCGCCCATCGGCGCGCCCTCGCCGTAGCCCTTGTAGAGGGAGTCGACGACATCCATCCCCTGGACGACCTGTCCGAACGGAACAAAGTGCATCCCGTCGAGCCGAGCGTTGTCTACGAGGTTGATGAAGACCTGCGTCGTGCGCGAGCTTGGCGTGTTGCGTTGCGCGTACGTGATGAACCCCTTCTTGTTGGACTGTTTGCCGGGTTCGTCCGGGATCCCGCTTTCTTGCCACTTCGCGTTGACCGCGGGGTCGCCGCTGATGCCGAACTGAACCATGAATCCGTCAACCACGCGGAAGAAGCGCGTGTCGTCGTAAAACCCGAGCTTCACGAGGTTGTAGAAACGATCGGCCCCGTTGGGTGCCCAGTCTCTGTGCACCTCGAGGACGAAGTCGCCCTTGGAAGTCGTGAACTTGGCCTTGAAGACGGCTGGCGCCGTGTCCTTCGCGTTCGACGGGTCGAGCAGCAGCGGGTGAAGCGTCGACGCCAGCGGACCCGAAGACGTAGCAGCCGGCGGCGGGGGCGCTGTGGGCACGACAGTCGCCGCCGCTGTCGTGTTGGCGGCGGTGGGCGTGGGTTCGGGTTCGTTCTTCGCGCATGCCGTCGAGACGAGTGGCGCGAGCGCGAGCATCACCGTGCGGAGCGAGGCCTTCATTCCCGCGCTCATAACGTACTTCCCGTCGAAGGTCAGTACCCTAACGGACGTCCTACAGCCCCAGCCCCTCGATCGCCGACGCAGCGCCAAGCTCGGCGCCGAGAGCGCCGAGCACGACCACGGCGAGCCACGACAGGCCGACGACGACGCCGAGCAGGCTGCGGCGTGTGCGCGCGAAATGGACGAGGACGCACAGCGGATGGACCCCCATGAGCCAGAGGCCGAAGATGGCGGCGTCGCGCGACTGAGGCGGCCATGCTCGCTCGAGTCTCTGCTCTGTCAAGCGGCGCTCGTCATGAACGACGATGATTGCGACGGCCGGGACGGTCACCGACCAGGCTGCGAGGACCTGGACGAGCTCGAGGTTGCCTTCAGTCACCGCGTGACCCCGGAAAGAACAATCTCGATGCGCATGGTCATCGTCAAGCGGCGAGGCTTGTCGGTGGAAGGCGGGGTCGAGACGACCATCGTCGTGGTCCCGTCGAATTTCGAGTCGGGCGCGAGGTGCGATAGATCGAAGTGCGTCTTCGCGTCGCCGGAGGCGAGCATGGACTCCAGCCGTGCCTGCGCTCCGGGACCGCCGCCGGGACCTGCCAGGGTCTGAGGCGGGGCCGTTTGCGCGAGGATGTCGTCGAGAGTGCCCTTCTCACCCGCCAGGTCGATGAGGGAAAATGTATCCGTCTGCGTGATGCGGGTGTCCCTCGATGCGAGCTGCGATATTTTCTCCCAGCGTGCGCCCCGTCCGACGTCCTCGTCGGGGAAGGGCGCAGCGAGGTCGCGCAGGATCTGGCGGACCTGTTCGACCATCTGCCCGGTCGCCCCCGCGTCCGTTGCGGATCCGGGATCGATCGCGACGTCCGTCGCCAGGCCCTGCGCCGTCACCTCGGCGACGCCCGACAGGTGTTCGATGACGGAGACTTCGCTTCGCATCCCGTCGGCTACCTGCGAGGGGGTCCCTTGGCTCTCCGCAACGATCGCGGACGTGACCCTCCAAGAGTAGACGAGGGTCCCCTCGGTCGAAACGCTTTGCGGGTCGATAGCGATGACGATGTGGAGGGGGGGAAGTGGAACCTCCGCAGGCCTCTCGCCAGAGATCTCGGTGGATGTGGCGGTGCGGAGGTCCACCGCGAGTTGCTCCTTGCGGTCTGCCCGCCATGAGTAACGCAGCCTGTGCCGGGGCGGGCGGCCCGCGTCCAGTAGCTTCATTGTGGCCATCGGAGAACTCGGGGCCTCCGGAGTTGCCGTCGTCGTGGTGGCGGGCGCCGCAAAGGGGTCGCTAGCGGATGGCGACGCGGCGGCCTCGCCTGGCGCCGGCGTCTGTCGCGAGCAGGCGAGCGCCAGCGTCAGGACGAAGAAGGCCTGGCGATTCACAGTGGTCCCTCCGTCAATCCGTGAACGAACTGGCGCACGCGAGGCTCGGTGCTCGAACGGGCCTCGTCGGTAGTGCCGTCGAAGATAAGCTCCCCCCTGAACATCATGCCCACGCGGTCGGTGACCGTGAGCAGGCGATCGAGGTCGCTCGACACCATCACCGCCGTGGAACCACTCGCGCGCTGTTCGGCGCGGAGGAGATCGAAGATCTTCTGCGAGGTCACGGGGTCGAGCCCAGCGGCCGGCTCGTCGTAGAGCACGACGGGCGCGCGCGTCACCGTCGCGCGGGCCACGCCAACTCGCTTCTTCTGGCCCCCGCTCAAGCTCGAGGGCATTCGCTGCTCGAACCCAGGCAAGGACACCCGTTCGAGCCGCTCGGCCACTCGCTCGCGCACCTCGTCCTCGGCAGGCGCATAGAGGCGTCTCAGCGGGAAAGCGACGTTCTCGAAGACCGTGAGGTGATCGAAGAGCGCGTTGTTCTGGAAGACCATTCCGATCCGCTTGCGAATCTGCTCGAGTCGGAGCTCGGAGGCGCCCGTGAGAAGGTCGTCCCCGATCTGCACCGTGCCTCGGTCGGGCTTCATCAGGGCAGTGATCATCTTCAGGACGACGCTCTTCCCGCTCGCGCCCGGGCCGATGAGCCCGTAGAGACACCCTTCAGGTACCTCCAGAGTCACGTTTCGCAGGATCGGCCGCGACCCGCCGCCCGGTTGATGGAAGGATTTACTGAGCCCGGCGAGGCGGATCACGTGCGTCAGCGGGGAAGGGGCGACGACTCTTGCATCGAAGCTATCCGAGCGCGGGCCAGGCGTGAATACAGCACGAGGGTGACCCCGGCGAGGATCGCGACGAGCGCGACGAGCCCCACGAGGGCGGCCTGGAGCTTCTGCACAGACGCCCGCGCGACGGCGATCGGACCGACGTGAGCGAGGTCGCCAGTTCCGGGGGTCGGAGCGGACGCATGAGGCATCATGACGACGACGACGTCGGTTGCGAGCAGGCCTGTGACCCCACCGGCGACAAGGCGCTGAACCGAATCCGCGCTGATGGGGGGCATCGCCCCTCGGTGTTCGACGAGGACGCTGGCCGTCCCTCGCGGGGGCGCCAGATCGCGAAGCGGGCTCGGCGCGGGCACGTTGAGGTGCACCCGCGCGACGAGCACCCCGTCGATGCTCTGAAGCGAACGCTCCAGCTCGGAGGCGATCGCCGCAATGAGCTGAGCGTGCTCGGCCGCCTCGCTCGGTACGAGCGAGCCCTTGCCGACGGCATCGAGGACGCCCGGCTTGTCCTGGCGGGGCAGCCCTTCGTCGCGCATCACCGTCAGCGCCCGGGCCACGTCGCTCTCGGCGACGCTTACCCGCCATTTCCCTTCCGTTCCGGGATCAGGCTCCTTCGACACCTCGATGGTCGCGTGGTCGAGTGCGACGAAAATGCGATTTGCCGCCTCATCGTCCAGCCCGGTCTCGATTGGCACGGCGCACGCCGCGACGCCGACTACGACGAGCGCGAGACATGCGATGAGGCAAAGCGTGCGAAGCCGCATAGGCGAGTCGGCGAGTGTCGTACCGCCGAATGCCCGGGGCCTCAACCGGGGCCTCAATCTCGAGGTTCGCGAGAATCCAGCTATTGCGAACTCGTAAGAGGGATGCTACCCGTCATAGGTAGAGTATCGCGCGCTCGCGGTATCGGTGCCCTGCACCGGACCGTGCCCGATTCTCCAGTCGCGGACGGGTCCGAGGCTTTTGCCGCCGGCTCCGGCCTCGCAGGCCAGCCAAGCCCGCTCGCACTCTTCCAGGGGCACGGCATCGGCCGCAACCAGAGAAACGAACATCGAAGCAGGGAAAAAAGGGCACGCCCCGGCGCGTGCGTCAAGCCTTTGGCCTCACCGTTCACCGAAGCACTCTCGACACTCAATGACCGCGCTCTCCGGCGTTTGCTCGGCGCGCGAGCCTACCTTCGCGGGTACGACTACGTCCGGCGCCACGCGGTCGAAGGCATCGTCGTCGAGGACGCCGGTGCCCGCGGAAGCGTCCGTGGAACCGAGCCCGAGCCCTACAAGGTTACGCTCCAGCTCACGCCCGGGGGGTTCGTGTCCACTTGCACTTGTCCGGCATTTGCCTCGAGCAACGGCGGCCACTGCAAGCACGTTGCTGCGCTGCTCATTGCCCTGAGAGACCATGCGCGAGGGGCACAGCCGCGTCCCGTGCAGCCATCGTCCAGCAATGGCGTCCACTACACGGTGCACGGCGGTACCGTGCACGTCGCCGGCGTCGAAGGGGAGGGGCGGCGCAGCAAGCGGGCCCGCGCCCGTGCGATGAAGGCGACACACCACGCGGGCATACCGCCACGCGCGTTCGTTCCAACCGGGACGGGGGTGGATGCTTGGCTGCCGGAGCCGCTGCCGCCTGCTCCCAAGCACGTCGAGTATCGCTTTCAGGTGAAACAGCTGGGCCACCCGCCGAACTCGGGCGGCGGGGCCCTCACGATAACGCTGATCGACCCCGATGCTCGCGTCCCGCTCCTGCCGAGCGCGCTCCTCGTCGCGCAAGATCAGCATCCCACACCGGATCGCGACGCGATGCGCCTCCTAGCTCGCTTCGAAAACCAGGGACCCCGGCGCGTCGGCATCGACGTGCGAGGTGAAGAGGCCAGCGAACTCCTGCCCCTCTTGAAGGGTCGTCGCGTCATCGTCGAACCGCAAATGATGGAGCTGCGTTTCGGAGACGAACCGCTTCGCCTTCGCTTCGATCTCGAACTCTCACCAGACGGAACGCAGATCCTCGTGAAGAGCTCGTTTCAGCGCGCCGGCGACCCGCGAAAGTTCACGATGACCAGCGGAGCCTGGTTCGAAGGAAGCCCGGGCTGGTACGTCGACGCGCAGGAGGGCTGGGCGCGCCCGATCGATCGCCGCGTTTCCCCGGCCGCCGTTCGACGGCTCCTGAGGACGCCGGTGATCACCGAGCCGGTCGACAAGCTGGCGGAGCTCGTCATGCACGGCCTGCCAAAGGTCGCGTCGGAGCTGGGCGCGGAGCTCCCCGAGCTGTCGCAGGTCGCCGACGTGGTCGATCTCGTGCCGACCTTCCGTGTCGCGGCGGGCGGGTCGCTCATCGAGGCGCAGGTGAGCCTCCGAGCCGCGTACGAGGACGTGGAGATCGACGTTCGCGCCGACGGCATGACGGTCCCGGTGATCGTCAAGCCGCCCACCGGACCTCAGGGTCGCGCCGAGGGCGCGCTAGTAAGCGCCGCAAGCCGCCGCGCAAGGTGCATTCGATGCGACATCGCCGCGCAGCAGGCCGCTGCGGCGAAGCTGCGCGATCTCGGGTTGGTCCCTGCGGAGGACGGCAACAAGTTCGTCGCCAACGGCGATGACGCCATTCGTTTCTGGACGGAGGGCATGGCCTCGCTCCCGGACGACTGGGACATCTTCGTGCCGGACGATCTGGTCGACGTCCAGCTGCGCGACGAAGCGCTCAATGCGAATGCTCGCGTGTCGAGCGGCGTGGACTGGCTGTCGCTCCGGCTCAACTTCGAGAGCGAAGGGGTGGCAGTCACCCAGGAGGAGCTGGCCCGCTGTCTGACGGAGGGCCGAAAGTACGTCCGCCTCGCCGATGGCACGTTCGCCAGGCTCGACCCCCAGAAGGTCCGTGAAGTGCTGCAGCGCCAAGCCGAGATCCTGGCGACCGGTGGAGGAAATGGCGCTCGTCTCCCGCTTTCGCAGGTGGGGCGCATCGAGGACCTTCTCGCGCAGGTCGGTCGGTCGAGCGTCGCGGCGGATACTAGAGAGCTCTTCCGCAAGATAAAGGACATCGACGAGATCAAGGGTGCGCGCAAGCCTCGCAACCTCAAGGCCCAGCTTCGCCCGTACCAGGAGCAGGGTTTCCACTGGCTCTGGTTTCTGCACGAGATCGGGAGTGGAGGGGTTCTCGCCGACGACATGGGTCTCGGCAAGACCGTGCAGACGCTGACGCTGCTCCTCGCGGTGAAAAGCGAGGACGCGAAAGTCGAAGGAAAGCGCAAGCCGTTCAAGGTTCTCATCGTCGCGCCGACGAGCGTCGTCACCAACTGGCTGCGTGAAATGGATCGGTTCGCCCCGTCGCTTCGCCATGCTCTCTGGCACGGGGCCGAGCGCAAGGAGAGGCAGGACGAGCTCGAGGACGCCGACGTGGTGGTGACGAGCTACGCTCTGCTCAGGCGCGACGAGGAGCTCCTCAAGGAGATCGACTGGCGGTACGTCATCCTCGACGAGGCGCAGCAGATCAAGAATCCGCTCAGCGCGACGGCGCGCGCCGCGAAGCGCCTCCGGGCCGACCGTCGGCTTGCCCTCAGCGGGACGCCGATCGAGAACCGACTGAGCGAGATCTGGTCGATATTCGATTTCGTGTCGCCAGGTCTCCTGGGGCCGTTGAACAAGTTCGAGGAGCGCTACTCGAGGCCGATCGACGCCGGAGACAAGGTGGCTGCGGGGCGTCTGCGCGCGACCATTCACCCGTTTATCCTGCGGCGCACCAAAGCCGAGGTTGCCAGGGATCTGCCGGAGAAGATCGAGACGGATCAGTTCTGCGAACTGACCGGCGAGCAGGCGGCCCTCTACGCCGCGGTGCTCAAAGAGGTGCGAGCGCAGGTCATGGGCGAGGTCGAGCGCCAGGGGCTCGCGCGCAGCCACATTCAGATCCTCGCAGGGCTCACGCGATTGCGGCAGGCGGCCTGCGATCCGAGACTTCTCGGGCTTCCGCGTCAGTTTGGCGACGAGGATTCGGGGAAGCTCGTCGCGATGCGCGAGCTCGTGCAGACGTGCGTCGAAGGCGGCCACAGGGTGCTCGTCTTCAGCCAGTTCGTGAGCATGTTGCAGATCATCAAGCGGGCGCTCGACGAGGATGGCGTCAAGTACGAGTACCTCGACGGGTCGACGAAGGACCGGCAGGCTTGCGTGGAGCACTTCCAGAGCGACGACGGACCGCCCATCTTTCTGATTTCGCTCAAGGCCGGAGGGAGCGGTTTGAATTTGACCGCGGCCGACACGGTCATTCACTTCGACCCGTGGTGGAACCCCGCCGTGGAAGACCAAGCGACGGACCGAGCGCACCGTATCGGTCAGACGAAGGTGGTCACGACCTACCGCCTCGTCGCCAAGGGGACCATAGAGGAGAAGATTCTCGAGCTGGGAGAGAAGAAGCGCGAGCTGGTCGGGGCCGTCCTCTCCGAGGACCTCGGCGGAGCGAAGAAACTCACGAAGGGCGATCTCGAGGACCTGTTCAAGTTCGACGATTGACGGTGTAGTCTGATGCCATGATCTGGCTCTCGACCTCCACCGTCGCTCGCCTGCGGGACCAGTTGAGGACGAGGGGTCAGCGTCCCTCCATAGCGATAGGGGACATTTCCAAGCTCACGCCGGACGCTGCAGAGCTTGTGGCGGTGACGATCGAGTTTGGCCCAATCTGCGAGGCCATGTACTTGATGATGTCGGCGGACGGAAAGGTCAGCGACGACGAGCGGGAGGTGCTACGAGGCGCCCTCCGGAACCTGTCGGAAGACTCCGTGCGTACCGCTCACATCGAGGCCATGCTCGATCAGTCGGCGAAGAACGTTGCCGAACAAGGACGGGACGCTCGGATGCGCGAGGTGATCGCCCAGCTTCACGACGATCCCGCCCGCTGCGAGGTTGCGTTCGTGCTGGCCGCCGCGATCGCTTTTGCCGACAACGCCATTGCCGACGAGGAGAACGACGCTCTGAACCTCTTCGCCGAGGGGCTGGGGATCGATGACTCTCGAGCGAACGAGCTTCTCGACAGTGTCGAGGCCGACCTCACCAATCGATCGCCGTAAGGAGGCCGCGTCAGAAGCCGTCGTCGACCGGCCCGCTCTTCGATGGTGAGCGCGGAGGTGGAGCCGGAGCGGGCGCAGGGGGTGGTTCGGGTGCAGGTGCCGCCGGCTCCGCAGGCGCCTCGGGCTCCGGCTCTTGGGCGGCCGGCGTCTTCCTTGGCGCAACCCAGCGTTGCGGGCGTGGACGCGCTACCGGATCGGGGACGGCCGTCGCGGTGGAGGTCCCCGTCGCCTTGGGGAGGGCGCTCGCGTTGACGGTGGGCAGAAGCGACCAGGACGTCGCAGTCGAAGTGGGCACCGCGGTGGGCGCAGGAGACGCGGACGGAACGACGATCGGAGGGGGCCTCGCCGCAATCACCGCGGGCGGACTCGATGCGTGCGAGGGGGCCGACTCGGGTCGGAGTACGTCGAGTCGCGCGGCCGCCGCGACAGCCACGGCGACGAGGAGCAAGCCGACGATCGCGAGGGGCCCTTTTCGCGACTTGGGCGTAGGCGGAAGTGGCGCAGAGGCATCGACGGCCGCCAGACCCAGCGTCGCGTAAGACGACGGCTGCGGTGCGTCGGAGAGTCGCGGTGTGAGCTTCGCGATGAGCTCGATCGGTGGAATGAGCGCTTCCGGGGTGTCCGCCAGCGTCATCGAGTCGCGAGGCTGGCCGAGAAACGGGACCGACGACGGCGGCAATGAGGTGGCGCTGTCGGTCGAGAGGGCGAGCGTCGCACGGCCGCGCGCCTCGAGCCGCTGCTCGACGCGCATGCGCTCCGCGGCGATGGCGAGCGCATCGTCGATCGCGCTGCGCCTCTTCTCCGCGCGATCGCCCAGGTGAAGCGTCGCGAACGCAGCGACGTCCGAAGACGTAGTCGTAAGTCTCGCAGCGACCATTCCGTGTTCGATGGAGTCGCGCATTTCGGCTGCCGTAGAGCAGCGGCCGTCCGGCGCATACGTCAGCGCACGGCGCACGATCGCCGCTACGGCTGGATGAACGCTCGAAGGAAGCGGCGGCGGGGGACGTCCCGACCCAAGGAGATGGAGAGTCGCTAGCTGATTGTCGGCCTCGTAGGGCGGCCGTCCCGCAAGCAGGTGGTAGAGAATGGCGCCCACGGCCCATATGTCCGCCCGGCGATCCATCGCATGGCCGAGCGCCTGCTCGGGGGCCATGTACGCGATCTTGCCCTTGAGCACGCCGGAGTTCGTGTCGCTGCCCATTCGCGACCTGGCCTTCGCGATCCCAAAATCGATGAGCTTTGCGACCCCTCGCGACGTTACAAGGATGTTGTGCGGGCTGACGTCGCGATGAACGATCTCGAGAGGCCGCCCCACCCCGTCCTTGAGCTCGTGCGCTTCGTGGAGGCCCGCGCAAGTGTCGGCGAGCACCCGAAGGATGATGCCGGTGGGAATCTTGATGCCTTGCCGGAGGCAGGCGCGATTGAGCTTCGAAAGAGAGTCGCCGTCGACGTACTCCATCGCGAGGTAGAGGATGTCGTGCTCCTCCCCAAGGTCGAAGATCTGCGCGACGTTGACGTGTTCGATCCGCGAAGCGATCCGCGCCTCGTCGAGAAACATCTCCTGGAAGCGGACGTCGGTGGCGAACTTCGGAAGGATCGTCTTTATCGCGACTAGTTTTTCGAAGCCGTGCTTGCCGCTCTGGCGTGCGACCCAGACGCTCGCCATTCCTCCTTCGGCAATGGGGCACAATAGCTCGTACCGATCGAGCCGGGAGCCAGGCGCCAGAGGCAACGCGGAAGGGACAGCGTCCGTCACTGCTTTGCCAGAAGCTTACCGCGTTTGTGTGTCGAGGTGCAGTGATAGGCGAGCGACGCACACGTGACTACCTCGACTGACCATGCAACGGGTTCTAGGCGCCCTTGGCGCGCCCTATAGCGCTCGCGAGGATGGCATGCCCCGCAGGTGACTATCTCCCTGTGAAGCCGCGTCAGTGAGCTCACCGGCGCATCGTACGCATTCGCTCGCCGGTGGTCCTCATGCGCCCTTCTGGTATGCCTCGTTCGTTCTTGGCATGGGATACGAATGATGCCGCTCCGCCCGGGTGAGGGCCGCCTGCGGCGCGCGGTCGGCTCGATCGTCGACGCAAGCGGGCGTCATCCGCTCATTGTCCTCGGGTTGGCGCTCTGCGTACTCGTGGTCACATGGTCCTTCGCGCTCAAGGTCCTGATGAATCCGCGGACCGACCTACGGGAGCTCTTGCCGCAGGACAACCCGGGGCTCAAGGCCTTCGAGCACCAGCTCGGTCGGGTCGGTGGGGGGGCGACTCTCATCGTCATCGCGGAATCACCGGACAGGCGCGAAAACGAGAGCTTCATCGACGCCCTGTCCGCCAGGCTCGGCGCCATGGTCATCGCGCAGAAGGGAAGCGCGCCCAAGCTCATCGCCTACACCGAGAGCGGCACGAAGGACGTTCATCGGTTCTTCGAGGACAACAAGTGGTTGTACGCGGACAGGAAGGACCTCGAGAACGCTTACGACACCCTCGACCTCCAGATCGCCGTACGGGGCGGACTCGTTGCAGATCTGAGCGAGGACCCCGACGCGCGAAAGGGCACGACGCCCGCGCTTGGGCTCGACGAATACCGTGACCGCTGGGACGCGGAGGTCAGGCGGCGCGACGATTTTCCGAACGGATACTTCGAGACGAACGACGGCCGGATGGTCGGTCTGCGCGTAGTTTCCTCCACGACGGGGATGGGAGAGCCCGCGGGGGACGCCCTGCTCGAACAGGTCAAGCGGCTGGTCGTCGACCTCGACCCTGCGTCGTACCACCCGCTGATGAGGGTCGGCTTCGCGGGTGACGTCCCGAACGCTTCGGCGGAAAAAGAATCTGTCATCAGCCAGGCCGTCTGGGCGAGCGGCATCGCGCTCTTCCTCATCCTCACCGGGGTCGCCTGGTTCTATCGGTCGCTCTGGGCGTTGGTCATCGTCGGGTTCCCGGCCGTGCTGGGAGTGGGCGCTGCGTATGCATTCGCCTGGTTTCGCTTCGGCTACGTCAATACGACCGGGATGTTCCTTGGCGCCATCATTCTCGGGAACGGCGTCAACTACCCGATCGTGCTCCTTTCGCGTTACGGCGAGTTCCGCGCGAGGGGACAGCCGCCCGCCGAGGCACGACGCGAGGCGGTGCAGAATGCCCTGCGCGCCGAATTCGTCGGTGCCACCGTTGCATCGATTGCCTACGGCTCGCTGACCATCACGCAGTTTCGGGGCTTCAACCAGTTCGGCTGGATCGGCCTGTGCGGAATGCTCCTCGTATGGGCATCCATGATCCCGTGCGTACCGGCACTCATCGTCGTCACCGAGTGGATCCGGTACAAGCCTGGGCCAGCCCCGTCGGGAGCGCGGCGAGGCTTCCTCCCCGACGGGTCGCGACCGATGGCCCGCTGGTTTGCCCGTACGACGTCGCGGCAGCCGAAGATTTACCTCGGCCTCGCGATTTTGGTGACGGTCATCGCCGCCTGGCGAATCCCGGGGTTCCTGCGCGACCCCTGGGAGTACCACTTTGACCGCCTCGGTTCGCGCGGCAGCAAGCACGGCGGCGCAGGTGAGTGGTCGAACAAGGCGGAGAAGGTGTTCGGCGGCAAGATGAACGTCTCCGGCGCGCTGATGCTCGCCGATACCCCGGAGCAGGTGCCGCCGCTCAAGGCGAGGATCATTGCAAACGACGCGGCCGATCCGGAGGGCCCTCTCGTCGCGGAGATCGCCACGATCTCTAATCTCCTCCCAGGTTCGATCGAAGAGCAAAGGGGAAAGCTCGAAACGCTCGCCAGGATCCGCGACCGCCTCACGCCGGGGGTACTCCAAGGCCTATCGGAGGCAGAGCGCACGCGGGTCGCCGATCTGAGACCACCGGAGACTCTGCACGTCATCGAGCCGAGGGATCTGCCTCCGCTCCTTCGTCGTCGCTTCGAGGAGAACGACGGCCGCATAGGGACCGTCCTCTACGTGAAGTACAGGAACGACCTATCCCTCTCCGACGGCCGTGTCCTTCTTCGCATCGCGAAGACCACCGATAACGTCGATCTCGGGAACGGCACCGTCGTGCGAACCGCGAGCCGTGCGACCATCTTCGCGGAGATGATCCGCTCGATGCAAAGAGATGGGCCACGTGCGACCGCCGCGTCCCTCTTGGCCGTGTCGGGCATCGTCATCCTCGCAACGCGAAACATGCGAGGCGCTCTCGCGGTACTGGCAGCCCTGGGCATGGCGGTGACGTGGCTCCTCGGAGGTGCGGCGTGGTTCGGCGAGAAGCTCAACTACGTCAACTTCATCACCCTCCCGATTACCTTTGGCATCGGCTGCGAGTACCCGTTTAACGTCTACGACAGGTCTCGGTTGCTGGGCGGCGACGTCACGCAAGCCGTGGGGCGAGTCGGCGGAGCGGTGGCTCTGTGCAGCTACACGACGACCGTCGGGTACAGCTCGCTCTTGTTTGCCGACTTCCAGGCCCTTCAGTCCTTCGGTCGGCTAGCGGCCTTCGGCGAGATCGCGTGTCTCAGCGGCGCGCTGCTGACCCTGCCCGCTCTTCTGCAGCTGACTCGCGCGCGCCGTCCGTAGATCTAGAGCAACCTCGATGAGGTTCTCGCGGCAATCAATGGACGGTTGCTCTAGAACAGCTCGTCCGACCCCGTGACGACGTCCCCCTGGGCCCACGCGAGGAGCTTCTCGATCTCGCGGCGAAGCATCAAGAAGCGCATGTCAGAAGGATGGATCGCAATGCGTGCGGGCATCAAAGCGCGCACATGCTTGGCGCCACGGCACCATGCCACGGTCGAGAGCATCCGCCCGGGGGAGCGGCTTGCCCAGTTGAGCACGACGCTCGGGCGAGACCGCTTCGCGGCGGGATCGTGAATGCGAAGATGGTCCTCCGCGAAGTGATATCCGCGGTCGGAGAGATGGGCGAGCAGCCATTCGGGCATCGACCACGCGGGCGCGACATAGCCGTCGATCCGGAGCCCGGCTTCTCGAAGAACGATTTCACCCTTTGCGACGAGCCGCCGCCCCTCCTCCTCGGACACGTCCCGCATCTCGGCCTCGCTCCGTGAAACGACACGCTGGGCGAAGATCCATCCAAGGCGGCCGGCGATGCTCGGACCGTCGTATCGGTCGCGACTCTGGTGGAGAAACCCATGAAGAAAGACTTCGTGTCCCTTCGATTGGAGGTCGCGCAACCGCTGGCAGAAGCGGGCATCGCCGAGCAGTGGCGCTCGACCGTGGAAGTTGGGGACTACGAGGAGAGCGGGTACGACGCCGGCCGCGGCGCAGAGCGCCAGCGCGTCCTCGAAGTCACCGGCGCGGGCGGGCGATACGTCGTGGATGGAGACATGAACGGGCATCGCGGGATTCAGGCTCTCTCGTGCAATAGTTCGTCGTACGTCGCGAGAACTCGGGAGAAGTGCTGCTCGATGGTCGGAACTCGCTGCGCCGCCTCGAGGGAGCGCGTGCGAAGCTCGGGGCGGTCTCGCTGGAGCAGACGTTCCACGGCCGCCGCGCACGCTTCCGCGTCGAGACTGCGGTACGTCTCGCTGCACGATGCGTCGGCGCTCTCGGCAGCGCCGCCGTCGTCCGGAACCACGACGGGTAGCCCACTGGAGACGGCCTCCGCTACACCCAGCCCGAAGGTTTCGTACGGGCACCCATGTACCAGAAGGTCTGCGCTTGCCAGCGCAGCCGCAAGGCGTGCCCGGTCCCGCTCGAATCCGTGGAATCGGACGCCGGGTGGTGCGATGCGCTCCAAGCGTGCACGCTCGGGCCCATCACCGAAAAGAACGAGGACCGCTTCACGACGCAGGCGGAGTCGACCGAACGCTTCGAGGACGATGTCCCACCTCTTCTCGAACGCGAATCGACCGACCCCGACGAGGAGCACCGCCGAGTCACCTGCGCCCGCAAGCAACTCGCGTCGGCGAGCCGGCGTTCCCGCTCCGGGGCGAAATGTCGCAACGTCGATACCGAAGGGCACGCGAACTACCTTGGGGACACCGGCCGCGCGCAGCCGATCGGCCTGGCCGACCCCGGCTACGAAGGTTGCGTCGAAGGGCGCAAGCAGTGCACGTATTCCCGGCAACAGGTGCGAGACGATCGCGTCTGACGCGCGATTGCCTACCAGCCGGGCGAGCGCTGGGCCGACGTACGCCCCCAGGTGGTCGGCATGCCAGAAGGCCGTCCGGACACGTCCGGCTTGCCTGCCACATGCCACGACCGCTGCGGCTCCGAGGTACGGCGAGTGAGCTTCCAGCACGTCGGGCATCTCGGCCTGCACGCGCGATCGAATCTTGTCGAGGCGGCCCAGCAAGTGGTAAGTGCGATCGTAAGGAAGTGCAGCACCGGCGATGCGGACAATCCGTGCTCCGCTACCCGAGGGCGCAACCCCTGGCCCCGTCGACACATCCTCGTCTCGTGGCCCCGGGGCGATGACGACGTGGTCGTGACCGGCTTGGCATAGAACATGACTTCTGGTCGTCAGATGGCTTCGAACTCCACCACCTCGATCGGAATAGAACTCGGTGACGTCGACGATCTTCACCGCGCCGCTCCGGGGCTCGGACCATTCGCGTCGCTCGCTGCGCGGCACGGAAGGCCGCTGCGCGTTGCCATCCTCAGCGACTTCACTCGCATCCCGTACGCGAACGGCGCAGTCTTCCAGACACGATTTCTGTATCAAGAACTACGACGCTGTGGTCACGAAGTCACTGTCATCGGCCCCGAGGACCCCGACGCTTCACCCGAAGAGCTGGCACCGAACACGGTGAGCCTGCCGAGCGTGCCGGTCAAGGCGTATCCCGGCGTGCGCCTTCCCATGCCACTCGCACCGTGGATCTTCGACCCTAGCCGTTGGAACTTCGACATCTGTTTCGCTCAGACGACCACGCTGCTGCTCGAGTTCGGCATCTGGCTACGCGCGATGAAGGGAGTGCCGCTCCTGTGCGTCAACACGACGCACCTGCCTGCCGCATACGAGGTCCTTCTGCCCGAAAAGCTCTCCAAGAGCGAGCTCGTTCAAGCCGGCCTCGCGGCCCTGAGGCGGCCCTTCGAGAATCTCTTCTCGAGTATCTACAACCAGAGTGACGGGCTCGTGGTCCTCAGCGAGGGGCTCGGCGAATACTGGCGTGAACGGGGCGTGACGGTGCCTATCTACGTCATTCCTCGCGCGGTGCAGCCAGACATCTTCGATCGCCCCATCGGCGCCGATCCGTACGTGCATCTCATTCGCCAGGGGCTGTCCCAGGGAGGCCCGCGGGTCCTTTGCGCCGGCCGCCATACTCGAGAGAAGTCTCAAGATCGCGTCATACGTATCTTCGCGCGCCACGTTCTGCCACACGAGTCGGACGCGACGCTCACGCTCGTCGGTGAGGGCCCGGAAACGGATAGCTACCGCCGCCTGTCGAATGAGCTTGGCGCCGGACATCGCGTGTTCTTCACGGGTGAGGTGCCCTGGACGACGATGCCGGACTTCTATCGCTATGCGGACGTTTTTGCACATGCCTCGCTGAGCGAGACCTACGGGAACGTTCTCGGAGAGGCGCTGTGGTGCGGCACGCCAGCGGTCGCATTTGCCGACGGGATGGGTGTGTCCTCCCAGATCCAGGATGGAAGGAACGGCATTCTATTTGGACCTGGCCGGGGAGACGACGGCGAGGCGGCCGCCGATGCCGCGTTCGGTGCGTCGATCGTCGAGTTGACCCGAGATCCGAAAGCGCGCGCTCGTCTCGGCACGGCCGCGGCGAAGGCGTCAAGGGAGCGCTCTTCGCCGTCCGCCGTGCATCGTCGTCTTGCCGAGGCCTTCCAGCTCGCGCAGGATCACGTCGGCATGTCGGGCCTGCGCGCCGCGGAGCACCGGCCAAAAGTATTCCAGTGGTTGACGACGCTTCGCTACGCCCGACCGTGGACTGCCTATAACGGGCTCATCTACCTGGGCGGCCATATGCGTCCTTGGACGAGCCCGACACGCGAGCGGATCCACCCGTCGTTCGGAGACATGGAACCTGAACCTCAGGGGTGAGACGTCACCCAGTCGACGACGGTTTCCAGTCCCTCTCGCAGGGCGATGCGGGGCTCCCAGCCAAGCTCGTCCCGGGCGCGGCTGATGTCCGCGAACGTCGCGTCGACGTCGCCGAGCGGTACCGGAGCCTGCCCGACCACGGGCTCGATGCCGGCAGAGTCGCCGATCGCGCCGACCAGCGCTCGAAGGTCCACAGGTGCTCCCGAGCCTAGATTGTAGGCGCGAAATCCGCGAGGCGACCGCTCGACGGCCGCGAGGACGCCTCGCACGATGTCGTCGACGTGGGTAAAATCACGGCGCATCGAGCCGTCGCCGAAGATGGTGATCGATCGTCGGGCGAGCACGGCCCGGGTGAAAAGGGTGATGGCCATCTCCGGACGCTGCCGCGGACCGTAGACCGTGAAGAAGCGGAGCGCCGCGCACCTCATCGTGGGGGTGCGACGGCAAAGGGCGCTGGCAACGAGCTCCGCTGAGCGCTTGCTGGCTGCGTAGGGGGACTCGGGATCGACCGCCGGGGCGTCCTCGCGGGCCGGCAGCGGCGTTGCGTTGCCGTAGACAGACGAGCTCGACGCGAAGAGGAAGCGCGCGATGCCGCGCTCGCGGGCAAGCTCGTGGACGATGGCGGTGCCCTCGACGTTCACGCGAGCGTACCTTGCGGGGTCGGCGAAGGACGGCCGGACGCCGGCGAGTCCGGCCAGGTGGATGACTACGTCTGCTCCGTCGAGCAGGGGAGCCATCGCCGCGCGGTCGGTGACGCAAGCCTCGACCACTTTCACGTCGGGGAAGTCGGCCCGTAGATCGTTTTCGTTACGTCGTTTTTCGTGGCGCGGATAGGGGGCGTCCGAAAAGTCGTCGACGACCGTGACACCGTCCCCTCGCGCGAGAAGCGCGCGCGTCACGTGGTATCCGATGAACCCAACGCCTCCGGTAACGACGACGCGCACCAAGACGCTCCTCAGCGGTGCGACGCCTTCGACGCGCGGTCCGGCAACGGGACTGCAGGAACGCCGATGCCTTGGTAGCGCAGTCCGGCACGGATGACGTCCCCGGGACGCCAGACGTTACGCCCGTCGACGACGACCGGCGCCGCGCCTCCGTCTCCGTCGCGGAGCCGGGCACGAATCTCGGCGAAGTTCGGGGCACGGTAGCTACGCCATTCCGTGAGAAGCACCAGCGCGTGCGCCCCGTCGAGTGCCTCGTAGTCTCGATCGACCACGCGGACGAGCGCACCGTGGGACGCCATGGCAGCCGCGAAGTTCTTCCCGGCCTCGGGATCGTTCCCGACGACGCGAGCCCCGCGAGCGACCAGCGTCTCCGCCAGCTTGATGGCGGGCGATTCGCGGACGTCATCCGTCTCGGGCTTGAATGCGAGCCCCCAAAGAGCCACCGTCTTGCCTTTCAGGGAGCCGACGGCCCGTTCCACGAGCTCGGCCAAGAAGTGTGCTTGTTCGGAGTTCGCGAGGTGGGTTGCTTCAGCGAGGCGCATCGGGACCCCGTGCGCGCGACCCAGGTGGAGGAGAGCCTGGACGTCCTTCGGGAAGCAGGAGCCCCCGTACCCGGGTCCGGCATAGAGAAACCGCTTGCCGATCCGCGTGTCGCTGCCGACACCGAGGCGGACGGCGTGCACGTCGGCGCCCGTCGCATCGCAGAGGCGCGCGAGCTCGTTCATGAACGATACGCGCATGGCGAGCATCGTGTTCGCGGCGTATTTCGTCAGCTCGCTCGAGCGTGGATCGGTCACGACGACACGCTCGCCGGAGAGCTGCAACGGCGCGTAGAGGGCACGCAAGGACTCGCGCGCCTCCTCGCTTCTTGCCCCGAGGACGATGCGATCCGGACGGAAGAAGTCCTGCACGGCAGAGCCTTCCTTCAGAAACTCGGGGTTCGAGACCACCTCGATGGCGACGCTTGCCGTCGCGTCGATGCGAGCCTGCACGGCGTCGCACGTGCCCACGGGGACCGTACTCTTGACCACGGCGAGGGCCGGACGTTTTGCGATCTGACCGATCCGGTCCGCCACGGCGAAGACCGCGCTGACGTCGGCTGCGCCATCCGCGCCCGGTGGCGTGCCCACCGCGATGAAATACGCATCGGCTGACTCGAAAGGTGAACTCACGTCGGTAGCGAAGCGAAGCCGACCCGCTCGCTGGTTTCGACGAACGAGGTCAGCGAGTCCGGGCTCGTAAATGGGAATGACGCCGTCCTCGAGCTGCCGGACGCGAGCGGGATCGATGTCAACGCAGAGAACCTCATGACCAAGCTCCGCGAGCCCCGTTCCCGTGACAAGGCCCACGTAACCCACCCCGAAGGCCACCAGGCGCATGTCCCTCTTCTCGTACTCTTCTTTGGTCTCCCAGTCACGAGGCTCGGCGCTGCCTAACGAACTTGGCCTAGGTCCAGCCGTCGCGCTCCAATCCCACGGCGCGAATGTCTCCTCTTCGCTTCGACCCACACCGGGCTTTCGGATGGCTTCCCGCCGGCCTCGGAGGAGTTCGCGCGGGACTCCGGTGGGCGGCCCATCACACCGGGCTGCCGCTCATCCTCCTGGCCGCTATCAGCCTGGTGTTGTCGTGGCGCCTCGTCAAACGAACGGCTCGGTTCGGCGTCGAAGTCGCGCTGGCGCTCGGGCTGCTGGCCGCGGCGACGCGTCTCGGCTGGGTCACCTGGTGACCTACTTGACGCCTGCGGTGACGAGCTCCTTTGCGAGCTCCCCGCTCTGATGCAGCTCCGTCACGATGTCGCAGCCGCCCACGAACTTCCCCCCGATGTAGAGCTGCGGGTACGTCGGCCAGCTTGAGTACTCCTTCACGGCCTGACGCACCTCCGGGTCGGAAAGGATGTTGAAGGTCTCGAACGGCACCGCTTCCTTCTTGAGGATCTGGACGACCGCGTTCGAGAATCCGCACGCCGGGATCTGCTTCGACCCCTTCATGAAGAGCATGACCTTGTGGTTCTTGACGAGGTCTTCGATCCGGGCACGTGTTTGGTCACTCATCGGTTCCATTGCCTTCTAGCGCACACCGGGGTCGGGCGCTCGCGTGGTGAGGGCAAGCGCGTGGATGGCGCCGTCCATCAGCTCTCCCAGCGCGGCATAGACGAGCTTGTGCTGCTCGATTCGCGATTTTCCGTCGAAAGCGCTGGCGACGACGACGGCCTGGAAGTGATCCTGGGTGCCGGTGAGGTCCGTTACGTCGACGCTGGCGTTCGGAAAGGCCGCCAGCAGGCGGGAGCGGATGACATCTGGGCTTGGCATGATCGGGACGGCAATCTAGCACCGCTGCGGCAAGGGACCATGGATCGACTGCGCGTCTGGCCGGATTTCAACGACGCATGGATCGTCCACGAGGACGAGGACATAGTCGTCATCGACAAGCCGGCAGGCGTTCCGTCACAGGCCGCGGATCCCGAACGCCCGGACGACATAGTCACTCGGCTCCAGAGGCACCTCGCCCGGCGCGCTGCCGAACCGTACCTCGGCGTTCACCAGCGGCTGGACAAAGACACCAGTGGGCTCCTCGTCTTCGCACGGCGTCGAGAGGCAAACGCCACGCTCGCGGCTCAGTTCGAAGGGCGTGCGGTCGGCAAGACCTACGTCGCGGGCGTCACCGGGTGGAAGGGGCGGGATCGAACCATCCTCCGGCACGCCGTCGTCTCGGATCGAGAGGGTGGCATGCGGGTCGCTCCGGGGCGGCCCACGGGGGCGAAGGAAGCGGTTACGCGGGTACGGATTCTCGAGCGGAGGGGAGAACGAGCCTTGCTAGAGCTGGAGCTCGAGACAGGTCGCACGCATCAGGCGCGTATTCAGTTGGCGCACGTCGGCGCGCCCATTGCCGGAGACGCGATGTACGGGGGCGCCAAGGCGCCGAGGCTCATGCTCCACGCAAGCGCGCTGGTCTTCGCCCACCCTTCGAGCGGGAAGCATGTCCGCTTTCAGGCTCGCACTCCCCGGGAGTTTGCGGCATGGCTGGACGGCGGCGACGCAGGAGAAGCCATCTACGACGACGAGAAGGCCCTCGCCGGTGCGCTCGACCGGGCCCTCGAACGGCGTTGGGGGTTGGGGCGGGGAGACGCGGGTCCGCGTGCGACGACGGCCTTCCGCCTCCTCAACGAGGCCGGGGACGGAACCCCGCGCCTGGCCGTCGATGTCTACGGCGGCTGGCTCGTCGCGCAGCTCCATGGAGACGACGATCTCTGGGCGGACGGCACCCGGCGAGAGCGCGTGCTCGATCGCCTCGGCACACTTGGATTCGATGGCGTCTACGTCAAGGTGCGTCCCAAACAGGCGAACGTCCTCGTCGATACCCGTCGCGAGGACATCGCGCCACGCCACCCCGTACGCGGGGTTGCGGCACCCGAGGAGTTCGCCGTTCTCGAAGAGGGGATACCGCTGCTCGTTCGCCTGGGGGATGGTCTTTCCACGGGGCTGTTTCTCGATCAACGCGCGAATCGAAGGCGAGTGCGCGACATGTCCGTGGGCAAGAGCGTTGCCAACCTGTTCTCGTACACCTGCGCGTTCACGGTGGTCGCCGCGCTCGCCGGTTCACCGCACACCGTGAGCGTCGACGTTTCGGCTGCGGCGCTCGAGCGCGGTCGAGCGAATCTCGCCAACGCGGGGGTCCTCGAGAAAGGCAGTCACGTCTTGGTCGCCGGTGACGTGTTCGCGTGGCTGGCGCGGACGGGCAAACGCGGCGAGCGTTTCGATCTGGTGATCGTCGATCCGCCCAGCTACTCGACCACGAAACACGGTCGGTTCGTCGCCGAGACGGACTATGTCGATCTGGCGGCGGCTGCGCTCGGCATTCTCGCGTCGGGCGGTCACTTGCTCGCGTGCACGAATCACCGCGGCATCTCGGCGGCGCGCTTCCGTCGCACGCTCTTCGACGCCGCACGGAAAGCCCGGCGCGAGGTCCTGCAGGTCAAAGACCTGACATCCCCGCCCGACTTTCCGGAAGGTCCCGGCGCAGAGCCGCACATGAAGAGCGTGCTAGTCACGTTGCGCACATGACGCCGCAGCAACATCCGCGCGGTCTCTATGCCCTCTTCTTCACGGAGATGTGGGAGCGCTTTTGCTACTACGGGATGCGCGCGCTCCTCGTCCTTTATCTCATCCAGTACCACGGGTGGCAGCCCTCTCAGGCCTCCACGGTTTACAAGTGGTACACGAGCCTCGTCTACCTGACGCCGATCCTCGGAGGCGTCATCGCGGATCGCGTCATCGGCCTGCGCGCCTCGATCATCGCGGGGGGCGTCCTCATGGCGGTGGGAGAGCTCTTGCTCACCTTCCCGTCGATGCCGACCTTCTACCTCGGTCTCGCGCTGCTCATCCTGGGTAACGGATTTTTCAAGCCGAACATCTCCACGATCGTCGGCAAGATGTACCGGCAAGGCGATGCCCGCCGAGATCGCGCGTTCACGATCTTCTACATGGGGATCAACCTTGGCGCCGGGCTTTCGCCGTTTCTGTGCGGGTATCTGCGCGTTCATTTCGGTTTCCGCTACGGCTTCGCGGCGGCGGCCGTGGGAATGGCGGCGGGTCTCGCCATCTTCCTCTCGACCCAAGGGCAGGTTCTGCGCGATGTCGAAGCCGCCGGCAACGACTTGAAGGTCGCAACGAAGACGGAGGCCTCGAAGGGCGCACGTGAGCCGGGAGAGGAAGTGCCGGCGGCAGTCGGAGCAGCGGGTGCCGTTGCCCGGGTCTTTCCGATCGCGATGCTCGTGGCGGCCGTCGCCCTTCCGGCGGATTACCTTTGGCGCGCCGGGCGAGGGGAGGTCGCCTGGACGGACGTCATCATGCCGGTCGCCTTTGGCGCGATCTCGGGCTGGATGGGGTTGACGTTAGGTCGCATTCGGGGGGCGGCCAGGGACAAGAGCATCGTCATCTTCGTCTTCTTCATGTTCGCCGTTCTCTTCTGGATGGCCTTCGAGCAGGCCGGCAACGCGCTGAACCTCTGGGCGCAGTTTCACACCAACCTTTCCATCGGAGGGCTGCGCTACCCGGCCGAGTGGTGGCAGTCGGTCAATGCGGTGCTGATCGTGGTTTTCGCGCCGGCATTTGCTCGCGGATGGACGTGGCTCGGCGAGAGGGGAATGGAGCCGTCGACGCCCGCAAAGATGTTCGCGGCCATGGTGCTCATGACTCTATCGTTTGGCGTGATGGTCGTCGGGGCGCGAGCAGAAGACGGGGCGGTGACGGAGGAAGCCGTCGAGTCCCTTCCACCCGAGATCCCGACGACGACGTTGGCCTCCGGAGCGGTCGAAGTCGGCGATGGTGACGCCGGCCGACTCACGTTCGACCCCGTGGCTCGCAGGCTCCGCGCCCGCGGAGTTCTTCCCCGTTACGTCGTTAATCATTTGCTGGAGCCAACGGTGCCCAAGTCGTTCGTCCGTCAGGTGAATGCCCTGGAGGCGATCACGCGCCGGGCGTCCCTCCGAGAGCCCGTCCACGTCCGTCTCGATGTGCCGGAGGGGTTCGTCTTTCCATTCGGTACCGAGGACGCGCACGAGCGCGGCGTCTCATGGGACTCCGCGACGGAGACGATGACGCTCACTCAGTGGATGGAGACTCCGACCCGCGCGGATCTCGTCGCCGCGGGAGCGCCGCGCGAGTGGAGGGGCCCTCTCGCCGCCCTCCAGGCCAAGACCGACAACGTGCGCGTGAGCGGGCTCTGGCTATTCCTGAGCTACCTCTTTGCCACTCTCGGGGAGCTCTGCCTGTCTCCCGTCGGACTATCCATGGTCACCAAGCTGGCACCGGCGAGATTCGCTTCGCTCTTCATGGGTGTCTGGCTCCTCGCGAGCTCGGTCGCGCAGTACGCTGGAGGGAGCATCGGCGAGACCTGGGGCATCATTCCGCCGACGAGATACTTCATGCTCTTCGTGTGGACGTCGATTGTCGGTGCCGTGATCCTCGCCCTTCTCGTCAAGCCCCTCAAACAACTCATGCACGACGTCCGCTGACGGGTGGCTTCGAGGGGGCGGACTCAGCGAGGGGGACGCCGCCGCGCGCGCTGCGACGGAGACTGCACGTCGACATCGGATTTCGGCCCGGCGGACACCGCGGGGCGGCCTGAGCCTGACCCCTTCGAAACGGGGGACGGGCGCTGCGGCGCCGGTGCTTGGGCGCCGTTGCCCGGGGCGGGCGCACCCCGCGCACGCTTGAAGTTGGTCCAGCACGTCGGGCAACGCCACTCGATGAGAAGGCCGCCGTCGGGGGCCTTGCTTCGACTCAACCGCCATCCAAACTGCGCGCTGATGAGCGTGTAGTTGGTCTCGGTTTCAGGCGACTGCTTGCCGCATTCAACGCAGGTCTGACGGTCGGGCACTCCCCTGCAAGATCGCACGAATGCCCCCGGCCGGCAAAGGATCCGCGCCCGCAACCTTCTTCAGGTTCTTCAGCTTATCCGTAGAGCTGGCGATGGGGTAGCCACGAGCGAAAGGCGAGGAAGCGCTCCAAAGGCGACGATGTGACCGCTTTCCTCAGCCACGTAGACGTCGCAGCGCTCGTCGACCCTGAGAAGGTCTGGAATCGCTTCGGTCGGAGCGATCGTTCCGATGAGTCTGCCGTCCGAGGGCCGGAGGATGGCCACGCCGGCTGCAGCACCGTCGCCCCGATCGACCGATACGAATGAACATGGGACGAAGAGGGCGCCGCACCTGAGGACTGGCTCCAACCGCCGCGGCACGTCGGCCTCGAGCGGGCGAGGGCCGAGCACATGGCGCCACCGCAGCTCGCCGCTCGCCGCATCGACTGCGACGAGCTCGCCGGTCGCTGCGTTGCCGATGAAGACGTCATCGACGGCAAGCCATGACGTCCCGCTCGGCGCGACGACGAGGGCTCGCGAGCCGCGTCCGTCGATGGGGTTTCCGTTGTCACGACGGAAGGCCGCGAGCGCGAGGCCGGTCTTGTGTCGGACGGCCACGGCGACCGAGCCTCCCGTCACGAGGGGTGCGCCCTCCACCGTGCAGGGTGCATTCGCGTCGGCCACGGGCGACGACCAGTTGACGCTGCCGGAGTAGGGGTCGATCGAGTAGAGGTTCGCCGTGCCATGTGCGCCGCCTGCCACGGCAAAGAGCGCATCGTGGGCCACGGTGGGCGGGCTCCGGAAGCGCAGGCGATCGCGTACGCGCCATACGACGGTGCCGCTCATCACATCCAGCGCAGTCAGCGTGCCATCCCCGCACGTGAAGTAAATGAGGCGGCCGGCCCGCTTCATGCGCGGCGCGCAGTGTCCAGAATTGCGAGCGGTACCTCGACCGGTGCCCCACGACCACCGCCAGCGTGGCTCGCCACTCGCGAGGTCCACGGCGACCAGGTGGTGCTGTCCTTCGGTCACGACGACGATCTTGGGTAGTCCCGGCAGATGCACGACGGCGCCGGCCATGGGTCCGGTTCGCGGAACGATCTGGGAACGCAGGGCCGGCTCGCCGGACCGGAAGTCATAGACCGTGAGGGTCCCGTCCGCGGCGAGGCGGGCAACCCCGCCCGGGGTGACGAGGCTGGGGCCTCGCGCGACTGCAGAGTGCCAGATCGTCTGCCCGGTAGTGCGATCGAGCGCCCACATCTCGGAGGCGGCTCCGACGACGAGGCGGTCACCGCAGAGGTAGGTTGCGCGCAGGTCGAGTCCCGGTATGACGGCGCGCCATCGGGAGGCATAGCGAAGGCGAGTCGCGGGCAACGGAGCGTCGGTCACCGATCGCGTCGCGTCGAGGGTGGCGGCGTACGCTCGATAGGGTTCCGGTGCGAGGTTGACCTTCGAATCCGCGCGCCTGGCTTCGCGCAGGGCCTCCGTCGACTCGCGTACGGCGCGACGGAGGGCGCTCAGACGAAGGTTGTGCGACTGCCCTCGATCGCGGCGCAGAACGGCGCGCGTGAGCGACCGGCCGAAGGCGAGCGCCGCGTCGAGCAGGTCGACGACCGCCAGCGCGGGGAACGTATGCACCGTGCGGCGAGGCGAAGAGTTTGCTGCGCCGAGGGTGAGAGCGAGCTTGCCGTCGGTAGTGACCTGAACGCCGAGGAGGACGCCCGTCGCATCGCTCCGGGACGTCAGCGGGAGTCCACGCTCCCATGCGTCGAAAGCGCGTCGCGCCAGATCCACCAGCGTCTCGGCGACGAGCATGGGATGGCATTCGCCGAGGTCGACCGTGCGGCCGCGAATCTCTGCCCGGACGCGCCCGCGGAACAGGAGCGCATGCAGATCCGCGCGCTCGACGGCTTCGAACGGAGCGCGGGCGTCGGATCGATCCAGTTGCCTGCCCGCGCCGGCCTCCGGCAAAGACGCACCCTCGCGCATGCCGAACTCTGCCCCGAACGCGAGCTGGGCATCCGCGTCGGGCTCGATCACGACGGGCGTGGGCTCGGGCAGTCCGACGTCGTCGCAAAGGACGGCGGGCGCGATGGCTTCGAGTTGCGCGGCCGCCGAAACGAGCTCCATGCGTGCTCCGGCCGCGGCGCCCCTTCCAGACCGGACGAGCCGATCCACGGCTTCGCGGGCTGCCGCGACCACGTCGTCGAAGGGGACGGCGCGGTCATACACGGCGACGAGTGGGCTGGGCCCTGAACGGTATACGCTCAAGCACGCTGCCGCGCCGAAGCGCTCGATGCAGAGTTCCCACGGCTCATCGTAGAAACGTACGGTGGCCTTGGCGCGCGGACGGCGCGCAAGCTCGACGAGCGCCAAGGCGAGGTCCCTAAGGACGAAGGCCCCGTGGGTTTCGCGTACGCGGGCCGTCACGTTGGCGCCGTCGATGAAGATGTCGAGGACGTCGCGTGCGTGTGCGCCCTGTTCGGGCCGGGCAACGCGCGAGGCGTCGGTGCTGGCCGCGGGGAGGGGAAGCGTCGGATCAGTGTCCGAAGGATGGGGGGCGACGACAATCTCGAGGCGCATTCGGTGGGCTTTGCTAGGGCGTTTGTCGCGCGCGCCGGGGGATGCCGGTACGGGCGAGATCGAATCGTAGAAACTGGGACGCATATGGACGTACTTTTCGGCGGGATGCCACGGATTGGACACGGCGTTGGGCCACTGCTAGCAGCCGCCCTCTGGCCCGCGATCGGCGCCGTCGCCGCGCTCGCTCCGGCGCTCGCCATGCGGGGATTCACCGTGGACGACGCGCTCATCGCGGTGCGATATGCGCGGCACCTGGCGATGGGCTTGGGGTGGTGCTTCAACGCGCACGGGCCAAGCACCGACGGAGTGACACCACTCCCGTGGCCCGTCGTGCTGATGCCTTTCGCGCGAGCCGGGGCGCTCGTCGTTCTGCAGCGCGCACAGGCGCTGGGGATGGTCGTATGGGTGGCGACCGGGGCATCCCTGGGCGGGGCCGTGGCGCGAGTGCCACGGGCACCGCGATGGGCGAAATTGGCGGTGTTCGTAGCCCTGGCGCTGTCGGTACCGGTTGCCGCATACGCGGCCAGCGGGATGGAAACGCCCTTCGCGACCGGCCTCGCGACGCTGGCGGCACTTGCCTATCGCCGCCCCCGGCTCGCCGCGATCATCGCGGGGCTCGCGGCCGCGTTTCGACCGGAGATGGCGCCATGGGCCTGCGTCCTCTCGGTCGCGCTCGCCATTGCCTCGCGGAGGAGCGCGGCGAGGGTACTCCTCTGCGGTGCGATCGCCCTCGTGCCGTTCACATCGTGCGCCCTCGTCCGAGCTCTCGTGTGGGGCCATCCGGCGCCCCTCGCTCTCATGGCAAAGCCGGGCGATGTGGGGCAGGGGGTCGTCTACGCCGCGGTGGCGTGCATCGTGACGCTGATACCCGTGCTCGTCGTGGCACCCGTCGCTCTGATTCGCAGCCCGGTTGCTCTCGCGATCGTGGTCGCGTCGATCGCGCACGTTGGCGCGGTTGTCCTCGTGGGCGGCGACTGGATGCCCTTCGCGCGGTTGATGGTGCCTGTGGTACCGACTCTCGCATGGGCGGCGGTCCTCGTAAGCGGACACGCTCATCCCGTCTCGACGGCATTGCGCTCACTGGCCGCGGTCGGGCTCGGGCTCGTGCTGCTCCTCGTCTCCGCGCGCGTCGTCGAGGACGGTCGAGACGTGATGGCCGACCGCACGGCACTCATCGTGTCTGCCCGGCCTGCGCTCGCGGGATTCTCTCGCGTCGCAGGCTTGGACATCGGATGGCTCGGCGCGGCGACCGAGGCCGACGTCGTCGACCTCGCCGGGCTCACGGACCCCGAGATAGCAGCCCTTCCGGGCGGTCATACCTCGAAGCACGTCGATGCGATGTTCTTGCTCTCGCGTAGACCGGATGCGTTAGTGCTGTACGCGCCACGCGGTCTTCCGGGCGGCGATCTAGCGGCCTTTGGCCTCGCCGACTACCCGCGGGCCGTCGAGGCTCGGCTTGCACACGACGACGTCATCGCCGCGCACTTCGCGCCCATCGCTTGGTTTCCGCTCGGGGCGCGGGGTGCTGGATACGTGCTCTTGCGGGCAGATGAAACAGGGTCGATCGGGCGTTGACCACGCCGCCCGGACTCTCTCGTCCCGTGCTTTCAGCGCCGAGGCCCGCGGTCACGCGGAGGCCCGTCTCGGCGGTCCCGGCCACCTCCGCTGCGGGGCGGCGGACCGCCCACCTCCCGAGCCTGCTGGATTCGCTGCTTCGCGCGCTCACCTTCCTCACCCTCGGGGAGCGGCAGGAGCTCCCGTCTCGTGAGGCGGATCTTTCCGTCCCGGTCGACCGAGATGACCTTCACCTCCACTGGGTCACCTTCCTTCATCACATCGGTGACCTTGTCGACGCGATGGTGGGCCATCTCGGAGACGTGCAGGAGGCCGTCCGTGCCGGGCAGAATCTCGATGAAGGCGCCGAAATCGGCGACGCGTGTGACTGTGCCCTTGTACACGGCACCCACCTCGGGCTCGGTCGTGAGCCCCTTGATGATGTCGAGTGCCTTCTTCACGGCGTCGCTGTCGGCCGAGGCGATGTTCACCGTTCCGTCGTCCTCCACGTCGATCGCGACGCCAGTCTGGTCGATGATGCCCTTGATGGTCTTCCCGCCTGGGCCGATGATGAGTCGGATCTGATCGGGCTTCACCTTGATCTGCGTGATCCGGGGCGCCCACTTCGAGAGGTCGGTGCGGGGCTCCGCCAGCGTCGCAAGCATCTTGTCGATGATGAAAAGGCGAGCCTCGCGCGCCTGCTCGAGGGCCTGCGCCAGGACGTCGCGGGACAGGCCGGCGATCTTGATGTCCATCTGGATGGCGGTCACGCCCTTACGGGTGCCACACACTTTGAAGTCCATGTCGCCGAGGTGGTCTTCATCCCCGAGGATGTCGCTCAGAATCGCCGTGCGCGTCTTCGGGTCGGTCAGAGCGCCATCACTGATGAGTCCCATCGCGATGCCGGCGACGGGAGATTTGATGGGCACGCCAGCGTCCATCAGGCTCAGCGTGCCGCCGCAGACGCTCGCCATCGACGAACTACCGTTCGACTCCAGAACTTCGCTGACGACCCGGATCGTGTAGGGAAAGCGGTCCTCGTCCGGGATCATCCGCATGAGAGCGCGCTCGGCGAGGGCGCCGTGGCCGATCTCGCGGCGGCCGGGTCCGCGCAGAGGCTTCGTCTCCCCCGTAGAGTACGGCGGGAAGTTGTAATGAAGCATGAAGCGCTTCCAGCGCTCACCCGTCAGCGCGTCGATCTTCTGTTCGTCGCTCGACGTGCCCAGCGTGCTCGTGACGGCGGCCTGCGTTTCGCCGCGCTGGAAGAGAGCCGATCCGTGAACACGCGGTAGAATCCCGACCTCGCACACGATCTGCCGGACCGTCTTCATGTCCCGGCCGTCGATGCGCTTGCGCTCACTGAGGACGTACTCGCGTACGACGTGGTACTTGCGATCCTCGAACTCTTCCTTGACGAGCTTCTCGACCTCCGCGAACTTGGGGCCGAGCTCCTGCGACAGTGCGGCGGCGAGCTTCGTCTTCGTCGCCTTGTAACCGTCGTAGCGAGCCTTCTTGTCCTTGATGAGCGAGCTCTCGAGGATTTCCTTGTCGCAGATCTGCTTGACACGCAGAGCGACCTCCGCCGGCAAAGTCTTCTTCTCGAACGCGCGCTTCGGCTTTCCGACGGCCGCGCGCATTCCTTCGATGAGCGCAAGAATCGGTTGGGCCGTCTTGTGCGCGAACATCAGGGCGTCGATAACGTCGGCTTCGAGCGCTTCGGCGGCGCCGCCCTCGACCATGACGATGGCGTCCTTCGAGCACGCCACCACGAGGTCGAGATCGGACTTCGCCACCTGGTCAAATGTCGGATAGGAGACGAGCTGGCCGTCGACGCGGGCGACGCGGACTGCGGCGATGGGGCCGGCCCAGGGAATGTCCGAAATGTGGAGCGCCGCGCTTGCCGCCGTCATGGCGAGAACGTCGGTGGGGTTGTCCTTGTCGCACGAAAGGACCGTCGCGATGATCTGCGTGTCGTGTTTGTAGCCCTCCGGAAAGAGCGGGCGGCAGGGCCGGTCGATGAGGCGCGAAGTGAGGATCTCGTCGTCTCGCTGCCGCCCCTCGCGTTTGAAGAAGCCTCCCGGGATCTTCCCCGCGGCGAAGGTCTTCTCGACGTAGTCGCAGGTGAGGGGGAAGAAATCGATGCCGAGGCGCTCGTCGCCGCTGACCGCGGTGACGAGGACGACGCTCTCGCCGTAGGTGACGAGGATGGCGCCGTGCGCCTGCTTGGCCAGGCGGCCGGTCTCGAAGACTAGGGGCGAACCATTGATGATGACGGATTCACGGACGAATGCGGACATGGCTGTCGTGCGCTCCCTGGCGCAGTGCCGCGTACGTGCGGCGAGACGCCGAGCGCACCGTCCGCCTTTGATCCTCGGTTCGCGGGCGCCAGCGGGGTGCCGTGCGTCGGGGCTGAAGAGCCCGCGAATCGAAGAGCAAAAGGTCGTGTCCGGTTCACTCGGGTGGGTGAAAATTCAGTGTAAGTCACTTGCGGAGGCTGAGCGCACCGACGACCTTGCGGTATCGATCGAGGCTGATGCGCTTGAGGTAGTCGAGCAGCCGGCGGCGCTTCGACACCATACGAAGGAGGCCACGACGCGAGTGGTGGTCCTTCACGTGTGTCTTGAAATGCTCGGTCAGGTAGGTGATCCGCTCCGTCAGCAGCGCGATCTGAACCTCGGGCGAGCCCGTGTCATGGTCGTGCGTGCGAAACCTGGTGACGACGTCGGCCTTCTTTTCGGTGTCGAGGGGCATCAATACTCTCTGCCGTGGGGCGGCGCGGAGTATAGGCATAGAGTTCCGTTCGTCAATTCGCGTCTTTGAACGGGCCCCCTCAGGCGTCAGGGAGCGTCTCTCGGACCTCGGTGACGCTTACCTCCTGCTCGTACGGAGCATCCTCGTCGTTGCCGGTGAGCAGATCGAAGAGACTCGGAGCGAACGTCCCCGCGATGAGCTCCTCCACGGCTTCGGCGGTGTCGAGCTTGAGAGCAGCCTCGGCCGCGGCTTCGCAGTCCACCGTCGTCACGCGGCGCACGGCTTCCTTGATTTCGGGAATGGCGGCGGCCTCCATCGATAGCTCCCGGACGCCGAGCCCGACGAGGAGTACCGCTGCGAGCGGATCGCTCGCCATCGCTCCGCAGAGGGCCGTGGGGACGTTGTGCTCCGCCGCCGCCCGAACCACCTGGCGGATCATCCGAAGGATCGCCGGGTGGAAGGGAGACGCGAGCGGTGCCATCGATCGGTTGCCGCGGTCGATCGCCAGAGTGTACTGGACCAGATCGTTCGTACCGATGCTGAAGAACTCGGCCTCGCGTGCGAAGACATCCGCCATGACGACCGCGCTCGGGACCTCGATCATGATCCCGAGCGGGATGTGCTTCAGTCGCGGATGGCCCGCGGCGTCCACCTCTCGTAGTGCACGGTCCATCAAGGTCCTCACCTCGCGAAGCTCTTGGACACTGGCTACCATCGGAATCATGATCCGAAGATCGCCGTGCGCGCTCGCGCGGATCATCGCGCGGAGCTGCGTCAGGAACACGTCAGGCCGCGAGAGGGCAAGGCGAACGGCGCGCAAGCCAAGGGCGGGGTTCATCTCCGCGGGTAACTGAAAGCTCGATGCGAACTTGTCGCCGCCGATGTCGAACGTGCGAAGCGTGACGGGCCGCGGTGCGACGGCCTCGACGACCGCGCGATAAAGCTCGTACTGCTCGTCCTCTGTCGGCATCGTCGTGCGGTCGATGTAGATGAACTCGGTGCGGTAAAGGCCGATGCCCTCGGCGCCATGGTCGAGCGCAAGGATCGCCTCGGCGGGGAGCTCGACATTCGCCTTCAGGCTCACCGGTTCGCCGTCTCGCGTGACGCACGGCTGATTGCGGGCGCTGAGGAGCCCGCGCGCGAACGCGAGATGCCGTGCACCGCGACCGCGCGCGTCCGCGATGGTGATCTCGTTCGGGTTGACGACGACCTGGCCCCGGAGACCGTCCACGATCACCGTGTCGCCCGTCCGAATCGTCGACAGGGCATCCGCGGCGCCCACCACCGCAGGGATCTCGAGAGCCCGGGCCATGATGGCGGTGTGGCTCGTGCGTGTCCCGATCTCGGTGACGAACGCGATGACTGGTTCCCGTACCATCCCGGCGGTATCCGCGGGCGAGAGGTCGCGGGCGATCACCACCATCGGTTGGTCGAGGCGGGGAACGATGAGCTTCGTGTCCCCCGTCAGCTCGCGAAGCAGTCGGTCGCAGACGAACTCGATGTCGTGACGCCTCTCGACGATGTAGGCGTCCCGTTCGCCCGGTTCGGCGGGCAGGAACAGCTTGGCGATCTCGTCGCACGCCTGCGCAACGGCCCATTCGGCGCATTTCTTTTCGTCCCGGATCTTCTTTTCGACGCGCTCGATGAGCATCGGGTCGCCGATCATCGTGAGGTACGCGTCCAGGATCGCGTTGGTCTCCAGCGGCCCCGGCGGAAGGCGCGCGCTCACCTCGCGGACGTGACGCTTGGCGTCTGCGACCGCCTGCGTGAGCCTCAGGACCTCGGCGTCGATCTGAGCGCTCGACACGTGGCGTCGCGTGTACGCCGTCTTCGTGTCTCCGACGACCAGCGCAGGGCCGACGACCACGCCGGGGCTTCCGGCAATGCCCCTCAAGACCACGCCGCGGGGTGCGCTCGCGTCGCTCGGCGGGGGCCGCGTCAAAGCGGGAGGCTCGCCGCTCATCGTGATTCTCCGAAACGGTTGGCGATGAGGTCCCCGATCGCCGTTACGCACTCCTCGGCACGCTCGCCCTTTGCGTGAACGTCCACCACCGTGCCCTTGGACCCGCAGAGGAGGAGCACGCCCATCACGCTCTTCGCGTTCGCGCTCTGATCCTCGCGCGCGATCTGGACGTCGCAAGGATACTTCGATGCAAGCTGGACGAGCTTCGTCGCCGCCCGGGCGTGCAAGCCGAGCTGATTGACGATCTTGAAGTGTCCGCTGGCCTCGCTCATGATCCTCCCCCATGGCCTGTCAGCGAGGCCGCGGGTGGCGGGGTGGTCGCACCCTTGAGCTCGAGCGCGCTCGATCGGTCGTCGCGTGCTTCTTCGTCGGAAGGCGTCGGCTGGCTCGCCGGCGCGGTGGGCAAGGGAATCTCGCCACGCTTCACGTCGCGGTGAACGACCGCCAGGGGTGCCCCGAGGGAAGCGGACAGCTGTTGCGAAAGGGCATCTGCGATGACCACCGACCGGTGACGCCCACCGGTGCACCCGATGGCGAGGGTTAGGTAGCTCTTTCCTTCGCGCTCGTACTTCGGCATCACATATTCGATGAGCGAACGCGCGCGGCGGACGAATTCCTGAGTCTCGGTAGCCTCGAGCACGTAGCGTGCGACGGGCTCGTCCTGTCCGGTCAAGGCCTTGAGCCCGGGGACGAAGTACGGGTTGTCCAGGAAGCGCACGTCGAGGACGATGTCGGCGTCGACCGGGGTCCCGTACTTGAACCCGAACGACACGATGCGGGTGACCATCCGAGGCGCTCCGCCGGAAGCCGGTCCAAAATGCGCAACGAGGATGCGCCGAAGGTCGTGCACGCTCGTGTTCGTCGTGTCGATGATTCGGGTGGCGATCGCGCGCAAAGGTGCCAGGCGTTCTCGCTCGACGCGCACGCCGTCGAGGACAGCCAGCGCCCCCTCCCCGGCCCCGCCCGCCTCGGACGACAGCGGATGCGGCCGACGCGTTTCGCTGAACCGGCGGAGGAGTGTCTCGTCGTTGGCGTCCAGGAAGAGCACGTGAAGATCACGCTGGCCGCCGGCCTCGAGGAGCTGCAGCACGTTGCCGACCTCGCCGAGAAACGCGCGCACGCGCACGTCGATGCCGAGGGCGACGCGCGTCATCCCGCCGCGCTCGCACAAGGCGACGGCCTCGGGAGCCAGGGCCGTGGGGAGATTGTCCACGCAGAAGAAGCCGAGGTCCTCCAGCGCGTGCAACGCCTGGGACTTGCCCGCGCCGGACAGGCCGCTGACCACCACGACGGCGGGGTGCGCGCTCCCGTGCCTCGGCGCCTGGTTCACTCGTCTCCCTCCTTCCGGGGGACACGCGCGACGGGAATCCACGCGGAGCTCTCCGTGCCGGTGGCGTGTGGCATGAGCGTCGACCACGACGGCTTGCGCCCTTTCGCCTCCCCCGGCGCGGGGCTGTCGAGGGGGGCATTGGCGTCGTCGATGAACTGCTCGGGCTCGGTCACGATGTGCCCCTCGATCCTCTGCAGGAACTCGTGGGCGGTGTGGCGTCCGTCACGGCGAAGCAACTCGTTTCGCGCGGCCATCTCGATGATGCTGCCCATGTCGCGGCCCGGGCGGACGGGCACCCGATGCTCACGAATGGGTGTGCCCAGAATCGTGTGGTAGCGCTGTTCGACCCCGAGCCGGTCGAACTCTTCCTTGTCGTCCCACGCGCAGAGCCGCACCACGAGGTCTATCCGCTTTCGATCGCGGATCGACGTGATCCCGAAGAGCTCGCGGATGTCGAGGATACCTAGCCCACGGATCTCGATGTGGTAGCGCAAGAGCTCAGCAGGTTGGCCGAACACCAGACCCGGTGGCCGCCAGTCGCAACGGACGACGTCGTCGGCGACGATGCAATGCCCCCTGCGCACGAGCTCCAGCGCACACTCGCTCTTGCCGACTCCGCTCTTGCCGAGGAGCAGAATGCCTACGCCATATACGTCAACGAGCACACCATGTAGCTGCGTCTGGGGGGCGAGGCGATCGTCGAGGACCGCATGGAGGGCGTTGATCGTTCGGCTGGAACGAGCATCGGAGACGAAGAGGGGGGTGCTGGTCGCCTCGGCCGCAGTGACGAAGGCTCTCGCCGGGTCTTGCCCGCCCGTTACGACCGCGCACGACAGCCCCAGCGAAAAGAACCCGCGTGCCGCGAGGCTTCGTGCGTCATGGCTCAGCGAATTGAGGTACGAGAGCTCTGTCTCTCCGAGCAGCTGCACCCGTGTCGGCACGACGCCTTCGTAGTGGCCCGCCAGCGCGAGGCCATTTTTCTGCACCCGCGGGTGGCGCAGTGGACGGTCGAGGCCA
>Ga0182018_10000758_pt1 | contig 40283 bp, 36 predicted proteins | sample 812P2MmetaG_FD_120490 | JGI IMG/M metagenome (GOLD analysis project Ga0182018, IMG submission 120490) | Permafrost microbial communities from Stordalen Mire, Sweden - 812P2M metaG | ecosystem: Environmental > Terrestrial > Soil > Wetlands > Permafrost | place: Sweden: Stordalen | collected... | reverse complement strand
TCGTGGTCAAGGTCTTCCCTCCGTCGTGGTCAACTATCCGGGTGCTGCATTCTTGCCTGCCGGTGCCGTGCTGTCAGGTTCGAAGAGTGGGATGCAGAATTCGTCCTGCCGCTCGAACACCACACGGAGGGGCATTCCGATGAACACGTCGGCTGGGTCGCAATGCACGATGTTGCTCGTCATCCGCAACCCACTCTGTTCGGGGAGCTCGACGATGCCGATGGTGTAGGGCACGGGCACCTCTGGGTTCCAGGCCTTGCAATTGTGTGTGTAGGTGAACAGGACCGCCGTTCCGGAGGTCGTCTCCCAGCGGAGCGTTCGCCGCCGGCACCGCGGGCACATGGGTCCGGGCGGGTAGCTCCAGAACCCGCACGCCGCGCAGCGGGGCAGGCGCAGTTCGTTGTCGCTGCCGGCCGTCCAGAACTCCCGATTGAGATCGTGCAGTACGGGGACTGTTCGCAAGGGCATTGTTGCCGTCCGGGCTCCTCAGGTGGGAATCTAAGCGTACGCCTAAAAGCTACCAGCATGCATTCCGTTCGACCCCGCACCGTGGTGCGTCGCATCGGTCAACGTTCATAAGAGCGAAGGTTGCTGCGGATAGGCTGACCACGAGAGAAGTTAACGGCAGAACTGAGGAACTCATCGATGTCTGAAGCGGGAGACGCGACGCGCAAGGCTCTCCTCGACGCGGCTGAGGAGCTCCTCATCTCCAAGGGAGTGTCGGGGATCACCACCCGCAAGGTCGCTGACCGCGCCGGGGTGAACCAGGCCCTCGTGCACTATCACTTCGGCACCATCGAGCAGCTCCTGCTGGCGGTCCTCGAACGGGTCTCGGTCCAGGTGAAGGAGCGGTCGGAGAAGATCTACGCGCAGGAGAGCTCATTCATCGCCGGCTGGTTCAAAGAGATGGAAACGATGATCACCGCTGACGTCAAGCGGGGATGGGGAAAGATCTGGCTCGAGAACCTCACCCTCGCGGCGAACAGGCCCAAGATCGGCAAGCAGTACGTGAAGGCCTCCACCATGTCCCGCAAGCTCCACGAGCAGCACGTGAGTGAGATGTTGGAAAGCCTCGGCATGGACGCCGCGGAGTATCCAGCGCAGGGCATCGTGACCCTTCTCGACGCCATCACCTCGAAATTGATCCTCGACCGGCTCGTCGGGATCAAGGCCGGTCACGAGGAGCTGTTGGACATTCTCCACCGGATCTGGGACGGCCTGGAGAAACCGGGCCGGTCAAAGTCGGCGAGGTAACCGCGTGGCGTGAGGGACGCTCTCAGGTCCATCCGTAGCGAGTCGAGTTCGACCACCTGGCGGATGCGACGCCCCGGATCCCACGAGGCGACAGAAAGGACAGGCGTGGCTGAGGAACAGATCCCTTGGATCATCGATTGCTACGTCAATGCCAACCCGCCGCATCTCGATCTCAATTGGACCCTGACGGATGAGACCTACGGTCCGGCCAAGGCCCATCCACAAGCGCTGGAGGAGCTGGTGGGCGACATGGATCGCTACCGGATCGCTCGCGCGCTCCTGGCGCCGCCGCCGGAGTCCGCCATGGGGGATCCCGTCGCCGGTTACCGGTGGACGCTCGACGCCGTGCAGAAGTACCCCGAGCGTTTCGGGCTGAGCGTCCGGGTCAACGCCGACGAGGGAATTCGGGCCGTACGCCACCTCGAGAGCATGGTGCGCAACGACGGCGCCAGGGCTTTGCGGATCGTGCCGTACCGTGACGGCAAGCGGGCCAGCCACCGCTCCTACTACCCGCTGTACGCCAAGTGCATTGAGCTGGGGATCCCGGTGACCATCACGGTCGGCATGCCCCTGGTGCCCAGGGCGGGGATCGTGCAGAACCCGAAGCACCTCGACAGAGTCTGTGCCTTCTTCCCCGAGCTGGTGATAGTGAGCGCGCACGGCGGTGCGCCCTGGACCAGCCTCCTCGTCCAGCTCCTGCGGACGTGGCCGAACCTATACCACATGATCTCGGCGTACGCGCCGAGCCGCTATCCCGTCGAGCTGGTGGCATTCGCCAACACCAGGCGGGGACGGGAAAAGGTGATGTACGCCTCTGACTACCCCCTCCTTACCTTCGATCGGGCGCGCCGCGAGTTGCCGGAATGTGGGATCGACGACGAAGCGATGCCGTGGTTCGTCGAGAGGAACGCGGCCCGGGTCTTCTGGGGTGAAGGCGCGGAGCCGGCAGGGGCGCGGTGACCGTCTCGGGCATTGCCGGCGTCACGCCCGCTCCGAGGCCGGCCCGTCCCCGGGCATTGGCCGGCATCCGGGTCTGTGACTTCTCGGGCCAGCTGGCCGGCGCGGGGGCAACCCGCTTCCTGGCCGCCATGGGCGCGGAGGTCATCCGGATAGAGGACCCAATTGCGGAAGGATATTGGGACGTCCTGCGCGGCGTCCCTCCCTATGTCGACGAGCGTCGTGGTCGTGAGCTCGGAGGTGCCTTCAACAATCACAACGTCGAGAAGTTGGGCGTCACTTTGAACTTGCGCACGGACGCCGGCAAGCAGCTCCTGCGTGAGCTCGTTGCGGTGTCGGATGTCGTCACCGAGAACTTCGCACCGGGAGTGCTGGAGCGTCTCGGCTTCCCCTATGAGGAGCTCCGCGGCATCAATGAGGAAATCGTCTACGTGTCCAATTCGGGGTTCGGTCATTCCGGCCCGTATCGAGAATTCAAGACATGGGGCCCGCTCGCCCAGGCTTGCTGCGGACTGGCGTTCTCAACTGGCCTCGGTGACCAGGCACCGGCGGGCATCGGCTACTCGTACATGGATCACCACGGGGGCAACTTCATGGTGATCGCGATCATGGCCGGCCTCATGCATCGCGACCGGACCGGGGAGGGACAGTGGATCGACCTGTCGTGTACCGATGCCGGTGCCCTGCTCAACGGACCGGCTCTCTTGGACTACACCGTCAACGGTCGGCCCCTGCGTCGACCCGGCTCGCCCGACAGCAATCGCAGCCGTTCACCCCTGATGGCGCCCCATGGCATCTACCCGTCGGCCGGGGAGGACAACTGGGTGGCCATCGCGTGTCGCGACGACAAGGATTGGGCCGCCTTGGCCACCTTGGCGGACGGATCGTGGGCAGCCGATGCGTGCTGGGTCGTGCTCGGTGGGCGGATCGACGGCGAAGATGAGCTCGACCGGCGAATGGCAGAGTGGACGCGCGGGCGCGACAGGTTCGAATTGGCCGCTACGTTGCGGTCGGTCGGTGTGCCCGCCGCGGCCGTGCAGCGGCCGGGCGAGCGCATCGAGCTCGACCCCGGCACCCTCGAGTGGGGGCTGTGGCCGACCGTGACGCACACAGAGATGGGCCGGGTTCGCGTCGACGGCGTACCCGTGCACTTTTCCGTGACCGACTGGGTCATCGAGCGCGGAGCGCCGTGCCTGGGTGAGCACAACGACCGCGTCTTCGGCGGCCTCCTTGGCCATAGCGAGGCGGAGCTCCGCCGGTTCAAAGAAGACGGAGTGCTGTGAGAGAGGCACTCGAGGACTTGGCAGCGGTGGGTGCGCTGGACGGGGTGCGCGTCGTCGAGCTCGCCAGCGAGCACGGCGCCTTTGCCGGGAAGCTCCTGGCTGATCTGGGCGCGGAGGTGATCGTCGTGGAGCCGCCAGGCGGCCACGGCTCGCGGCTATTCGAGCCATTCCTCGACGACGAACCCGGACCTGAGCGAAGTTTGTGGTGGTGGCTCTACAACTCGGGAAAACTGAGCGTCACGCTGGACCTTTCCGACCCCGTGGATGCAGAGAACTTCACCAGGCTCGTGGCCTCGAGCGACGTCGTGCTCGAAGGCGAGACGCCGGGACACCTGGCGGCGCTCGGATTGGACTACGAGGATGTCGTATCCCGGCAGCCCGAAGTGGTTTGGGTCTCGCTGACACCTTTCGGCCGTTCGGGGACGCGGGCGCACGAGCCCGCCACGGACCTGACCATCCTGGCCGGCGCCGGGCCCGCCTGGAGCTGCGGCTACGACGATCACCTCCTCCCGCCCGTGCGTCCCGGAGGGAATCAGGGCTACCACACGGCGTGCCTGTGGGTGGTCATGAGCACGATGGTCGCCCTCTACGCCCGCCAGACCCTCGGCCTGGGGCAGCTCGTCGACGTGAGCATGCATGCGGCCTCCAACGTCACGACCGAGGCGGCGACATACGAATGGCTCGTCGCCGGTGAGACGGTGCAGCGTCAATCCTTCCGGCACGCGGCGGTGCGGCCGACCCCGCAACGTCTGATGCGTTCGGCCGACGGCGGTACCGTGATCGGGGCGTCTCCGCGCTATGCGGAGGAGTTCCGCACGCTCATCGACTGGGTCGTCGAGCTCGGCATCGACGACCGGATCGACGAGTTCTTCTTCTTGGCGATGGGAGTGGAGCGGGGCGGGGTCGTCCTGACGGAGATCGGCACGGATCCCGAGGCCACCGCGATCTACCAGGCCGGCGCGGACGCGTTGCGAGCGGTGGCGGAGCATTTGACGGCGAAGGAGTGGTTCCTCGAGGCCCAACGAAGGGGAATTGCGGCCGGCGTCATGCTCGCGCCAGAGGATGTCATCGAGAACGAGCACTTCGTCGCCCGCGGCTTTCCAGTCGCTGTCCATCATGAAGACCTTGGCCGCACGTTCACCTATCCGGGGCCGGCGTTCCGCGCGCCGTCCTCACCGTGGCGTGTACGGGGCCGCGCACCGCACGTCGGGGAGCACACCGAAATGATCATGGGCGCACTCATCGAAGAGGTTGGGTAGTGCTGGTCGCTGTCGTGCGTCCGCGGTGAGGGTGTGATGGACAAGTTCGAATCCAAGGTGATCGTCTCCGGCATCGGCTTGTCTGCCATCGGCCGCAGCATCGACCGGAGCGGGACTGATCTGGTCCTCGACGCGGCGCTCGACGCCATTGCCGATGCGGGATTGCAGCCCAATGATATCGACGGCTTGGCGTCCATGCCCTTCGGGGACCGGCCCCCCGAGGAGATCGCGGATGCGCTGGGTCTCCAACTGGATTGGATGGGTGGAGCGAGCTCCGGCGCGCAGCTCGGTGTGATGATCAATGCGGCGATGGCCATCGCGTCGGGCCTGTGCCGCCACGTCCTCCTTTTCCGTTCCGTGCATCGGCTGGGCGGGCTGTTGGGCAGCGCGACGGGTGCGCTCCCCGCAGCCGATGGCCCCTGGGAGTGGCACGTGCCCTTTCACGAGTACTCGGCGGTGAACCAGATAGCCATGCAGGCTCGCCGCCACATGCATGAGTACGGGACGACCAAAGAGCAGCTCGGTTGGGTCGCGATGACGTGTCGACGCCATGCCGAGTTGAACGACCAGGCGGTCCTCCGTTCGGCCATGACGATGGACGACTACCTGTGCGCACCCATGATCAGTGAACCGCTGGGACGGCTCGACTGCGATCTCCCGGTCGAGGGCGCCGTCGGTCTCGTGCTCTCCGCGGCCGATTTCGCCGGCGACTGCCGGCATCCACCCGTCCGACTCGAGGCGGTCGGTTGCGCGAATCACGGCCCGCACGGGTGGGAGCCACGGAGTGATTTCCCAGCCATGGGCGCCCAGGACGCAGCGGCACAGATGTGGTCACGCACCGACCTCAAGCCGGCCGACGTGCGAGTGGCCGAGTTGTATGACGGTTTCTCCATTCTGGCGCTGTCGTGGCTCGAGGCGCTCGGGTTCTGCGCGGTGGGGGAGGCCGGCGCTTTCGTGGACGGCGGTCAGCGGATCCGCCTGGGCGGCCAGTTGCCTCTCAACACCTACGGTGGGCAGTTGTCGGCCGGGCGGCTGCACGGGTTCTGGCTTTTCCACGAAGCCGTCCTGCAGCTGCGCGGCCAAGCAGGTACGCGTCAGGTCCAGGGGGCTGACGTGGCCGTCACCTCGGCCGGTGGCGGATTCAGATGTGGTTGCATCCTGCTGACCGCGTGAGCGAGCCCTCCGGTGTCGGACCGGGCACCGCACTCGGGGCAGTGTGGACAGACGGTTAAGCATATGCTCAAATAATCTGATACGGGGTCCGTTTCGGCCAACCCGGGTGCGCTTGAACCGAGGTCGGAAGGCTCAGAGCTTTGCAAAGTGGGGGAGCGGCATGGTTCGGGATGCGCCAGGGTTGACATTCGCCGGGACGGGCTGAGCGTCATGTACGACGTGCTGAAGGGCGTGAAGGTCGTCGAGGTGTCCTCGTGGCTCTTCGTTCCTTCCGCCGGCGCCGTCCTGGCGGACTGGGGCGCCGACGTGGTCAAGGTCGAGCATCCGGTGTCGGGTGATCCCATACGGGGCCTGACCAACGCCGAGAACTCCGGGGCGATCATGAATCCGAACACGGAGCTGCCCAACCGGGGCAAGCGCAGTGTCGGCATCGACATCGCGACGGAGGAAGGGCTGGCGATCCTCTATCGCCTGGTCGATGTGGCCGACGTGTTCCTCACCAACTTCTTGCCGGGCGCGCGCCGACATTTGGCCATTGACGTCGACGACATCCGTGCCCGCAATCCGAACGTGATCTATGCGCTCGGGACAGGGCAGGGGTCGGAGGGGGCGGAAGCCGATCGAGGGGGGTTTGACCTCGCCAGCGCGTGGGCCAGGGCGGGGGGAGCGTTCCAGATGACTCCCGACGGGGGGGAGCCACCCAATCAGCCCGGATCGCTCGGCGATCTGTCCGGCGGCATGAACCTCGCCGGGGCAGTCGCGGCCGCTCTTTACCGTCGCCAGCGCGATGGGCACGCGCCCGTCGTGGAGGTCTCTCTCTACGCGACGGGGATCTGGTGGATGGCGCAGGCGGTCACGGCGGGTGCCGTCGGTGTGACACGCGAATTTCGCACCCGGAAGAACCCGTTCAACGCGCTGGTCAACTATTTCCCGACCAGCGACAAACGCTGGGTGTGCCTGGTCTTCTTGCAGGCTGACCGCTGGTGGCCCGACCTGTGCCGCCGCATCGGGCACCCGGAACTGATCGACGATCCCCGATTCGACACCGCTCCGGTCAGGAACGAGAACGTCGAGGAATGCACGCACGTGCTCGACGAGATCTTCTCCACGCGGACGCTGGCCGAGTGGCGCGAGATACTCGCCGGCGCGGAGGGGGTGTGGTCCCCCGTCCTGAGCCCGGCCGAGGTGGGTGAGGACCCTCAGGCCATCGTGAACGGCTACCTCCCCGACGTGGACAAAGGCGATGGCCGGGTGTACCGGGGCGTCGCCTCGCCGGCTCGCTTCGACCAGGTCCCGGTGGGGATCCTGCATGGCGCGCCCGAGCACGGTGAGGACACTGAGTCGGTTCTCCTCGAGCTCGGGTTCGGCTGGGACGACATCGTCGCCCTGAAGGAGCAGGGCACGGTGATGTGAGCGGTCCCACGAGCAGAAGAGTGAAACGAGGTTGCAGATGACAGATGAAGCCGCAGGGGAATGGTTGATCTCTGTCGACGATCACGTGCTCGAGCCGGCCCATGTCTGGCAGGACCGCGTACCTTCCAGGTACCGCGATGCCGCGCCCCGCCTGCGACGCGACGCAGAAGGTGAGGCCTGGGTCTACGACGGGAAGCGCATGGTCACCCCGGGGCTCGGGGCGGTGGCCGGCAAGTCCCGGGAAGAGTTCAGTTTCGAACCCATCACCTACGACGAGATGAGACCCGGGTGTTACGACTCCGTGGCCCGGCTCGAGGACATGAACCGGGCTGGGGTGCTGGCCTCGCTCTGCTTCCCGTCCTTCCCTCGCTTCTGCGGGCAGGTCTTCTTGGAGGCGAAGGATCGCCAGTTGGCCCTGCTCTGCGTGCAGGCCTACAACGACTGGATGATCGACGAGTGGTGTGGGCGGGCCCCTGGTCGCTACATACCCCTCACCCTGATCCCTTTGTGGGACCCCGCTCTGGCCGCGGCCGAGGTTCGCCGCACCGCCGCGAAGGGCTCTCGGGCTGTCTCCTTCTCCGAGAATCCGGCCATGCTCGGCCTGCCCACCGTGCAAAGTCGCGAGGGGCACTGGGATCCTCTCATGGCTGCCTGCGAGGAGACGGACACCGTGGTCTGCATGCACATCGGGTCTTCGAGCAAGCGCTACACCATGTCGGATGAATCGCCGATGTTGGTCACTATGTCATGGGCCCCTCCGCTCATGATCGCCGGCGCCATGATCGAGTGGATCTTCAGCCCCGTGGTGAGGAAGTTCCCCCGGATCAAGGTCGCACTGGCCGAGGGCGGGATCGGGTGGATGCCTTTCTTCCTGGAACGGTGCGCACAGGTCGTCGAGCACCACCGCTATTGGATAAGCAGTGGAGACGTGAAGCACGACACGCTGTCTGGTCATGTCCAGGTGATCAAGGAAGCCGGCGTGGACCTGGAGGGTTTCTCGGTGATGGACACGTTCCGGCGCCATATCCACGGTTGCTTCATCGACGATCTGGTGGGGATCCGGAACCTTGATGCCATCGGGGTCGACAACGTCATGATCGAGACGGATTATCCGCACAGCGACTCGACGTGGCCGAATTGCCTGGAACACGCCAAGAAGCAACTGGCAGGGCTTTCCGACGAGCATCGGTACAAGGTCATGCGCGGCAACGCGGAGCGGGTCTTCGGGTTCACTCCGGCTCCGTTGCCCACCTAGGAGCAGGCGCAGGACCGAGTTGACCGACGCAGGGGACAGTGTTAGGCATGTGCCCAAGTATTTGCCCGAATGCCGGAGCGGGGAGCGGCGGCCTCCGATACACCGAGTGGCCCGCGTCAAGAAGGGATGCGCCCATGAAGATCAGCCTTTTTCTCGGGTTCCAGGGTGAAGACTGGATCCATAACGAGGCTCCGGATTCCGGCCGGCCCTCGACGATCAGGGACGGCCAGGTCTACGAGGACAACATCTACATCGCGGACCTCTTGGAGCCGCTCGGGTTCGATGCTCTATTCCAGGTGGAACACCATGGTTCGCCGTACCACATGACCAGTAACCCTTTGGCGATTCTCTACTACATGGCGGGGCGCACGGATCGTCTCGAAATGGGCACCTGCGTGGTCGTCCTGCCGTGGAACCACCCGCTGCGCGTCGCCGAGGAGCTCTCCGTCCTCGACCATATGCTGAAGGGACGGCGGATCTACATAGGCGTCGGCCGGGGTAGCGCACCGAATGAATATCGCTACCTCGGCATCGACCAGGAAGAAGCCAGCACGCGCTTCCGGGAGGGGGTGGAAATCCTCCGGTTGGCCTTGCGCCAGGAGAACATCTCCTACGACGGGCAGCACTTCAAGGTGCACGGAGCCACCACCCGCCCCCGGCCACTTTCGCCTTCCCTTGGGGAGCACATCTACGGCGCCATCGTCAGCAAGTCGAGCCTGGAACCGGTGGCCGAAATGGGCCTCGAGCTGATGTGCACGGGAGGCTCGTCGGTGGCGACGATGACCGAGAACTGCGCGATCTTCAACGGCGCCCGGGGCAGGGTAGGCCTCGAGCCCATGCACCCGATCATTGCCGCTCCGGGGTACTGTGCCGCCACGGATGAAGAAGCCATGGAGGTGGCGAGCCGCGCCTTCGGCGGGTACATGGACGGCTCGCGCCGGCACTACGGATTCGATCAGCCGCAGCAGTTCGCCAACATCAAGGGCTATGAGCAATACGCAGACGGGGGCCCGCGGGGCGACTCACCGCGGGAGGATTACATCCAGAGCGGCATCATCGGCACGCCTGATCGATGTATCGAGAAGATCCGCATGTTCGCCGAGGTCACCGGCACGGACCATATCGTGATGCTGCATTCGATCGCCGGGATGTCGGTCAAGGAGACGGAGAGCAGCCTGCGGTTGTTCTCCCAAGAGGTGCTGCCCGTCGTCCAGGGAGACTGATGGGCGCGATTCCGGTCTCGCCGTCGCTGCACGTAGGTTGGGGAGCGGACAGGGAGCTGAGGTGACCATCAGAGGGCAGGCTTTCATAGCTGGCGCCTACGAACACCCGAGGCGGGAGATTCCCGATCGGAGCGTCGCGCAAATTCACGGCGAGGTCGCGCTCGGTGCACTGGCGGACGCCGGTCTGGGGCTGGCGGACGTCGATGCGTATTTCTGCGACTCGGCCGCCGGTTTCGGGCCGATCTCGATGGTGGAGTACCTCGGGCTCCAGCCGCGCTATGTCGACTCCACCGAAACGGGTGGGTCCTCGTACCTCGTCCATGTCGGTCACGCGGCCGCGGCGATCGCGACCGGACGCTGCCAGGTGGCTCTCGTGACGATGGCGGGCCTGGCCCGTAGCCTGCCGCACCCGGCCGCTCGGACGTCGGGCTCCCCGGAGGCGACCTTCGAGGCGATGTGGGGGATGTCCGTCGTGGCCGGCTACGCCCTCGCGGCGCAACGCCACATGTTCGAATTCGGCACGACGAGCGCCCAGCTCGCCGAGGTCAAGGTGGCGGCCTCGCTGCATGCGCAGCACAACCCGCATGCGGTCTTGCGGCATCCCGTCACGGTGGATGAGGTGCTGGCGTCTCCCCTGATCAGCTCGCCGCTGCACCGGCTCGATTGCTGCGTCGTCACCGATGGCGGCGGGGCGGTGGTCATCGTGAGTCCCGAGGTGGCCCGTGACCTGGACCGCACGTGTGTGAAGGTCCTGGGACAGGCTGAAGCCGTAAAGCACACGAACAACGGGCGGATCGACCTCACCTACACCGGAGCTGCCGCGACGGGGCCACGGGCGTTCGCCGAGGCGGGAGTCGGGCCGAAGGACGTCGATTACGTCTCGATCTACGACTCATTCACCATCACGGTGGTGGAGACTCTCGAGGATCTCGGCTTCTGCGAGAAGGGTGCCGGCGGTCGTTTCGTGCTCGACGGGACCCTGGTGGCACCGCACGGCAAGCTCCCCTTCAACACCGACGGCGGGGGCCTGTGCAACAACCATCCGTCGAATCGCGGCGGTATGACGAAGGTCATAGAGGCGGTACGCCAGCTGCGAGGAGAGGCACACCTGGCGGTGCAGGTCCCGGACTGCCAGGTGGCCCTGGCGCACGGGACGGGTGGGTCCATCGCCACGAGGATGGGGAGTGCGACGCTCATTCTGGGGACGGAGGACACGTGACGCCGCCCCTGCCCGCCCCTGCCCCTGCACGCACGCCGGAGACCGACGAGTTCTGGGCCGCGACCAGCACCGGCCGGCTTCTCCTGGCACGCTGCGCGCAATGCACCGCAGTCATCTGGTACCCGCGGGCGCTTTGTCCCGACTGTGGGAGCACGTCCGTCACCTGGATCGAGGCGTCCGGCCTCGGCACGGTGTACAGCTTCACGGTCGTCCACCGGGGTACGGGACCATACCGCGATGCGGCGCCCTACGTCGTGGCGTACGTGGAGCTGGCCGAGGGGCCGCGCGTCCTGACCAATCTGATCGGTTGTGCGCCTGATCAGGTGCAGATCGGTCAACGCGTGCGCGTCGTGTTCTGCGACACGGGCGAGGGGAGCTCCCTTTATCGGTTCGAGCCGGCCGAGGACCCGTCGCAATGACACCGTTGGCCGGGGTGCGCGTGCTCGACCTCAGTGGCCGGATCGGCGCTTACTGCGGCAAGATCCTGGCGGATCTCGGTGCCGACGTGGTCAAGGTGGAGCTGCCGATCGGGGACCGCCTGCGTCACCTTCCCCCGTACCGTGACGGCGAGCATGGCCCGGAATCGAGTTTGCTCTTCGCCTACTACCACCACAACAAGCGGGGGATCACCCTCGACTGGGAGCGCGATGAAGCCCTTCCGTTGCTCGGCGAGCTCTCTGCCTCTGTCCACGTCGTCCTCGCCTCCCCGAAGGGAGAGCCCCAGCGTCTGGCCGGTTACGTCGAAAATCCGCCTTCGCTGTCATGGGTCGCGGGCGATGTCGTCACGTGTTTCATCTCGCCTTTCGGGCTCACCGGTCCTTACCGGGAGTGGCGGGCCACACCGTTCACGTCGTTTGCGATGAGCGGCTCCATGCACGCCGTCGGCCCCCCGGACGGGCCGCCCCTCGCCATGCCGGGGCAGCAGTTCTACGACGAAGCGGGCGCGTGGGCCGCCTTCCTGGTGCAGGCCGTACTGCGGAGTCCCCGACATCTGTGGGCGCAGGTGATCGATCATTCGGTGCATGAGTTCGGTCTGTTCTACAAGTTGGGAACCGAGCAGTATGGCCTCGACGGTCGGATCAAGACCCGCGCGACAAATTTCGGGCCGCCGCCGGGCGGCGTCTGGCGCTGCGCTGACGGGTTCTTGGACATCGGTGCGCACGCGGCGCACCATTGGGACCTGTTCGTCGACTTGCTGGGGCGACCCGCCGAACTTGCCGATCCGATCTTTCGCGATCGCCAGATGCGCATTCAGCTGTTCGACCTGCTGAACGACAGCATCGGCACGTTGCTCCTGACCCGCAGCGCCCGGCAACTCGTCGAAGCGGGCCAGGCGGCGGGTCTTCCCTGCGCGCTCTCCCAGACCGGGGCACAGTTCGTGAGGGAGCCACAGTCCACCGCCCGCGGCTTCTTCGTTCGCACCTGCCGCCCGGGGACCGGGTCGTTCGACATTCCCGGAGCACCCTTTCGTTCGGCCCCTCCTCTGATCGCGTACCGCAGGCCGGCGCCCACGCTGGGAGAGGCCAATGCAGACGTCTACGTCGGCGAATTGGGGCACTCCGAAGCGGAGCTCGAGCGATGGGTCGCCGATGGACTCGTCTAGCGGGGATGCGCCCCTCCTCAGCGGCGTGCGCGTCCTCTCGTTCGGTAGCGTCGTGGCGGGGAACACTTGTGCGGTGATCCTGGCTGAGCTCGGTGCCGACGTGGTGAAGGTTGAGTCGTGGGAGCACCCGGAGTCGCTGCGCGCCTACGACTCGGCCCACCAGTCCGCGCTGTATGAGCCATCGGGCGTACGGACGACCGCACTGTTCGCGGGATTGACGCGTAGCATGCGCAGCGTCTCCATTGAAATGGAGATCACCGCCGGCAGGGAGACGTTCCGAACTCTGGTGGAGCACGCCGATGTGGTCATCGAGAACCTCGGCCCGGGGAAGATGGATTCGTGGAGGTGTGGCTTTGCCGAGCTCACTGCCCATAACCCGCGGGTCGTCATGATTTCCATCTCCGGGTACGGGCGCACCGGGCCGCTGGCCGCCTACAAGGCCTACGCCTCGAACATCAACAATTACCTGGGCCTCACGGCAGCCTGGGCCCTCGACGGGACGCATTTCGATTTCGTGGCCGGGGTGCACGGCGCCAGCGCGGTGCTCGGGGCGCTGGCCGAAGTCGAGCGGGGTGCTCGCGGCGTGTTCATCGACATGGCGCAGACGGAAGCCGGCGCTGCAGTCATGGCTCCCCTCTACCTCGATTTCCTGGCCAACGGACGGGAAGGGGGCGCCGCGCCGAACGAAGTGCCGGGTGCCCTGCTCTCGGCCGTCTGCCGGTGCCAGGGGGCCGACGAGTGGGTGGCGCTCGAGCTCGAGGATGGGCGCGATTGGGCGATTCTGTGTGCGTTCCTCGAGCGAGACGATCTGGTTCTCCAGGGAGGGACGGTCACGCCGGCGCGTCGCGACGCCCTGAACGAGGCACTCGAGAACTGGACCCGCACGGTCACGGCATTGCAGGCCACGCTGAAGTTGCAGCACGCGGGCCTGGCTGTGGGGGCGGTGCAGAACGACGAGGATCTCTGGCGCGACGGCCAGTTGCGCAGCCGCGGTTGCTTCGTCGAGGTGGAACACCCCGACATCGGTCTGGTCGAGTATCCGGCGGGCCCGAATCGCTTGAGCAGGACGCCGGGACAAGTCCGGGCCCGCAGTGCTCGGCTGGGCGAGCACACGGGGGCCGTGCTTGCAGAGTGGCTCGGATGCGACGAGGCAGCAGTGCGCGCCCTACGCCAGGTCGGAGCGGTGTGGCAGCCTGACGACACATCCGCGTACCGACAGGCGTGATGGGGTGCACAGCGTGACAAGCCAGGGAGGTGACAGGGCCGGGATCAACGAAGGGCGCGTGGCCATCGTCACCGGTGCGGGCCGGGGCATCGGCCGTGGGCACGCGCTGGAGCTGGCCCGCCAGGGGGCCCGGGTGGTCGTGAACGATCTGGGCACGGCGGTCGACGGAGCGGGGGGATCGGACGGCCCCGCCGGAGAGGTCGTCGACGCCATCCGCGCCGCGGGGGGTGAGGCGGTGGCCAACGGCGACGACGTGTCGGACTGGGACGGCGCCGGTCGATTGCTCCGTGCCGCGCTGGACACCTTCGGCGGGCTCGATATCTTGGTGAACAACGCCGGGATCCTCCGTGACCGCATGCTGGTGAACATGCGCGTCGAGGAGTGGGACGCAGTGATCCGGGTGCACCTGCGTGGCACCTTCGCACCGACCCGGTGGGTGGCCGGCTATTGGCGGGATCGCGCCAAGGCCGGCGAGACCAACGACGCTCGGATCATCAACACCACCTCTGCAGCCGGTCTCTACGGCAACGTCGGACAGGTCAACTACGGTGCCGCCAAAGCCGGGATCGCGGCGCTGACGGTCATCGCGGCGCACGAGCTGGGCCGCTATGGCGTCACGGTCAATGCCATAAACCCCGGCGCCCGCACCCGCATGACGCAAGGTGTGCAACCCGGCGCGTATGCCTCGGTGGCACCGGGAGAATTCGACGCCGCGGACCCCGAGAACGTGGCCCCCCTCGTAGCGTGGCTAGCCGGCCCGGCCGCTGCGGGTATCACCGGGCGCGTCTTCACGGTGCGTGGTGGGCAGATCCGCGTGCTCGAGGGCTGGCACGCCGGCCCGGCGGCCACGAGGGGAAGGCGTTGGGACCCACGGGACCTCGGGCCCGTTGTTCGTGCCCTCGTCGATCAGGCGACGCCTCCGGCGGACATCTACGGCGAGATCCCCGCGGCGGACCACTGATCACGCCTGGCTCGCTCAGGGCGTTCCCTTCGGGTTCTGGGCCTCGCGCACGACCTCGTTGAAGGGTCTGTGCGCGTCGAAGCTTGGTTCCCGGGGCATTCCGAGCGCCCGTTCGGCGATGCCGTTTCGCTGCATCTCGTTGGTTCCGCCGGCAATTGATGCGGAGCGCCCGTTCAGGTAGGCCAGGGATGTAGCGGCTCGTTTGGCATCGCCGCCTTCCCAGATCATTGCTGGACCACCCCCGATCTCCACGGCGAGCCGGGCGCGGATCGGGGTGTAGGTCCCGCGGAAGAGCTTGACATAGGAGGCGAGGCCGGGGTTGAGCTCGCCGAGCCGTCCCATCTCCGCGATCCTCGCGGTAAGGACACGCCCGACGAAATCGGTCGTGTGGACACGGGCGAGCCTTTGCCGGGTGAGGGGGTCAGCGAGACGCCCGGCTCGCTGCGCCAGGCTGACAAGCTCCTCCGGCATCGGGCCCGGTCCGCTCGGGGGGATGGCAGCATCGCGGCGCCCGGCCCCCCGCTCGAGTACCAGCATGGTCTGGGTCACCGCCCATCCTTCGTTGAGTGCACCGATGCGGTCGGTGTCAGGCACGACCACGTCATCGAAGAAGTCCTCGCAGAATTCCGCCGTTTCATTGATCTGGCGGATCGGCCGGATCGTGAGTCCAGGGGCGTCACAGGGCACCGCGAACCACGTGAGACCCCGGTGCTTCGGCACATCCCAGTCCGTGCGTGTGAGGCACAGGCCCCAATCCGCCAGATGGGCCAGGGTGCTCCATACCTTCTGACCGTTGAGAATCCACTGATCGCCGTCGCGCGTGGCGCGGGTGCGCGCGCCGGCCAGGTCCGAGCCAGAGGAGGGTTCGGAGAAGAACTGGCAGACGAGGGCGTCCCCGGAAAGGACTTTCGGGATGAAGCGGCGGAGGAACTCCGGTGCGCCGTGGGTCAGCATCGTGGGGACGCATATGTCGAAGGTGGTAGCGCTGAGGGCTCCGAAGTCCGGCATTGCGAAGGCGCTCGCCTCGTCGAGGAAAGCTCCCTCATGGGCGCTCGAAAGACCATGCCCCCCGTACTCCTTTGGCCAGGAGATGCCCGCGTAGCCCGCTTCGAACAGCTTTCGTTGGAGCGCACGGTTGGCGGCCATTACCTCGGGAGTGAGGTCCTCGCTCGTCGGGCGCTGTGCCGCGCCTTCCAGCGGCGGAAGGTTCGTCGTCAACCAGGCCCGGGCACGCCGCCTGTAGTCGTCGACTCCGTCGGAACTCGCATCACTGCGACCATCGAGGGCACCCATCGTCGCCTCCCTCTCAGAGCCCGTGCATCCGGCAGATCCGCTCGCGGTGCCAGTCGGGCTGTCCGAAGAGGAGGCTATTCATTGTGATCCGGCGCAGGAACAGATGGAGATCGTGCTCCCAGGTGTAGCCGATCCCGCCGAAGATCTGGAAACATCCCTGTGCGATGTCGATCCCGGTGTCGCCCACCCACGCCTTGGCCATGCTGACGATCTCGCCCGCGTCGTGCTGCTCGGCTTGCACGGCGCGCACGGCTGCGACGGCGATTGCCTTGCCGGCCTCCAGTGAGAGGCTCATGTCGGCCAGCTGGTGTTTCACAGCTTGGAAGGAGCCGATCGCCCGACCGAACGCGGTGCGTTCGGTGGCGTAGGCACGCGTCATCTCGAACAGTACGTCCATGGCGCCGATGGTCTCCGCGGTGGACAGCACGCAGGCCAGTTGGAGCTGGCGCTCGACGACGCGCCGGCACCCGCCGCGCTCTCCGACCACGGAGCCGGTGGGAACCCGCACGCGGTCGAAGGTGACCGCAGCGAAACGCTGCGTGATGTCGTGTCCCGACATGGGCACGACCGAGAGCCCCGGCGTCACCACTCGTACCAGGAACTGGCACAGGTCGTCGCCCGAGCCGGCGGTGACCAGCAACCAATCGGCCAGGGTGCCGTCTTGGACCAGGTCCGCTTGGCCCGACAGCTCGAAATCGCGACCGGCGGGCGTCGCCGTGATGCCGCCATCCGCTCCCGCATCCGCCGTCGCGTCGCCGGGCACCCAGGTGGCGACGGTCTCACCGCGGCACAGCGCGGCGAGGAGGGCGGCCTGGGCCTCCGTGGGTCCCGATGCCGCCAACGCTGCGGCGACAACGTTCATCGATACGAAGGGGCCCGGTTGGAGGGCGCGGCCGCGTTCTTCGGCGATGAGGGCGGCGTCCCGTACGCCGTCCCCCGAGACGTTCCCGCCACCTTGCTCCTCGGGCACCATCAGGGCGAACCATCCCAGATCGGCTGCCGCGCGCAGGTAGCCCTCCGGCACTCCGGTGTGACTGTCGACGAGCCCCCGTACGGTTGTCAGCGGACACCTCCCGGCAATGAACCGGGAGGTGGACTCCCGCAGGAGCTCCTGATCGCTGGTCAGTGTGAGTTCCATCGCCCTCGCTTTGCGCTCCCCGGCCGGTGTCGCATCCACCGGTCCCTGTATGGGAAGCAGCCGCAAACCTACCTGTTCCGGTCTTGTGCGGCATTCCGGAACCAGGTGTGGCGTTGCTACCATGCATGTGTCAGCGTGAAGTGACGCGGATCCGGAACGAGGGCAGCGGCCATGGAAGAGACCGGCGTGGCGGCATTCGCGCGCCGCACCCCGACGAAGCCGGCACTCGTGGACGGCCAGCGGATCGTCAGCTTCGCCGATCTGAACCGGCGGATGAACCAGCTGGCCAGTGCGCTCCGCACGCTCGGCATCGGCGCCGGCGATCGCATTGCCCTGGCCCTGCGCAACCGGGTCGAGTGGTTCGAGGTCGCAGGAGCTGCGTCCCGTGCCGGTGTGACGGTCGTTCCCGTCTCGTGGCGCAGCATGCACGACGAGGTGGCGTATCTCGTTGAGGACTCCGGGTCGCTGGCCGTCTTTGCCGAGGCGGATGCCACTGACGTCATGGCCGGGCTGCCGGCCGTCTTTCTGGGTCAGCAGTACGAGGAAATGCTCGATGCCGAGGACGGAGAGCCGTTGGCCATGAGCACCGACCGTCCGTTGATCGGCTTCCGCTACTACACCTCGGGTACAACGGGGCGCCCCAAGGCAATTGAGGGAGAATTGCCGACCGGGGAGGAGCTCGAAGTGCTCCGGCGCGCCTTCATGCCGCCGGTCACGGCGGCGCAACCGGGGGCTGACGGCATTCGCCCGTTGGGCCGGGGGCAGACCGAGGGGTTGGAGGACGGCGACGAGGTCCATCTCCTCGTCGGGCCCGCGTATCACACCGCGCCGGGAACTTTCGCCAGCCGAGCGCTGCAATACGGGCAGACAGTGGTCGTCATGCCGCATTTCGATGCAGAGGAATGCCTGCGCCTCATTGAGCGACACCGGGTCACCTGGAGCCATATGGTGCCGATCAATTTTGTACGGATTCTCAAGCTCCCCGATGCGGTGCGCCTCCACTATGACCTCTCCTCGGTGCGCCGCATTCTCCACGCCGCGGCTCCGTGCCCCGTCGAGGTGAAACGTTCCGTCATGGAGCTCTTTCCGACGGGAAGCATCTACGAGTACTACGGGGCCACGGAGGGCCTGGCCACGGTGTGCCCGTCCGACGAATGGGAGCGCAAGCCAGGTTCGGTGGGCCGGGCCGCCCCCGGGGTCGAGGTGCGAGTCTTCGACGACCACGGCGAGCCGCTGCCGCCCGGTGAGGTGGGCACCGTCTATTTCTCCCCGATGATGAGGTTCGCCTATGCCAGTGCGCCCGAGAAGACACAAGCGGCGTGGCGCGGTGAATTCTTCACGGCCGGAGACATGGGGTACGTCGACGGGGACGGCTATCTCTTCCTGACGGACCGCAAAATTGACATGATCATTTCCGGGGGAGCCAACGTGTACCCGGCGGAAGTGGAGGCCGTCCTGATCGCGCATCCGGCCGTGATGGATGTGGCGGTCTTCGGCGTTCCCGACCCGGAATGGGGCGAGCGGGTGCACGCGATGGTCGAGCTCGGCACGGCCGCAGGGACGGACGACCTCCTGCAGTTCTGTCGCCAGCGGCTGGCGCACTATAAGTGTCCCACCACGGTTCAGGTCGTCGAGCGCCTTCCGCGCGACCCGAACGGGAAGATCCGCAAGCGCGTGCTGCGGGCCCCCTACTGGGAAGGCGCGCCGCGGCAGATCTGACACGAGCCGGTCTACGTCAGAGCTCTGGCGCAGTGCCTGCGAGGGCGCCGGCAGCCCGCGCCGCGAGCGCCACCAGCGTGAGCGTCGGCCCGTAACCCGAGGCGGTGGGGAAGACCGACGAGTCCGCGATCACGACGTTGTCGAGGTCGTGCAATCGGCCATAGGGGTCGACCACCGATGTCGCCGGATCCACTCCCATGCGCGCCGTCCCGATGACGTGGCGGCTCTCTGGAATCATCCTGCGCCGAATCCCTTCGAAACTGCCGCCCGGCGAGCTCGTGCGCAAGGTCCAGACGGCGCCCATCTCCTTCAGCACGGCTTCGAGGCGCGGACCGTGATGGGCGGACGCCGCCAATTCGTGCCGGCCGCCCCGATAGGTGATGCGAGGTGACGGGAATCCCCGCACGTCGCGAACGGTCGGATCGAGATCGACCGTGTTGGTCCGGTAGGGAAGGTCTTCCCCTTGCATGATGAACGCCCACAGGTGGCGGCGCATCCGCGAGTCCCTCATCGTGGCCCCGTGGCCGGCGCCCCATGGGTAGATCTTCGCCTCGCTCACCGGCATGCCACCGCCCCCATGCTCGACCATGCCGCCGCGCAGCCACGGCAGTCCAGCCTCACGGGCCGCGGCCCGGGAGAGGTCGTCGGGGATCATGGCGTCGTCGTGGACGTGCGTCACCGCGCGCCCACGGTCGCCATGGACGTCGAAGGGCATGACCCCGACCACGATGGTCTGGTAGTGCACCATCAGGTAGCGCCCTACCAAGGCGCCGCCCAGCCGGGAGAGAAGCAGCAGGCGCGGCGTCTCGATCGCGCCGCCGGCCACGATCACGTGCCGGGCGTCCATAGATCGTTCGATGCCGTCAGGGCCGATGTAGTCGACCCCGGTCGCCCGACGCCCCTCGGTCCGGATGCGCGACACGAAGGTCTCGGGCCACAGCTCGGCCCGACCGGTGGCCATCGTGCGGGTGAGCAGGGCGACCGGATCGCCCTTGGCGTGAATGGGGCAGCCCAAGAAGGCGCAGAACCCGCAGTTGTTGCAGGCGGGGCGCCCGTCGTAGGGAACGCTGTTGGCCGCGGTGGGCGCTGCGTAGGGGTGGAATCCCAGTTTCTCGGCCGCCGCGGTGGAGAGGGTGGCGCCGTACATCGGCGCACCCGACGGCATGGGAAACGGGCCCGACCGTGGGGCGGCGAAGGGGTTGGCCCCGGCCGTGCCCGCCACGCCGACAGCCCGCTCGACCATGGCGTACCACGGTTCGAGGTCGTCGTAGGTGAGCGGCCAGTCCGCTACTTCCGCTTCGGGCTGGGGACCGAAGGTCGACAGCATGCCGAAATCCACCTCGCGAAAGCGCGGCGTCTTGCCGTCAGCGTGGGTGCCACCTCCGCCGACGGTGGAGGGGATGGAGTTCACCTCGCCCACGTGCGTGTGATCGCCGTCGTCGTGTCCACGACGGAATGTGCGGGGTTCGAGGAAGGGATCCGGACCGAGAAAGCGCCGGTTGGTGAACTTGATCTCGTCATTGGAATAGTCCGACGCCGGCTTGGTCATGTCGCGGGCATCGAGAAGATGGTTGCGCCCCTTTTCAATGATGACCACGGTCCAGCCGGCCCGGGTCAGCACGTCTGCGGCGGTCGAACCTCCAGGCCCCGATCCGATGATCACGGCGTCGACTGTCATGGTGCCGAGACCTCCTGATCTGTCCATCCGCGGGGCTGCACGTCCCCAGCGAATCCGATGGCACGCCAGCCGATCGTGTCGTGGTTGCCTCCGTACTCAGGGGCTCCATACATGCCCTCGCAGACGTGACCGAAGACGAGCTCGAGGAATTCTGGGTCGGCCTTGAGCCGGACCACTCGCTCATCGGGAGCCGCCTGGGGGAAGTCCTCGCCGAGACGGCCCAGGCCCTCGTGGTAGCGCTGCTGGTAGCCGGTCACCGGGCCGTTGAATTCCCGCGCGGCCAGACCCTGCGACCCTTCAATGCGCGTCCGCCAGGCCAGTTCGTCGAGCGCGCTCAGGTGATGGAAGTCGCCGAAGCACGCCTCGCCGCCGGCGCGTCCCGACGTCGGTCCTCCGGCCCAGATCCGGGGCGGATCGAACGAGAAAGCACCCAGAAGGGTATCGATATAGTCGGCAGATCCCGCTTCCCCGGCCCCGGGGGAGTCTCCGTCCGGAGGGATCAGCGCGTCGCACACCGCGCGCAAAGTGTTGTACTCGGCTTCGGTCAGCCAGATCGGCACCGGGTCACGGTACCAGGGGTGGCTGTCGCGCTCCGCTCTTCGGGCCCCATCGTCCGCGCGATCCGTCGGGTGCTCGACTGGGGCATGGAGGTGGACCCACCGGCCGGTCTGCGGTAACATTTTGGGCGCTTGCCTTAGTTCTTCGGGGGCCGGCCTGGTGACGAACCTGAGACGAATGGCCTCTGATCGACCTCTGCGACTGATCGGTCGATCGGATCGGGGGATGCGGTGCTGCAGTATGTGATCGCTGGCCTGGTTCTCGGGGGGATCTACGCGATCGCGTCGGCGGGACTGGTGGTGACGTATCAATCAGCGGGCATCTTGAACTTCGCTTTCGGCGCGCTCGCCTACGCGCTGGCGCGCTTCTACTACTACCTGAACACCCAGCAGCACTGGCCGATCCTGCCGGCTGCCGTGCTGGCCATACTTGTCGCCGGACCGGCTTTGGGTGTTGCCATGTATCTGGCCCTCTTCCGGCGGCTCCGGCTGGCGCGCCCTCTCATAAAGGTCGTGGCCACAATCGGGATATCGGTGGCGGTACCGCCGGCCACCACGTTGATCTTCGGCAACGGGACGATCCTCTCCGCGCCCGGCCTGGCGCCTCAGCCGGTCCGGGTGTTCCGGTTCCTCGGGGTCCCCGTCACCATGGACCAGATCATTGTGTACGCCTGCGTGGCCACCATCGTGGTGGTGGGGGCCCTGGTCCTGCGCTACTCGGACGTCGGGTTGCGCGTGCGGGCCATGGTCGACTCGCCCGCCATGACTGCCTTGTCGGGGGCGAACCCCGAGTCGATCTCTATCGGCGTATGGGCTGTCAGTACCGCCCTGGCCGGATTGGCCGGCGTGTTGGCTGCGCCGATCATCGGACTCGATCCGGGTGACTTCACCCTTCTCATGGTGGCCGCTTTCGCCGCCGTGATCGCGGCCCGGTTGCGCAACCTCACCATCGCGGTGGCCGTCGGCCTTCTCATGGGCATCGTCCTGGAACTGGTCCCTTACTTCCTGACCGCGTCGAACTCGCTGACGGCCGACATCCAGTCGAGCGTCCCGTTCCTGTTCACGGCCATCTTCCTCATCTTCTTCATGGTCCGGGGCATCGGGGCCGACGAGTCCGAGGGGGTGGGAGGTGCCTTGGACCGGGCGATCATGCCGCAGGGCGACACCCCGGCGGTCACCTCGGGAGGCCAGCCGGCGTCCCCGTTGGGCTGGCAGCCCTCGGTGTTGGCGTTCGTCGGCCTGTGCGTCGTACCTCTGTTCCTCTCCGCCTTCTGGGTGGGTCTCATCGGGGAGGGCACCAGCCTCGGGATCATCTTGTTGTCCTTCACGCTGGTGACTGGTGAGGGGGGAATGATCTGGCTGTGCCAGGCGACGTTCGCTGGTATCGGCGGGGTGGCGGCCGCGCAGCTGGCCGTCAATCATGGCTGGCCGGTGATGGCGGCAGTAGTAGGCGGAGGATTGATCGCTTTGCCATTCGGCGTCGTCATCGGCTTCCTGACGATCTCCTTCGGCGATCTCTATGTCGCCCTGGTCACCCTCACCTTCGGGCTGTTGTTTGATGACCTCGTCTTCGCCCAGCAGACCTTTGCCAACTACGGGATCGGGGTGAACGTCCATCTCCCCACGTTCGCCTCGAGCCCCCGAGGCTTCGCATACCTTGCCCTTGCGGTGTTCGCGGTCGTGTCGCTCCTGATCGTCAACCTGCGGCGCTCGACCACCGGTCTCGCCCTCAACGCGGCCCGGTGGAGCCCGGCGGCCACGAAGACGATGGGGATCAGCGTGCTCAAGACCAAGCTCGTGGTGGCGGGCTTCGCCGCGCTCGTCGCCGGCATCGGGGGAGCGATGTTCGCGCTCTCGCTCGGGAGCGCGCTCCCGAGCAACTACTCCACACTCGGGGGACTGGTCTGGCTGGCCGTGCTGGTCACCCTCGGGATCCGCTCCAACATGGCCGCCCTGATCGCCGGCCTCTCGGCCACCCTTCTCGCCGGGATCGCCCTGGTCTACCTGCCGAGTGCCTTCGGACAGGTCACGCCCATCCTCTTCGGTCTGGGTGCGATACAGGTGGCCAAATACCCCAACGGGCTCATGACCGAGAACGCGCGCCGGGTGCGGTGGGCCTTGGACAAGCTGCTCGCCGCGTGGGGGTCTCGCCGGGAACCGCCGGAAGCAGGGCGCTCTCCGGGAGCCGGTTACGGGCCCGAGCCGGGTCTCGCCGTGCGCGTGGCGGGAGCAACGGCGGCGGCCGGTCGGGAGTTCCCGTGACGACACCCCCGAGCGCGCCGCCGGTCGGGGACGCCCCGGCGGCGTCATTGGCCGCCACCGGGGTCACCGTCCACTTCGGCGGGCTCGTGGCCCTGAGCGACGTGGCCCTCGAGGTCCCCCCGGCGCGCATCATCGGGCTGGTGGGCCCGAACGGGGCGGGCAAGTCCACGCTCTTCGGCGTGTTGTCCGGTCTCCTGCGCCCGACCAGCGGGCGCGTCTTCATGAGTGGCCAGGACGTCACGGCTTTGAGTCCACAGAGCCGGGCCCGCCTCGGATTGGCCCGCACGTTCCAGCAGCCGGAGCTGTTCATGGGCCTGACCGTGCGCGATCACTTGGTACTCGGACACAGGGTTCGCTATGAGCGTCGACGTTTTTGGAGCGATCTCGTCAGCGTGCGCGCCCTCTCCCCACCGACGAAGCTCGAGAACGAGCGCGTCGACGCGCTGCTTGAGCTCCTGGGTCTCGCACGCATCGCACGCACCCCGGTGGCCGCCCTCCCTCTCGGGTTGGCACGGTTGGTGGAGGTGGGGCGGGCCCTGGCCACCGGCCCCCGCGTGGTGCTGCTCGACGAGCCGCTCTCGGGCCTGGACGTCCGCGCCACCGAGAACCTGACCGCGGTCCTGGAGCGGGTCGTGGCCAGCAGCGTGGATGGTCTTTCCCTCCTCATGGTGGAGCACGATGTGGCGTCGGTCCTTGCTCTCTCGAGCAAGATCTTCGTACTGGACTTCGGGCAGCTCGTCGCCCAGGGGACGCCGAGCGAGATCCGCGCCGACCCGGTCGTCCGTGCCGCCTATCTTGGCGACAGCGACGCCATCGCGGAGCCAGGAGGTGTGGAGGCGGTAGGAGCGGATCGGGCGGTCATCGCCGAGGGCATGGGAGAGATCAATCGCAACATCGTGGCCGAGCACGGGCTCGGCCCGCCGCGGTGAGCGTCCGACCGAATGGTGCGGCCTTGGCGACCTGTCTATGGAGCGACCGTTGCGGTCCGAGCGACGCCTATAGGGCAAACTACGGAGTCGATGAGAAAAGGGGATTGTCATGATATCGGTCTGGGGATACGAAGGAAACCGTGTGATCGTGAGCGGCGGTGGCGGCGCGGGCATGGGTGCGGCGGCGGTACGCCACCTCTCGGAGCTCGGGGCAGAAGTCCATGTGCTCGACCTGAAAGAGCCACCGGTGCCGGTGGCGAGCTATCAAGCGGTCGACCTGCGCGACCCCGACGCCACGGCTGAGGCGGTCGAGAAGATCGGGGGCACCATCCACTCCCTGTTCAACTGCGCCGGGCTTCCAGGATCCAAGTTTCCAGACCTCGACGTCATGTTGGTCAACGTGGTCGGCATGCGGCACCTCGCCGAGTTGGTCGCAGCCCGTATGGAACCGGGGTCGGCCATCGCCAGCATCTCCTCCACGGCTGGCGCGGGTTATCTCATGAACATCGGCAAGTGGATGCCGCTCGTGACCTCGCCCGGATTCGCTGCAGCCAAGGAATGGTGCGAGGCCCATCCCGACGAGATTAAGGGAGGTTATGCCCCCTCCAAGGAGGCCATCATCATCTGGACCCTGTGGGCGTCGTTCGCCATGGCGGAGAAGGGAATCAGGGTCAACTGCATCAGCCCCGGCCCGACGGACACACCGATGATGCCGGACTTCGAGAAGTACGTCGGCAAGGAATTCATGGAGAGCTTCCCCGTGCCTCTCGGCCGGCGCTCTACCCCGGACGAGCAGGCGTGGCCCCTCATCTTCTTGAACTCCCAGCTGGCCAGCTACATGACGGGGGAGAACCTCGTTGCCGACGGCGGCACCATGGGCGCGGTCATGACGGGCAGCATCGACATGACCGGGTTGGTCCCCGATCACCTCCGGGAATAGGGGCAGCTGCCCTCGGGCCGGCGCGACGACGCCGATTTGCAACGGCATACCGGGTCCCGGGATGATGAATTCCACGTGATCATCAGGTGAAAAGGTGCTGGCCCCCACGGCCTTTCGGGGTTGGGAGGCTTCACAGTGCCCCGCCATTTCGCCTTTCCGGCCGCGAACTTTGTACTCTGGTGAGACCGGACTGCTTCTCGACTACCTGAATTGGAATTGGAGGCCTGGGCACGTGAAGGAGATGAGCCCGAGGGAACGGCGTGATCGTTTGCCCTCGGGTGCACGAGCGGCCAGGCGGCGGTCCAACAGGAAGCAGAGAAGCAAGGACATGGCGAGTGCGAATCCGGGAGTCTCGGCTGCGGGCGCAGCGGCGAGAAGGACTGCCCTTGATCCGTCCGCTGGCCGGGCTGCGATAGGCGGCATGTTGTCGGTGAGCGACACATTCGGTGAGGGCTGCGCCGACCCGGCCGCACTCCAGACCCGGCTGACCAGCGTGGTCTCCGACGTGGCCAAACTGGCCTATGCCATTGAGGCGTTGACGTTGGTCCCCATCGAGAACACCTCGCCACAGGGAGGCGCCGTGGGCGACTCCCTGAACGGAAGGCCCGGCACGGAGAGATATGCGACGCGTCCGGCTGCCGCTGACCAGCATGACAATGAGGGAGGCGACGGCGCGCAACGCACCTTGGGTGCGGTCCGGGAAGTGTTGACCAAGCCCCGCGGGTGGTCCACGTCGCTCAGCGCGTAGTCCAGGTCGCTAGACCGCCGTGCTGTTGGTTGCCTGTTCCGCCTCGCCGAGGTAGCGGTCGAGCACTTCTTGACCCGCCTCGGCGGCCGGTCCGGACCACCCCACCCTTCCGCGCGTGAGGATCACGCAACTGTCGGCCAGGGCGAGGGCGCGGTGCACGAACTGCTCTATCAGGACGACCGTGATGCCGCCCCGCGCCGCCTCGGAGAGGCTTTGGAAGACCGACTCGGCCACGATGGGTGCCAGGCCGAGCGACATCTCGTCGGCAATGATGAGCCGGGGCGGGACGGCCAGCGCACGGGCCAGAGCCAGCATCTGCTGCTCGCCGCCCGAGAGGCTGCCGGCACGCTGCTGACGGCGCTGCCCGAGCACGGGGAAGAGTGTGATGGCGCGGTCGATGGCGCCGGCTCGCTCGCTCCGCTTCTCCTGGCCCACAGCCATGCGCAGGTTGTCGATCACCGACAGGCCGGGAAAGATGCCGCGCCCTTCAGGGATGTAGGTGAGGCCGAGCTTCCGGATCTTCTGCGCCGGGCGACCGCTCACCCGCTGGCCATCGAAGAGCACGCGACCGGCTGCCGCGGGCACGAGACCGGACACGGTCCGTGCCAGGGTGCTCTTGCCTGCTCCGTTGGCGCCGAGAACCGCGGTCACCGATCCGGTGTTCACCTGGAGGGACACATCGAAGAGGGCCTGGGAGGTGCCGTAGCGCACGTCGAGGCTTTCGACCGAAAGGAGCGGCTCGGTCATTGTGGCTTCCCGCCCACAGTCGCGTCGTCGTCGCCGAGATAGGCCGAACGAACGGATTCGTTGCCACGGATCTCCGCCGGCGTACCCGAGGCGATGAGTTCACCGAAATTGAGTACGAAAATCCTGCTCGAAAGAGAAAGCACGGTGGCGACGTCGTGCTCGACCATCAGCAAGGAGACCCGGTGGTCCTCGTTGTTCACCACCCTTTGGAAGACCGATGCCAGATTCTCGGTCTCCTTCATGTCGAGGCCCGAGAGGGGCTCGTCGAGGAGCACGATGTCGGGTCGGGTGGCGAGTGCCCGCGCGATCTCGACCAGTCGGCTGGTGCCGAGAGGAAGTCCCCCGACAGCGGATCGCGCCACCTGGGTCAAATCGAGCAACTCCAATAGCGTGTCCACCCGTTCCTTCTCTTCCCGCGAACTGGGCAGCAACGAGCGCGGGTCCACCATGTCGCGCCAGAGTCGCTGGCGTGAGAAGCGGACCCGGTGCGCGAGGACGATGTGCTCGCGCACCGTGAGTCCCAAGAACAGTTCGGGCTGCTGGAATGTGCGCGCCATACCCTGTCGGGCGCGTCCCTGGGGGCTGTCCTTGGTGATGTCCCGCCCCCGCAAGTGCACACGCCCCGAAGCGGGCCGTAAGAGCCCGGACAGCACCGCGAACAACGTGGACTTGCCGGCGCCATTGGGTCCGACCAGTCCCACGATGGTCCCAGGTGGTATCGCGAGGCCGACATCGGACAGGGCCAGCAGGCCACCGAACCGTACGGTGACGCCGCTCGCTTCCAGCACCGGTGGCGCGGGGGCGAGGGTCTCGGGCGCCACGGCGCCGGCCTCCGTGTCCGTGCTCACGAAGGGACCTCCTCGACCACTTGTGTCGCGTCACCGTTCGTGGCCGGCGCGGCCAGCAGACGCGCGCCGGGTGCCCTCAGGTCGCCCGCCGGCGCCGGCGCGCGACCGTTGGCCAGGGAGAGGAGGCGGCGGCGGAATATCTCGCCCGATTGTTCCAGGGTCCCGTCGGGGAACTTGGCCACTCCGATGGCTCCGAGCCCGAACAATATGGCCGGGAGCTGTCCCGTCCATGACGGGAGATAGGCCAGCGCGATTGCGGGCAACATGGTGAACGTGATGCCAGCCACAAGGGCGGCGGCGTTGGAGCGCACGCCGATCGTGACCAGGGCGGCGAGCCATACCACCCCGAGGAAGGTGGCGAAGTTTCCCGGTTGAGCGGTGGTCTGCGCCGCCGCCAGGAAGCCCCCGCCGATGCCCGCCACCAGCGCCCCGAGGCCCGCCACGATGATCTTCATCTGCACGACGCTGATGCCCAAGGTGCGGGCACCCGGTGGGCTCCAGCGGACAGCATTGAGCGCCAGCCCGGTGGTCGATCGCCGGAGATTAAAGATGAAAAGGGCGACGATGACGAACGCGACGAGGCAGAGGTAGGCGAAGGCATGGTCGGAAACGGCAAAGTCTGGTCGTCCCATGTTCACGCCGAGTCCCAGGTTCTGGAATATCCCCATGGTGAAGACCAAGTTCTCCATAAGCAACCCGAACGTCAATGTCACGAGTGCGACGTAGAGGTCGCCCAGCCGGATGGTCAGGAAGCCGATGAGCAGGCCCATGGGCAACGCCACGAGGCCCCCGGCGGCAATCGCTGCCAATACGGGCCATCCATGGTTGGTAGCCAACTGCGACGCGGTGAGCGCGCCGACTCCGGCGAAGGTGATCTGACAGAGCCAGATCATCCCCCCTTCCCCGGTGACGAGGGTGAAGGACAAGAAGATGATTCCGTAGGCGAACGCCTGGGCCATGAGCCCGACCCAGAACCCCTGCACGATGATGGGCAGCAGGGCAGCCACCACGATCAGCACGACCGGCCCGGCAAATTTGGCCATCAGCCCGAGTGAGCCACCTTCGAGAGCGCTGGCGGTCGAGCCGGCCATCTGGTTCGCCCCTTGAGGGGTGATGGCGCGGTCCAGCGCACCGCCCACCCGCTCGGCTCCGCTGTCGGTGTCGCGGCGAACGAGGTTGTAGACGAGGAACACAGCGATGAACATGAACGGCACGGCGTCGATGATCTCCGCCGTCCAGTTGCTCGATGGCGGGAGGTATTCCTGAATGAGCGAGGTCACCACGCCCATGGCCAGTCCCACTCCGACGGCGATGGGCAGGCTGCGGAACTTGGCCGCGATGACGGCGGCGAAGGCGGCCGCGATCAGGAGCGTGAAATTGTTGGGGTCGAGGCCGATGATCGGCGCCGCCAACACGCCGGCCAGGCCGGCGAAGAAGGTGCTCACGGCCCAGACCCCGATAGATACGGCATTGGGACTGGTGCCCGACAGAGCGGTCATGGCGGGGGAGTCCACCATGGCCCGCACCTTCAGCCCGACGTCGGTGTAGCGGAGAACGGCCGAGCCGACGACGACGGTGGCCACGACGCAGATGTACACGATGACCTGGTCCAGCGTCACCGCCACGCCGAGGAAGCTGAAGACCCGCACCGGCTGAGGCGCGAGACCCGGCGCCGACTCGATGGCCTGGGTGCCGAAGATCAAGGTGCTGATGGCGGGGACGGCGACGAGGAGGCCCAGGGTGGCGACCACCTTGACCAGCGGCGACGAGAGCCGCAGGTGACGGAAGAGCGCGAAGTAGAGCAGCACGCCGAGGGCAGGGCCGGCGACCAGGATCGCCAACAGGGCGGAATAGATGATGCCCCAGTTCTCCTGGGTGTGCAGGTAGTAGTAGAAGCGCGCAACGAAGTAGGCCAGCGCGCCGAAGGAGAAGTTCAAGATGCCCGACGAGACGTAGGTGATGACCAGTCCGGCGGAGGCGATGGCGTAGATCCCGCCGAGCACGAGTCCAGCGATCACGTACTGCAGCATTCAGCGCCTCCCCCCTGTCGTGATGGCACGACCCCGATCTCTCGCACTCTGGGTCCTGGCCCTCATTTCCGAGCGGCGGTGGTGCGCTCGGGCCAGGGGTGCTCCCCAACGACTTCCCGTCCAGGGTTGTTCGACCGACGGTACATCATCGCGGGGGGCGCATCCAGCACATTCTGGGGCGCTGGAGCTCCGTCACCCGTGGGGTGACTTGACGGTTTGCACACCAAATCGTAACGTGTTGGCAATCATCCGTGTCGAACCGCCGCAGACGGTTCAGTCGGCACTGTCCGTCTTCAGCCGGGGGGCTCAGCGTGAACACTCGTCTCGTCAAGGCATCAGTTGCGCTGATGGCGGGGGTGGCAGGAATGGCGGCCACCATGGTCGTCCCGACGGCCGACGCGTCCGCGGCCCCGGCTCCCATCAAGATCGCGCTGATTACCTCGGAAACCGGGGAAGCAGCTTCCGAATTCGTAACGTCGCCCCAGGGTTTCCTGGCTCGCGTCGACCAGCAGAACGCAGAGGGCGGCATCGACGGGCACAAGATCATTCCCCTGGTGTTCAACGACCAGGGCAGTCTCACAACCGTCGTCACGGCCGTGCAGCAGGCGATCTCCGAAGGTGCCATCGGCCTGGTCAATGACACCCCGTTCTTCTTCAATGCGTACAAGTACGCGCAGCAGGCCGGGATACCCGTGACCGGCGGGAGCTTCGACGGACCGGAGTGGGGGGAGCAGCCCAACACCAACATGTTCGCCTCCGACGTCGGGAGCATCAATCCGAACTATCCCCTCAGCACCGGCTTGGCCCAGTTCTTGAAGAGCCACGGCGGATCGATCCTGGGCGCTTACGGGTACGCCATCTCGTCCTCGTCCAGCCGTGCCGCCAGTCAGACTGCCACTGCGGCGACGGACGTGGGGATGAAGGTGGGCGTGCTCGACACGTCGGTGGTCTTCGGAAGCGTTTCGTTCACCACCGAGGCCCTGGCAGCGAAATCGGCCGGCGTCAATGCCGTCTACGGCACCATGGACAATGACTCCAACTTCGCCCTTCTCACCGCGTTGCAGCAGGCTGGTGTGAAGCTGAAGGTCGTCTCGTTCCCCACCGGGTACGAACCCGACATCATCCATTCGACGGTCTGGAAGTCGGTGCAGGGGGTGTACTTCTCGGCCGAGTTCCGCCCGTTGTCGCTCCCCGATGCGGGCACGGAGCAAATGGCTGCAGCGCTGCAGAAGTACGAGCACCGCTCGCCCTCTAACTTCCCCACGTACAACATCTACGAGAGCTACGTGGGTGCCGACCTGATGATCAAGGGGATACAGCTGGCGGGCAAGAACCCCACCAGCGCCGGGGTGATCAAGGCCCTGCGCAATGTGAAGTCGTACAACGCCAACGGGCTGCTCCCTGACTCCATCAACTTCTCGACCATCTTCGGCCACAACCTGCCCAAGACGTGCGGGTGGTTCATGGAAGCCGAGAAGAACGGTTTCGTGGCGACCTCCACGGCGCCGGTGTGCTCCGGTTATCTCCCGAACTCGAACTCGGCGACCGCTCCCGCCTCCTGATCGCCGGGAGGAAGGCAGGGGCGGTCGGCTCCCAGCTGACCTGACCGGTGACCGGCTCCGAGGCCGGCCACGAGCCGCGCGGAACGGGCGGTCCACGTCCCCGTCGTTAGAATCGAGCCCCGTCCGGTCGCCGCGCCGGCAGAGCCGGGGGTCACGATGAAGACGTCAGCAGCCATCTGCCGGGGCATCGGACAGGAGTGGAGTGTCGAGGAGATCGTGCTCGATCCGCCTAAGACGGGCGAGGTGCTCCTCCGCCTGGCCGCTTCGGGCCTGTGCCACTCCGACGACCATCTGGTGACCGGCGACGCGCCGATGCCCCTCCCCATGATCGGGGGGCATGAGGGAGCGGGCGTTGTCGAGGAGGTGGGTCCTGGAGTGACCGGGCTCGAGCCCGGTGATCATGTGGTGTGCGCGTTCGTCCCGGCCTGCGGGCGTTGCGGCCCCTGCTCGACCGGTCACCAGAACCTCTGCGACATGGGTGCGGGAATTGCATTCGGTCGTCAGGTCGATGGGACGTCACGCCACCACGCGCAAGGTGAGGACCTCAACCTCATGTGCCTGCTGGGGACGTTCGCGCACCACACCGTGGTGAACGAGGCCAGCTGCGTAAAAGTCGACCCCTCGTACTCCCTGCGCACGGCATGCCTCGTCGGCTGCGGCGCCGTGACCGGATGGGGTTCGGCCGTCTACGCGGCGAAGGTGGCGCCCGGCGACACCGTGGTGGTGGTGGGCATAGGGGGGATCGGCAGTTCGGCGCTCCAGGGGGCACGCCTGGCCGGGGCCGAGTTGATCGTTGCGATCGATCCGGTGGAGTTCAAGCGGCAGAAGGCCAAGGAGTTCGGTGCCCACGCCACGTTCGCCTCCATGGCTGAGGCCCTCGAACCGGTGCGCGATCTCACCAGGGGCCTCATGGCGAACAAGGTGATCATGGCCATGGGAGTCGGCCGCGGTGACGTGTTCTCCCAAGCCATGGATCTGACCGCCAAGCTCGGGCGGGTCGTGGTCACCAACATCCATCCCTACGCCGAATCGCAGATCACCATCAGCATGTCGATGTTGACGGGCTGGGAGAAGCAGATCGTCGGTTCGCTCTTCGGCTCGGCCAATCCTCGGGTGGACATCCCGCGGCTGTTGGACCTCGATCGCCGCGGGCAATTCGACCTCGACGCACTGGTGACCAGGACCTATCCCCTCGAGGGCGTGAACGAGGGTTACCGCGACATGCGCGAGGGCCACAACATCCGGGGGATCCTGGTGCTCAACGAGGCCTTGGCCGCCGGGTGAGTGCGTCGCCTGCCCTCGGTGGAGCGCGCTTCGTCGACCGGGTGGCGATCGTCACCGGAGGTGGATCCGGCCTCGGCCACGCCACTGCCGTGCGCCTCGGCGCCGAGGGAGCCTTCGTCGCCGTCCTCGACATCCGCGGGGAGGCCGCGGCGGCCACGTCCCGACAGATCGCCGAGGCCGGGGGGCGGGCCGAGCCCAAGGAGGCGGATGTCAGCCAACCCGAATCGGTGCGCGCCGCGGTGGACGTCATCGCAGGTGAGCTGGGCCGCCCCCAGGTTCTGGTCAACTGCGCCGGCGTCGGGCGCTTCGACCTGAGTGAGGAGGTCACGTTCGAGAGCTGGAACCGGATCATCGGTGTCAACCTCACCGGGACCTTCCTCATGTGCCAGGCCGTCCTGCCCTACCTTCTCGATGGCGGCGGATGCATCGTCAACATCGCCTCGAACAGCGGGCTCCAAGGAATTCCCTACGCCGCCGCCTACGCGGCTTCGAAGGGTGGCGTCGTCCTGCTCACGCGGTCGTTGGCGTCGGAGTACTCGGGGACCGGCGTGCGCATCAACGCGGTGGCACCGGGCGGCATCGTCACGCCCCTGCTGCAGAATTTCACGTTCCCTCCCGGCGCCGATCCGACGCGGATGCCCCGCGGCTCGCGTGTCCCGCACGCGCAGCCTGAGGAGATCGCGTCCCTCGTGGCTTATGTGGCTTCGGACGACGCCCGCTTCATGGTGGGCAGTGTGGTCTCCATGGACGGAGGCATCACCGCGTGAAGGACCCGCAAACGGAGCCGGGCGGCGCGCCATTCTCGTCCGGCGGGCCACGTAATGTTCGAGGTATGGGCGATGAGAGAGGTCTCGACACGAGCGACGCGGCGGTCGGCCTGAGCCCGGCGACGGTGGACAAGGTCGGCAAGGTGGTGGCACTGCCCCCCGAGCCGTTGGTTCCCGAGAAGACGACGTTCTTGGAGGGTGGCCCGATCGTGATCGGGGTGGAGCAACGCCACATCACGACGGAATCGCTCCGGGCCCTCTACCGCGACAACCCCCAACATGCCGCCGCCTTCGAGGCCCGGGCCCACCAGGGTGAGGTCGAGGACGCGGGAGTGTCGCTCCATATTTTGTCGGCCGCGTCGCGCCGCGAGTACCTCCGCTTCGACTGCTTCGACGAGGATCCCCATTACCACTACATCTCCCACGACGATCAAGGAATGCTGCAGAATCGCTGGGTCATCTACGACCGTGCCGCCAACGGCGCCATGCTGCCGTGGGCACTCGAGCGCCTCCGCCACCACTTGCCGGCCATGCTGGCCGGGGCAGGGGCGGATCCCGCCATGGTGCGCGTCGACCCCGCCACGCTGGAACGCCTCGTCGATGAGGTGGCGGCGCTCGCGACAGCTTGAGCAGGCCGGCCGGGGGCTGCCGCCGACCGCGCGCCCGGCTCTCAGGCGATCGGGCTGGCGTCGATACGGCCGTCCGAGAGGGCGCGCCGCTGGGTAATCACCCAGCGGCCCTCGTGCACGCCGTACTCGTCGATGTAACGCCCCCAGTGGTCGACGCCGTGTGCCATGACGACGAGGAAGTAGCAGCGGCCGCGCGCCTGCGTCGCATTGACGAGATCTATCTGGTGCGTCGCTGTGAAGTGTCGAACGTGGTGGCGGGCCGGAGTCTGGTGTGCCTTGCCATCCCAGCTGTCCTTGGTCGCAGTGAAGATGGTGGCAATTTCGTCCCTGCCCTCGTAGCGACGTACGGAGCCGTCGACCGACACGAGCTCCATCACGGCGTCCGGGGCGAACACGTTGAGCATCTCGGAGAATCGACCCGAGTCGCCATTGGCGTTGTAGCGGGCCACCAGGTCGCGGATGCTCTCGCGGGCGATCAGCTCCCAGAGTTCCATGCACTCCCCTTCTCGGTGCCCAGCACGTTCGAGTGTCCCACATCAGGCTCAGCCGGGGTGGCCGTTCGCGGCGAGGGGTGGGTGCGGCTGCCCGTCACCTCAGGCGAATGCCGGCATCACCTTTTGGGCGAACAGCTCGAGGGTACGGGGATCGGCACGGTCGTACGTGAAGAACACGAACGTTGTGACGCCCTTGTCGACGAGGGTGCCGATCCGGTCGACCACCATCGGCGGCGTGCCGACGTAGCCGCCCGCGTCCATGCCCCAACCCTCGCCCCCGTAGCGGCGTTCGGCCTTCGCCCGCGCCACCTCCAGCGAGGCTTCGTCCGGAGTGAGCACGAGGACCGCCTCGTGGGATCGGCGGATGGTGGCGGGGTCACGGCCGATGGCCGCACACTCGGTCGTGAGCACCCGCTCGCTCGCCTCCCAGTGGCGCAGCCCGTACGTGGGGATATTCCACACGTCGGCGTAGCGGGCCACGATCGGCATCGTGCGGCGCGGTCCGATTCCGCCGATGTGGATGGGAGGGCGCGGGCTCTGTACCGGCGGTGGGAGGTTGGGGAGGTCGGCCACCTCGAAGTGGCTGCCAGAAAAGTTTGTGGGCTCGCCGGTGAACATGCGGGTGAGGATCTCGAGCGATTCGGCCAGGCGGTCCGAACGTTCGGGGAGCGTCCCCCAGGGCAAGCCGGCCTGATGGTGTTCGTGCCCGACCGAGCCGCTGCCGATCCCCAGCTCCAGGCGACCGGCGGAGAGCACGTCGAGGGTGGTGGCCATCTTGCCCAGCAGCGCCGGGTGGCGGAAGTTGTTGCACAGGACGAGGTGCCCGACGCGCAGTCGTGACGTCTGGGCCAGGACATAGGTGGCCAGGGTCCACCCCTCGAAGGAGGGCAGATCCGGGAGGCCGGGGCTGTAGAGGTGGTCGTAGAACCACAACGAGTCGAAACCGAGTTCCTCCACCACCGTGGCGCGGTCGATGATGTCTGCATAGGTGAACGACACCTGCGGCACGTAGATGCCGAACTTGATGGAGTCCGATGTGCTCATGGGGCCGGCGCCACGCGGGTGACGATGAGCGCGGCCAGGCGGTCGGCGCTGCCCTGGTCCCGCACCTCGATCCGGACGTGGTCCGCGCCGAGCGCGCTGGCGGTGGCCCGACCCGGCCCGACCCGCACCGCGCTCAGGTAGCGGACATCGAGATCGAGCACGGTTGACAAGGTGAGGGTCTCGGACGCGACTTCCCCGAGCAGTGCCACGGCGCCACCTTGCAACGAGCTCGACGCCTGCATGACAAACGGGGTGAGGTCCATCTCGGCGATCCCCGGCGACGGTGTACGGATCCCGACGTAGTCGGGGAGGGGGATCGCCATGGAACCGGTCGTCCGCATGCCGCGCAGGAGCAGCGGCGCCTGGTCCTGGGGGCGCGGTGAGCCCATGAACGTCACATAGCTGGTTGCCACCAGCGCGTTGGTGCGGGCATCGGAGAACCGGACCTCGGCGGCCACGGTGGAGCGGCCCTGCTTCACGATCTCTCCGTCGAGCACCAGGCGGTCTCCGCAATGCGCCGCGGTGATGCGCACGGCTATGTCGAGCGTCACGGCCAGCTGCGGCGCGGTGACCATGCAGGCGGGAATGCCGGCCATGCAGTCGGCGATCGTGGCCAGTACCGAGGGGCGCGGTAGTCCCGAGCCGGGCGATCGCAACGCGTCGGTGATGGTGGCGTCGCCCGCCATGTGCACGCCGTCGTCGCCCACGTCGAAACCGAAGGGGATGTCGCCGACGAATATCTCCGGCGCCGCCGTCCGGAGCTCCTCGGTCCCCGTTGGCACGCTCGGTGCGGCGTCGGCCGGGCCGAGGTCGTGCAGTCGGGTCATGGCCCCGAGACACTACCCGCGGTGCGGGAACGCCCCGGGCGCCCCCGTCGGCATCAAAGCGTGCCGGCGGCCACCAGTTCGGCCAGCTCCTCGCTCTTGAGGCCCACCAGGTCGCCCCACACCTCCTGGTTGTGCTGGCCCAGCAGCGGGGCGGGAGCCGGGGCCCGTGGTGCCCGCCCATCGAGGCGGGGGAAGGGTGCCTGCTGGCGGAGCGGCCCGGCGACGGGGTCGTTCACGGTCACGATGTCGCCGCGCGCCGCCATATGGGGATCAGCCAGGATGTCGTTGGCATCGTAGATCGTCCCCACGGGAACTCCATGTTCGATGCAGCGCGCCTCGACCTCGGCGGCGGAGAGATCCCGGACCCAGGTGGCGACGATGTCATTGATCTCGTCGGAGCCGGCCGCCCTTTTGGCCAAGGTGGACCACTTGGTGTCCGAGAGGAGATCAGGTCGTCCCATGGCGGCGCAAAGACGCGAGAAGTTGGCGTCGGAGCCGGCCACGATGCACACGTACCGGTCGTCGGCCGTCCGGTAGTTGTCGAGCGGAGCTGAATTGGGCAACCGGTTTCCCTCCCGGCGCCGCGTGAGGCCGATGCGGTCCTGCGCGGTGATCGTCCACTCCAAGGTCCGCAGGATGGAGCCGTACAGCGGGGCGTCGACCACGCCGCCTCGCCCGGTGCCGCCGGGGCGATCCCGCCTGTAGAGCGCGGCCATGACCGCCTCGGCGGCGAAGACGCCGGTGAGGTAGTCGGAGATGGTGACGCCGGGGCGTACGGGCGGACGATCGGGGTAGCCGGTGAGGTTGAGCAGACCGCCGTACGCGATGCCCATGCGGTCGAGGCCGGGCCGGCGTGCGTTGGGGCCGTCTTGTCCGAAGACGCTGATGCGGGCCCAGACCACCTTCGGAGAACAGTCGGCGGGACCCACGTTCCAGGCCTCCAACGTCCCGGGCCGGAAGTTCTCGCAGACCACGTCGGCGTGCTCCACGAGGCGCCGGAAGAGGTCCTGGCCCTCCCGCTGGCGGAGGTTGAGGGTCACCCCCTTGCGCCCGCGTCCCTCGACGGCCCACCACAGCGAGTACCCCCCGGGTTCGCCCTCGTCCGCCCCACCCTCCGCCGTACCGCCACCCGCCGCGCCAGGGTCCGGGACGAACGGACCGATGGTGCGCATGAAGTCTCCCCCTCGGGGATCCTCCACCTTGATCACCTCGGCCCCCATCTCGCCGAGCAGGCCGGCGCAGAACGGCGCGCTAATGCGCGTCCCGACGTCGATCACCCGGAGTCCCGTGAGGGGGAGTGGATCCTCAGTCATCGCGGTGTTCTGCGAAGACCTCTTGCATGGAGCCCTTCGCCTTACGGGCGTCCAGCGCGTCCAGCGCGGTCTTGGTGTTGTGCATCCAGTGGTGCGCCATGAAGTGGTACTTCCAGGATTCCTCCTTGCCCATCAACGTGGCCGTGTTGTTGATGGTGTCCTTGGTGACCTGGGCCGTGGCCGGCGGAATCAGTGCCACCCGCTCGGCCAGCTCGCGGGTGCGCTCGGCCAGCTCGGCCGCCGGGACGACCCGGTTGACCAACCCGAGGCGCCAGGCTTCCTGGGCGTCGATCTTCTCGCCCGTCCAGAGGAATTCCTTGGCCTTGCGGATGCCCAGTTCCCAGGGCTCCACCAGAAGCTCGACACCGGCACCGGTCATGCGCAGTACAGGGTTGGAGAAGACGGCATCGTCTGCCGCCACGATGAGGTCGCACATGCACGCCAGCATCAGGCCGGCCGCGATGGCCGAACCCTGGACCCGCGCGATGGTCGGCTTGCGGAACGCGTAGATGCGCTTGCAGCGCTCGTAGTACATGACCTGCTCGTGCCGGAACTTCCCTTCGGGGGTCTGGCGGATCTCGGTCCAGGGGTCCGACTCGCCGCCGACGAGCGCCTTGAGGTCGTGGCCGGCGGAGAAATGTCGCCCGGCACCGGCCAGGATCACGACGCGCACCTCGTCGTCCGCGTCCGCGACGTCCAAGAAGTGGTCTATCCCGTCGATGAGCGCGGAGCTCTGGGCGTTCGCCACCTCCGGTCGGTTCATGGTGATGGTGGCCACGTGGCCGTCCACCTCGTAGAGGACGCTGTCGCGCCCTGTCGCATCAGGCATGGGTCCTTCCCCTCCCTCTCAGGGCTCGGGGCGCCGTGCCGGCCGCGGCAGTCCCAACACCCGCTCGCCGATCACGTTGCGCTGGATCTCGTTGGTGCCGGCCCAGATGGACGACGCCTGGTAATACAGCCACGAGCGCTGCCACAAGCCGTCACCGGGGTTGGCGTCGGCGCCTTTCCAAAGCGGTGACGCGTCGCCCACCACCGCCAGCGCGGTCTCGTGGAAGCGCTTGGACATCTCGCTCCAGTAGAGCTTGAGCGCGCTACCCTCGGGTCCCGGCTCCATTCCCCGGGACAGCCGGCTCACGCTGCGTAGGTTGTGCAGCTGGAACAGGCGGATCTCCACGTAGGCCTGGGCCAGCGCGCCGCGGAGCCGCGGGTCGTCGAAGGCGCCGTTGGTCTCGGCCAGTCGGAGCAGCTCCTCGAGCAGCTGCATGTGGATGACCAGCTGCCGTGGATTCGTGCCCCGCTCGTGCGAAAGGGTCGAGTTGGCGACCCGCCACCCCTCGTGCTCGGGGCCGATGAGTTGATCCTCGGAGACGAAGACGTCCGAGAGGAAGACCTCGTTGAACTCGGCCTCGCCGGTGAGCTGGACCAGGGGCCGGACCTCCACCCCGGGATGGTGCATGTCGATGACCAGGTACGAGATCCCCTTGTGCATGGGCGCGGCGGGGTCGGTGCGCGCCAGGCAGACGCCCCAGTCGGCGAACTGCGCGTAGGACGTCCATACCTTCTGCCCGTTGACGACCCAACCCCCCTCGACCCGCTCGGCCCGGGTTCGCAACGATGCCAGGTCGCTTCCGGCCTCTGGCTCGCTGAAGAGCTGGCACCACAGGTCCTCCGCGGTGCGGATGCGTGAGAGCCAGCGGTCCTGTTGGGCCGCGGTCCCGCAGGCGAGGAGCGTGGGGGCGGCGAGATTGAGCCCGATGCGACCGACCATCTCGGGTGCCCGCGCCCGCGCCAGCTCTTCTTGGACGATGAAGTGCTCGGCGGGTCCGGCGCCCCGGCCACCGAACGACGCCGGCCAGGCCACGCCCACCCAGCCGCCGGCAGCCAAATTGGCCTGCCAGGCGCGCAGGAACGCGACCTCTTCGCCGAGGTCCTCGAACCGGGGCGGCAGGCCCTGACCGTATTCCCACGGCAGGTGGTCGACCAGCCAGGCGCGCACTTCCTTCCTGAACGCGTCCTGTTCCGGAGTGGGGCTGAGGTCCACGATTTCAGCTTCGCACACCATGTCGCCCTACCATGACCCCCGATGGACTTCGAACTGTCTGCGGACCAGGTGGCACTCCAAGAGGCGGCGCGCGACGTGCTCGACGCCCGCGCCGGGCACGATCAGGTGAGGGCGCACCTCGGATCGGGGCGTCCCTACGACGAGATCCTCTGGCGGGCCCTGGCTGATCAGGGATGGTTGGGCATCGCGCTGGCGGAGGCCGAAGGAGGGGTGGGGCTGGGTTGGGTGGAGGCAGCCGTGCTCCTCGAGCAGGTAGGTCGGCACACGGCGCCGGTGCCCTTCCTGCCCAGCTTGGTGGCCCTGACCGCGTTGGCGTCGGCAGAGCGACCCCCGACCGACTGGGTCGCCGCGCTGGCCGCGGGTGAGCGGATCGGTTGCGTCGCCTGGAGCACGCATCCCAATGCCATGGTGGCCACGCCGGCGGGGAGGGGCGACGGATGGACCGTCTCGGGCCGGATGGGGCCGGTTGAGGGTGCTGCCGTGGCCGACATCGCGGTCGTCGTCGCGCCGGGTGGCGCGTTCGCCGTCGAGCTGGGCGCAGGCACCCGGCCGCCGGCCGAGCCGGCCATGGACGGTACCCGGGTGCT
>Ga0182018_10000757_pt1 | contig 40286 bp, 26 predicted proteins | sample 812P2MmetaG_FD_120490 | JGI IMG/M metagenome (GOLD analysis project Ga0182018, IMG submission 120490) | Permafrost microbial communities from Stordalen Mire, Sweden - 812P2M metaG | ecosystem: Environmental > Terrestrial > Soil > Wetlands > Permafrost | place: Sweden: Stordalen | collected... | reverse complement strand
GTCGGCCTCGAGCTTGTAGCCCATGACGTCGACCATCGTTCCGTTCGCGCACGATGGGTCTTGCGGGTCGGCGCAGGCGGTCTTGCTCGTCTCGGCGTTCTTGATGAAGCCGTCCATCGCGCCGTTGTCGTAGCAGGTGACGAAGTTGGCGGCGCCGTGCCCGCCGCCCGCGTTCACGTCGTTCGGGTCGTGGTAGACGGGGACGCAGCCGCCGTCGAGGTGCGGGTCCGGATTGCAGTTGGTCGGGTTGCCGTTCGCGTCGAGGGTGAAGCCGTTGGCGCCAGGGAACATGCCGAAGTAGTGGTCGAACGAACGGTTCTCCTGCATGATCATGACGACGTGCTTGATGGCGGCGACCGCCGCCGAGGCGTCCGGAGCGGGAGAAGCCGAGTCGGGGGGGGCGCCGGTGTCGGCGGACGGCGAGGCGTCACCGCTTGCCGAAACGTCATTGCCCGCATCAACCGCGGCCTCCGACGAGGAACCGCCGCCGCATCCGGCCTCGAGGAGGAGGATGCCGTAAGCGACCACGGGACGTAAGCTGACGTAGCGCACGGAGACCCTATCTAGCCAGGTCCGTGCCACACGCAAGGACGCGAGAAACGCGGGCGATGGTCGCGCGTGACCAGGTCTCACCGCCGTCCACTGGACCACCGAAGGTCCAGGTGTCCGGTGCGCACTCCCCCGGCTGGACCGCATTGGAGTCGTTGACCGTCCCAAATCCACCGTCTACGACGTTACCGAATGACGGCGCGCAACGCTGCAACCTGGTCCGTTGCTCTTTCCGCATTCTTTGTTGGCTGCAGCACCGACAACGGCGCGCCCCACGCTTCCTCGCCAGGCGATTCGTCGCCGGATACTGCCGGGCAGAGCGACACAGGTGCCGGGATGGTCGACAACGACGCAGCCGTCCAGGATGGCCCGGGCGCCAGCACCGATGCCTCCACCGTTCAGGATGCCCCCGGCTCCAGCACCGATAGCTCCACCGGCGACGTGAGTTCCGACGGAGGCGGCGCTGCGATCAAGTGGCACCCCGGCCAGTACATGAGTTCTGGGGTTTACACGGAGCTCGGGAACGTCGACGAGAGCAGCAATCCCGCGGGTCCAGAGAAAGCATCCGAGATCTCGCTCGTGCGCTCCGGACCGTCCCAAGTTCTCGGGTGGGAGGGTTATTACTTCTGGCGATCGATGGAGAATGCCGAGGACACGTACGATATGTCGTCGGCGGGCAGCGGACTGGACGCCGACTATGCGGCGATCACCGGCTACACGAGCGGTAGCGGCAGTAGCGCCGTGTACTCGAGTCCGCGCCGAATGGGCATCTACATCCTGCACACGGACTACTTCAACGCCAACCCCAGCGCGCGCGCCGTACCCAACTACCTTCTCGACGACGCTACCTACGGCCCGATCGGGCCCGACGGCACGCACTACGGCTACTGGACAACGACCGGAAGCGCCGGCTCCGGCACCGGTTCCGTTGTCGCTTTCTGGCGCCCCTTGGTGGAAGCCCGTTACGTCGCCCTGCTCAGCGGCCTGGCGAAGCACGTCCTGCCGGATGGCTATACCGTCGATGCTTCGCCTTATGTCGAATGGGTCAAACTGTTCCTGGAGAGCGCCGACTCACCGGAACTGACCACGGACAGTTCCTACAACGTCACCGAGTACCTCGCGCAGTTGGAAGCGCTGAACCTGGCGGCGGCAAGCGCTTTTCCTCATACGAATGTGGTGTGTACGATCAACTGGCTGGACGATCCCAACGACATCGTGACTCTGTCCGACAGCCTGGCGACCCATCGGTCGGGCTCCGGTGGCCCCGATATCGCGGGCTATTCGAGCGGACAGAATTTCAACGACAACGGGGGTATTGCAGGACTGACTTGGGGGCAGATGGCCTATATCGGGCTGCTTCCGCCGAGCAGCGGAAATACGTGGGTCACAGGTGGGACCGACAAGCGTGGAGTCGTTCCCTACCTGGGGACGATTCAGAACACAGAGACCGTCTACAACGGCTCTCACAATTACACGCCGGCCGATCTTTTCGAGCAGGCCAACGCGACGCTCAAGGCAACCCATGTCGCGTGGCAGAACGTGAGCGGCCAGACCGGGAGTCTTGCGGCGGCCAATTGGCTCGGTACTGCGTCATCGCTCGCAACATGGAGCGCCTCGACCAGCGGTGGCGTGTTGGCCGAAGTCGTCAACAGTACTCTGGCCACGACCGCATGCCCGAGCAGCTATGCGAACGGCTGCAACATGAGCCCTTAGCAGGGCGCTCATCGCGCCCGCAGTCAACGCGACCACGGGCTCGACCGGTCGAATCCGCGGACCCCGGGGTGCTCATTGTGTGCGAGGGTGCCATCAACTTCACGGGCACGTTCCTCGACGGGACGCCGTTCCCGAGCGGAGCCGGCATCCAGGATCTCTCCGGGGCCCGTCTGGGTGGGCGAAGGCGGCGCGAGCCTCGACGGGACCGACGGACAGAGTGCAGGGGACACGGCGTGGGCGACCGCGCTCACGCAGTACGTGAACGGCCAAGCGAACGGCGGGCCGACCTTCAGTGGGACCGAGCAGCCGATCGGCTTCGACTGGTGGTACTTCGGCTACGGAGCCGGCCAACAGATCGACGGCATTTACACGAACGCGGCGCTCACCCAGTACAACGCCGGCCAGAAGACATTCTGGGAGACGCTCCGTTATACGCCGCGAGACAGGGACCATCGCCCGGGCAAGTAAATGCCTGCCATGCGGTCCGGGTTCCGCACGCCCTCGGCCGTCATCGCTTGTTCCGCCTGCGCGACGAGGGCAGCTCCTTCGTCCCCGCCGAGCAGCGATCCGAGCCGATAACGGGCGCCCCACGCGTGCAGCTGCATGCCAACGCCCTCGGATCGCGCGAGGGCCTCGCGCAGGGCCTCGATCGCCTGGTCGCGGTCGCCCGCTGCGTTCGCCGCCGCGGCGCGTGCGAGCGACGCGAGTGTCTTGCTCCAGGCCGCGGGCGCGCGCTCGAGCTGCCGGGCCAGGCGGCGCGCCTCTCTCACCCGCGCGGGCCGCGACGCCGGCTCCGCGTCGATGGACGCGACGGCGGCGCACGCCCGTACGAACGCCGTGAACCCGACGATGAAGCGCGAGCGCAGGAGGAAGCTTCTCCTCAGGGCCTTCGCGTCGCGATCGAGCAAGGCGCGCGCGCCCGCGCCATCACCGACGTAGAGGGCGATGTTCGCCTCGGAGAGCATCGCGTACCAGTGCTGGACGCTGAATCCGTTCCGCGTCCACCGGGCCATCGCCTCGCGGAGGTGCCGCTGGGCTCCGTCCGGATCGTCGCGGGCCAGGCTGATGTCGACCATCACCGTCGAGCGAAGGCAGACGGCCGTGTAGAAGTCGCCGCGCTGTTCCACGTCGCGCAGGAGCGGCGCGGCGCGGCGCGCCTCCTCGCGAAGCCTGCCGGTGAAGAAGCACGCGAAGACGGCGAAAAGGCGGACGTTCCCGCCGCCGCTGTTCTGTTGGTGCGCGAGTGCCGGATCGGCAAGGACTGCATCCAGCGTCTCCAGCGCCTCCGGGAAGTGTCCGCGCAGGTAGAGCGCCAGACCGCGCGCCCCGTCGACCTGCAGCCGCCCGTCGTCGCCGGCGCGCGAGGCGAGGCCTCGAGCGGCCTCGAGCATCCTGCGCTCGCGCCGCCCCTCCGAATGGTCCGCGACTGCGAACTGGATCAGATCGATGCACATCGCCCGCAGCACCTGGAGACGGTCGCCCACGCGCATGGCCAGGAGCAGGTGGCGGGCCTGCATCGCGGCTCCCAGGATGACGTTGACCGTGCCGAGTCGCTCGCTGACCGCGCGCAGGGTCTCGACCCGCACGCGATCCTCGCGCGACACCTCCTCGAGTCCCCGCTCGCGGAAGCGCGACCCGACGAGGCGCTGCAAGGTGCCGAAGAGGAGGAGCATGAACACGGCGCCGAGCGCCGACCGCGGCACGCTCATCCCCATCGCCTCAAGCACCCTCCGCAGCGCGACGGTCCCCTCGTCGACCCGTCCGCTGGCGACGATCTGCTCGGCGGCCGACCGTTCGAGCTCGACTCGCTCGATGGAGCTCGCTCCCAGCGCCGCTTGCTGGTACTGCGCCGCGGCCTCGCTGGCCCGGCCGGCGCCCTCGAGCATTTGCGCCAGGCGGACCCGAAGGCGGCGCGCCTCGCCCGCCGGGTGATCGACCATCTCGAGCTCGAGCCGGAAGAGCCGCGCCGCCTGGTCGAACGCGAGCTTCGAGGCGGCTTGCTCGGCAGCGCGCTCCGTGTACGCTGCAGCACGTCCGGCATCGCCGGCTCCGATGAGGTGCGCGGCCAGCGCTTCCGGATCAGGGTCCGGGGTCGCCTCCATGGCCGTCGCCAGCCGGGCGTGGTGGCCCCGGACGACGTCTGCCGGGAGCCGCCCGATGAGGATCTCGCGGACGTGGTCGTGGGTCACCTCGACGACCTCCCGACCGTCGCGCACCCCGGTGCGCGCGAGCCTCCTATCCGCGAGGACCACCAAAGCGTCGCTGATGTCTCCGAGGTTGGAAGCGGTCGCTAGCAGCGACGCCGGCAGCGGCCTTCCGGCAACGGCGACGATCTCGAGGAGGCCCAACGCCTTCTCGGGAAGCCGCGCCAGGCGCTGGCCGACAACCTCGTCGAGCGTCATGAGGACGAGAGTCGCCTCGTCCGCGCCGGTCCGCCCGCGGTTGGCGCGCACGAGTTCCTCGACGAGGAACGGGCTGCCGCGGGCCTCCCGGGCCACGGCGCGAGCGATCCTTTGCGCCACCTCATCGCTCGCGTCGAGCAGCGCCAGCGCCAGGGCCTGCGCGTCCGCGACGTCGAGCGGATCGATGGCGATGGCGCGGCGCTCGGCGCCCTCGGGCCAGCGCTCGCGCATCTCTGCGAGCATCGGGCTGCGGTCGGCCTCCTCGTCCCGGTAGGCCAGCAGCAGAAGCAGCGGCGGCGCCGTGAGTGGACGGAGGACTTCGAGGAGGATCGCCGCGCTGTCGAGATCGCCCCAGTGAGCGTCGTCCACGAAGAGGACGAGCGGCTGCGCCGCGGCGATGGTCTCGAGGAGCTCGCGGAGTGCGTCGAACGCGCGCTGGCGCAGCACGCGCGCGCTGTCCTCGTGCACCTGGCCGAGCGTCCCGGGTACCCCCGGAACGCGCTGCAGGACGGGAAAGAGCCGCCCCAGCGCCCGGACGTCCTCGGGCAAGAGGAGCGGCTCGCCGGCGTCCGCGAGGCTCATCAGGTGACGGCTGAGGGCATCGACGACCCCGTCGATCGCCTTGAACGGGACGGTCTCGCGCTCGTAGGCGCGCCCCCGCAGGATGACGGCCTCGCCCGCGACAGCCAGCTCGTCGAGGAAGTGATGCACGGTGGTCGACTTGCCCATGCCTGGGCCTCCGCCGACCAGCACCGTGATCGACCGGCCCGCCTTTGTCGCCTCTGCCGCTGCGCGCAGCGCCCCGAGCGCGGTCTCGCGTCCGACGAGCACCGCATATGCGTCGCCGGTGAGCAGGGGAGGCGGTGGAGCGCTGCTGTGGGAGACGCCCAGTCTCTGGAGGATCGCGACCCCCCCCGGCCGCTGGGTGGGGTCGCGCTTCAGCAGGTCCATGCATAGCGCGTCGAGATCGGGCGGGACACCGGTCACACACTCCGACGGCGAAGGGGGATCCATCGCGATCTTGCGCGTGAGGACGTCGACCGTGGAGCCGACGAAGGGCCGCCGCCCCACGAGCGCCTCGTAAAGCATCACGCCGACGCTGTACCAGTCGGACGCCGGATCCGGCTGGCCGTCGCCTTCCACCTGCTCCGGCGCCATGTAGCTCGCCGTGCCAACCATCTCGCCGCTGCCCGGCGGAGCCCGTGGATCGACGCGTAACAGGTCCGCCGCGACCCCGAAGTCGAGGATGACCAGCCGGCTCCGGGGCGTCACCAGGACATTCGACGGCTTCAGGTCGCGATGGAGCTTGCCCGCCGAGTGAATGGCATGCACCCCCTGAACGAGCTGCCGGAGCGCGACGCGAAGGCGCTGCGCATTCGCAGGCGAAGTCGAGGGAAGAGGCGCCTCGCTCGTGGGCCCCGTCGCTTCTCGGCCTCCGAGGGCGCGACCCCGCAAGGTTACGGTCATCGACGTCGGCGGCCTCGAGGTCTTGCGCGGGGCTATGTCCTGGACGTACCGCTCGAAGTCCGTACCGTGCACCAGCTCCATCGTGAAGAAGGCGCTCCCGGTCTCGGATGCGACGAGCTCGTACAGGTGCACCAGGTTGGTGTTGTGCAGGTCCGCCAGGGTGCGAAACTCTTGCTTGAAGCGGTAGAGCGCCTCGGCGTCGAAGCACGGCAGTGTCTTCAGCGCTACCGCGTGCCGCCTCTGGCGGTCGAACGCCTCGTAGACCACGCCCATGCCGCCCTGCCCGATGCGCCGGACGATGGCGTACCGGTCTGTCCCTTTCCAGGCGGGGGCCTCCGGCTCAGCCGGCAGCGGGGGTGCAGATCCGCCCACAGTCAAAGGTTACGCGAGACTCGCGGCGGGGTCACTGCGCGCGTGCGCCGCGAAGGGCCCGGACTCTTGAACGTCGCGGACACCACCCTCCGGAGCGAGAAACGGAGCGAGTTCGGAAGCGAGGCTCACCCACAGGGGTCGGTGGCGCGAGGGCATTCAGATCAACCGACATGTCGCGCTCTTGGGCGAAGTATCTGCCCTCTCGCGGCTGCGCCCTTTCAGGATCCGTCGATAGCGATAAGATGGATCGCAGGGGTACGACGTCTGTTCGCCAGGGAGGGGTCGCCGGTGGTTTCGCAGGTCGATGGGACGACCATGGTTCAACCCGTGCGGATCGGGGACCGTTTTCGCGTGGATGCCCTCCTAGGTCGGGGCGGCATGGCCTCGGTGTATCGAGTCACGGACACAGCGACGCAAAGGCAATTGGCGCTCAAGCAACTGGACGTGCCGCCCGACGGCGCTCCTCGAGCGGATATCGTCGCCCTGTTCGAACGCGAGTTTCTCGTCTTGGCCCAGCTCTCTCATCCACGGATCATCCAGGTCCACGACTACGGCGTCGACGATAGGGCCCCGTACTACACGATGGAGCTCCTCGACGGGGGCGATCTGGGCGAACGGTCCCCGCTGCCGTGGCGCGAGGCCTGCTCGCTGCTCTCGGGCGTCTGTTCGTCGCTCGCACTGATTCATTCGCGGCGCCTCGTCCACCGCGACGTCAGTCCTGGGAACATCCGGTGCACCCACGACGGCGAGGCGAAGTTGATCGACTTCGGCGCGATGGCGCCCGTAGGCGCCGCCGCCTCGATCGTCGGTACTCCGGCCTTCGTGGCTCCCGAGGTCGTGCACCAACTTGCGCTCGATGGGCGGGCCGACCTCTTCTCCCTGGGAGCCACGCTCTACTTCGCGCTGACGGGCCAGTCACCCTATCCGGCGCGGAGCTTCTCGCAGCTCGCCGCGCTCTGGGAGGCCCCCTTGGCTCCGCCTTCCCGAGTCGTCGACGACATTCCGGAAGCCCTGGACGCTCTGGTCCTCTCGCTTCTCAGCCTGGAGCCGGCGACACGCCCGCGCAGCGCGTTCGAGATCATGCATCGGCTGCAGGCCATTGCGGGCATCGAGCGCGTCGAGCCGGTGAGTGTCTCCCAGGCGTATCTGTCGACTCCGGTCATGGTCGGGCGCGACGAAGTGCTGCGAGACCTCCGGACGCAGATGGAGGCGGCACTCGGAGGGCGCGGTCGCGGGGTGCTCATCGACGGGGCTTCCGGGCTTGGACGCTCGCGGCTACTCGATGCCTGCACGGTCGAAGCCAAGATGCTCGGAGCGACGGTCTTGCGCGCCAGCGCAAGCTCGGCCAGCGGCGAGGGATTTGCCGTTGCCCAGATGCTCGCGGGCCAGTTGCTGGACCTTGTCCCGGGGGCCGCCCTGGCGAGCGCGCGATCGTCGGGAGCGCTCGCGGTGCTGTTCGACGAGGGTGCGTCGCCTCCCCGACTCCGGGCGCTCACAAGCTCCGACGTCCCTCCGCTGCAGATTCAGACAGCCCTCTCAGACTGGGTACTTCACGTCGCCGCGAGCCACCCGCTGGCCGTCGCGGTCGACGACGTGCACGCGATCGACGAGCCCTCGGCCGCCCTGCTCGCCGCGCTGGCGAGCCAGGGGTCGAATCGCCCGCTGCTCTTGATCGCGACGGCCGAAGCTGGTTCGCCGCGGAGGGCCTCGGTGGCGGTCGACGTCCTGACGAGCCGCTCGGTCCGAGTCGAATTGCAGCCTCTAACGCGCGTGCAGACAGAAGAACTTCTCGGCTCACTGTTCGGTGACGCCCAGAACCTCGGCCCCATCAGCGACGGTGTCCATCGTGTGTCGGCGGGCAACCCGCGAGCTTGCATGGATCTGGCTCGCCATCTCGTGGACAAGGCAATCATCTCCTACGATGGCGGCGGATGGACGTTGCCGGTCCGGCTCGACCCCAGCGACCTCCCGAGCACCGCGGAGGGCGCCATCCGTGAGCGCGTCGCGGCCCTTGCGCCCGAGTCTCGATGGTTGGCGGAGGCTCAGGCTCTTGCAAACGATACGTTCAGCCGCGGTGAGTATCACTTGCTGCGTCCGGATTCCGATCCGAATGCCGTCGACAGAGCGATAAGCGAGCTTCTCTCGAATCAGGTGGTCGTGGGCACCGACAAGCTGCATTCGCTGGCGCACCGGGGCTGGGCCTCCGCGCTGACGAGCGGCCTCGGTCCCGCGGAATGCAAAGAACGGCACAGGGCACTGGCTGCTCTCTATGAACACAAGCTCCCGATCGTGGCCGTTCGCCACCTGCTCGCGGGCGGCCTCTTCGAGCGCGGTCTCGATAGACTTGCCGCGCTCCTGAAGACCGCGGTGGACGCGGCTGCTCTCGGAGGCGGGGCGCAGGTTCCTTCCTCCGAGGTGGCAGCGACGATCGACCGCGCCCTCGAGGCGGCCCAGGAGCTCCGGCGACCCGCCCGCGAGCTGCACGAGCTCCGTCGATGGCTGGTCCAGCTCAGCGTTGCCTCCGAGGACAGGTTCTACCGGCGCGTTGCGCCGGCGTGGCTCGACCAGCTCAAGCGCGACTCGGGCTTTGACCTCTGGCACCGCGGGGACGCTGGCGACCCGGGCCGGCTCAAGCGGGCATTGGCCACGGCGGCGCAACGGCACGCAGAGACGCCGGAGAGCGAGCGCGTTTACCCGCCCGCCGAGGCCATCAAGCTGATAATCTATTACGTGATCGCGTCGATTGCCATCGGCTCGCGAACGATGAACAGCGAGCTCTTGGAGTCGCTGCCCCCGCTGCTCGAGCCCTTCGCGCCGATGTCTCCCTTCGCCGATATCATCCGGTGTAACGCCCTGGCTACTTGCCAATCGACGTCTCGTGCGCAAGGCGAACAGGCGCGGGCGCAATGGCTCGAAGTCTACGAACGGTTGAGCCGGATGTCGTCGTCCGAGATTCCCTATCTGGACCGCGTTCGATACGCGGTGGCCTTCGGGATCGGGTCGCAGAGCGTTCGTATGGGGCTGGCTTCGGGGGCGACCTGGGCGGAGCTGCTCGACCAAGACCCACGGCAACGGGTCAACGCGCTCTATCTCCGGAAGGTCATCGCGCTGCAGATGGGCGACTCCGACGGCGCCGAGCGCTTCCGCAGGAAGGCCGAGGTTCTTGCACTGCAATCGATGGACCGCCAGATGTTCACCACGACGCTGGTCGTCGAGCTTGCGGCGCATGCGTTCGCCGGTGACCTGGCCGGCGTCAAACAGGTCATGGCTCGAATCGAGCCACTCGCCGCGGAGAGCGAAGGCTGGCGCGCGTACGCCGAGCTGGCCATGTCCCAGTTTCAGCAGCTCCGCGGCGACCTCGAGGCGGCTCTCGCGGCGTTCGCCCGCTGCATCGCGATGACATCCAGGGACGCCGCCAAGGAGCAACGCCCGCTCGTCGCCTGGCCTGCCGCCGTCGCCGGCTATCTCGAGACCCTCGTCAGCCTCGGTCGCTTCGACGAGGCACGGCCCTTTGGCGAGGCGGCCCTCGACCGGTGCAAGACCCTCGGCATCGGCTTCGCGTCTCACGGAATCACGCGCGCGCTGGCGCTCGCAGAAACCAAGCTCGATTGTTACCCCGCCGCCGCCGCCCGACTCGAGATCCTCATCGCCGAGCAAAAGGAGCTCGGGGTCACAGGCCCCAACCTCGGCGCGTCCTACGAGGCGCGCGCGAGAATCGCCATCTGGAGCAGAGACGAGGCATCCTTCGACGCGTACGCGAAGCTTACGGCCACGGAATATCGCCAAGGGCTAGGGTCGGCGCTCGGCGCGCGCTGGGAGGGCCTGATGGCCGAGGCGAGACGCGCGGCGCCACGTGGGTTGTCGCGACACCGTGACCTTCAAACGATCGGGATGTCGACCGAAATACGAACGTCGGACGCAGAGATGGTGACCAAGGCCTTCGAGGGAGCATCCACCGCGCGAGCGCGGGCCGAGCACGCGCTCAAGCTTCTTTGCGACGACCGGAAAGCGAGCGTTGGTTATCTATACCTCGTTGGCGATAAAGGTCTTTCTCTCGCGGCGTCTCTGGGCCGTGCGGGGGCTCCCGAGGGCCTGTCGCACTACGTGCAGGAGTTCTTCGACCGCGAAGCCTCGCACCAGAGCGACCAAACGGCGGCGCTCACGCCCGAGCAGACATCGGCTCTCGTCGAGCGTGCATCGTTCCGGGATGAGTCGGGGGTTGACCATCGTCCGCTGCTCATGGCGTCGCTCACCGACGGGGTTTCCCGGTATGCGGGCGTCGCGGTGTTCGTCATGAGCGATGGCGCGGAGCGCCCCACGGGCGGGGTCGCCCTCGTGGGTGCGCTCAGTGCGCATCTCATCGAAGCAGGTGACGTCCGGATGAGCGCCTGACATGTCCTCTTCCCGAACATCACCGAGCCTGGCGCCTGCGGACCTGGCAGAGGACGTCACGATGCTCGATCTACTGACGTTCGTGGGACGCTACGGCGATGCGCCGCTTCTTCTCGTACGGCTGTCGGCCGGAGACACAGAGCTCGAGCTCGGGCTCACGGCGGCCGCCTCGAGCAGCCGCAGATCGAAGGTGGCCAAACCGCTGCCCTTTCGCACGAAGCATCAGAGCGCGCCGCCCGCATCGGATCGCGATTGGCGAGCCTCCCTCGAGCAACTCCTGAAGAAGCACGCCCACTTTGCCCTGCCGCTGCGAAAGCGAGAGGGCTCCGACACCGTGCTTATGGGCCATATCTCGGTCGGGCGCGCCCACAACAAGGACGTCGTTCTGCGGCATTCGACCATTTCCAAGTTTCACGCGTGGTTCGAGGTGGAGCCGACCGACGACGTGTACGTGACGGATGCCGGGAGCACCAACCTGTCACGGCTCAACGGGCAACCTCTCGAGCCACGCGTCCGGACGGCAGTCGGGCCGGGCGACGTCGTTCGGTTCGGCGCCGTCGAGGCAGCCGTCTGCTCCGCCGAAGCGCTGTGGTCCTGCGTGAACCCGGACAGGGAGTCAGTGTCCGCGCGTTAGAATCGACGGCTCAAGCTACTACGATATGTGGGCGCCGCACCCGACAGAGCTGGAGCGTCGCCTCACTCTCGCCGGCCTCGTCCGTCCACCGAAACGATGCCCGCACCGTGGGCCGCGATGAAGAGAAATACGAAGCAGTAGAGCACCGCCGGCTCACCCTTGTTGAGGGCGGGCACCCACATAGCGTTGGCGAACGCGAGCTTCCAATGAAACTGGATGTATGCGACCGCCATCTGCCCGGAAGAGACAAACGCAGCCGGCCGGGTGAACCATCCGCTCGCGACGAGTAGGCCGGCCGCGAGTTCGATGAGGCCTCCGATCCACAGCTGCGAGCCCACGGGCGGCATCGCGCCGGCATGCCAACCGAAGATCTTCTGCACGCCGTGGAAGGTGAACATCAGGCCGACGACGATGCGTAGCGCCGCAAAGGCGACGGGCTCCCAGCGCGTAGCCAGCATCCGGATTCTCGACTCGCCCATGTTGTCCCTCCGGAACGAGTACGCGTGCACGTCCCATTCGGTAACGGCGAACCTTGCACGATCGATACGCGGGCCGCCCGCAGTCATAATGTCGGGTCTTGCGGTCCACGATGGCCGCCAGTGTGGGGCCATGACCGCGCCGTATCACTTGATATAGAGTTGGTGTCTATTTGTGAATCAGTGGCAATTGGCCAGACGACCTCCGCAACAAGATATAGGGCCTTCCCAAGTCGGCTTCAACTGCTTCCGTTGTCACACGAAGATGTAGGCGACGGCGGTGACAGGGGGGGGCGCCCTCTTCCGCTGGCCTCGCGTCGGCGCTCGCGTCTCGGTTCGAGCGCGCCCGCTATTTCGAAAGCGATTTGACGGTGTTGTCGTTGTCATCGTTGAAGTATATGACCTGATTGCCGCTGCCGTTAGGCCCGGCAGCAATTCCGAACAGCGCACCGGGGGCGCCTGTATCAAGCTGCTTCGAGCCGACGACACCTGTCGTCGGCGAGATCTCGAACAAGATGTTCTGATTCGTCCCTGCATCGTTGGGCGTCAAATCCTGGTCTGCGTTGCCGACGACCACATTGCCATTCATCAGCAGTGCCGCACTGAGTGGCGCGTTGAATTGTTGTCCACCGTTGGGACTGCTCGGACTGGCAATGACGCTGACCGAGGACATCGAGGGGCCAGTGAACGTCGGGGTAGCTGTGGGAGGGGCAGCAGAGCAATTGCCACCATTCACAGTGACACCGTTCGCGGCGATGCTCGAAACGTGGGCGAACGCCACCACGCTATACGAGCTCGTATCAACGACATAAAGCGTATCAATCTTGGGGTCGTACGTAAGGCCCGAAGGGGCGTGCAACGAATCCGTACTACCCTGGACAGCTCCGGAGACGCAAAAGCCCGTGACAACTTGCGCGAAGCCGGTCTGAGCGTTGCTGCTGTTCAGTGTGATACGGTTGATCGAACCGGTGGCGTTCGAGATGTACAACGCGGCAGGCTGACCATTCGCCGCGGCGACGTAGGCCGAACTCCATGGCATCGCGAGGTTGTCGGCTGCAAAAGGCGAATTGACGGCACCGCCGGGTGCCACCACCGGAACGATGCTGGCAGAAAAGGCGGTGGCGGGGATGCTGTCGTCGGGAAACATGCTCAAGGCACTGCATCCCAGCAAGCTTGCCGATTGCGCAATGTGATAAGGGTTTCCCCCCGCATTCGCGCTCGCCACTGGATGCAATCCGACGACGGTGGTTCCCTGGCCCTGGGTGTTGGGAGCGGGGCTACCTTGAACCGTGTTGGGGCCGTTGTTGAAATTGCAGACCACCAGATCGCCCGCGGTGATCGGACCCGCAGAGACCGGCGCGATCACCAGGCCGTAAGGGTTGGTTCCCGATCCGGTCGGGTCGATAGCGGGGTTGTTGTTCGGATCGACGGTCGATCCAATGGTGGCGATCGTATTCAAGCTGCCGAGGATTGGCGTGGCGGGAGAGCCACCGGCCTCCCCGTCCATAGTCGAGGCCCCTCCGTCGACGTTCGAGCCACCTCCGTCGCCGGCCGGCGCCCCGCTCGAGCTGCTGCTCGATCCGCCACTGGAGCCGCTGCTGGGTCCGCCACTCGATCCGCCACTGGAGCCGCTGCTGGATCCCCCACTCGATCCGCTGCTCCCCGCCGCGTCTTCGGATGATGCGTCCGACGTCGTCGTTGTCGGCGACGAGCTGCTGCTGCAAGCAACGGCGCTCGCTACGGCGACCGCTGCAATCCCTGCGACGCCCTGCCAATCCATTCGGTTCATCGTGCTCATTCCCTGACGCCTCCGCGTGACGGGCTTTGCGCCCCTGAAACCGTGCGCGACGCAAGAAACGTACCCCCCGTCGCGCTTGCGCCACGCCCCTTGCCTGTTTCGCTCGAAAGGCTCGAAGGGCCGACTCGACTTCCCTCGGGGGTGGTGACCGAAAACGTACGCTGCGCGGCTGACTTTGCTCGATCCCCCGCGGCGATTCGCCGGTGGTGCGTGCGATCCGGCCTGACTGCACCGGGTTGATGAGGACGAGCGGCGCACAGCTGGCGCGTGTATGGCGGGGGGCGGGCGAGCTCTTTCAGGATGGAGTGTTTGATCTCCGACTGCGGCAGTGCCTCGGCGCATTCGCGGCACGATCGCTGCGTTTCGCCACGCTCTGGCTTGTCCGGCGTGGAAACATGCTGTTCCACGGAGGCGGCAGATGCCAAGTGCTCACACCGAAAGCTTCAAGACGCGATCGGCATTTCCGTGCGCAATCTTTTCGAGATCGTCGGCTGGCACCGGAAGCCGGTCGAGGAACGCACGCCCAAGGTCGTTGCGCGCATAGGGATAGTCGACCGAGAACAAGATGCGCTCGACGCCGAACGTCATCAGGGCCGCCACGAACGGCGCGGTCGAAAAAAAGCCGCTCGTCGTGATGACGACGTGATCGAGGATCGTTTGGCTCACGGTGCGTTCGAGCCGGGTCACCTCCCTGCGAAAAATCTCGTCGAAACGCGCCATCATGACGGGAAGCATCTCCCCCATGTGCCCGACGATGAGGCGCAGCCGCCGGTGACGGTCGAGCGTGCCGGAGAGGACCATCCGAAGGACGTGCACCGCCGTCTCGGCGTGCCACCCCCATCCCGGCGCGCTCAACAGGAACTGCACGGGCGGCGGGAGACCCTCGTAGTACGCCTTGCGAACGGCCTCGGGAGGGATGCCCGGATGCAGGTAGAGCGGCACATCGAGCCTCTCGGCGCGCGCGAGGATCGGCTCGAACGACGGATCGTCGAGGAAGCGATCGCGTGTCGTGCCGTTTATCAGCGCCCCTTTGAAACCGAGATGGCGCACCGAGCGCTCGAGCTCGTCCGCGGCGGCCTCGGGTGTTCGTAGCGGAAGATGAGCGAAGCCGGCGAAGCGCGTTGGATGCTCGGACACCGCGCGCGCGAGCCGGTCGTTCACGTCGCGCGCAAACGCCACCCCCTCGGTCCCATCGAGCAAATCGGCCGCCGGTCCCACCTCCGACAGCACCTGCACCGTGATCCCCGCGGCGTCCATGTCCTGGAGGCGACCTGCACCGAGGTCGGGCAGCTCGTTGCGGTGGTCCATCGCGGCGGGCGCCCGGTCCCCCGGGGGCCAGCCGCGCTCGGCAATCGCACGCGGGGGGATGCGCGATACGAGCTGGGGAACGGTGAAGTGCTCTTCGAGTGCGACGATTCGCATTGGGGGGCCTTCCAGCGACGGTATCGTCGAGCGTGTGCAACAGGCGCGCCCGCCACCAAGAACCTAACAGTTAGGGCTCCCCCTTCGGTTCGTGACGAGCCGCGGACGTAATTGGCGTCACGAGCGGCGCGCCGTCGCCGGCGCCACTTATGCGTCTGCTTCGGGTCGAGGCGTCTCTTCGAGACGGGTCGCTAAGCCCGCGCCGAGACGATCCAGGCGCTCGACGGCATGACGACGCCCTCGGAGGTCTTGTAGGGCGCCAGGGCCTCGCGCAGGGCCGCCATGACGGCGGGCTTGCGTCGCTCACCTTCCTCGCCCGCGAGGCGCATGACTTCGCCCGCCGGGCCGAGCGCCATGGCGAATTCGATGGCCTCGTCGATGTTTCGCCCGATGCGGACGGGGGCTCCGCTCCGGAGGAGCGAGATCTCCTGAAACCCGGCGTGCGTAAGGATGTCGGTCGTCGTATCCGCGCCTGACATCGAGAAGGGGCCCGGGCCGCAGGTGGGCTCGCCGGAGTCGTGCCGCTCGGGGACGCACTCGCGCACGACCTTCTCGGCGACGTGAACCCACGGGTTGTCCTCCCGCCGCCGCCAGACCACCATGCAGAGCGCGCCCCGTGGTTTGAGTGCCGCGCGGACGTTCTTCAGCGCCGCCACGGGACTGGCGAAGAACATCGTCCCGAAGCGCGAGAAGACCGCGTCGTAAGGACCGCCCAGGTCGTCCTTCTGGACGTCCGCCCGGAAGAAGCGCGCGTTGCCGATGCGTTCGACCTCGGCGTCTCGCCGGGCAGCGTCCACGAATCGCTGGGCGACATCGACTCCAGACGCGAGCCCGTCGGGACCGATCGCGCGCGCGATGGCCGTCGTGACGTCGCCGAAGCCACATCCGACGTCCAGGACACGCGCGCCCTTGGCCGGCGGATGGTGCCCGAGAGCGGCGTCGCTGTGCCGCGTGAAGCCACCGGTGAGGACGTCGCGAAAGCGGACGAACTTGTCGAACAGCACGCCGTTCCACGCGGCGGTGGTTTCATCGTTCGATTCGGAAGGAGCGCCCGCCGCCGTGGCCGGGGCCGTGGGTGCGGCCTTTGCCCCGGTGAGGGCGGTGACCTTCTTCATCGCGTCCGGGAAGTCCTCGACGGCGAAGACGTGGGCCGTCCAGACGCGCTCGTAGGCGATGGCCGAAGCGCGAAATGCCTCGCGGACGGCTTCCGAGTCGGGTGCTTCGAACTCGCACACCATACGCAGCCTGTCGATGGCCACGGTGCTCCTGCGCCACGCCCCTCTTCGCACGTCGAGGCAGGGATCGAGCCTCTTGCCGAGCGCGAGGAGCTGTTCATCGGTCATTGGTTCCTGGAATACTTGCTCGGCCATTACGCGTGCCATGGATTGCCTCCTTGGGTATCGCTCGGTTTGAGAATCATAAGTTGGCGACGGGGCAGGGACCGATGGCCCCCTTGAATCGCGGGACGTCGGTGCCACTCGACCCTGCCACGTAGCGGTTCTAAGGGCGAGCCTCGAGGATCAGGTTGAAGGGCGTCTGCGTGGCGCGTCGGAACTTCGAGAACCCGCCGCCCTCGACGACGACGCCTCGCAGCCGCGACTCGCCCGCTTGTGCGCCGAGCGCCGGGCCGTGGTGTGCGAGCGAGTGGGGGACGCAGAGCATCGTCGACGCGGAGTAAAAGACGCGTCCGACCGGGTTGTGGTTGGCCTCGGGGCTGTCGCCGGCGAAGGGCTCCACGATCATCCATGTTCCGTCCCGGGCAATCGTCTTCTTGACGTGCCGCGCGGCGCCAGCCGGGTCCTCCATGTCGTGGAGGCAATCGAAGTGGGCGACCAGATCGTAATCATTGCCCGGGTAGTCCGTCGACCTGGCGACCTCGAAGCTGACGCGGTCGGCCACTCCGCTCTGCTTCGCCCTCTCGCGGGCAAGCGCGATCGACTTCTCGTGCGAGTCGAACCCGATGAAGCGCGACCGGGGATACGCTTTCGCCATCAAGATCGTCGATGCGCCGAGCCCGCAGCCGACGTCGGCCACCTTCGCGCCGCGCTCGAGTTTCGCCGTGACACCTTCGAGCGCCGGCAGCCACGCGCTGACGAGGTTTCCGATGTAGCCGGAGCGGAAGAACCGCTCGGTCCCCTCGAAGAGGCAGGGATGCTGGTCGCCCCACGCGAGACCCCGTCCCGTCCGGAAGTTCTCGGTCGCCTTCTCCTCGCCGTGCCACATGGCCGCGGTCACATGAAAAAGGCCGGGAACGGACGCCGGGCTCGAGTCGTCCGCGAACGCGAACGCCTGCTCGGGCGTAAGTGAGAAGCGCTGGGTCGCGGCGTCGTACTCCACGTAGCCGCTGGCCGCCTGCGCGTTGAGCCACTCGCTCACGTAGCGCTCGGTCGTGCCGGTCGCGCGCGCGAGGTCCCCCGGCGTCACGGGCCCAGCCTCGGCCATCGCCTTGTAAAGTCCCAGCTTGTCGCCGACGACGACCAGGGCCGCGCTCATGGCGGCGCCCACGTCTCCGACGATCTTGCCGATGAAATCGTTCAGCTTTTTCTCATCGATGCTCATCTGACAGCTCCTCTCGGCCGGGGCCTTGTCATCCCGGCGTGGACGAGAGCTTCGCTGTCCTTCGTTGGAGCGAGCGTTGGAGCAGCCGTGGGAACTACCTGCCGGGACGTTCTTCCGGAACTTCTCGCTCCAGACGAGCGAGCGCGCCGATCACCGCCGCGCGCGCGCGCCCGCTGAGCGAGAGGGGTGCCCCCATGTCCTCGGCGCACGCATCGATCCACTCCTCGGCTTCGCGGGCGCTCCGACCTGCGGCGAGCGTGGACAGCAGCGCGCGCGCCACGGCAGCCTCGCTCTTTTGACCCACGGCCTCGGACGCGCGCAGGGCTTCGCGTGCGCGGCGCTGCGCGTCCTCCGTGCGGCCCGCACCCGCGTCATGCGCCGCCAGCGCGTTGAGCACGTAGGCGACGTGGGCTTTGCTGTCGATGCCGCGGAGCAAGGCAAGCGCGTTCTCGGCGGCCGACAGGGCTTTGTCGTCGCCCGACACGAGCAGCGCAAGGGCATGAAGCGCCTCCGAGAAGGGCCTTTCACTGCCTTCCGACATCTTGGCCACCAGCGGTTCGAGCGTCGCGCACCGCGCGATCGTCTCGCGCGGTCGGCCGTGCTCGAGCGCGACGCGAGCGAGCCGGATGAGCGCCTGCGACTCGCACCAGGGATCCGACTCTGCAGCCGCGAGCTCCGCGGCCCGTGCGAGTAAAGGGATCGCCTCTGCGTCGAGCCCCTTGAAGGCACGAAGGAGTCCTTCTCCAAGGACCATCTCCAGGCGGGTGCGCCCGCCGAACCCCTGGCCGAGCGACTCGGCCTCGCGCAGCAAGTCCTGGGCACGCTCGACGTCGCGTTCGACCAAGGCCAGGCACCGGCCCGTGTTCGCGAGCTGGTGCTGCCGTGTGGCGACGTCCGCGGCGCGCCCCGCCGCCGCAGCCTCGAGAGACGTCGCGCTCGCCTTTGCGAAATCGCCGCGCTCGTTGTGCAGGAACGAGATGAGGTAGAACGAGCGCGTCGCCTCGCCGTGCATTTCGCGCTGCTCCGCGAGCTTCGCCACCCGGCGCAGCTCGTTCTCGAGCTCGTGCGATCGCTTCAACCACTGGTTCGAGTGCACCTGGACCGCGAGAAGGGCCACGCGCAGCCGGATGCCCGCTTCGGGCGGCAGGTGAGCGGCGTGCTGAATCCCGCTCGCGGCGAGCCGGCTCGCGTCGGCGAGCGCGAAGAGGCGCAAGCAGCGCTCTCCCGCGACCGCGTAGGCGTGGGCCGCGAGGTGGCTGTCGCCGCCGAGCGCAGCGTGGTGCGCGATGTCTCCGGCGAGCGCGCCCTCCGGATCGCTCACCTTGTCGAGAGCCCGCGCGATGTGCAGATGCACCCATCGGCGCCTTGGCTCGCTCATCGTCCGGTAGGCGGTGCGACGGACGAGATCGTGCGCGAAGTCGTAGCCCGCGCCCCCGGGAGCGGCGCCATTCACCCGGAAGATCCCGTGTCGCTCGAGCTCCTCGATAGATCCAAGCAGGTCGGATCCGGACAGCGACGTGACCGCGGCCAGCGCGTCGATCGTGAAGACGTGCCCGAGTGCCGCTGCCCACCGAACGAGCTCCGTCGCCCGCGGATCGAGGCGCGCGAGCCGTCCGGCGATGAGGCCGTCGAGCGTGTGCATCGTGCCGTCAATCTCGCCGCGCGCGGCGGCTCGCGCGAGCTCGATCGAGAAGAGCGGGTTTCCTCCGCCGTCGCTGAGAATGCTCGCCGCGTCGGCGCCACTGTTGACACGGCGCACGAGCGCCTTCACCGCGTCGCCGTCGAGGGGGGTCAGGTCGACGCGTGCGAGGTGCCCGCTCCTGCCCAGTGCGCGCAGCAGTCCTGCGACGCGTGGGTTGCCGTCGATTTCGGCGCCACGCGCGGCGCATGCCATGACGACACGCGAGCCGGCCAGAGACCGAAAGACGTAGTGCAAGAGCGCCACGGACGATTCGTCGAACCACTGAATGTCGTCGAGCGCGACGGCGAGCGGCGCGCGCGCCGAGCAATGCGACAGGACCCTTGCCACCGCATCGAAGAGCCGATTGCGATCCACCGCGGCGTGCGGGCCGTCTCCGAGCTCCGGCATCATCGGCGCCAGGTCCGCGCGCGACGAGCCATCGATTGCGTCGCGTGGCACGCAGCGCAAGACGTCGATCCATGGCCCGTACGGCCGGACCATCTCGGCCTCGAACGCCCGGCCGAAGAGGGCGACCCCACCCAGAGCGATGACCTGATCGCAGACCTCTCCGAGAAGCCGGGTCTTTCCGATGCCGGGCTCGCCCGCGAAGAGGAGCACTTGCCGAGATTCCCCCGTCGCGGCTTCGCGAAGGGCCGCGGCGATCGTGGCCCTCTCCGCCGTTCTGCCGGCCAGCGGGGCGTGCCCCTCAGCGATGTTCGCCGCGGGCTCGCTCGTCTCCGAGGCCGGTCGGTGGCTCGGGCTCTCCACCCTGTCCAACTGCGGTTGCCCAAGCGCCGCGCGCGCGACCTCGAGCTCTTTCGAAGGCGTCCGGCCCAGCTGCGCCTCCAGAATGCGCCGGCAGGCCTCGTATTGCCGCAGCGCCTCGCGCGACCGACCCAACCTCGCGAGCAGGTGCATGACCGCGATGTGAGCGGGCTCCGCGAGTGGATCGACCTCGACGCGCGCTCGGGCGTAAGACAAGGCCTCCTCGGGGCTGGCGGCGTACCGCTCGACGAGCGTCGCCAAGATTGCGCCGCGCAGGCGACGCGTGCGCTCCCGTTCGGCGATGCACCACTCGTGGTACCGGTAGCACTCGGGCAAATCGAGCCCCTCGAGCAGCTCGCCACGGTAGCGCGCGGCTGCCGCTCGCAGATCGTCGACCGACGCTTCGGCGAGGGAACCGGCGCTCTTCTCCGCATCCGTGAGATCGATGGTCGCTCGCAGGGCTTCGAAGGTCACGTGCTCGCGATCGGCGACCAGGCGCGTCGCCGAGGCGTCGTCGACGAGGGGGCGCAATTTCGTCAGACTCCACCGCAACGCCGCGCGCGGATCGTCCGGACCGTCCCAGAACAGCTCGCACAAGCGCTGGCGAGGCTGCGATCGCGCGCCGACGACGACGAGGTAGCCGAGGAGCGCCCGCGTCTTCTTCGAGGCGGGGAGGGGCAGGACCTTGCCGCCGCGAACGAGCTCGAGCTCACCGAGGACCCGGATCTCGAGGGGACGCGGCATGGCCACGGAAGGGTACCCCGTCCACATGAATACCCGCAGCCGATGCGAGAATCGAAAGGGGACCCTTTGAACCGTCCAGTCACACTGGGACGCGGGCGAATTTGGCAGGGTTGAGTGCTGTCACGAACGGGATCGAGATCATTCGTAGCCGAAGCGATTCCGCGCGACATCATGCAAAGGAGGAGCCCGGCTCCTTCAAGAACGCGAACTTCGGCCGTCGAAGGGCGGCCGAGGAGCCCGTTTCGGTGGGGGAAGCGTCCGAAGCGCCGAATGACGTCGCGGTGCCGCTCGGCGGCGCGAAGACCCTCGCCTTCCCCATTCGCACCGAATAGCGCCACACCGCGCTCTTGATCGGTCACCTCCTCGCTGTGCACGAACGGCATATAGAGGAAGGTCCGTTCGTCCCGCGATAGCGCGCCGTCGTCGCCACGGGCGAGCGCCTCGCGCGACGCGGCGAGTGCGTGTGGAGGGACCCGAAACACCGTCGAATCTCGTCGTCGAAATCCGCGGTGCTCCTCCACCAGCGATCGCGATGGGAAAACCAGAATGTGAGGACTTCATTCATGGTGCGTCACGATCAACCGCCTCATGGCTTGGCCTGCATGACCTGCGCGGCCTGCGCGGAGCGAGCCGACTCGTGAAAGTGGATCGCGCGCCAGCCCTCCGAAGTTCGCCGAAAGATCATGCTGACGTGGCCGATCGGGTCGTACTTCGTAGGACGCCCTTTTAGTTTGACGCTGGAGCGGGAGGTGAAGAAGACGATCGCCGTGTCGCCGAGCACGTCGATCTTCACGTCCTCGAGCTCCTTCGACAGCACTCTGTCCAGGTGCTCGGGAAGGCCCGCGAGGTAGAGCTGGATCGCGGCCCAGCCGTGGATGGGCTCGTCCTTCTCCTGGGCGATGTAGACCAGCGGTTCGTGCTGACGGTCCCACACGGATGCGAGCTGCTCCGGGTCGAGACGGAGAAAGCCGAGGCGGTAGGTCTCGACCGCGGCGGCGACCGCGCGTCGAGCTTCGTCTTCGTTGGGGGTGGACCGTCTTGCAGAGGCGGTGCTCGCGGCGTTCTGGACAGGAGCGGTCATGCGAGATCCTTTCGAGCTTTAGTTTACGTGTGCCGCAGCGCCGAACACCCTCGGTAGCCCGAAGATTCTCAATCGCACGACATCGAGAAGGCGCGTCGGCATGAACCGCGCGAGCGCGGCGAGAAGGGTCGAGTCCTTCCCCACGAGGTACCGAGCATGCGGCTTGGCATCCATCAGCGCGTGCGCCACGGTCCTCGCGACCGCATCGGGCGACGTACCGGCCTTCTCACGCTGATACGCACGCTCCGCAAACGCTCGCAGCATGGCGCCGTAGCGTGTTGCCGCCTCGGCAGGCAGGTCGGCGATGGTCCGCTCCATGTCACCCAGGGTTTTCTCCACAGCGGGCGTGTGGATCGAGGCTGGCTCGACCAGAGCCACGTGGATCCCGAAGGCGTGCAACTCGAGTCGCAGTGCATCGCTCAAGAATGCGAACGCGCTCTTGGAGCCACAGAGGATCCCGCCAAACGGAATCGTGAGTCGATCGCCCACGGAGCCAATGTTCACGATGCGACCCCTGGCCGCGCGCACGAGCGGAAGGAACGCCTGGATGACCGCGATCTGCCCGAAGACGTTGACCTCGAAGTTCTTGCGGAGCACGTCGAGCTGCACGTACTCCACCGGCACGGCGACCCCCACGCCCGCGTTGTTCACAAGCCCATCGAGACCTCGCCCGGCGACCGCGGAGCGCACCTCAGCGGCCGCGCGCTCGATGGAAGCCCCATCGGTCACGTCGATCATCAACGGTCGAAGGAACGGCATACCCTCGGAGCGCAAGGACTCGGCCCGCGCGTTGCGCACGCCGGCAAACACCTGCCACCCACTGCGCGCCAGGTGAAGCGCGGTGGCTCGCCCGATGCCCGTCGAGGCTCCGGTGATCACCGTGGTACGGAGGTCGAGGGTCGTCGTCGTCATCATGCTGATCCTTTGACGTTTCGATGAAACACGCAGGAATGCGGACGCCCTAGCCGGTCCGCCTCCACGCGAGTACATGGCTCCGGCGGTGCTCCCGTCGGGTGCTCAGGGCCGACGTCTTCATGATGTCGCGGCACTTGCCCAAACCAAGCGAAAGAACTTTCGCATGTCTGCGACGAGGAGTTCGGGGACTTCCAGAGCTGCGAAGTGGCCACCGCGCTCGAACTCCGACCAATGAACGATGTTGTTCTCACGCTCGGCCCAGCGACGAATGGTGACATCCTGGAGCAACGAAAGCGCTACGCCCGTCGGTACCATGTTGCGCGGTGTTCGCTTCTTTGCGGAGGGGTCGTGGAGGGTCTCGTAGTACAAGTTGGCCGACGATCCCGCCGTGCCGGTGAACCAATAGAGGCTGACGTTTGTGAGGATGTGATCGCGGTCGATCGCGTCTTCCGGTAGTGCGGCCGCGGGATCGGTCCATTCCTTGAACTTCTCAACGATCCAGGCGAGCTGCCCGACGGGGGAATCGGTAAGGCCGTAGGCAAGCGTCTTGGGCCGGGTTGCCTGGATCTGCAGGTAACCCATCTGCTCGTCGCGGAAGTGCTTGAAGCGCTCTAGCCGCACACGCTCCGCTTTCGAGAAGACCACGAGACCGACCATAATCTGCATCACGGATGGCATCTGAACGAGCGCGTTCACGTGTACGCCGACGAGACGCGTAGGATCTATCCGACCCATCCACGGCGCAATAAACGCTCCCGCGTCGCCGCCTTGGACGCCATAACGTTCATATCCGAGTCGGCCCATCAGCTCGGTGAACGCCTTGGCGATGTGCCTGCTCGACCATCCCGAGTCAGTGAGCGGTCGAGAAAAGCCGTGCCCAGGAATCGATGGGATCACGAGATGGAACGCATCGGCCGCGTCGCCACCGTGCGCGCGCGGATCACTCAGAACTCCGATGAGGTCCGCAAACTCGAGAACGGAACCGGGCCAACCATGGATGAGCATGAGCGGCTTGGCGTCGGACTCGGGCGACCGAATGTGCAAGAAGTGGATGGTCTGTCCGTCGATGCTCGTCGTGAATTGAGGGAACGCGTTGAGCTTGGCTTCATGGTCACGCCAGTCGTATTTGTTTTGCCAATACTCGGCCAGCTCCCTCAAGTAGTCGGTGGGCACCCCACGAGACCATCCTGTCCCGGGAGACTCCTCCGGCCACCGGGTGCGCGCGATTCTCTCTTTGAGGTCTTCGACGTCCGCCTGGGCAACCGCGATGCGGAACGGAAACACCCCGCCGCTCTCCGTTGGTTGGACCACATCAAGCCGTGTCGGTGCGGGCGTGATCGGCGCCGGCGCCGGGAGCGGCTGTCGGGGAAGGGATGCCGTCGCGGCGCTCGTCGAGATTCCCATGGTGGGTGTCGTGCAACTCGCGAGCCAAGCGCATCCGTCACGAACCAGGAAGTGGCCCTGCGCTGGTAGCGGATGCGTTTGGAAAATCGCTCGAGGCGGATTCGCTCGAGCGCGGTTGGATACGAAGCGTCGAAATGCAAGTGCAAAGCCGCGACCCGCGGCGTGCCCGATTCAGATCTTGTGCGGCGCAGGAGGCGTTGGCGAGGGACTGGGGGGCGGAGTCGGGCTTGGCGCTGGCGTGGGGGAGGGAGTTGGGCCGGGAGTCGGACCCGGGGTCGGCGGAATCGGAGAGGGCATCGGCGACGGCTGCGAAATGGTCTGGGAGGCTGCTACAGGCCTGATCGCGCTCCCATAGGCGAGGCTCATGGCAACCGGAACGATTGCAATGGTTGCGATTCGAACTGCGCGGTTCATGGGGTCAGTCCGCCAGAGGGGAGGCCGGCCGCCTTCTCCATCTCAACCGCCAGCGCAAAGTCGAGCGCGCTGATTCCGCCGGCGTCGTCCGTGGTCAGGTCGACCACGACCCGATCGAAGACGTTGGACCATTCGGGGTGATGGTCCTGCTTCTGCGCGACGAGCGCACAGGTCGACATGAACCCGAACGCTTCGGCGAAGCCACCAAACTTGTACTCGCGATGGAGCTTCCCTTCACGGAGCGCCCAGTCTGGGAGGTCGTGCAATCGGGTCTTCACTTCTTCGTGGCTCAGCTTATGGACTTTCATGCCCCGATTCGAAGCATGGCTCGTGCCGCGGCAGGGGCGGGCCCCAAATGCCTGGGGAGAAAGGGCCTCGTAGATGGCCTTGCGTCGGCGACGAGCTCCTGCAGATCGCACCCATGGCGTTTCAGCGAAGAGCGCATCGACGGTGCGCAGATCGGCGTCCCCGAAGCCCCTGCTCGTCGTTGAGGCGCACGCACCCTGCACGGGGCCATCGGGCGGCTACTCGGGGACGAGCGAGCAACCGGCGAACAACTCCCGGTTAGAGCTCACGGCGTCATGCCGGGAACATCGATGTACGCGGGGCCCTGACTTCCCGTGGTTGTCGTGACGGCGATCCCGCCGGCCCCTCCCCCTGCGTACGGCGACGTCGCCGGCGTGCTGTACCCGCTAAAGCCCGTCAGCCCGGGGTTGGAACCCAACGTCCCGTTGAAGCCTGAAGCGGTTGAGGTGCCGGTCGAACTCCCGCCAAGGCTCGCCGGAGCTGGCGTCCCCATCGACGGCGGAACGTAGCTGAGGACGGTCGCGCTCGACGTACCCGGCAACGTCACGGTGATCGTGGTCGTGGTGGAACTGGTCGATGTGACGACGGTCGTGCCCGCGGCGGGCGCCGGCGTCGTGGACGAGGGCCCGATCGAGCCGCTGGTGCTCGGTGGGGCGGTCGTTTCAACAGCCTGCGCGGCTGAGGTGAACTCCGTCAAAAGAACTGCTCCGCAGATGGGAACGAACAGAGTTCGGTGCAAGCGCATGGCGTACCTTCTTTGGCTTGGATGGAATGAGTATCGAACGCAATTCCCTGTCCAACGAAGAGCCGATGCACATTGGCCCTTCGGGCGGCGGCCTTCGCGGACGGCGCATGCGGCATTCGCGACCTGCAAGCTCCACGGCAATGGAGACGAGCCGCCCGAAGAGGATCTCTCCCGCTTCACCCTTTGGCCCCCGCCGCGCGTTCCGCAAACGGTGCCGCATAGGGCACTCGGTAGCGTTCGCCTGACGACGCCTTGAGCATCAGCACGATGGCGATGCCGAGCCAAACGAGCTCCACCATCCGCCTCAGCAGCAACAGGACCCCGGCCGCGTGCGGCAGGAAGGTTCCCAGGAAGAACCCGCCGAGGATCAGAAGGAGGAAATTCAACGCGGCGAACACCACCACCGACTGCGCGGCGTGGTACCGAACGAACGGGCGCCGGTCGAAGAGCAGAAAGATGAGTCCGCTGATCCAGCCGAACAGATACGAAAGTGCCGCCGCCACGTTTTCCGGCAGATGTATGGATAAGGGCTTTTGCGCGACGGCCGGTGGGGTGGCGACTGGTGGATTGCGTGGCTCGGCAGGGCGCTGCTCGGCCCCGTTGGGACTGGTGCTGTTCAGGGGAGCTGTTCCTTGGGTCATATCCCGAGGACTGCATCTCGCGTGCCGCGGTGACTGAGGAACGCCTCGGGTTGGTTCCGCCTTTGCACTTGATCCGTGAATGGCCTCGGCGATCCCTTTGCGCGTCTCGCTGGTCGTCGTCGCCCTCGCGTTCGGGGTGCTCGCGCCCCTTGCGGTGTTCGGCGCTTCGCGGCTTCTGGTCTCATCCCCTCCAAAGCCTGCGGTCGGAACAGAGACTCCGCCACGCAGCGTGACAGAATTCATCGTACTCCCGCCTCCCGCGACAGCGGAGAGAGGGCCGATCGCGAGCGCCGAGGGAGCGTCTGCACTGACCGCGCCGGGTGGTGCCGAGGACTCACTGCAACGCTTCTCGTTCGTCGCGCCAGCCGCCTCAACCAGCGAGCCCGTCGCGCTCGATGACGCCGGCATGTCCGTTTCCGCAGCCTCCGCTCCTCCCCTCGTTCCGCCTCCTCTCGCATCCCCAGCGCCAAGCCCCCCAACTGCTCCGCCTGTCGCGTGCGGGACCACCACCTGCGCTCCCGACGAGGTCTGTTGCAATCGCACGTGCGGAATCTGCGCCGCGCCCGGCCAAGCTTGCACGCGGCAACAATGCGGGTCCGCCTCATACCCGACCAGCGCGTCGTGCGGCGACAGCACGTGCAACGCCGGAGACGTTTGCTGCAACCCGAGCTGCGGAATCTGTGCCCCCCCTGGCGCCGCGTGCAGTCAGACGAGGTGCGACGACGGGCCAACGCTCCCGTTCAGTCAAGCGTGCGGGATGAACACGTGCAACGTCGACTCGGTGTGCTGCGACGCAAGCTGCGGGCTCTGTGCGCCAGTTGCAGAGTGTGCGGGTCTCCACTGTTGAGACGGCGCTACGCGATCGCGCGCACCGCTCCCCGCCACACCGAGCCGAGCGACGCTCGTCAAGGCGTGATGACGAGTCGCACGATCTGATTGTCTGCGGGGTCAGTGAACCATAGGTTGCCGTCGGCCCCCTGGACGATGTCCCCGACGCTCGCGATCGGAAACTCGGTGAACGCGCCGGTCGGCGTGACGCGTCCAAGCTGAGACGACGTCGACTGGAACGTGAACCATACGTTGCCGTCCGGGCCGGTGGTGAGGCGGAGCGGGTCGTCGTCCGGGGCCGGAACCGCGAACCTCGTGACGACCGCGCCGGTCGTCATGCGGTCGACCCTGTCGCCCCCATTCTCGGTCAGCCAGAGGTCGCCCCCGGGACCGGCGATGATCGCGCCCGGCGTGCTGCCGGCGATCGGGAACTCTTGCAGTGCTCCCGATATCGACATCCGTCCGACGTTGTTGCCGAAGTACTCGACGAACCAAAGATTGCCGTCCGGACCCGAGGTGATACTGAACGATTGGCTGCCCGGCGTGGTGATGGCGAATTCGTCGAAGACAGTCCCTGTCGGCGTCATTCCGCCGATCTTGTTCGCGTTGGTTTCAGTGAACCAAAGATTGTGGTCCGGACCCACGGTAATGCCGCCCGGTCCGCTGCCTGCGGCCAGATTGAATTCCGTGATCGTCCCTTGCGTCGTGATCTGGCCGATCTTGTCCGTGCTGGATTCGCAGAACCACAGGTTGCCGTCGGGACCGGCGATGATCGTCTGGGCGCTCGCGTTCGCGGTCGGGATCATGAACTCGGAGAACGAACCCGACGTCGTGACACGACCGATCTTGTTTGCCGACTCCACGAACCACAGCGCCCCATCCGGACCGGCAGCGATGAAGCCCGGCCCGCTCTCGGCCGTGGGAATCGTGTAACCGGTCGTCGTCACCGGCGGCTGAACGGTCGCGGCGAACGTCGTCACGCCCTGCGCGGCGTCCGGAGCACCGACGGTCAGCGTCACGGTGAACGAGCCACTGCTGGCGTACGTGTGGGATCCGGCGATCGAAAAGGAGCCCGCGCTTCCCGAGACGGAGCCGTACGAAGTGGGGCCCTCGTCGCCCCAGTCGATGGTCGCGGACAAGGCCGTCGCGGAGTCGGAGGCGATCACGTCGGTAACCAGCCCGATCGGGCCGCTGACGGGCAGCGCCTCCGTTGCGGTGAACGCGAGTCCCGTCACGACCAGTTGAGCCGCAGAGTTCAGACTCGACTCGCCCGCGGCGTCTTCGTCCCTCCCGGAATCCGTCGCGCCGCTCTCTCCGCCAGTGGTTCCCGCGTCGCGCCCGCCGTCCGAACCCGGAGCGTCCTCCGTCCTCGAGTCCTGCGAACCCGGAGCGTCCTCCGTCGTCGAGGCCTGCCCTCCACCGTCCACGGGCCCTTGTTCCTTCAGACTCCCGGCGTCGAGGAGAGCTTCGCACCCTCCGAGCGCCAGGACGTACGCCGCAGACCCCACGACGACCCACGCGTTCGTCTGTCGTGGTCGGGCCTTCACCACCAGCTTGCTCCCACAACCAACCCGCCCCCGCTCGCCGTAACGACCGGCGCGGCCCTGACGCCCAGATTGGGATCACGCGCTGCCCGCGGCGCGAAGAGCACCAAAGCGGCTCCGCTTGCAAGCAAGACGCCTCCAGCAATCCACCCTACGTCCGACGCGAGGGCCGCACCCTTGATGCCGCCGACGGTCCCCGAAGCGCACACGTTGTTCGCGTCGCAGTGAGCGTTCTTGTCCTCGAGCGCGATGATGCCGAACGCCGTGGCCACGCCGAGCCCCGCCACCCCGGCGCCAGCGAGCACCCAGCCCACCGTTCTCGACGGGCCGGAGCTCCCCCCGGAATCGCCCGCGGTCGGGGCGCCTTGCAACGGGAGCGGGGTGGCCGGCGCCTGTCCGAGCACCACGGCCACCCTCTGGTTTTTTTCTCCCTCCGTGACGAGCACCTGTTGGTCGAGGCTCGCGCCATCGGCACCGACGAAGCGGAAGCTGTGCGACCCCGCGTTCATCGGCAACGCCCGCCCGTCGAGCCTCGATGCGAGCGGCTGGCCGTCCACGCTGACCTTCACGTCCGCCAAGTCTACCCCCGATCCGTTCTTGGCCGTGAGCACGACGCTTGGCAGCGCCTTCTCGACTTCGGCCAGCCAGTTCGCGCAGTCACTCTGGACCACCGACGGGCATTCGATAGCCGCGCACGCGCGCAGCTCTTCGCGAGCCTCGACGAGCTTGTGGGTATCGCGCAGCCTCTGGCCTCTGGATGCGGCCTCGAGGCACGCTGCCTTGTCGCGGGCGAAAGCGGCCGTCGTGACGACCAGGGTCGGGAGCAGGAGACCAAAGAGCACACGAGTCTTCATGCAAGGCTTTCGCGCGGGATCATAGACACTCCGGCTTGTACTGGTGGTCACCCGCCGCGTCGATCACATACGGGGGGTTGCAGCTCGGTTTGCTCGCCATCGCTGGCGGAGAAGTTGCGGCAGCCGAAGCCGGGAGCGCTGCCATGGACTGGGCGGCGCGCGGTGGGCTGCCGGCGGGGCGACCGGATGGCGCGACGGGTCTCGCGATAGGGTGCGCCGGAGCCTCAGCCGGCGGGCGCGCCGGCAACGCAGACACCGCGACCTGCGCGCCTGGGAGCATCGCCACCTGCGATGGGCTGTCCGCCATGGGCGCGGCGGGTGCGCTCGCCGGGGCGGGAGCCATTCCAACGGAAGCCCTCGGAGGATCGGCCACCATCGCGGTCTGAACGGCCGACGCCCGCGGATCGTCGCGGTGCCGTTTGAGTGACAGCATCGAGCCCACGCCGCCGACCAGAGCGACCGCACCGGCAACGCCAGCCCATATCGCCGTTTTGCGGCCCTTCGATCCGCCCGTCGTCCGTTCAACAGGCGCCACGGTTTCTGGGGCCAGGAGAGTGGTTGTCTTGGGGGGTGACGGCGACACACCCGGCGCGCTCGCCGAAAGGCTCATACCCCGGAGAATGCCGGAAATCCGGTCGACGGATGCCCTCGCCCGCTGCGGAGCGAACGGCGCGAGCGCGAGGGCCAGCTCCGCCACGTTGGGGTACCGCTTGCGGCGATCCTTCTCGAGGCATCGGAAGATGATCGCTTCGAGCTCAACCGGTACTTCACGACGCAAGCTCCGAATCGCGGGCGTCGGCTCGCTATTGATCCTGATCGCCAGCTCGGTCATCGCGTCCGCTTCGAAGGGCGGCCGCCCCGCGATCAGCTCGAACAGGATGACGCCGAGAGCCCAGATGTCCGTCTTCGCGTCAACGTTCTTGGACGAGCGCATCTGCTCGGGCGACATGTAGAGCGGCGAGCCCATTAGGGCGGATGTGCGAGTCATGGATCCGCGCGCCGACTCGCTCCTGTCGACCATCTTCGAGATCCCGAAGTCGAGCACCTTGATCGAGAGCTGACCGTCGGAGCGCCGCACGCAGAAGAGGTTCGCGGGCTTGAGGTCCCGGTGAATGATTCCGAGCGCGTGCGCGTCGGCCACCGCGACGCAGGCTTGAAGAACGAACTCGATCGCCTGCTCGATCGGCAGCGCCCCACGCTGCTTGATCCACGCGGCGAGGTCATCGCCGTCCAGGTACTCCATCACCATGTAGGGCGCGCCCGATTCGAGAATGCCCACGTCGAACACGCGCGCGATGTGCTCGCTGCTCATCTTTACGGCGGCGCGCGCTTCGCGTGCGAACCGGGCTGCCGCGTCGCCACTCTCGAGCATCCCCGGCAGCAGAAACTTGATGGCGACCTTCGTTTCGAGGTGCAAGTGCCGCGCGGCCACTACGACGCCCATGCCGCCCTTGCCGAGCACACGCTCGACTTCGTACTTGGACGCGATGACCTCGCCTGCTTGTGGAACGCCCTCGGAGGCGCCAAGCTCAGAACGACTCGACGGCCCATCGGGCGACATGCCGTCGTCAAGGTACCACGGGTCTCGACCCGCAAGAACTCAACCGCCATTGCGAAAGTGGTACGCCTCGAGCGCCTTCAGATCCCGCTCGTCTTGCCAGCGTCCGCGTCCGCCGATCGAAATGCTGCTCCGCGCAGCCGGCCAAAAGGATGCCCGAGCAGCAACCTACTGGCACCCCGACGCCGCCATCCGTGTCAGATGCTCGGCGGAGCTGTAAAGGGAGATGCCGAAGCTTCCGCCAAACTCGGTGATCGCCACTTCGTCTCCATCGACGAACGCATGGGAAATGACCGTTGTCGGGCCGACGTGCGTGATGCCGTCGGCATTGACGTAGATGAAATGCGCGCCGTCCGTGTAGAGCAGAACCGCGCCGACTCCGCCGGAGCCGCCCGTATCGTCGCTGATGGCGCGAGCGATGACAGCGTCATCGGTTCCCGTGAAACTGAAACCAGGCAGCGCGGCGCCCCCAACGAGCGTGACGGTACCCCCGTCGGCCACCACGGCGGCGCCGCCGTCGCCGGTGGTGGGTACGAAAAATTCGGTGACGGGCGCGGATCCGTTGAAATAGACGAACCCCTGCGCCGTTCCAGCGGTAGCCACCCAATAGTAGCCGCCGGTGATCCCGTCGCCGTCCTCCGCCGCCGTGGTGATCTGCAAGCTAGAGCCCACCTCATTGCCCAACGCGTCGAGTAGCGTCAGGCGAGCACTGCTGTTGCCGAGCGGGAGTAGGGCGACGCCAAACAGGGCGCCGCTAGTCCCTACGCTGCCCGACTCGTAGCCCACCCAAGCCTGAGGATCTTCATCCGTCGGCACGGTATCCGTGTCTCCGCCGGCCGCGGACCCGTTTGCAAGAAACTTTCGGACACGGACCTGGCCGTACTGCGGGAAGGCGGTCCACGAAAAGACGAACGCATTGCTGAAAGTGGACCAGATGGCGTGTGGCTGCCCCTGAAGGGAAGGATTGACCACCGGCGGGGTGCCAACCAGCGCGCTCTCGATCTGCACGTTCTGCTGCACCTGAGGACCCGAGCCGCCAGCGTCGGCGGTCGAGGCCAGGAACGCTACGCTCAGGCCGACGGCGGCGGCCTGGACGGAGTTGATATGCGTATACAGCACGGCAATTTCGCCGGTGGGTGCGATCGACACGTCGTGCAAATAGATATATCCGACACTCGTCGAGTCCGTGAGCACCAGCGGCTTTGCGGGCCCGACGCTCTTGGCCGTCGTCGGATCGAAGGCCTGCCAGTAGATGAGATTGACGTTGTCTCCACCGTCACCGCTGGCGTCGCCATCGGCGCTCGGGTCCGGTCCGTTATACCCGCTGAACACCAGAAACTGAGTGGCCGTGCGCACGCCGACGCTCGATGTAAACCCCGGGTTCGAGTCCCCCTGTGCGATGTTGCCGAACTGTGTCTGTGCGCTGGGGCACGTGGTCGTCCCTACCATGGCGTCCCCGCCGCTGGAGCCGCCGCTGGAGCCGCCGCTGGAGCCGCCGCTGGAGCTGCCACTGGAGCTACCGCTACCTGACCCGGACCCCGAACCTCCGCTCGACGAGGAGGAGCTCGCATCGGCAGCTCCGACGTCCTTCGGCCCACCTCCGTTCGAGCTCGAAAAGCAGGCCGAAAAGATGCCCCCAGCACCCGCGAGCAAGGCGATTCCCAACAGAGCTCGATTCATCGCGCACCCCCGGTCCAGCGGCCTTCTTGACACACGAAGCCGCACGGTAGCGGATCGCAATCTAGGCGACCACCACGTTCTGGGCGGAACCCGAGATAGTGCGGTGCGGCCAAATGAACGGCGTCCTCTACGCGTACGACGCAACGAACCTGGCCACGGAGCTAGACTCCCGCGGCGACCTGGCTGATCGATGCGTCGGCTCGTCAGGGCGATGCACGCATCAGCGAGATTCGTGAAGGGGCGTGGCTCCTCATACGGCGACAGCCGAGTTGAGGACGCATCGCATGCGTGCGCGAGCCATGCCACACTCGCGCCATGACGATCGAAAGCGCCCTCTCGCCGCTCGCCAACGAGCGCTACGTCAACCTCGAGACGTTTCGCAAAGACGGCACGACGGTGAAGACGCCGGTTTGGGTCGCGCCGCTCGATGGCAAGCTCGTCGTTTTCTGCGATGCCAAGAGCTACAAGGTCAAACGCGTTCGAAATAACCCCAAGCTCCGCGCCGCCGCATGCAGCGCGAGGGGCTCTATCCTCGGCGATTGGCTCGACGGGACGGGGCGCGTCGTCGAGGACGGCGCCCACATCGATCGCATCGAGACCGCGCTCGCCGCGAAGTACGGCTTTCCGATGAAGGCCATCACGCTCTTGAAGAAGGTCTTCGGCGGCGGCACCAAAGGACGCGCCTATCTCGAGATCAGCATCGAATCCAAGAGTTCATGAACTGCGGCCCAAGTTCTATGGTTTTGAGCGGCACCGCTGCCCGCGCGTAACTCACTCGGGGTCGAACGTGGGCTCAGTCGTGCCTGCGATCCCGCCCGAGGGTGCGAGGATGCCGACCCGCCCATTGCTACCGGTTCCAGCGGTCCCACTCTCGCACGTGCATATGCCGCCGGGAGCACCCGTCGACACCAACAGGTCCTTGCCGACGTTCGCGCTCGTGGCGGCAACGAGCCGAATCGCTCCCCCCGCGCCACCTCCGCCACCGCCCATGCCACAGCCGCTCCCACAGTTATTGTTGCTCCCGTTACCGCCCGCGGCGCCGGACGAGGAGACCGAACCCGTGATGGTTAAGGCGTTGCCCTGGATGAAGACAAGACCGCCACCGCTCCCGCCGCTCCCCGGGTTGCCGCCGTCCTCGTCCATCCCGCCCATGCCGCCCGCGCCTCCGAAGAGCAGCGTCGTCGCGAGGTCGGGAACTCCGTCCGCTGCGCCACCCGCGGCGTTACCCGCGCTGGAGCAGGTCCCTCCGGTGTTCGCACTGCCGTCGGCTCCCCCTGCGCCGTAGGCCCCACCGCCGCCCATTCCGCAGTCCGCGCCGCCACCTCCGCCACCGCCACCGCCGCCGTTCGCGGCCAGTGACTGATCCGCACCGGCGCCCAGCTGAGACTCGCCCGACGTGCCTGTTGCGCAGTGTGTCCCGCACGCCGGCACGGGCTCTCCCCTGAAGCCGCTGCCCGCCATGCTGACCGTGCCCGCAATGGTCACCGTCGTCTGTGCGTCGAGCACGAGGATGCCGCCCGTGTTGCCGTTCCATACTGGCGCGGTAAGGAAGCCGCCTGCGGCCACGGCCACCGAGGTGAACTCCGGTACGACGACCACCTGCGCGCGGTGCGTCCCGTCGGTGAGATAGGTGTTCGCCAGTCCCGCGGCCAGCGTCAACGTCGTCCCGGATACGGACGCCACGTGAGCGAACTCGTAGTTCCCCACCGGCCCGGTCGCGGCTTGAGTCTGGTGCAAGAGCACTTCTTGGCCGGTGGCAAATGTGCCGGAGACGTTGGTGAGTGTCACGGTCGACGAGCCGACGGTGCCCGCGACGGACGCTGCGGCCGTGTCGATCGTCGTTGTCGTGGTGACGTCGAGCGCGCCGCTGCTCCCGTCCCCGAACCCGAGCGACAGGCAGGTGCCTCCGCTGCAGGACGTGCCACCGCCGCACTCGACACCGCAACCGCCGCAGTTGTTCGTGTCGGTCTCCTCGTTTACGCACACGCCAGTGCAAAGACTGAAAGGAGGATTGCAGCTGATCACACATTCGCTGCCGTCGCAGGCCGAGCCCGAGGCGTTCGGATCGGTTGTCGTGCAGACGTTGCCGCAGCCCCCGCAGTTGTTTGGGTCGCTGGTCGTGTCGGAGCACGCGCTATCGCAGCACGTGGATGTGCTTTCCCCGCACGCAGACCCGCATGCGCCGCAGTTGTTCGGGTCGCTGGTCGTGTCGATGCACGCGCCTCCGCAACACGACTCGGCAATTCCGGCCTTCGTTGCCTCCTTTCCACCCGTCGCGGCAGCGCCGGTATCGCACGAAAGGCCGACGCTCTCCCACACTCCGGCCGAGGTGCATATCTGTGGCTGTTGACCGCTGCACTGCAACGTCGCGATCGCGCATGCCGCAGGGCTCGCGTCCGTGCCGGTATTCATTCCGTTGCACACGTAGGCCGTCTGTTGGACTTCACCTGGCTCGAGGACTCCGTCGCCGTTCGTGTCGACGCCGACCTGGATCTCCTCCCCTCCGGCCGCACACTGAGTACCGGGACCTATCTGGGTCACCAATACGAGCGATTCGGCCCCGGCGTCCCCCTGCGCACCTGTCGCTCCGGCGTCGCCTTGCGGTCCCTGCGGCCCAGTCGCTCCGGTAGCCCCGGCTTCGCCTTGAGGTCCCTGCGGCCCTTGCGCCCCGGTCGCTCCAGTCGTGCCGGCCTCCCCCGAGATGCCTTGCAGGCCTTGCGCTCCCGCGGCTCCCTGCGGCCCAGTCGCTCCCGTGGCCCCCGCATCCCCCTCTGGTCCTTGAGGCCCCGGCGGTCCGGCGTCCCCCTGGGCTCCCTTCGGCCCTTGCGGCAGCGCCACCGGCGTCCAGCTGTTCGAGACGCAGGCCACGAGCGTTTGCGTGCTGCTCGCGTACGCCACGTCGCCCGCGCTGCTGGTCGTGCAGTTGATCTCGCACCAGTTGCCGCCGGAGCACGCCCACAGGCTCGCGGGAGAGCTGACGTAGGCCACGGTACCGGCCAGTGCCGAAGTGCACTTGGGGAGAGCGGACGGCGTCGCCGCCTCAATCTGCAACGAGTAGACGCCGTTCACTGGCGACGGAAGGTTCGCTGAGGAAGAGGGCGTCGAGCCGTGGCCCCCGCATCCCACGCTCCCCACGAGCGAAACGCCGCTCGCGGCGGCGACCCCTGCGAAAGCTCTGAGTTTCATAGTCGCGATCCTTTCGTGCAGTCAGCCCTCAGGCCGGTTGGCCGGGGCTGCAAACCAACGCGGAGCAGCGTCGATTCGCCGCATTCGCGTTGCGAGTGGGCTTAGAGCAAGGGTGAGGCCAACGAGACGGAACGGCGAATCGCTCGAAGAATCACGAAGAATGCTCACGAAACGTCGTGTGACCGGAGGCCAACCGACGAGGGTTCGTCAGCCGACTGACGGAGGTTCGTCGGCGGGTTCCGGCGTAGGGTCCCGTGGCCGTCACGTCGCCCGCACCCGGTGCAGGCTCCGTGCAAGGGGACGTCCACGTTTCCCCTTCTGCCCCGCGGTCGCCTCGCGATACATTCTCGACATCTCGGATGTGGCGACGGATGTGGGGGCTCGGGCTCGTCGCCGCAGTCGCCGTGATCACCGGCGTCGTCGCTTGCCGCCAGCTCGTCGGCATCACGGACAACCCGCCCGAAGACCTGGCCACGAGCCTCTGCGGCTTGCCGTACGGGACGAACACGTGCGCCTCATGCGTGAACACGAACTGCTGCTCCGAATCGACCGCCTGTGCGGCTGACCCGGTGTGCTCGCCCTACGAGTCCTGCCTCGGGAAGTGCAACGGGGATCCCGCATGTCGGTCACAATGCACCATCAACAATCGGGGCATCACATCCAGCGATGTCTCGGCGCTCAGCGCCTGCCTGGCCATGAATTGCGAGAGCGCGTGCGGGCTCGCGTGCGGGGGAGTCGCGGACCTCATCAGCGAGCCGGGCCCAGCGCCCTCCTGCCAGACTTGCATCGCGACGACGACCACCGCCTGCAGCGACGCACGGGCGTGGGGCACGTCGGTCGATGGCGACGCTTATTGGCGGTGCGTCCTCGCGTGCCCGACGCCTGATTGCATTTTTGCCTGTGGGATTGACCACCCTTCTGGGGCCTCCCTGTTCGCACCGTTCCAGGCGGATTACGCCGGCACGTGCTCGGGGCCGTGCGCTTACGGGAACTACTGGGCCTGCGTAGGGGGGGTGAACTGGCCGGCGACCAAATCCAAGACGAGCGTGGCAACCTTTTCGATCATTGACAGCGCGACGCAGAAGGGCGCTCCCGGGCTGGACGTCAAGGTATGCAACGAGTGCCCGTGCGGTACGCCTGCCAATCCGGCCCTTCAGGAGGCCCAAACGAACGATGCCGGAGTGGTTACGTTGACGATACCCATTGTGATCGTCGGATCAAGTATCGGGCTCGAGGCCTGCTACCAAATCACCGCGCCAAGCATGACCTATTACCCGGAGTTTGCCTACGCGGGGTTCCCGTTCAGCGAGCCGGTGGATGTCGCCGCGGCGGACCTCAATGCCGGGGTCACTACCCCCGGCTATCTGGCTAGCAACCTTGCCCTGATCAACGTAACGCAAGAGCCCACGCTTGGATGGGTCGTGGCTGTTGTCCATGACTGCCTGGGGTCTCAGGCGCCCGGAGTGCAGGTGACGACGAGCGGCGTCGGTGATTCTGGGATGAACGTGTATTACCAGGTTGGCAGTGAGGCCGGGGCCACTCCACAGAACGGCCAAGCAACTTTCCTCAACGTGCCTCCCGGTCTCGTCACGCTGACGGCGACCCCGCTCGCTCTTGGCAAGCCATCGAGCGTCGAGGTTGTCAATGTGGTGGCGGGGACATTCACAGGGGTTTACATGGTCCCAACGCCAACGCCATGAGGGCACCGCGACTCCGCTCACGCGCTCGGCCGACCCTCGGGTCGAAAGGCGGCAGTTGAGTCGTAGCGTCGGCGGGCGCTCGCCTTCAACCGTGGCGTCGATCGCATCGTCGGACTGCGCCTCACTCCGATCGAGGTGCCGCTCGAAGTGCACGGCGAGCTCGGCCCCCTCCGGTAGTGCCCTTACGGCGCCGTCGGGTCTTCGACGTGGCCGATGAACAGGATCGCGCCCGTTGCGACGTCGACGATGGCGATGAGGTAGGGACGGTTGACGACGACGGAGACGGGGGTCGGTGGTGGCCCCGCGATGGACGCGGTGGACACGCCGACGGCGGTGGCCGCGGCCGCCTCGAGCCCGGTCTCTTGCATCGTCAGGGTCGTCTGCTGCAGGACGAACGAGATGTAGAGGGTGGACCCGTCGGGTGGTGGGCACATCCCCGTGAAGTTCGCGACGCCCGGCATGAACGCTTGCTGCATCCCGAGGGCCTTCAGCGCCGGGGTCAGCGGGAACGTCGTGCCCCCGAGCGTGATCTTGGGGATCGAGAGCACGACGTCTTGGCTCGCCCCCGGCTGCGGCAGGATCCCGTTCGCCACGAGCGTGGTCTCGTACGTAGCGAGACTGGTGCCGGCGTGGGGCAGGATGACGACGAGCGCTTCCTCGTCCGCGTAGAGCGGGAGCTCGACGATCTGCGCTTGCCCGTCGTCGTCGTACTTAAGCGTCGTCGTCTGGTTCATGAAGCTCGGCGAAACGGTCGTCCCGTCGGCCCGAGTGAACGTTCCGGGCGCGGTCTGGGCCGGGTCGAACGGGCTGTCCCATGGGAACTTCACGTGCAGCGCGTTGACGAGGACCATCGCGGTGCTCGAGTCGACGTCGGTCGGCGCGAGCAGGTTCGTGATCTTTCCCGCGGTCTCGGCGCTGACCCAATCGTTGATGGCGACGACGGCCTGGCCGGGCGCGTTGGCGAAGTCCGTGAGATAGACGCCAGTGCCGTAGCTGCGCGCGAGCGCGTTCAAAAACCCGGACGACCAGGGGAACGTCTCTTCACCCCACACGGCGTTGGCGATCTGCAGCTGGTAGTCGCTGGAGACGGGCGCCGGCTCGCCGCCGCCCTCTTGTGCCTGCGCGAAGGCTGCGCTGCCGCGGCCGATGAGGGCCTGGTCGAGCGCGTTTTGCCCGTCGAAGATCGAGCCACCGTCCGGGAGGTTCGCGTGCAGCACCGACGCCATTTCGCTGGCGGTTTCCCCCTCGGCTCCGGCGTACGTCATCGTCAGCGCGAGCGACGCGCTGAGCGGCGAGATGAGGACGTTGCCTCCGCCCCCGTCGCCCATCAGCTTCCCGTACAGATCCAAGCCGAACGCGTTGTTGGCCGCCACGGCGGCGTCGAGCGTGGACGCCAGGATGCCCGACGCCGGGTCGCGCGCGACGTTGGCTTGGTCGACGTGAGCGCCCGGGACCTCCCCGTCGCCACCGCCGTCGCCGATCTCGACGCCCTCGGGCGCCGCGCTCGGCGACGAGCCGCACCCCGTCGCTGCAGCGAGACAGAATGCGGCGATCGGACCGATGCGATTGGGTTGAAGAGCGATTGGCAGGACCATGGTGGAATGCTCACCTCCGCGGGGGGGCTTCCTCATAAGAGCACCGAGCGTGCCCACCGGGCAGGAGCGTCTTTCCCGCAGAAACGGCACGTCATGCGGGCGCGGCCCGAGGGCCAAGGTGTGCCACCTGCGACGCGAACGCCGGGGGCGGGCGGGGAACCGTTCAGTCACACTGGAACGCGGGCCAATTGGGTCGCTACAAGCCGCGTTGATCGAATGGCTTCACACGCGCCGCCAACTCGTCCGCGCGTTGTCCCGTGTCTACGCATGGGAAACACGTGCTCCGGCCGATGCTCTCAGCGTTCCAATGGAGCGTCACATTTCAGTTATTGCTCGATACGCTTGCCGTCGGGAAATTGATGGTTCCGGTACCACCCCCGACTTCCAGATTGATGTGAATCGAGCTCGCGTCCCCGACGCTCCAGCCCTGATTCGCCCATGCCGCGAAGTGATCGCTCACGGTGATTGTCCCGCACGTGCGGGCGGTGCTCCGGACGCTCCACATCTGGGTCCACGACGAGACGCTACCGTTGCACGCATTCGCACCGGCGGTTCCGGTCGTCGTGTTCTTGATCAGGTAGTACGTACCCCCATCGATCGTGGTCGTGATGCTGCTCGTCTGTGTCGGCATAGTCTGGAATGAGTCGTCGACGATGTACCATTCGACACACGGATTTTGTAACCATCCGTACATTCCAATAGACGAATAGCCGCCGGCAGTTCCCGATTTTGATTCGGCGAACTGTGCCACAATCTTTCCATAAGTGGTGTAACTCTGGGTGCCGCCGTAATCCAGCCCGACATGGGCCAGGAAATCAGCGCTATTGGGGCCCCAAGACGCGCTAAACGCATGAGCATTGC
>Ga0182018_10000756_pt1 | contig 40313 bp, 34 predicted proteins | sample 812P2MmetaG_FD_120490 | JGI IMG/M metagenome (GOLD analysis project Ga0182018, IMG submission 120490) | Permafrost microbial communities from Stordalen Mire, Sweden - 812P2M metaG | ecosystem: Environmental > Terrestrial > Soil > Wetlands > Permafrost | place: Sweden: Stordalen | collected... | reverse complement strand
CCGATTTCTACCATTAACGAATTAGTAATATGCTCCCACTGACTGCTTTCAATGACATACACTGTAAAATCCATATTTTCCATAGTGTTAAGTTGTTGATTAATTACCACTTAGTTAATTATTACCCGAGTTTTCTCGTTGACACGCCCTTTCAGCCTCGCTAGCATCTTAAGATCGATCGTCTGACAAAGGAGCATTCGACCAGATAAACGACTTTCCACGATGAGAGGTAACTGAATGCGACGACGTCTAGCTGAAGGGCTGGTGGTGCTTTTAGCAATTGCCAGTCTGGGAGCGGGAGCCGCATCTGGGCCAAGCAGCCTGGAAGCCGCCAAGGTCACATCACCGCTGGCGAAAACCAGTGGCAAAGCACACACGAGCTCGAAGTCCAGGGGCTATCAGGTAGGAACTGCGTCCTGGTATGGAACGGAGTTCCAAGGCAAACAGACAGCCAGCGGAGAGCCCTTCGATATGCTCGATTTCACCGCGGCTCATCCTAGCCTCCCGCTTGGCACATTAGTCAAAGTCACCAACCTGAGAAATGGCAAGGCCGTGGTGGTTCGTGTCAATGACCGCGGTCCGGTTGTGGATGGCCGAATCATCGACCTTTCCTACAATGCGGCGCGTGCGCTGGGCTTCAAAGAACGTGGTCTGCAGACGGTCCGCCTGGACCTGTACCAGCCAACCAACATGGCGTTGCTGCAACCTATAGCCAAGCTCAACTAAACCCGATAGACTCGGCAGCGGGAACCAGAAACTGGGGAAATGGATCCGCGCCAGCGTCTCATCGTTGCCTTGGACGTATCTACGGCTGCCGCCGCCAGAAAAATCGTGGCGGCCGTCGGCGACTCCGCCCATGCGTATAAAGTCGGCATGCAGCTCTACACCGCCGAAGGCCCATCACTTGTCCGCGAGCTGATAGGTTCCGGACGCCGCGTCTTTCTCGATCTCAAATATCACGATATTCCCAACACCGTAGCGGCAGCGGTGCGGGCGGCGGCGCAGTTGGACGTGAGTATGCTGACCGTTCACGCCTCCGGGGGCGGCAAGATGTTGCGAGCGGCCGTCGAAGCCGCGCAAACTGCGACGCCTGATTTGCTCGTTCTAGCGGTCACCGTGCTCACCAGCCTGGACGATCCACAGCTGGACACGCTGGGAATCCGAGGAAGCGTCCTCGATCAAGTCCTGAGGCTGACCGCCCTCGCGCTTTCGAATGGATGTGAAGGCGTGGTCGCTTCAGCGCGAGAGGCTGGAGCTCTGCGTGCGGAGTTTGGCCACGACTTCGCCATCGTAACTCCAGGAGTGCGTCCCGCCGGCAGCGGACACGACGACCAGGCGCGCGTCGTCACTCCAGCGGAAGCGATTTCCGCCGGAGCCTCCCACATCGTAGTAGGACGCCCCATTGCCGAAGCCTCCGATCCGGCAGCCGAAGCGCGGGCAATTCTGGGACAAATCGGGTAGGGCGATTCCCGCTCACAGCTTCTCGAAAAATTCGCAGCCCGAGCACGAAATGTAGATACCGCCGGGCACGCCTCGCTCGCGATCTTTCATGCGCTTGACGATGCGGGTTTCTTTGCCGCACTTGGGACATGCGGTCGATTTCGTGGTGTCCATAACCTTTTTCCGGTCGGCTGTCTTTGCAATTTTTGCCATTCAGTTTCTCCTGACAGGAATGTGCCGCCGGCCCGAGAGGCTGCGGTTCTACCTGAGATTTGGGAGTATCCAAGGGACGTGGGTGCAGTTTACTCGCCTTAAGAATCTTACACGAAGAGAGCGGTTCAGCATCAGTCGAGCGCTGGAGGCGCTGCCCAGGCACCACGTTCCCTTTCGAGTTGTGCCGCAACCGCGAGCACGATCTCTTCCTCCCACGGACGCCCCACGATCTGCACACCGATCGGCAGGCCCTCCGGTGAACGCCCCATCGGCACCACGACCGCCGGAAAGCCGAGCAGGTTAAACCACTCGCAATAGCTCCAGGCGTCGAGGTACTTCACCGTCTTTCCCTCCACGTGCCACTCTCGTTCACCGTGGCGAAACGCCGGAATCGCCGCGGTAGGGCAAATCAGCACGGGATATTTCCGCATCTGCAAGAGAATTTTCTCCCGCACCGCATCGCGCCCCAGCCACGCGGCCAGCAGTGAGTCGCCGGTATGTGCCGGGGTGGCCTTGGTCCAGGCGCAGAACTCGCGCAAGATCGGGCTCAGTTCAGACTCGTGCCCGCGCAGCATCGGCTCCAGAATCATGCCGCCGGCCGTACCGAAGAACTCCCACCAGCGCTGACGCGATTCTTCGAGCCCCTCGGGCCGAAACGGCTCGACGCGAAATCCGCACCGCGCCAGAAGCGACGCTGCCCGTTGCACCGCTGTCCGCGTTTCTGGCGTGACGGGAGTTCGCCCATCGTCTTCGAAGAACCCGATGTGGAGAGCGCGTACTGCCGCGTCATCCATCGCACGCACCGGCACCGGCGCCGCGCAAGGATCGCCGTCGTCCGGGCCAGCCATCACTTCGAACAGCGTCCGCAAGTCTTCCACCGTGCGAGCCATCGGCCCGACCACGCCGATCAGGGCGAACGGGCCGCCAGCTTTCGGAAAGTGCCCGGTCGAGGGAATGCGTCCCGGCGTAGGCTTCAATCCGCAAATTCCACAGAAGTGCGCCGGTTCGCGGATCGAGCCACCGCCGTCGCTGCCCACGCCGCCAGCGGAAAGTCCAGCTGCAATCGCGGCAGCCTCTCCTCCGCTGGATCCGCCTGCGGTCCGCGCCAGGTCCCAGGGATTGTTCGTCCGTCCATAAACAAGGTTGTCCGTCTCCCAAGCCATGAGCAATTCTGGCGCGTTGGTGACGCCAAGAATTACGGCGCCAGCCGCACGCAGGCGCGCCACCAGAGGCGCATCTCCGGCGGCGATGCGTCCCGCGAGCAATCGCGTGCCCGCTTCGGATCGATGTCCGGCAACGTCAATACAAGACTTAATGGAGACCGGCACGCCATGCAGCGGCCCAAGTTCGCCTGTGCCCATGACGGTCTTCTCCGCATTGCGCGCCTGAGCAAGGACAACTTCCGGCCGGTAATCGACGAACGCGTTGAGCTTGGGATTGAGACGCTCGATGCGCTCAAGGTGAGCGCGCGCCACCTCTACCGGCGAAATTTCTTTGCGGCGGATCTGCGACGCGATTTCCAACACAGAGAGCAGTTGAGGTCCTGATGTCATGAAGTGCGGAGAACGGCAGCGAAATTCAGGATAACAGCCAAAGGATTTCCCACGTGGAACGCCGACCAAATGGAAACTTTCTTTTCCAACGCAGGGGTAAAAGTTCGCTCCTTTGAAATCACCACCGGCCACGGACATCCCGGCCAATACACTTTCCCCATCGTCCTGGTAACGCCCCGAGGTTCCCGCATCGCCCGCAAATTCTCAGAGATCACCCTGATCGAAGCTGGCAAGAACGACTGGGTGGTAGATAAACTTCCCTGAGAGCTCATCTGTGTGCTGAAGCTTATATTGTGTGGTAGCGGGGCTCTCCTCCGCTGGGACGGGGCAGAGCCCGGTCGCCACACAATCGCAGCGGAGTTGCGCTGATATTGTTTGATCTTGTTTTGGAGGGGCGCGGCTTCAGCCGCGCCGTTAAGACCCTAATTCACAAGCGGCTTTTAGCCGCTGAGGTTCGCATTCATGAAGCGCATCAATAAGGTCGCAGTCCTCGGAGCCGGCACCATGGGCGCTCGCATCGCCGCACATTTCGCCAACGCGGGAGTGCCAGCTCTGCTGCTGGACATCGTCCCACCCAATACGGCCCCAGACGCGAACGCTGCCACTCGCAACAAAATCGCCGCCGCCGGACTCGACGGCGCAAAAAAATCCAAGCCGGCAGCGTTTTTTGAGCCGTCGCTCTCGCGCCTCGTCACCGTGGGGAATTTCGACGACGACCTGAAGCGTCTGGCCGAGGTTGACTGGATCATCGAGGCTATCGTCGAGAACCTTGAAATCAAGCGGTCGCTATTGAAGAAGGTGGAAGCAGTCCGCAAGCCCGGTACCATCTTCACCACCAATACCAGCGGACTGCCGGTCGCAAAAATCTCCGAAGGATTTTCCGAAGACTTCCGGCGCTGCTGGTTCGGCACGCACTTTTTTAATCCGCCGCGGTACATGCGGCTTCTCGAACTGATTCCAACCCCTGAAGCGGACCGCGCGCTGATCGATGCCGTCACTCATTTCTGCGACACGCAACTGGGCAAGGGCGTGGTGCTGGCAAAAGATACGCCGAACTTCATCGGTAATCGCATTGGCACATTTTCCGTGCTCAACGTGATGCGGCTCATGCAGGAAATGGACCTGAGCGTCGAGGAGATCGACGCGCTGACCGGTCAAACCGTGGGCTGGCCGCGCTCGGCAACCTTCCGGACCATCGACCTTGTGGGGCTCGACATCCTCGGGCATGTGGTCTCGAACATGACGCAAAACGTCCGCGACGAGCGCAGCGAACTGCAGCTCCCCGCTTTCTTTCGCGAGATGCTCGAACGCAAGTGGCTCGGCGACAAGACCAAAGGCGGCTTCTACAAAAAGGCGAGGGGCGGCGACGGCAAAGAAGACGACCGCCTCGCCCTCGACTGGAAGACGCTGGAATATCATCCGCGGCAGAAGCCGAAATTCGTGGCGCTCGAGATGGCGAAAAACGTCGAAGACACGGGAGCGCGCATTCGGATGCTGCTCGGGTTCGATGGCGCGGGCGCCGCATCTCAGAAATCTGATAAGGCGGGAGCGTTCCTGTGGTCGGCGCTCTCCGACCTGTGGACCTATTCCGCGAATCGCATTCCCGAGATTTCCGATTCCGTCGTCGAGATCGATGGCGCCATGCGCAACGGTTTCGCCTGGGAGCTCGGCCCCTTCGAACTCTGGGACGCCGCGGGCGTGGAAGCAACGGTCGCTCGCATGAAAAAAGAACGCCGTCCTGTAGCAGCCAATGTGGAAACGCTGCTCGCTTCGGGAAAGAAATCCTGGTATGCGGATGACATCAAAGCGGCTTCCGGCAGAGCGTATTTCGATCTGGACAGCCGCAATCTCAAGCCGGTAGAAGTCCCGGCAGGAGTCTGGTCGGTGGCAGTCTCCAGGAAGTCCAAGGGCGTGGTCAAGAAAAATTCCGGAGCATCGCTGGTCGATCTCGGCGATGGTGTTGCCTGCATCGAGTTCCACTCCAAGATGAACGCGCTCGGCGGCGACATTATTTCGCTGATTCTGCAGACGCTGAAGCCGGGCGGCCCCGGCGATGCCTTCGACGCCTTCGTCATCACCAATGACGCGCAGAATTTCTCCGTAGGCGCAAACCTGATGCTGCTGCTCATGTCGGTGCAGGAGGAGGAATGGGACGACGTCGACATGGCCATCCGTCAGTTTCAAGGCATGACGCAGGCCGTCAAATTTTCACCCAAGCCGGTAGTGATCGCGCCTTTCGGACTCGCGCTCGGCGGCGGTTGCGAAGTGTCGCTGCACGCGGCCGCGCGCCAGCCCCACGCCGAACTCTACATGGGGCTGGTGGAGGTCGGAGTGGGCCTGCTGCCCGGCGGCGGCGGCTGTAAAGAAATGCTGTTGCGCGCGGTGGACAGCGCGGCATCCATTCGCCCCGATGGGCGCGGCGAATCGGTGGAACTGATGGAGGCCATGAAGAAAGTTTTCGAAACCATCGCGACGGCAAAAGTCTCCACCTCGGCCAATGAAGCCCGCGGACTGGGATTCCTGTCGAGTTCCGATCGCATCACCATGAACCGCGAGCGCGTTCTCTCCGACGCCAAAGCGCGAGCGCAGGGACTGGCACGCGCCGGCTATGAGCCTCCGTTGATGCGCACCGACATACCCGCTCCCGGCGAGAACATCCTCGCCGCACTGAAAATGGGCGTCCACCTCATGCGCCAGGGAGACTACATCAGCGATCACGAAAAAAAGTTAGCCACAAAAATAGCCGAGGTGCTCTGCGGAGGAAATGTCACGCCCGGAACGCCGGTCAGCGAGCAGTATGTGCTCGACCTGGAGCGCGAAGCGTTCAAATCTCTATGCGGCGAGAAGAAAACACAGGAGAGAATCCAATTCACGCTCAAGACCGGGAAAACACTGAGAAATTAATTTCGACACATCAGCATCCGGTAAACTAGAGATATTCGGTTGTGGGTTGACGTTTATGACGTACATAGAACCGGCCAGAGTTTGGAACCAGAAACAACTCATCGACGGATATTCCGCGATGGCAAAGGACGCGGCACGCGAACGCGAGGCGGAAGAGTGGTCCGAAGCGCTGATCGGAGACGCATCCGCAGAGGCGTAAGCGCAGCTCGCGCCTTACTTTGAAAGCGCCCGGTCCAGCGAAAACGCGCCGGCCCCGCGCAACAAAAGTGCTGCCGCCATGGCCAAAACCAGAAGATGATATTCGAATCCCTCACCCTTCTGATTGCCCATCCAATTCATGAAGAAACCGTTCGGCAGGTGAACCATGAAGATTGCCCCAATCATCAGGCAGGCAATTCCGAAAGAGGCGATGCGAGTGAGCAATCCCACAATCAGCCCCAGGCCGCCGAAGAATTCGGTGCAGATGATGAGAAATGCCAGGGGAGCGGGCATTCCCATGTTCGTAAAGAATCCCATGGTGCCGTGAAAACCAAAACCGCCAAACCATCCCAGCATTTTCTGCGCCCCGTGGGCGAAGAATACCGTCCCCAGAACAACGCGCAAGATCGTGAGCGCGACGTCGTTACCTGTAGCCATCACCTTCTTCATTGCTTCCTCCTGGCAGAATTATCGTTATAACAAACTTCTCATTCGATTTCGCTTGCGGCGGCCCGATTCAGTTTTTCCGGCGCGCAACTCATGCGTCCGGCCTCCCGCGAAATAAGCATCCTCCCGGAAGCGGGGTATAATTTGTGAACTTAGACTTTGTGAAGGATGGTACAGACGAAAATGTCCGCAGGCAATGGTGGTTCGGCAAACGGCGCGAACGGCGATGGTTTGGATAAGATTCTTAAACCGCGGGCAGAGTGGCTGGCGAAACGGAAAGCCGAAAACAAAGACGGCAACTTTTCGCAAATGCACTACGCGCGCCAGAGCGTAATCACCGACGAGATGCAATATATCGCGCACCGCGAGAAGATCACGCCGGAACTGGTACGCGATGAAGTCGCTCGCGGCCGCATGATCATCCCCGCCAACATCAACCATCCCGAACTGGAGCCGATGGCGATCGGCGTCGAGTCGTTGTGCAAAATCAACGCCAACATTGGCAACTCGGCCGTCACGTCGAATATCGACGAAGAGCTCAAGAAGCTGCACACCGCCGTTCACTACGGCGCCGACACGGTGATGGATCTCTCGACCGGCGGCGATATTCCGACCATTCGCGAAGCCATCCTCCGCCATTCACCTGTCCCCATCGGCACGGTTCCAATCTACGAAGCCATCTCGCGAGTGAAGCGAGTGGAAGACTTGAACAAGAACGTAATGCTCGAAGTGATCGAAGAGCAGGCCCAGCAGGGCGTGGATTACATGACCATCCATGCCGGGGTGCTGATCCAATATGTGCCCATGGTCTCCAAGCGCATCACCGGCATCGTGAGCCGAGGCGGCGCGATCCTGGCGCAGTGGATGACGCATCACCATAAACAAAACTTCCTCTACGACTGCTTCGAGGACATCTGCAAGATTTTTGCGAAGTACGACGTGAGCTTCTCGCTCGGAGACGGCCTGCGCCCCGGCTGCCTGGCGGACGCCAGCGATGAAGCGCAGTTCGCCGAACTGAAGACGCTGGGCGAACTCACTCGCATCGCATGGAAGCACGACGTGCAGGTAATGATCGAAGGCCCCGGCCACATTCCGATGCACAAGATCAAGGAGCAGGTAGAAAAAGAAAACGAGTGGTGCGACGAGGCTCCGTTCTACACGCTGGGGCCGCTCGTCACCGACATCGCTCCCGGCTACGACCACATCACGTCCGCCATTGGGGCGGCCATGATCGGCTGGTACGGCGCGTCGATGCTCTGCTACGTCACGCCGAAAGAACACCTCGGCCTGCCCAACGAAAAAGATGTGAAAGACGGAATCATCGCTTACAAGATCGCAGCCCACGCCGCTGACGTCGCCCGCCAGCGGCCCGGAGCGCGCGACCGCGACGACGCTCTAAGCTATGCCCGCTACACGTTCGATTGGGAAAAGCAGTTCGATCTTTCGCTGGATCCCGAGACGGCGCGCTCCATGCATGACGAGACACTGCCGGAAGAGGGATACAAGACGGCAGCCTTCTGCTCCATGTGCGGCCCGAAGTTCTGCTCGATGAATTACTCCAGCAAGGTGGACGAATACAACAAGCAGGTTCACGGGCTGGAGAAAAAAGATTACTCGGAACTGGTGGAGAAGTTCGTTACGCTCAAGTAGGGTCGGCTGGTTAACGCATTATTGTGTAATATCCGGTAATGCGTTGTATTATAATCGCCTTCTATGGCTAATGCCGAGAAGACTATCAGCTTTCGCGCCGACGCCGAAACGATCGACACGCTTGATTCACTGGCCGCGGCGCAGGACCGTCCGCGCAGCTATCTCATCAACCAGGCGATTACCAACTATATCGAGCTGCACACCTACCAGGATGCGCTTGTCCGTAAGGGACTGGAAGAGATGCGCAAAGGCCGCGTCGTAAGCCATGAGGAGGTCGTAGAGCGGATCAAGAAGACGGGGCGCGCCAGTCGATTGGCGAGCAAGCGATCGTCAAGCCGATGACCCGGCCGAAGATCGAATGGACCGAGCAGGCGACTCGGCAACTCGATCAGGCCCATGACTACATCGCCCTCGCGAATAGCGAAGCGATTGCCGACCGAATCACGACGCGGATCGTCTCCGCCACTCAACAACTCGTCACTTTCCCCATGTCGGGCCGATCAGGACGGCTTCCTGGTACTCATGAACTGGTCATTTCGAACACTCCATTCATCGCAGTCTACGCGATCGATCATCACCACATTGTGATCCTCGCGATCTACCACGGCGCGCAACAGTGGCCAGAGTCCTTCTAGGCCGGGCGACAGGTGTCCACTTCTGGAATCCGATACTCCCAGCACCCACCCCATGCAAGGTACACGGAGCGGCCCGCCGCAGAAGCGTAGAGAAGAAGAAATAATCGGTGTAAACTTGCTGCCTGCGAAGCCGAAGAGGGAGATTCCGATTCTAATGGCGCTGCACGACAAACTGCTGGGAGAATTTGAGGCGGACGCTCGCTCCCTCCCTGGGGCGAAGTCGCTTATGCAGCACATGGCCCAGCGCCTCCATGAAGGGATGGCCCGCTATAACTGGGTTGGGTTTTACCTGATGGAAGTCCCCGCTTTCGACGTGCTGGTACTGGGACCATACGTCGGCAGCTTCATGCCTACGCTGCGTATCCCGCTCGACAAGGGGTTGTGCGGAGCCGCAGCGACTTCGGGCCAGACGGTGGTGGTCAACGATGTGGGGTCCGATCCTCGCTACCTGGGGTCGGATCTTGTGAAATCGAATATTGTGGTGCCGATTTTTGTGAAGAAACGCGTAGTGGCGGAGCTGTGCATCGAGAGTTACTTTGCCAACGCCTTCCCTGCCGCCGAGCAGAAATTCATCGAGTCATGCGCCGCTTTCGTCGGCCAGCGCATGGAAAAAGAGGCGCGTTCAGCGGCGGAAGACGCGGACACGGCGAGCTAGCAGGCTGGTGAATAGTTGTCAGTGCCCACCGGGCGGGGCGCCAGGCGCTCCATTTACTTATCCGATCGATCGAGTCGCAGAGCATCGCCGGACTTAACCGGCGTGGAGTTCTTTTCCCTGGCTTACGGCGTCACCGTCTCCCTTTTTCAATTCGCTGAAAACAATGGTCGACAGGATGGTCATGCCGCCAAGAACAAGAAAGGCGTGGTGGATGCCGTGAATGAATTGCTGGGGATTGGAGCGATAGCGATCGGGGAGAAAGAAGGCGGTTACGAGCGACGCCGTTGCCACGCCGAAACTGATCGCCATCTGCTGCATGGTACTGGCGATGGAGCTGGCGCTGCTCGCCTGCTGATCGGTGATTTCGGCATAGACCAGAGTGTTCATGCTGGTGTATTGCAGCGAGGTGAAGAATCCGTAGGCGAACACTTCCGCGACGATCAGCCACACCGGCGTGCCTTGGCCGATGGTTGCGAAAAGCAGGATCAGCAGGCCGATGATCAGCGTGTTCGAGATGAGGACGGCACGGTATCCAAAAGTCGCCAGAATTCGCGGCATGGTCAGTTTGAGGCTCATGGCGGCGATGGCCTGGGGAATCATGAGAAGGCCGGATTGGACAGGGGTGAATCCGAGGCCTACCTGATACAGGAGCGGAAACAGAAACGGAATACCGCCAATGCCAAGGCGAGTAAGGAAGCTGCCGCCTACAGCTGCGCGAAAAGTTCGGAGCCGAAATAAGACCAGCCGCAGCATGGGATGTGCGGTTCTGGTGGCGTGAAATCCATAGCCTGCCAGAAGCAAGATCGAAACGGCGAGAGCTCCCAGAATTTCGCGGGTGCTCAGCGTATGTTCGCCGAACACTTCGAGCACGTAGGAAAGCAGCGCGACGCCGCAGCCAAAGAGAAGCAGTCCGGCCACATCGAGAGGATCGGTGTGCTCGCGGTAGTCGGGGAGATGGCGGTAGACGAGATATAACCCGACGAGGCCAATCGGAATGTTCACAAAGAAGATCAGCCTCCAGTGCAGGTAGGCGACGATAAGGCCGCCGGTGATTGGTCCGAGCATGGGGCCGATCAAGCTGGGGATGGCGACGAAGCTCATGGCGCGAACCAGTTCGGACTTGGCGAAGGTACGCACCAGGGTGAGGCGGCCGACGGGAACCATCATGGCTCCGCCGCAGCCCTGGAGAATGCGGCATGCCACCAGCAGATGGATGTTGCTGGTGAGGCCGCAGAGAAACGATCCCAGGGTGAAGATGCCGATGGCAGAGGCGAAGACGCGGCGGGTTCCGAAGTGGTCGGCCATCCAGCCGCTGATCGGGATGAACACTGCGAGGCTCAGCGTGTAGCTGGCGAGCACCGACTTCATGCTGAGTGGAGCAACGTGAAGCGCGGCGGCGATGGTGGGCACGCCGGTGTTGAGAATCGTGGTGTCGAGCGACTCCATGAAAAAGGCGACCGCGATCAGCCAGGGGAGCAGGCTCTTGCTGGAATCGGGAAGCGGAATTTGCGCAGCGGGCTGCGCGGAAGTTTGCGCGGGGCCGGGAGTTTTGGCGGAAGCGTTTGGAGGAATGCTCGGGCTCACATTTTCCTTACTTGCTGAAGTTACCTACTGAAGTCACCTGCTGAAGTCCGCGGCGCCGTTCCACACCAATTGCACGGCGATCGCGAGGATGAGGAATCCGAAGATGCGGTTGATGGCGCCAACGGCGCCGGGGCCGAGTCGTTTGACGAATGGACCTCCCAGGGACAGGCAAAGATAAACGGTGAGGCCGAGACCAACGATTCCGATGACCATGCCGAGGTACGAGAGAAGGTTGTCAGATTCCGCGGCTAGTCCCATAACAACGCCGATCGAGCCGGGGCCGGAGAGCATCGGCATGGCCATGGGGGTTAGCGAAATATCTTCTTTGGTGAGGGCCTCGCTCGTCTCTTCTTTGGTTACGCGATGCGAGCCGGTGACCATGCCCCACGCGGTGTTCGCCACGATCAAGCCGCCGGCAATTTTCAAGACGGGCAGCGAGATTCCGAAAAAGTTCAGGACGAATCGGCCGAAGAGCATGAAGATGATGAGAATCGCGATTACGTAGAGAGAGGTTTTCAAGGCGGCGCGGCGCCGCTCTTCCGGGGTGTAGTCGCCAGTCAGACTGAAGAACAATGGAATGCCGCCGAGCGGGTTGACGATAGGAAAAAGCGCCAGAAATGTCTCAGTTGCCGCGGAGGGCAGGTCGTGCAACAGATGCTGAATGGCCAGGTTCGCGTTCATCGTCTGTGGGCGGGGTCGGCAGTTCGACTATACGAAGTTCGAGTATACCAATCGCGGCGAAGCGAGCGGCTCGACTCACTCGCGGTTACTGCGAGACTGGATGCGACTTTGACGATTTTGGGGTGGGCTTGCCGTTGAGATAGGTGACGGTATTGGCTGCGACGACGCCGCCGCTATGTTTGGGCGAGGTTGGCGGGTGTGGAGCCACGCGTTTCGCGGCCCTGGTTTTGGGAGCGGGCTGGAAGCGTTTGTCCAGATAAGTAACGGTGTCACGCGCGATCAAGTCATCACGGTGCGGGCGGGCGGTCTGCGCATGCGAGGTGGTGGTTGCAGCTCCGGTGGTCGGCGCTGCAGCAGTCGGAATCGGTTTCAGCGCTGGGGCAGAATTCGATTCCGATGGTATGGCGGACGGCGGCGACGCCAAAGTCGAGACCTGCGGAGGAAGTGTTGCCGGACCTTTTTCCGGAGCCGCCGCGCTTAACGACTTCGGATCAGTTGCCGCAGCCGCGACCGTCGGCGCTGGAATCGGCGTGGAAATCTGGGCAGTAGACTTTGCGGGACGGCGCATACCAAACCCGAGAACGAGGGCGAGCACCATTATCGCGGCGAAGGTCACAGCGGCGCGCCAGAATCGTCCAATCGATCGATCGCGCCATTGCGGGTGCGAGGTTGGCGGGATTGGCGTTGGCGGAACGACCGTCGCCTCGACATGCATGGGCTCGGCAATCGCGGGCTCAGCAGTCGTTAATCCGGCAGTCATTGATCCGTCGGTCAGCGATCCGGCAATCCCTGATCCGGCGATGCTTGGCGGGACGGCCGCTGGTGGCGCTGACGCGAAATGGGCGGGTGATTCCGGTGGCGCAAGTGGTAGCGAGGAAGATGAGATTAAGTTTTTCTCCGCGTCCTCTGCGTCTCTGCGGTGAAAGGTTTCGCGCACAGTTTCGGCTGAGGCAGAAACAGTTCTCGGCGCCAGCTGCGAAATTTCCGCAGGCGGTTCCACGTCCCCGATGCCCGGCTCCGCGTTGAAGCTTACAGGCTCTTCCCAAAAGTGAAGCGCTTCGCGCGGCTGCGGCGGCCGGCGAATGAAGTCTCCCATGGGCGCTTTCAGGTGATGCACAAAATCGAGCGCAGCCGAACGGTCGCCATCGTGGGTTGCAACGCTGGCAATCAATTGATTGTCGGGACCGGCATCGACGCGCAATTCCAGGTCGGCAAAGTTGTCGGGGATTCGGTCGGGAGAAACGACTTCGACGGCATAGCCGCGGGCAAGCAAATCCAGCGCCAGTTCTCGCGAGCACGCCTGCGAGCGCGTAATGATTCTTGCCAGTGCCATAACTCGGTCGCCTTCGGGTTACGTTGCCGCGCGGTTGAGGTCGAAGCCTGTGGCCGCGATTAGCGGTTCTGCTCGAGAACGAGAACGGCTCGATTCAGGGCAGCCGCGAGCACTGCGATTTGTTGTTCGGTCCGGCGAAGATCCGCCCGATCGATGGCTTCATTCACTCCAGGAATTACAACTGCCGCATATCCGGTGTATTGCCCGGGAGCGTAAATCGAATGACGAAACCACGGGCGGTTCGGTAAACCATCTGGAATCAACAGCGCCCGTTCTGCTTGCTGAAGTTTAACATTAATATGGTCCGGCGCTCCAGAGATTTTATGCTGTTTTTGCAACATTTTCGCGCCCGCTTCCTGCAGGTGACGCGCGCCTTCGAAGGCTGCCGAGAAGTCCGGAGCCTTCGCTCCGAAGCGATCTTTACTCTTATTCCGGGCAGCGTCGAGGTACACCAGAATTTCCTTTCCGTAGTTCTCGTAATCGAAGGGCAGCACATCGGCGCTGGACATGCGGATCATCTCCAAACCGAAAATGCGGGCCATCTCCTGCTCGTAGAGGAAGTCGGGATCGCCGAACTTTTTGAACCAGGTGAAATCATCGAAGGCGGAGTGATAGACGCCATATTCGCCGCTTGAACCGATATCGGTGGACGGCACGCCGAGGTGCTGGAGAAACACGGTGTAATCGGAACCGCTGCCGAGATCGCCGACTGGCACATCGGTCTGTATGGCTGCCGGCGGTGCGCGATAGGTGCTGGTTTCCTGGGAGCGGTTGTTCTCCGCTGTGGGCTCGCTCGATTTTTTCCACCCGTCGTACACGCTTCCACCTTGCGGCGAAGGCACGGCCTTCGCGATCTCGCGGAGAAACTCTTTTAAGGTGGGCGTCCCTGAAGCTGAGAATTTTTTGCCCGATACCGCCACGTCCACGTTGAAATAGGCGGCAGCGTTGCCGAGTTCCTGGGCATGATCTTCGCCCCACTCGGTGGAACCGATCAGGCCTTCTTCTTCGGCATCCCAGCTTCCGATCACAATTGTGCGCTTTGGTTTCCAACCCGACTTGAGCAATTCGCCCAAACCGTGGACCGACTCCAGCATCGCTGCCGTGCCGCTGTTCGGATCCACCGCGCCATACACCCAGGCATCGCGATGATTGCCCGCCACCACCCACTCGTCGGGCGAAGACGATCCGCGGATCTTGCCAATTACATCCCAGATGGTGCGGAACTGGTAGTCCTGCTTAAGGTGCATCTTCACCTTTGAGGGACCCGGCCCGACATGATAAGTAAAGGGCAGCGCTCCCTGCCAGTCGCGCGGCGAGGGCGGTCCGCCTAGGTGCTCGAGGATGGGCGAGGCATCCGCGTAAGAAAGCGGAGTGACTGGAATCGTTGGCAACTGTTCGGAATCAGCGGGGGAGATGCGCTTGGAATCCGGGAGATCCGGAGTGGACGCGATGCCCGGTGTGGTCGGGTCTCCAGGAAACTGAAACATGTAACCGACCGATCCGCGCTGCACCCCGCTCCCGGGACGCCACGGGCCTTTCGGATAGACGTCGCCGCGGTAGTAGCCGTCGTCTTTCGGGTCGGAATAAATAATGACTGCGGCTGCGCCCCGTTCCTGCGCCACAAATTCTTTGACGCCGCGGAAGTTTTCACCGTAGCGGACGATGACGATCTTGCCGCGCACATCGACGTTCATTTCCTTCAGCTTGTCAAAGTCAGCGGGCGAGCCGTAGTTGGCATACACAACTTCGGCCTCGGCGTCGCCGGAAGGGGACATTCCGTTGTAAGGGGTCACGACGCGCGGGTCATCGGCAAGGGGATCGCCGTCGACGTGCTCACGCCGCGGCCCGTGCATCTCCACTCCGGGGGGCTCGGTCATGTCCACGCTGATCTCCACGGGATAGTTGAGCCACACTTTATATTCGACAATTTCGGTATCGAGGCCGGCTTCGCGAAACTTTTTCGCCACGTATTCGGCGGTCGCTTTGTCCTCGGGAGAGCCGGCGATGTGCGGCGCCTGGGTCAGAATGCGGAGATGTTCCTCGGCCAGCTTCGGATCGGGCACGGCCATAAACTTTTTTTCGACGTCGCGCTCGGCGGCAACATCGCGAAAGCCGCTGATGAACCAGTTGTCGGGCTGATCTTTACCGACCTGATCTTTGGCGGGCTGATCTTTATTGGCCTGATCAACTGCCTGCAGGTTCGAGCCGATCAGCGCCACAAACATCAGCGCCAGGAACAGAACTATCCCCGAGAAAAATTTCATGAAGCTCCTTCTGGAAAGCAGCAATTACGAAATGAAGATTGTACCGTGCGCAGGGAGACGGCAGTTGAACGCGTTACACTGAATGGTGATGAGTCGGACACCGACAACTCGTTTTTCCGATCGGGTGGAAAATTACGTTCGCTATCGCCCGGGATATCCGCCTGAAGTTCTCGCCCTTCTCAGCGCGGAATGCGGACTGCAGCCGAGTCACATCGTCGCCGACGTCGCTTCCGGCACGGGCGTGTTCACGCGCCTTCTTTTAGAGAACGGGAATTCCGTCTTTGCCGTCGAGCCCAACGCAGAGATGCGTGAAATGGGCATGAGCCAGCTCGACGCTTACGACCGGATGGTATCGGTTACCGGAACCGCCGAGGAGACGACGCTGCGCTCGGCTTCTGTCGACTTCGTCACCGCAGCGCAGGCGGCACACTGGTTCGACCTGCCCCGGGCGCGAGCGGAATTCTCCCGCATTTTGCGTCCGCGGGGATGGTGCGCGTTGATGTGGAATGAGCGCCGCACCGGAAGCACGCCTTTTCTACGTGACTACGAGCAGCTTCTACTGACCTACGGCACCGACTATGAGGACGTGCGTCACGAGCGAACCACCGCAATGATCCATGAATTTTTCGCTCCGGCGCTGTGCCGCGACCGCGTTTTCAGCCTGCAGCAGCGCTTTGACTATGAGGGCACGGCAGGACGCCTGCTGTCTTCTTCGTACGCACCGCTCGTGGGTCATCCCAGCCATGCGCCGATGATGCAGGAACTGCAGCGGATATTTCGCGCCCATGCCCGAGATAACCATGTCGAATTCGAATACGATACCCGTGTGTACTATGGACGGCTGGACGAGTGAGACTTCAGTGGTCGGTGGTCAGTTACTAATTTTCGATTCCCATGGCTGAACCAAAATCTTTTCATATGTCTCCCGAGGAATTCCGGCGGCAGGGGCACGCCGTCGTGGACTGGATCGCCGACTATCATTCCCGCATCGAAAGCTTTCCGGTTATGTCGCGGGTGCAGCCGGGAGAAATCCGCTCGAAGTTGCCGCCACGAGCGCCCGAGCAGGGCGAAGGCTTCGACCACATTCTTGGCGACATTGAGCGCGTGATCCTTCCCGGCATCACGCACTGGCAGTCGCCGAACTTCTACGCATACTTTCCGTCCAACGGCTCGGGGCCGGGGATTCTCGGCGATCTGCTTTCCTCGGGACTCGGCGTCCAAGGCATGCTCTGGTCCACCAGTCCGGCGTGCACCGAACTGGAAACGCAGATGCTCGACTGGCTGGTGCCCATGCTCGGCCTGCCGGAAAAATTTCTTTCCAGCAGCAGCGGAGGCGGGGTGATACAGGACACGGCATCGAGCGCTTCGCTTTGCGCTCTGCTGGCGGCCCGCGAGCGTGCAACCCAATTCGTCAGCAATCGCAAAGGCTGCGATGGACGCCTGATCGCCTATTGCTCCACGCAAACCCACTCCTCGATCGAAAAGGCAATGAAGATTGCCGGCCTGGGATCGGACAACCTGCGCCAGATCGAAGTGGATAAGAACTTCGCCATGCGTACCGATGCGTTGGCGCGCCAGATCGAGTCTGACGTCAAGGAGGGACTGATTCCCTGCTTCGTCTGCGCCACCGTGGGGACGACATCTTCCAACGCCATCGATCCGGTCCGCGAAATTGCCCGTGTCTGCCGTGGCCATAATCTCTGGCTGCATGTGGACTCGGCGATGAGCGGCACCGCCGCGCTCTGCCCGGAATTCCGCTTCATCCACGATGGCGTGGAATTTGCCGACAGCTACTGCTTCAATCCGCATAAATGGATGTTCACCAGCTTCGACTGCGACTGCTTTTATGTTGCCGATCGCAAGCACCTCATCCAGACGCTCTCGGTCTTGCCCGAGTATCTGCGCAACCAAGCGACGGAATCCGGCGCCGTCATTGATTATCGCGACTGGCAAATTCCACTGGGGCGCCGTTTTCGCTCGCTCAAGCTCTGGTTCGTAATCCGGCATTACGGGATCGAAGGACTGCAGCACCACATTCGCGAGCACGTGCGGCTGGCGCAGCAATTCGCCGGCTGGGTGCGCGGCGATTCGCGCTTCGAACTTGCTGCGCCCGCACAACTCAATCTGATCTGCTTCCGCTTGCGCTCGGGAGATCAGGCCACCCAGCTTCTGATGGACCGGCTGAATGGCAGCGGCGACCTCTACCTCACGCATACCAGGCTCGATGGCAAGTTCACGCTTCGATTCTGCGTCGGCCAGACCCACACCCAGGCGCGCCATGTGGAGCGCGCGTGGCAGCGAATCCAGCAAGAGACTGGAAAGCTGGGGAATTCCTGATACCGTGTCCGCTATGGCGCGGGAATTTTCAGCCGGCGGTGTCGTGCTGCGGGAGATCTCCGGAGTCTGGCATGTCGCATTGATTGAGCCGCGGAAAAATGAGCTGCCGAACGAAACAGCCAAAGCTGCATTGGCGAAGACGCCGCGCAAAAGCGTTGCGGTGTTCGCTCTCCCCAAAGGCCTGGTCGATGCGGGCGAAAAACCGCAGGCCGCCGCGGTGCGGGAAGTGCTCGAAGAAACCGGGATCGTAGCCGAACTGATTGCTAAGCTCTCCGATAACAAGTATGTGTACGTCCGCAGCTGGGGCGATGGCGAACGGGTTTTCAAAATTGTCACTTTCTATCTGATGCGCTATGTCTCAGGAGAAATCGACAACCTCACTTCCGATATGAGAATCGAAGTCAAGCAAGCTCTGTGGGTGCCGCTCGCGGACGCGGCGCGCCAACTGGCGTACAGCAACGAGCGCAAGGTTCTTCGCCAGGCGCAGGACTACCCGGCAACACATCCACTGTAGAGACGGCGTTTACGCCGTCTGTTGTGAACGCAGCGCCTGATCGATGGCCTTTTTTTCCTCCGCCGTCAACCGCCGCACCGCGCCTTTCTTCAGATCGCCCAATTCGAGGGGCCCGATCGACACCCGCACCAGACGCAAGACTTGAACCTCCAGAGTTTCCAGGAGGCGCCGAATTTGCCGATTCTTACCTTCGTCCAGCGTAATTTCCAGCCAGCTATTCTTATTGCCGTGCCGCAAAATGCGCGCCTGCCTGGCACGCAAATCCTCGCCCGCTTTGCCCTCAGGCGCGCTGCCCTGCACGATTCGCGCCAGCAGATCGGCGTCCGCAACGCGATTCACCTGGACATGATATTTCTTATCCAGATGACTGGCGGGGTCGGTGATCTTAGCCCCCCACTCGGAGTCATTCGTCAACAGCAACAGGCCTTCGCTTGCCTTGTCCAGTCGCCCCACCGGACCAGCCCACGGCAACTGCGGATCCAGCAGATCGTAAACCGTCTCGCGCCCTTTTTCATCGGAGGCCGTGGTGACCGCGCCACGCGGTTTATTCATCATGAGGTAGATTGCCGGCGCCTGGTCGAGCGACGACCCGTCCACCGCAATCCGATCCTGAGGCAGTCGCACCGGGCTTTCCGGATCGCGAACCAGGCGCCCGTTCCGCGTGACACGTCCTGCGCGAATCAGGACAGACGCCTGCGACCGCGAGCAATAGCCCGTCTTAGAAAGCGCTCGTGCCAACCCAATTCTTTTGTGTGTCCGCACATTCCTATGCTAAATGCAGTTCCACCCGGCGATGGGCTATCGGCTTTCGGGGCCGGACGGTTCTTGCGCTTGCGCTTGCGCCGCGCGATCTTGCCCGTCGCGACATGCCTGCAGCCATCGCATCAGAAACTCCCGCAGAGCTTCGGGCGGGCTGATCCAGAAAGAAGCCGCCGTTTCGCGCCATTCGGGGCGAACCAGCACACTGAGGCCGAGCGCGCCAAGAGCAATGAAAGCGCGCTCGTCTGTCAAGTCATCCCCGAGGTAGGCGACGGGAACATCCGGGCCGATTTCACGCAGGATCGTGCGGACCGCATCCCCTTTGTCATGGCCCGGCTTGCGCATCTCGATGCCGCCATCGAACTCCAGCAGTTCCATCGGCGTACTTTGAGCAATGGGAAGCCAGCCGAGCAAAACCTGGTTGCGGGTTTCGGCTGCGGCGGCTTCGTCCAGTCCGCGCCAATGGATGGCAATAGCACCGGGCTTGAACTCAATCCAGTTCTGCAGCCCCTGCGACCTCAACCAGCGATCCGCTTCCGCCACGGCGCGCAGCACCGGCTCTTCGACGCGCGGAATCTCGTAGGTGCCATCCGGTCTCAACCGCTCCAAGCCATGGCTTCCCCAGATCTCAGGATTGGGTTGAACCGCGAGCAGCGGAATCACTTCGTGAGCGTTGCGACCGGTGACGATGACGACACGGGTGCGGCCATTGAGGATAATCTCCTGCAGGAGCGCGGTCACGCCCGGATAAGGGAAAGCCTGCTGGCGCTCGATGCAGAAGGGCGAGAGAGTACCGTCATAGTCGAGCAGAAGAGCGGAGAGCGGAGAGCGCGCCACGGCGTTCATGAAGCGCTCGATTTCGATTGCATTGACGGTGCGAGACAAGCACATGTTCCTCATTGCCAGGCAACGGCATTCACACGGGGCTTCTCGTTGTTTTCTTCCGACGCGTCCAGGCGCAGCTCGCAGAGTTCCGCGATGAGGTTTCCGGCCCAGCGGTACACATTGTGTTCCCTGACATTCTTGCGCATACACTGCATACGCAATTCCTTTTCCTCCGGATCCATCTCAAGAGCGCAACGAATCGCCTCCGCCGTCTGGTCGATATCGTAAGGGTTTATCAGCAAGGCGTCGCGCAACTCGTTGGCAGCGCCGGTGAAGCAACTCAGGATCAAAACACCCCTTTCGTCGTGGCGGGCGGCGACGAATTCCTTCGCCACCAGATTCATGCCATCGTGCAACGATGTAACCAGGCATAAGTCGGCGGCGCGGTAGTATTTTTGAATCTCCTGATGGTTATGCTGCCGGTTGAGGAAGACGATGGGCTTCCATTTGTCGGTTTGGAAACGAGCGTTGATACGGTTGGCCTCGGCTTCCACTTCCGCCATCAGATCCTGATAGCGTTTGAGGTGGCCGCGACTTGGAGCGCCAATCTGGACGAAGGTGAACTGCCCCTGATAAGGAGGATACTTCTCGAGAAAACGCTCAATGGCCAGAAAACGTTCTATAAGACCCTTGGTGTAGTCGACGCGATCTACGCCGACACCCATGAACGTGGCCTCAACCCCCAGAGCCTTGAGCAAAGTGGAACGTTCGGTGTAGGAATCGAGCGACGTCTCGGGAATTTGCACATCGGTGAAGTCGACACTGATGGGGAAGGGTCGTATCAAAGTGAGATGATCCATGCGTCTTACCGAAAAGTGCTCCCAATCGACGCGCGATTCCACAACTCGGTCCACGGTATGAAGGAAGTTATTGCAATGCGACTGGATGTGAAACCCGATCAGATCGGCGCCGAGCAAACCATCCACAACCTCGCGCCGCCAAGGGGAGATGTCAAATGCCTCAGGGTTGGGCCACGGGATATGCCAGAAGATCGCGACCCGGGCCTCCGGTCTTTTTTCTTTGATCAGGCGAGGCAGCAGCGCGAAGTGGTAATCCTGCACGAGTACAACAGGCTTCTCCACACCCTTCATCTCTTCGAGCAATGCGTCGGCGAACTTGAGGTTGACCTCCTGATAGTATTTCCAGTCTTCGGCGCGAAAGATCGGGCGGGTATGCGCGATATGACATAGCGGCCAGATGCCCTCGTTGGCAAATCCGTAGTAATAGCCGTCTTCTTCCTCTTTTGTGAGCCAGACCCGGCGCAGGCTGTAGTGAGAATCTTCCGGAGGCACGCGGAGGCGGTCGCGCTCATCGACGGTTTCGAGGTCGGCATCGCCACTGCCATGGGCAATCCAGGTTCCATCACAGGCGCGCAGAACGGGCTCGATGGCAGTGACCACGCCGCTGGGTGGAACCATGACCTCCACTGAATTGCCGCGCCGCATGTGCACGTAAGGCTCGCGATTGGACACGACGAAAAGACGCCCATCTCCGAGTCGCTTGCGCACGTGCACGGCGAGGCGGTCGGCGGTCCACAAAGATTCACCGGTCTCCCGGAGGCGGGCTTCGGTCTCAGCCGCGGACCGGGCCTGGGTGAGGCTTTCGGCGAAGGCGGCGACCTCCCGGACGAGGGGACGAAAGAGATCGAGATCGGTGGCGCTCTGCCGCGAGGGGACATGGCCAGTGCGCAAAGCGCGCATCCACTGGGCGGTGCGTGCGATGGGTGCAGAGATACTCCAGCGAACAATCAAAAGCGTGATCAGGACGATGAGAAAGACATTTGCCAGCGCCCGGAGGAAGGTATTGCGCCAAAAGTGAAAGCTCTCCGCCCGAATATAGCCGGCATCATGAACAATCACGAGGCCGCCGATAATTTCATCCTTCTGGTGAAGAGGCAGCGCATAGAAGTGCAACGAGGCATCGCCCACGCGTTGGAACTCGCCTTCGCCATGGTTCTCACGCAATGCCTGCGACATCACGGAGGGAACGGAAGGCAGGGTGGATGCGAGCTCAGGTGTAACGGCCAGCAAATCGCCGCGCTGGCCATAGATCGCGAGTCCCGAGAGATGTTCACGGTTGCCGAAGTTGTGCACGATGCGCTGCAAATCCTGCGCCGAGTTTTGCTGCAGGTCGCGCTCCACATTTCCCGCGAGGCTTTCTCCCAACACTTCAGCGCTTCGTTCGAGATCGCGGCGCAGGGCACGCTTCTCACCCAAGGCCTCGTAATACGAGGAACAGAGCGAGACCAGCGTGATGCCCACGATGAGGGAAACAATGAGCCGGATACTGAGTAGTCGGATGGCACTATCCCCCAAAATGAAATAAGAACGAAATTTTATCGTACCGCAACAGGCGGCAGTTGGCATTACGGTTGTGCCAGTAGATGGTGGTAGAGTTCGAACTCGCCGGCCTGAGCCGGACCTACGCCAGACCAGAGCTGGACTAGAGCGGCGACAATTCGTCTTCGTTCTCGTCCTTCTTGCCGCGAACAAAGCGCTTCTCCAGGAAACGCCGGGCCAGGTCTCTGCCCCCCATACCGAAGGCGATGGCCAAGCCGAGCATCAGGGCGCCGAAGCCAATTCCGAAGGCAACCAGCATGGTCTGTTCGGCGAGACCGAGTTCTTCAAAAGCGATGGACAAAACGAAAACAATGATGACGCTGCGAAGAGCGAGGCTCAAGAGTCGAGGCGAAGGCACATTTGCATTGACTGCGGCCAGGAGAGCGGCGCGAGAAAAGAAGCTGGCGGCCAGCAATCCGAAAAACATGATGAACATGGCTACGAACAAGCGCGGCAGGAAAATAAAGAATCTGGCAACCTGCTCCTGAAGGCCCATAATCCCAAGCACGCTTACACCTAGCAGAATGAAGCCGAGCCAGGCGACCCAGAACGCGAAGCGGCTCAACATCTCCGTGGCCGAAGGTAGAGCCGCCTTGGTGAGCAACTGAGAGGCGCCGGCGTTTTGTGAAAGCTTGTCGAACTTGATAAGCCTCAAAATGCTGCGCAGAAGGCCTCTGATAACGGCCGCGATCACCCAGCCGACAAATACAAGGATCAGCATCACGATGAGACGAGGAAGGAAGTGGGCGAAAGCTCTGGCAAGCTCGTGCAGCGCCTGCATCAGTTCGCTGATAATCATTTCCCGCATAATGGCCTCACTCTCTTGATTTCCACATTTGCAGCAGATAGGGTTTCAAGCGCTCGAAGGCAAGGCATAAACCTTCGATATTGTTCTCGACGTCGGCGGCAGAAGCGTTGCGGTTCTCCACCAGGAACGTATAAGCTCGGCCACGGAAAAGCGGGGCTAACGCCTGGATGATATGGTCGCGGCTGATCACAGATTTCTGATAGGAAGCGGCAAACTCGTAAACCGTCCGGACCCACAATTCCGCGGGGTAATGAAACTCGTCTTCCGGCAGGCGGGCGATTTGCTGGAGTTCCGCCAATGTCGAGAGGGAAAGAATTGACTGAAAGACGGACTCCAATTCGGCGACTCCAGTCAAGAACATCTCTCGCAATCGTTTTCGATTTACACGCAGCGGGTCCAGAAGCACTTGCTGGTCAGCGCCGGTGGTAGGGGCTGGCTCGGAGCCGTTCACGACACTCCAGACGGGAAAGTCCGGCTCCAATGCGGTGAACAGGGCACCGACCGTCTGTCGCAACGCCGGCACCAGGTCGGCGGCACGTCGCTCTATGTGATCCCTTTCTCCAAGAAAGGATTGACAGACACGGAATTTTCCCGTGATCGCAGCCAGAGTGAAGCGAAGTTCGACACCGTCTCCTTCGGTCCCATCATTCCAGACATTTTGACCAAGGAATTGAGTTCCAAGACGGCCGGAGAATCCGAACTCAGAGGAGTATGCCTCACGGATTCTTAACCCGTAAAGGGCGCGGGTCATGGGGTAGAGCAAATTGGTTATGAGCAGGCCTTCGAACTTATGCCTGCTGTAGGTGGGGGTGACGAGATCGAAGCCGTCGCGGTAAATGGGACTGAGAAACTTTGAGAGCCATTCGGGTTCGATGTTCGCGGACTCGGGTGACATGATCACGCAGGCTTTGGCGCGGAGGAGTTCGGCGGCGGCCAGAATAGTGCGAAAGGCAACTTCGCTTACCGGGCTGCTGGCATAGCGCGTGCTGATCGAATGCAAAGTCCGGAGAGCGAACAGATTGGAGGCTGGGCGCATGTCATCGATCGAAACGCCGGTGACCAGTTCGGGCGTACCATCACGGGACCCGCCGTCGGCATTGATGATCACGGCTCGTTCTCGAGGAAAGCCGCGAAGAATGCCGCTCTGAATGGTGTGGACGATCGACCCGATAGTTTTGGCGTTATTGTGAGTGGGCAAGCCCACGAGGATGTCTACTTCGCCGACGTTGATCAGTTGGCGAAGAAAATCATCCGTAAGAAAGCTCTCCTCGGCCAACTTCATCTCCTTTCGAAGCAGCGGCGCGTGCCCTGGGACTGGCGCGCGTCACGTGACATCATTTTCGCTATCCACACCCACTCAGATTCGTCGCAGGCGGAACCAGTAAAACTGGTAAGGCCCGAGGGTCAGCAGATACGGCAGGTCGCCCACACGCGGAAACATGTTCCGGCCAAACATCTCGATCGGAATATTTCCCTTGTAGCGGCGCAGATCCAGTTCGACAGCCTGGGCGGCGCTCGAAAGATTGTTGACCACCAGCACCGCCTCATTGTCGAGCCGCCGCACATAGGCCAGTATTCGGTGGTTGGCAGGATAGAGAAACTCAATCGATCCCCTGCCGAACACCGCGGTCGATTTGCGGAGGGTCATGATGCGTTGCATCCAATTGAGAAGCGAATGTTCGCTTGCTTTCTGACGCAAAACGTTGACCGCTGGATAACCATATACCGGATCCTGGATGAGCGGCGCATATAAGCGCTCCGGGGCCGCGGTAGAAAAGCCGGCATTCCATCCCCCGTTCCACTGCATTGGAGTGCGTACTCCGTTGCGGTCGCCTAAATTGATGTTATCGCCCATTCCAATTTCATCGCCGTAATAGATGAAAGGAGTACCGGGCAATGACATCAGCATTCCGTTCATCAACTCAATGCGCCTGCGGTCGTTCTCGAGCAATGGAGCGAGACGCCTACGGATTCCGAGGTTCAGACGCATGGTCTTGCTCTCGGCGTAGGTGTCGTACATGTAGTCGCGTTCCACACTGGTTACCATTTCCAGCGTCAGCTCATCATGGTTGCGAAGGAACAGCGACCACTGGCAGGAGGGCGGGATTTCCGGAGTCTGCTGCAGGATTTCAGTGATGGGCTTGCGGTCTTCCAGCTTCAGCCCCATGAACATCCTGGGCATCAACGGGAAATGAAACGCCATGTGGAATTCATTGCCGTCGCCGAAATAGGGGCGAAGATCGGCGGGCCACTGATTGGCCTCCGCCAGCAGCATCCTGCCGGGGAATTGTTCATCGAGTTTCCGTCGCAGGTCCTTCAGAATCTCGTGGGTCTCGGGCAAGTTCTCACAATTTGTACCCTCGCGTTCGACAAGGTATGGAACCGCGTCCAGGCGGAAGGCGTCAACACCCATTTCCAGCCAGAACTTCATCACATTCCACATCTCTTCCCGAACCGCGTGGTGGTCGTAGTTGAGATCGGGCTGGTGACTGAAGAAGCGGTGCCAATAGAAGGATTTCGAGATCGGGTCCCAGGCCCAGTTGGACGTCTCGGTATCAAGAAAGATGATGCGGGTGCCCGCGTAGCGGCTATCGGTATCACTCCAGACGTACCAGTCGCGGCGTGGATTGTCCTGCGAACTTCGCGACTCCTGAAACCAGGGATGCTGATCGGAGGTGTGATTCAGCACCATTTCGATGATGACCCGGATGCCCCGCTCATGGGCCGCGTCCAGAAACTTCCGGAAATCCTCCAATGTTCCGTAGCTGGCATGGACGGCGTAGTAATCGGCGATGTCGTAGCCATCGTCGCGCAGAGGCGAGGGGAAGAACGGCATGAGCCAAACTGCGTTGATGCCCAGTTCCTGAAGGTAGTCGAGCTTTGCTTCAAGCCCCTGGAAATCGCCGATGCCATCTCCGTTGCTGTCATGGAAAGTGCGGACGTGGACCTGATAGATGAGCGCGTCCTTGTACCAGAGCACATCCCGGTTTAATGGCAAACCGATTCCTCCTGAACAATTTTCAACACTTCCCGGCAGAGCGGGGGCAATACGCAAGTTTATATGCGGGGCATGTTTTACGGAACAAGCTCGCATCGTTATGCTTCGATCGGTTCGTTCTGCCGACGAATCTCTTGCGGGCGAAGCCGAATCACAGTAGGCTTCCCTACTGCGCAAGTCGACCGGCGAGCGAGGTCAGCATACGAGCGAATGCCGCACGAAGGAGAATGCGAGCTTGAGCGCCAGAACCAGCAAGACGCAAAACATTATTCGGCAAAACTTAAAGCTTCGGCGAAAGGGTGATTCCCTTCTCGTCGTTTTCTTACTCATCATCTTCTTATTTATCGTCGCAATGCCACCGACTTCACTTTGCGCTCAAGGCCCGGGAGAAGTCGAAGTCAAGGTGGACTGGACTAAGGTCGAGCGTGTATCGAGAACGACTCCCACGCTGCAAGTCGTTGTCAATCCGCTTCTCCGTCGAGGCTCACCCATCCATGATCCGGCATTTCAGGCTCTGCGCAATCTGCAGGCCGACGATGTTCGCTTCGTTCCCTGGTTTCCGTATCCACGGCTAGGGGTTGCAGAGCTGGCGCCACCCACGGCCGATCACACGTTCTGGGATTTTTCGCTGATCGATCCACTCGTTCTGGATTTTCTGGACGCCACCCACGGTCATGCGGTGGTGCTGAATTTCAGCACGATTCCGGAGTGGATGTTCAGCACCGACAAACCTGTCGATGCGCCACGCGATCCCAATGAAGTCGACTGGAGTTACGAACAGGGGACGGAGCTGCGCGATCCCAGCATGAAGGAAGTCAGCGATTACTACGCCCGGCTGGTGAGCTGGTACACACATGGAGGATTCACCGACGAACTGGGCCACCGTCACGACTCCGGCCATCATTACGAGATCGATTACTGGGAGATTCTCAACGAGCCTGAGTACGAGCATGCGATAACGCCGCAAACATACACACGCCTGTACGACGCCGTGGTAACGTCCATCCGGCATGTGGCTCCTCAGATCAAATTTGTGGGCATGAGCCTGGCCACGCCTTCGAAGAGTCCCGAGTTCTTCGAGTACTTTCTGGATCCCAGAAACCACCGGCCTGGTATTCCGCTGGATGCGATTTCGTATCACTTTTATGCTGTCCCCAGCGCCGACCAGGACTACAACATTCATCCCTTCACCTTCTTCGAACAGGCCGACCATTTTCTGGACACGGTGCGTTACGTGGAATCGATTCGCCGCCGCCTCTCACCGCAAACGCAAACTATGCTGAACGAGATCGGCACGATTCGGGCGGAAGATATCGGACCGGCGGACATGGACTCGGCATCGCTGCCACGCTCTTATTGGAATTTGAGTGCCGCCGTTTACGCTTATCTCTATGCGCAATTGGCCGAGCTCGGGATCGACCTCGTCGGCGAATCGCAACTGGTCGGCTATCCCACGCAGTTCCCCAGTGTTTCCATGGTCGACTGGAACACAGGTCAGCCGAATTCGCGCTACTGGGTGTTGAAGCTGCTGCGGGAAAATTTTGGTCCGGGAGACCAGCTCATAGAAACGAAACTCGCCACATGGTCGTCGGTGTATGCTCAGGGGTTCGTTACGCCACACGGAAAGAAGAAATTTCTGATCGTTAACACACGCGATCGTGATGCTCAACTTCTGCTGCCAGGCGCCATCCGCGCGCACATGGAGATCGTGTTCCAGGGCACCGGCCTCAACCCTCCCGTCTCCAGTGACCTGACCTCGGAACATTTGACTCTGCCTGGCTTAGCGGTCGCTGTCGTGACGCTGTCCAATTGAGAACCTGAGTAAAATGCGGAGTCCTGAGGATGGGAAACACATTTCCGACGCAATGCGACTAAAAACTTCAGCTCGCGGAAAATTTTCTCTGCTCCTGCTCCTTACTCTGACATTGTCTTTCTATTCGAAGGCACAGGAGCCGCGTCCGACAGTGGGATCGGAATTGGAACTTTCACGGCCGGTGCGTCCGTGGGAATTTCTTTCGGCGACGGGCACGCGCGCGGCGCTGATCGGCAATGAGGCGGGCCATCTCGAGGCTTGGGTCTATCCTCTCAAGATTTTTCGCGATTTCCATTTGCGATTCCATTCGCGAGGCCTGGACTTCCCCGCGGAATCACTGGCTCGCACGATCACCGTCCATCCCGAATCGACTTCCATTCTGTATAGCAGCGACACCTTCACGGTTCGGGAAACTCTACTTGTTCCGATTCATGAGCCGGGCGCGATCATCCAATTTGACGTTGACGCGGCTGAACCAGTGGAGATCGAGGCGGAATTTCAACGCGATTTTCAATTGGAGTGGCCCGGAGCCATCGCCGGCGGCAGCGCCAGCTTGTACTGGGACCAGAATCTGCGCGCGTTTGTTTTCGCCGACGAATTGAACAGGTTTGCAGCGGTGGTCGGTTCGCCGAGCGCCGATCTGATTTCGCAAGAATATTGGACCAACTACTCGGCGTCACAGCAGAATTCGTTTCGCCTCGGAGTTACTAACAAGGGCCGAGAGACGAAAGTCATCGTGATCGCGGCCTCGCCCACGAATAGCACCGGAGCGGAAGCTACCTACCGCCGGCTCTCCGCCTCCTACCCGACGTTATTGCGCGAATCGTCGGAATACTACCAGGCTTATCTTGACCGCACCGTCGCCATCTCGGTTCCAGACAAGCAACTCCAAACCGCTTATGACTGGTCGCGGGTCAGCATGATTCAAGGGTTGGTCGACAATCCTTTCCTGGGCAGCGGGCTGGTCGCCGGGTACCGTACTTCCGGCGATTTCGAACGGCCGGGATTCGCATGGTTTTTTGGACGCGATGCTTTGTGGACATCTCTCGCTCTCGATGCGGCCGATGACTTTTCCACCACACGAACCGAACTGGATTTTCTGAGTAAGTATCAGCGGGACGACGGCAAAATTCCACATGAAGTCGCGCAATCCGCCAGCTTCGTGCCCTGGTTCAAGGACTATCCCTATCCTTACGCCTCGGTGGATGCAACGCCCTTGTTCATTATCGTTATGAACGATTATGTGACGGAGAGTGGCGATGTCGCTTACGCCAAACAAAAATGGAGTAACGTCTGGAAGGCATATGAGTTCCTGCGGTCCACATACGATGCCCGGGGATTCCCTCAGAATTTCGGCTTCGGTCACGGTTGGGTCGAAGGCGGGCCGCTGCTGCCGGTGAAGACCGAACTGTATCAAAGTGGACTGGGGCTGGAAGCATTGCGCTCTCTATCTCACCTTGCACTGTTGGTGGACAAGAAGGATGTCAGCGAAGATCTCCAGCAACAATTTGACCGGCAACGGGCGCTGCTTAACAACGCCTTCTGGTCACAAGCTAAGAACACATTCGCCTACGCTCTCGATAAAGACGACAAACGTCTGGACACAACCAGCGTGCTCGCGACCGTTCCCATGTGGTTTGGGTTGCTGGACGAGGCAAAGGCCGAGGGAACGATCGACCAGCTTGCGAGTTCCAATCATCAGACCGATTGGGGGATGCGCATCATTTCGGCGAAAGACCCTCGCTACAATCCGGGAGGGTATCACTACGGTTCGGTGTGGCCGCTCTTCACAGGCTGGGCGGCGACCGGCGAATATCGCTACCATCGCGCGTTTCCCGCATATTCCAATCTGCGGTCGAACGCGCTCCTGAGCCTGGACGGGGCTCTGGGCCACGTGACCGAGGTTCTTTCCGGAGATTACAATCAGCCTCTGCTCGGAAGCTCGCCGCATCAGATCTGGTCGGCAGCGATGGTGGTCAACCCGCTGCTGCGCGGATTGTTCGGCCTTGCAGTGGACGCCACGGCGCAGCGTTTTACTTTCGCTCCCCATGTACCCGTCAACTGGACGTCGTTCCGGATCGGCAACCTGCACGTAGGATCGGCGGTTCTGGATCTCGACTACACCAGAACGGCGGAGAGCATTGAACTGGATGTGCGGATGGATGTGCGGCGCACCGGTGCCGGCGACTGCTCGCTGGAATTCTCGCCCGCGCTCAGCTTGCGCGCTCAGGTTGTGGGAGCGGAAATTGACGGCCACCCGGTCGCATTTCACACGCAGCCGAACTCCGAAGATCAGCATGTGACGGTGCAGTTCCCGATCTTCGGCGGCGTGAGCAAGCTGCGCATTCATCTCCGTGACGACTTTGGACTTACTCTGACGCAAGAATTGCCGCCACTGGGAGAATCCAGTCAGGGCTTGCGAATCGTTTCCGAGTCGTGGACGGCGTCGCGAGACCGATTGACTCTGGAGGTTTCCGGCGCTCCGGGCAAACAATATGACCTCGCGGTCTGGAATCCGGGCGAGATCGCTTCGGTCGACGGCGCTCAACTGGTTACTGACAGCGCGGGTGCGGTGAGCGCTCGCGTCCAGTTTTCGGACAGCGACCATGCGCGGCGGATTGCGTTTAATTTTAAGAACAGGCCGCGATAATTAATTTCCCTGACGAAAAATCAGGCGCTTGAATGGATTCATGCTTGATGCTTTACGCACGGCAAGCAATCACGGGTAGTGGTGCAATTTGCGAAATCGTTAACCGCCAAGGCCACCAAGGTACACGAAGGAAACATCCGAGGCCAAAAGCCTTCGTGATGCTTCGTGCCCTTGGTGGTTCAGGATTTCATCGGCTCCATCGTGAAATTGCACCACTACCCAATCCTGAGCCGGAATTACTGCAGTTTCGCGTACTCCGCTTTCGCTTGCTTCAGGATGGGAACATCGGGGTCGGCGTCCTTCCAGAGCGTCAAGAAATCTTTGTAGGCGGCGAGCGCCCGGACGCGGGCGACATCACCAGCTGCCGGCGAGGTTCTCGCCTGCAAAGCATTGGCACGAGCGACTCCGAGATGCGCCAATGCTCCCGTCCAGCAGTTCCAGACAATGCCGCCGTGGTCGAGAATCTTCTGAAACTCGGTGGCGGCAGCGTTGCCCTGCCCGGCTGCCAGGTATGCCTCTCCGCGCACATACACCGAATAGAGGCAGGAAACATTATTGACGAACGGAATTTGCCCGAACTCGATGGGGGAACCAGCTTGCAAGACATTGAGGGCAACCTCCGGTTTTCTTTTGTCCAGCGCCAATTGCGCCTGGATGGCAGGCAGCCAGAGGGACTGCATCTGCGTGTCAAGAGGGAAGCGTTTCTTTAAGTGCTGGGCCAGGAATTCAGCTCGCGCGGTATCTCCCGCCAGGGCAAATGCAAGCGCGGCTTCGCTCTCCGCGCCCTGACTCGCGGGTGCGAGTTTCAAAGCCTCTGCCGCCATCTTCCGGGCTAGTTCAGTATTGCCGAAAGCCGCTTCTCGCTGAGCAGTAATCGCTAAATAGACTGCGCCATTTTCTTTGTTATCCGCACTTACAGCAGAACGCACAGCTCGTTTGATCTGTTGCCGGGCCTTCGCAACGTGACCGCCATGGGCATCGGTGTCGGACGCGAGCGCAAGGCCGACGTTCTCAAACTCGGGCTTACTGGCGAACCACTGCTGCTGTTCCGCCATCGCCGCGGAGTCCGACGCGAGAAAGGCTAGAGCATAAAGGGCATTATGCAATATGAAATCATCTACTTTTCGGGCCTGCGCCTGGTGGATGACCTGCCGTGTTTCGTCGAAGCGCTGCAAGGCCAGGGAATAGTTGGCGAGATTCTCGTACTCACTTACAGCATCCGGGGCAAGGCGCGCGGCTTGCCTTGTGATCTCCGCGGCTTTCTCATACTGCCCCTCGGCGGCATACACCAGGCCCAAATTGACGTATGCGGCTTCATCGCGCGGGTAGATTTCAATCTCCTCCTGAAAGGTCTGGGCCCCCTTGTCCAGTTCTGCAGTGGCATATGAATAGTACTCGGCGTTGATCGTCAGCTTTTCCCGCTCGCTGGCATGCTCGCGCAACTGGAATGCCTTGGTAAAGTACTCGCCGGCCCGCCCCATTTCGCTGAGATTGGTGTAGTCGATGCCCAGTGCCCGGTAGGCCATGGCAAAATTCGGATCAAGCGCAATAGCGTGTTGATCGAAAGGCAGGGCGGCGGCGGGACCTTTTTCGTCAGACGCTTTTCTGCCGAGGCTGAGCGCCTTTAGAGCTTCGAGCGAAAAGGTTGTGGCCTGTACGAGTGGTACATCAAACTTCTGCACGGTTGCGAGCGATTCGCCGAGTTCGCCGCGCAGCCTAGAAGCCGCCGCGCCGAGCGCGTCCAGCACCTTCTCCTTGGACGCCGCCGTCACGAGCTCCTGCGCCAGCGTATCTCCATTCTGGCAATTCGCCGCCTTCAGGCCGAGAACATATTCGCTGCCCAGACTGCCGATCGATCCGGTAAGGTAGGCCTTGCTGCCCGCCCGCTGGCAAAGCTCGCGGGCCACCTCGGGAGTGAGCTTCGTGCTTGCCGGACGAGTCATTTGTTGCAAGGTCTTCGCGACTTCGCTGTCGGAGAGAAGATTCAGGAAAGGCGATTGCCGCAGGGAAACATTGAGCGCCGTCTGCAGCGTGTCGTCGAATACCGGATCTCCCGTGGTGTTGGCGAAATCGGCGAGGACGATTGTGTCCCTGGGAGTAATCGCAAAAACGGGGCGGTGAAAATGCCGGAATGCTGCAACGGCCACCGCGGCCACAATCAGAGCTGCGACCAGCACAAGATAAAGATAGAGATAAGGATGCCGACGCACGCCGGCCTGGTTTGGGACCACGGTTTCCGGTTCGGGTGTCGAAGCCACCGGAGCTACAAAACGATATCCCCGGCGAGGAATGGTTTCCAGAAACCTGGGATTGTCGGCCGAATCGTTCAAGGCGGTGCGCAGCTTGCGCACGGCGGTGTTCAAGGCGTCGTCAAACTCGACAAATGTATCTTGCGACCAGAGTTTCTGACGGATTTCGTCCCGGGTGACGAGCTGACCGGGCCGCTCCAGCAACAGGGCAAGAATCTGCAACGGTTGCGCTTGCAGACGAATCCGGACCCCCGCCTTGGTGAGCTTGCCTTCTTGGAGATCAACCTCGAAGGACCCAAAACGAACAATCCGGCCTCCCGATTGACGCTGCATGTCGAATGCTCCACGCCGCAGGATTTTAGCATGGCAGGTCAGAAGTCTGAGTAACTGCTTTTTCTTCAGTGCGTTAGCTGGTTAGCTCCGATTCGGTAACAGTTTTGTTGCCTTTTGGGCAGGGCTCCATCAGATTAGCGCCTGCTTCACATGAATCGCGGGGGCTTATCCCGCTGGTGTGCACCGGCGGACTCGCGGTAGATCCGAAGGCGGGAGAATCGTGGGGAAGCGGTTCTCCCGTCTCGCGGAAAACCACTGAAACGCACTACCGGATTTGCGGTGTTTCACAGACCGGGTCCATTCCAGGCAAGCGGGCCCAACACCGAGGAGGTTGACATTGGTTGCAAGAAAAGTTGCCGCGCGCTTGAAACCGAACTCGCTTGCTGAGTTTACGAATCTCATGGAGGATGCAATCCTCCCCTGGCTGCGAAAACAAGAAGGCTTTCTGGATCTGATCACACTAGCCGTCCCTGGTGGCAGAGAAGTCGCGACCATCAGTTTCTGGGAAGACAAAGGAGATGCACAGGCTTACAGCACAAGCGGTTATCCCGAAGTATTGAAGATTCTCGAAAGCCTTCTCGACGGGACTCCTCACATTAAGACGTTTGATGTTGTCAGCTCGACATTTCAAAGAGTCTCCGTAGAGCAGCCGCCGGATGCAGAAGATCTGATACAAGAGACTGGTCCGGCCCGTCTTCGCTATCACTGATTACGCTTCTTTACCCTGCCGACAAACGGCTCGGTTATACTTTCCACATCGGAAAATTTCCGAGTCGGGACACTCTTACTTACAATCCAACCGATTAGTGTGTCCCCACATCCATTATCAGGCGTAGGAATCGAATTTCCGCCGCCCCGATGGAAGGTGATCGAGCATGACGGAGAAGGCAACTTCCAAGGCCCATCCAGACGCGCCGACTGAAGACGTGCCGAAAGCTGTCTCCAGGCGCAACTTTATTAAAGGCGTCATCACCAGCGGAGTGACGGTGTCCTCCGCGAGTTATCTTTTTCGCGCCACCCATCTGCTGCAGGGTCAAGCGTTGGGTGCAGCCGTAGGTGAGCGGCTCATCAGTCTCAACGTCAACGGTCAGCAGCGACGCGTCGATGTCATGAAGCAGGAAACTCTGGCTTGGACGCTGCGTTACAAACTGGGCCTGACCGGCACCAAGCTCGGATGCGACCGCGCTGAATGCGGATCCTGCAGCGTCCTGATCGACGATATTCCGCACTATTCGTGTTCCGTACTGACCCACACGGTGCGTGGCCGGAAAGTCCTGACGATTGAAGGCCTGGCGAAGGACGACGGAACCTTGCATCCCGTACAACAGGGTGTCATCGATGAGCAGGGATTTCAGTGCGCGTTCTGCATGTCCGGCTTCATTATGACCGCAGTGGGATTCCTGAAGACGAATCCGAATCCCACTCGCCTGGAATTGGCGCATGGCGTCTCTGGAAATTTGTGCCGCTGCCAGGACTACGACAAGATTCTGACCGCCTTGATGCGCGGGGCCGAGAATATGCGGGGGTCTGCCCTTGGATAACAAAAGCTTGGACAACAAAAAAGTCGCCGAGGCCGCCAATACCACCGCCAAACCCAACGAGCGCCAGTACGGAGCCGGCTACAAACTGATCGGCAAGAATTATGAGACCGCCGACCTCTACGCAAAAGTTACCGGCAACGCGAAGTACGCGGAAGACTTCCGCGCGGACGGTATGCTCTTCTGCAAGCTGCTGCTCAGTCCAATGCCGCACGCTCGCGTCAAGCGCATCGACACGAAGGCAGCACTCGCCATGCCGGGCGTCAAGGCCATTCTCACCGCCGACGACCTTCCCGCCCCGGCCGACACGCTTACTGACAATGGCACGGTCGTCAAAGCCAGCAAGTGGGGTGAACGCGGTCTCACCATGGAGCCGGTTTATCAGGGCGAACCGATTCTTGCGGTAGCCGCAGTCGACGAACTCACCGCCGCGGGAGCGATCGAGAAAATCGAAATCGATTTTGAACCTCTCCCATTCGTGATGGATCCGCTCGACACTTTACGACCGGGTGGTCCGAATCCACGAACCGACGGGAACATATGGGCCCGGCCGGCGGCGCCCGCCTCGCCATCTGCTTCGACACAAGGTCCGGCTCCGCCCGTGGTCACAGAACTCAAGTGGACCAAGGCCGACTTCGCCGAGGAAAAGCACGGTCGTCTTCCGATGGGCAAGACTCCCGACGAATGGTCCTATGGCGATCTCGATTCCGGGTTCAAGAATGCGGCGCTCGTTCTTGATGAGACATTCGTCACGCCGGACACGAGCCATCAGACGCTTGAGACGCGCAGCGCCATGGCTTACTGGCAGAACGGCAAAGTCTACATTTACACGGGCACGCAAAGCACCGCGCAAACGCTACCCGCAATTGCGCGATGGTTGAACATCGATCCGGATAAAGTCGTTTTCATCAGCGAATACACCGGAGGCGGCTTTGGCAGCAAGATCACCGGCGGGGTGACGATGATCATCCCGGCGCTATTGGCGAAGAAAGCGAATGCTCCGGTGATGATGCGCATCAGCCGCGAGGAAGAGACTTTCATTGGACGCGCGCGTCCAAGTTTTCAAGGCAGGATGAAAGTTGGCTTCTCGAAAGAGGGACGGATCACCGCCCTCGATATGTTCGTGATTTGCGACAACGGTCCCTATGACGCAGTGGGTGATTCGCCCTCATCGGGACGCATCGTCTCTCTGTTGTACCAGCCGCAGGCGATGCGCTGGCGGGGCTTGACGGTGCTGACCAATACGCCGCCACGCAGTGCGCAAAGTTCTCCGGGCGGGCTGCAGGGGATTGTCATTATCGAGCCAATCATCGCGAAGGCGGCGCGCCGGCTCGGCGTGGACCAGGTCGCAATCCGCCGCATCAACTGCCCCGAGGGCAAGGCGGAGTTGGGGCCGGCTATCCAGGGGAAACGGCAATATGCCACCAGCGCATTTCTGAAGGAGGCGCTCGACCGCGGCGCGGAGCAATTCAAATGGAGCGAAAAAGTGGCGCGCACACCGAAGAGGAGCGGCACGAAAGTTCGCGGGGTCGGCGTATCGCTCAGTTGCTACGTTGGCGGCACCATCGGGTTCGACGGGCTGCTTATGATCAAGCCAGATGGCCGCATCAACTTCCAGTCTGGAATCGGCAACCTCGGAACGGAGTCGGTGATTGACGTACATCGAGTGGGCGCAGAGGTTTTGGGAGTGCCGTGGGAGAAATGCGACGTGACGTGGGGTAACACGGCAAAGAATCTTCCTTTCACCTGCGTGTCTGGCGGAAGCCAGACCACGCACGCCATGACCAGGGCCGCGTATGCGACCGCAATGGACGCTAAGACGAAGCTCCAGGAAATCGCGGCGAAGAAACTCGGCGGCAAGCCGGAGCAGTACGAGGTCGCGAATGGGCGGGTCTTTCGCAAGGGCGGTGGGGCAGGCATGACTTTGGCGCAGGCGGCGAAGCATGCCATCGAACTCGGCGGCATTTACGATGGCCACGAGGCGCCGGACGACGTCCACAAATTGACGAAGGCGTCGATCGCGGCATTGGCGGGACAAGGTTTGGTAGCGGCAGCCAAGGATAATTACCCTCGCGACGGCTCGACTTATTCCTATGTTGCCAGCTTCGCCGAGGTGGAGGTCGATGTCGAAACCGGCAAGTACTACATTGTGGATTTCCTCGCCTCAGCCGATGTCGGCACGGTAATCCATCCCCGTGCGCTCGGCGGCCAGGTGCTTGGCCGTTCAACGCTTGGCATCGGACATGCGATTGGCCAGAAATGGGTGTTCGATCCGCGTTACGGCGAGATGCTTTCCAAACGGTTCTATCAAAGCAAACCGCCGACGATTCTCGATGTGCCCGTTGATATGCAATGGATGGCGTTGGATATTCCGGATCCCGAGACGCCGGTGGGCGCTCGCGGAGTCGGCGAGCCGCCGGTTGGCGGCGGATGTGCCTCGGTCTTGAACGCCCTGTCGGATGCGCTCGGCGACGAGATTTTTCAGCGCGCGCCGGTGAACGCGGACACGATTCTGACGTCGCTCGAAGCGGGCCGGCCGATGCAACATCCGCTGATGGCGCACATTTGACGGCACATATTTGATCGGGATTGAAGGAGAGTTATGGCTGTCATACGAGACGTAATGGCCGCTTTCGAATTGTTTCAGCCTGCTTCCGTCGCCGACGCGCAGAAACTTCTCGAACAACATGGACCCGATGCCTGGGTGCTGGCAGGAGGGCTCGACAGCCTCGATTGGCTCAAGGATCGAATCAGAAAACCGAGGGTTGTGGTTGATCTGAGCGGAATCGAAGAACTGCGGGGAGTTCGCACGTTAGGAAATAATGGCGGCGATGGTCTTGAAATCGGAGCGATGACCACGCTCACCGAAGTGGTGAATCATCCCGTCATCAAAGAGAAATATGATTTGCTCGCGCAGGCCGCGGAAGTGGTTGCGTCGCCGCAGATTCGCAATCAGGGAACCATCGGCGGGAATGTTTCGCAGGATACGCGCTGCTGGTATTATCGAAGCGGTTGGCCCTGCTATCGCGCCGGCGGCAACATTTGCTATGCCGACACGCCGGAGGGACGCAATCGCGAACACGCAATTCTGCACGCCGACCGCTGTGTGGCGGTCAATCCCTCCGATTCAGCCCCGGCATTGATCGCACTCGACGCGAAGTTCGTCGTGCGCACGCGCAAGGGTGAGCGCGTGGTGGATGCGGAGGATTATTTCGTCGGTCCTGACATCGATATTACCCGGCTGCACATCCTGCAGCCCGGAGACTTGCTTACCTCGATTCGTATCCCGTCCGCGTGGGCGGGCGCGCAATTCTATTTTGAAAAAGTGCGAGACCGCAACGTTTGGGACTTCCCGCTCATGAACATAGCCTCGGCTATGGTGCTATCCGGCAACACAATTGAGCGTATCCGAATTGCAGTGAATGGAGCGGCGGCGCGTCCGCTGAGGCTGAAGGCGGTCGAAGATGCTGTTCGCGGCAAGCCGCGCAATACGGAAACTGGCGAGCAGGCGGGAAGAATGGCCGTGCAGGGAGCGGTCCCGTTGCAGTTCAATGCATACAAGATCCCGCTGATGAGAAACCTGGTGAAGCGCGCCATCAGTGGAGTGGAGGAAGCAACATGGGCTTCTTAGAGTGGGCGATTAGTCCCTGGGGGCAGAGTGTCCCGATTCATATTGCCTGGTTCCTGATCTGGGTTGCGGTGATCGCAGGGTTCCTCTTCTTTATAGTTCACGCCACCTATCTGCGATATTTCGCCAAGCCAAAAGAGTTTGCGGGCAGTGTTTCGCCGGCCGAAGCGGCGCGCATACCGGCGCATGTGCCCAGACACTCGCTGACGGCACGGCTGTTTCACTGGATCATGGCGGCCTCCATGTTCACGTTGCTCTTTACGGCCTTCCTGCCGAAAGTTGGCGTCCAGTTTCCCTGGGTGACCTGGCATTGGATCGCGGGCGTGGTGCTGACGGCTTCGATCATTTTTCACATCATTCATGCTTCCTTCTTTTTGGACTTCTGGGCGATATGGCCGGACCGGATTGACATGCGGGACGCATGGCGAAGGATATTGCGGTTCGCGGGGAAGAAGAACGAGCCGCCGCCGGACAAGTTCGCCAAGTATCCTTTGGAGAACAAGCTCTATCACGGCGCCATTATTGTCGCCGGACTGTCGGCGATCATAACCGGCGTGTTCATGATGTCTCGAGTGCGGACGGTCTTCTTTCCCCGGAACCCGTATCTGTTCAGCGACATGACTTGGGGGATGATGTATGTGCTGCACGGACTGGCGGGCGTGGGATTGATCGCGTTGATCATGGTCCACGTCTACTTCGGACTCCGTCCGGAGAAACGCCCGATCACAAAATCGATGATCTTCGGCTGGATGAGCCGCGACTTTTATCTCGAAGAGCATGATCCCAAGCGATGGGTAGTAGAGACAGCTTCGTCGCCATCGACGTCCAACCGTGTGGAAGGTTGAGAGGCTGAGCATGTCGGCTGAAATTGGGGATCGTTGTGAGGCGGTCGAAGAGTGCTACGAGTTCATGCTGGCGTATGCCGCCCAGGGCCTTCCCAGTGACCACGGCAGCAAATCGGGTGGGCAAGTCCGTGAGTTCCTCAATCGCGCCGTAAAAGCCCTGACCGGGCTGGCGGAAATTTGTGCGACGGCCGTAAAGGACGAAGGCCTTGAGCCCGCCGATAAATACATGGCCTTCTTTGCGGTGCTCGATCGCGACGCTCACGATGCTGTGGCCGCCATCGAGCTGGTTCTGGTCCAACCCGCGATCAGTTCGCAGTTGATGGACAATCTGAACGCCTCCATCCATCTTCGCGCCTTGCTCACCGACTTGTTTCTGGTGGGCGAGATTCTCAAGAAGCACGAAAAACCGGCGGGGCAGGCGCTGACAAACGAGAACGAATGAGGAGAACGGTTCCTGTGCCCCATCGTTCGCGTCCTGGCAAATTCCCTTCTTCCTGGATTAGTTCTCTACCTTGATCGTCACATCGGCCGCATGCTGCAAAGCCCCGCAGTGGGCCGTTACTACGACCGTGCAGGTCGTCGATGTTGGCTGCGGCCCGATGGTGCATATGGCCCCGCATCCCGTCAGGCCCATGATCGCTCCGAGGCTCAACACTCCCAACACTACGGCCGCGCGCAACTGCGGGATTTTTCCCAGGCGCTTCCGCAGCCCGACAAGACCCAGCATCGGCAGCAACAGCATCCCCAGTGCAGCCGGCCCACGGGATCCTTGCGAAGATCCCGTATTCGCCGCCTGTGGATTGCTGGTGTGGATGGTTATGGCCACTTCCGTCGCCGGGCTGCCAGCCGGGATGGTCGAGGGCGTAAAAGTAATCGTCGTGTCTGGCGGCAGCCCGGTCGCTGTATCGGTGGCATTGTTGTTGTCGGTGGTGTCGGGCGGGATGTAGGTGACCGAGAGTGTGTCGCTGCCGGTGGCCGGCGCCGAACCGTGCCGGCAGTTGGGCATCAACCCCAGGAAAGATCCAATCCTAGACCGTGGGGAGGCATGACAAGAGTGGTG
>Ga0182018_10000755_pt1 | contig 40328 bp, 25 predicted proteins | sample 812P2MmetaG_FD_120490 | JGI IMG/M metagenome (GOLD analysis project Ga0182018, IMG submission 120490) | Permafrost microbial communities from Stordalen Mire, Sweden - 812P2M metaG | ecosystem: Environmental > Terrestrial > Soil > Wetlands > Permafrost | place: Sweden: Stordalen | collected... | reverse complement strand
TGGAATAGCCGTTGAATTTGACGGCGAGGGTTTCCTGATTGTAACGGCGGCCGTTACAGACTTCGCACTGGACGTAGACGTCGGGGAGGAAATTCATTTCGATGCGGCGCTGGCCTTCGCCCTGACAGGCTTCGCATCGTCCACCCTGGACGTTGAAGGAGAAGCGGCCGGCTTTGTAGCCTCGCTCGCGCGATTCAGGAAGCATGGCGAAGAGATCGCGGATGGCGGTGAAGACGCCGGTATACGTCGCGGGGTTGGAGCGGGGGGTACGGCCGATGGGGGACTGATCGATACGCACGGCCTTGTCGAGGAGGTCGAAACCTTTGATTTTTGTGTATTGGCCGGGGGCTTCGCGGGAGCCGTAGAGCTCCTGGGCGAGGGCGCGGTAGAGGATGTCGTTGACGAGGGTGCTTTTGCCTGAGCCGGAGACGCCAGTGACGACGGTCATTACGCCGAGGGGGAATTTGACGGTGAGGTCCTGGAGGTTGTGGCTTTTTGCGCCTTCGACGGTGATCCACTTGCCGCTGACCGGGCGGGGAACGAGGCGGTGGATGGTGGAGATTTTTCCGGCAAGATAGCGGCCGGTGAGGGACTGGGGCGCGCGCATGATGTCGGCTGGGGTGCCTTCGGCGACGACCTGGCCACCGAGGCGGCCTGCGCCGGGACCGAGGTCGAGGACGTAATCGGCGTGGCGGATGGTTTCTTCATCGTGCTCGACGACGAGGACGGTGTTGCCGAGGTCGCGGAGGGCTTCAAGGGCCTGGATGAGGCGCTGATTGTCGCGCTGGTGGAGTCCGATGGAGGGCTCGTCGAGGACGTAGAGGACGCCGCGGAGGCGGGAGCCGATTTGAGTGGCGAGGCGGATGCGCTGGCCTTCGCCGCCGGAGAGGGTGGCGGCGTTGCGTTCAAGCGAGAGGTAGCTGAGGCCGACGGCGTTGAGGAATTGCAGGCGCTCGACGATTTCTTTGCGGAGACGTTCGGCGACGAGGGCTTCGCGGGAGGTGAAGGAGATGTTGCGGGCGCGGTCGAGGGCGCGGTCCATAGGGAGGGCGGTGAATTCCGCGATGGACATGCCGTCGATTTTGACGGCGAGGGATTCGGGGCGGAGGCGCTGGCCGTGGCAGATGGGGCATTCGGAGGCGGACTGGTACTGCATCATCCATTCGCGGTAGCTGTCGGAGCGGGCTTCTTCGAGAGAATCGCGGAGCCATGCGAGGATTCCGTGGAAACCGGTGCGGGGCGCTTCGGCCTTGGGGGGGCCGCAGAGGAGGAGCTCCTGCTGTTTGAAGGCGAGCTGTTCGAAGGGAAGCTTGAGGTCTATTTTGTATTTCGCCGCAGCAATATTGATGAGGCGGATGAGGTATTGCGAGGAGGAGCCGGGGCCGAGGGCGCCGTCGAGGAGGGGCTTGCTCCAGTCGGTGATGATTTTGGCGGGGTCGAAATCGTAGATGCTGCCGAGGCCGTGGCACTCGGGGCAGGCGCCGTAGGTGGAGTTGAAGGAGAAGCTGCGGGGTTCGAGTTTGGGGACATCGAGGCCGCAATCGGGGCAGGCCATCGATGAGGAGTACAGCTGTTCTTCTTTTTGGGTTCCGACGAGGACGAGGCCGTTGGCCATCTGGAGGGCTTTTTCGACGGAGGCCTGAAGGGCCTTCTCGATGCCGGGCTTGAGGACAGCGCGGTAGACGATGGCTTCGATGGCGTGATTTTTGCGCTTCTCGAGGTTGGGCGGGTCGGCGAGGTCGAGGATGTCGCCGTCGACGCGGGCGCGGAAGCCCTGCTGGTCGAGCTTGTCGAGGAGGTCTTTGAATTCGCCTTTGCGGCCGCGGACGACGGGGGCGAAGATGGTGACGCGTTCGCCGGGCGAGAGGGCGAGGATGCGCTCGACGATCTGCTCGGCGGACTGGCGGGAGATTTGGCGGCCGCATCGGGGGCAGTGAGGGACGCCGACGGAGGCATAGAGCAAACGGAGGTAATCGTAGATTTCCGTTATGGTACCGACGGTGGAGCGGGGGCTGCGGCTGGTGGTTTTCTGCTCGATGGAGATGGCGGGCGAGAGGCCTTCGATGGAGTCGACGTCGGGTCGCTCGATCTGATCGAGGAACTGGCGGGCGTAAGCGGAGAGGGTTTCGACGTAGCGGCGCTGGCCTTCAGCGTAGATGGTGTCGAAGGCGAGGGAGGATTTGCCGGAACCGGAAAGGCCGGTGACTACAGTGAGGGTATTGCGAGGAATCTGGACGTTGATGTCGCGCAGGTTGTGCTGACGGGCACCGCGTACTGTTATTTGGGTAATGGCCATTACACGGGGGAAGCGACTTTGTAAAGAGGAAAACGACTAAACGCGCGTATACCGCTTTTGTACTAGTTGCAAAACGGGACGGTCGGGCTAGAATCCGGAAAGATAACCCTTTCGGTATCTTATTCGGCAACGGAAAAGCGGGTCAATGCGCCCGCTTTCTGTTAGGAATGACATCGGACGGACAAATTGATGGTGGGCCAGCCACATCCCTGCATCTAAAGGTGTGAAAGGCTCAGCAAGCCCAGGGAGAATTACAGGGATTATGCAGGACGCAATGAACACCTTGATGTTAATTTGTGCATCGCTCGCTTCTCTTGCCTTTGGAGTTCTCCTCGCCTACGGAGTTTGCCGCGCCGCATTTGCGCAGCTGCGGCATCACGCGGGCCATGTGGCGGCGCAACGCGCGATGGCGCAGGTGGTTGCCCCGGTTTCCCAGCCCGAATCGTTGTAAGGTTTTCTCGGAGCTGGCCGCGCTGGCGGTCCGTATTTTCCATTCCCTTAATCGATATTACCGCTATTCGTCCCGGATGGCTTCCATGGGATCCACGGAGGCGGCGCGTCCTGCGGGAAAAACAAAAGCCAGAGCCAATACGGCGAGAGAGGGCGACGGGCGCGGCGGTTGCCATCACGGGTCAGACTGTCTCGGTAATGACACCTTTGTGTGAGTGAGCTGGATCAATAGTGAGCAGTGCGGACATTGGCGTGGTGCGACACTTTGAGCGGGACGGAGTTAGATGCCGCCGCCCGACAGTCCGACCAAGAGCGCTGCTGAGTCTCCAAGCGACTCAAAACGACCACTCTCAGACATCGCGCGCAGCAAGAGGCCAGATGAAATGAGAACCGAGTCGCCTTCGAAGCGAATGGTACGGCTTGCTTTCGGCTTCGCCATGTTGACCCTGCTGCTGATGGGAGCTGTTTCCTATCGCTGGATGGTCCTCTCTGATGAGAGTGACCGGTGGGTACAGCATACCCACGAAGTATTGATGAACATTCAGGATCAACGCCTGGCCTTGCAGGGCGTCGAATCCAGCAGCCGTACGTTTGCATTGACCGGCAGGGAGTCGGATCTCGATCTCTACCATGCGAATGTAATGAGGATGAAGCAGGTTCGGGACGCCTTCCAGAGCCTGACAGTCGATAATCCCCTGCAACAGAGCAGGCTTCCGGCCCTCGCGGGCCTTGCAGCAGAAAACATCCAGGATGCGGAGACGATCATTCATCTGCGCAGAGTCCAGGGCCAGAAAGCGGCGATAGCCGCTATCGAGACCAGCCGAAACCAGCAGGCCATGGATGAGTTTCAAGCGTTAACCGGCAAGTTGCAGAGCGAAGAAATAAGTTTGCGGACACTGCGCCTTACGGCCACTGAGCAGCACCTGAGCCAGGCCAGGATCATTCTGATTGTTGGAACTCTGCTGGGAATGTTGATCGCCGGAATTGCGGGCTGGACCGCGTTGCGCGACAGCGGCAGGCGCGGCAGGGCCGAGGAGGCGCTGCGGGACAGCGAAGAGAAATACAGGATGATGCTTGACGGAGTGGAGGACTATGCGATCTTCATGCTCGATCCGCAAGGTCACGTTGCCAGCTGGAGCGCCAGCGCGGAACGGATCAAAGGATACACAGCAGAGCAGATTATCGGTCAGCATTTCTCCTGCCTTTTCCTTCCGGAAGATATCAAGCGGGGCAGGCCAGAGGAGGTGCTCCGATTGGCCGCTACAACCGGCCGGCACGAAGAGTTCGGCATGCACGTGCGGAAAGATGGTTCGGAGTTCCCAGCCAGTGTCATCTTCTTCCCGTTGCGAGACGGGGCCGGGAACCTGCGCGGGTTTTCCGAGATTTGCCGCGATCTGAGCGAGCACAAGGAATCGGAGGCCAGGTATCGGGGGCTGCTGGAAGCGGCTCCGGACGGGATGGTCGTGGTAAACGGGGACGGAGAGATCGTTCTGTTGAATGCTCAGGCGGAGAAGCAGTTCGGATACTACCGCGATGAGCTCCTGGGTCAGAAGGTAAAGAACATCATTCCGGAGGGCTTTGCCGAGCGGCTGATCGCCGACGGAACCCGAACCGCGGCTGAGGCACTGGCGCAGCAGATCGGCATGGGAATCGAACTTTACGGGCGAAGAAGGGATGGAAGCGAATTCCCCATCGAAATCATGCTGAGCCCCCTGCAAAGCGCTGAGGGAATCCTGGTGACGGCGGCGATCCGCGATATTACCACGCGCAAGAAGGCGGAAGCGCTGCTCGTGCAGAAGGTTGAGGAATTGAACCGCTCGAACAGAGAACTGGTGGAATCAGCTGACGCGGCGCGAGTGATGACACAGCAGATGAACCATTCGGCCCAGCATGACGCTCTGACCGGCTTGCCCAATCGATTGCTCCTGAACGACCGAGTTGGCCAGGCGATCGCTTTTGCGAAGCGCCATGAGCATCAGGTTGCCGTACTGTTCCTGGATTTGGATGGCTTCAAACACATTAACGATTCCCTGGGACATCCGATTGGCGACAAACTTCTTCAATCGCTCGCAAAACGTCTTGTGGATTGCGTGCGCGCCGCGGATACAGTAAGCCGGCAGGGAGGGGATGAATTTGTCGTGCTGCTGCCGGAAATATTACGACTTGAAGATGCCGCCGCCATGTCGAGAAGACTGCTGCAGGCAGTGGCCGAGGCTCATTCCATCGAACAGCACGATCTTCACATCACCGCGAGCATTGGTGTAAGCATCTATCCGGACGACGGCCGGGACGCAGAGGCCCTCATCAAGAACGCGGACACCGCGATGTACCAGGCAAAAGAAAATGGTCGGCAGAGCTATCAGTTCTTCAGACCGAGCATGACCATCCGAGCGGTGGACCGCCAATTGATCGAGGAGCATCTGCGGCGGGCCCTGGAGCGACAGGAATTCGCACTCCACTACCAGCCGATCATCAATCTCAGGACGGGAGCGGTCACCGGAGTGGAAGCACTGATACGCTGGACACATCCCACGCGAGGATTGGTTCTTCCGGGGCAGTTTATTCCCGTTGCCGAAGACTGCGGGCTCATTTTGCCGATCGGAGCCTGGGTGCTGCGGGAAGCGTGTGCGCAGGCCCAGGCATGGGCGGATGCGGGTCTTCCACGAATGACTGTAGCCGTCAATGTTTCTGCCATGCAGCTTATGCACGAGAGCTTTGTCGCCGACCTGTTCGCGATCCTCGACGAAACTGGCCTGGACCCGAAATATCTGGGGTTGGAACTGACTGAAAGCGCACTGATGAAGAATGCCGATTTGGCAGCGTCTATTCTGTCAACCCTGAGAGAAACCGGGGTACGTGTGGCTGTCGATGACTTCGGCACAGGTTACTCCAGCCTGAGCTATCTCCGAAGGTTTCCCCTCGATGCTCTCAAGATCGACCAGTCGTTCGTGCAGCTGATCACGACCCATCCCAACGATACGATTATTGTGAGGGCCATTATGAGCATGGGTCAGAGCCTGAATCTGAGGGTTATTGCTGAGGGCGTGGAGACACAAGCACAGCTCGACTTTCTGAAGGCTCATCAGTGTGACGAAGCGCAAGGGTACTATTTCGGCTGGCCAGTGCCCCCCCAACAACTGGCCAGGTTGCTTGAACAACATGATCCTGTCCAACTGGCGCCTGCGGAAACGGCATGATCTGCCTTTATTCGGTGCGGAGAGCCTCTATGGGGTCGACGGCGGCGGCGCGGCGCGCAGGGAGATAGCTGGCGAGCAGTCCGCAGATTCCAAGGGTGAGAACAACGAGCAGAACGGTGGCGGCATCGTAAACGGCGGCTCCGTAGAGGAAGGAGCGCACCACGCTGCTGGCGGCCCATGCTACTCCAAGGCCTACGGAAACACCGAGTGCCAGCAGGATGACGGCATGACGGAGGACGAGCCAGAGGATGTTTTCGCGTTGGGCGCCGAGGGCGATGCGAACGCCGAGCTCACGGGTGCGCTGGCTGACCGAATAGGCGAGGAGGCCGTAAATTCCGGCGACGGCGATGAGCAATGCGACGAAGCCGAAGATGCCGAGCAGGCGGGCTGCGAGCGTTTGGGGGCCGAGAGAGGCGTCGACGACTTGCTGCATGGTGGTCTGTTCCGCGAAGGCGAGGTTGGGATTGAGATTGTGCACGGCGTCGCGGACTGTGCGAAAGGCAGCTTCCGGAGCGAGGCGCGTGCGGACGGTGACATCCATGTGGAAGGTGGCGAGGACCGAATACAAATCCATGCCGGGAGTCATCTGGTCGAGGTCGAAGTAAATCTCGGGTGAGGACGCGGCTCGTACGGAATCCTGGTGAATGTCGGCGATGGTGCCGATGATGGTGGCAATCAGGTTCTTGTCGGTGTCGTCCCATTTGAGCTGGGTGCCGAGAGGATTGCCGCCGTGGAGAATGGTGCGGACGAACTCATGGTTGACGAGGACCGCGAGGGGTGTGCCAGGACTGTCGGTCTCCGCAAAGTTACGGCCGCTGGTGACGGTAATGCCCATGGTTCGGAAGTAGTCGGCGTTGCTGGCGCGCGCGGCTGCGCCGTGCTGATCTCTTTGCGAAGGCTGGGGCTGGTTGGCGGGCCAGGTGTTAAGAGTGAAATGGCTGGCGGTGAAGGGGCGAATGGTGGCGAGACCGACGGACTGAATTCCAGGTATGTGGCTGAGTTTGTCCAGTAGAGGATCGTAGAAGCCGGTGACGATGCTGGGAGCTTTGGCATCGCCGCCCTCCCACCATGCGCCGTGGGTGGGCATGAAGATGGAGGTGGTATCGACCTGCTCCGGCGCGAAGCCCAGATTGGTGTGGCGGAGCTGCCAGAGGGTTTGGATGAGGAGTCCGGCGGCGATGAGCAGGGCGAGGGTCATGCCGATTTCGCCGACGACGAGAGCATCGCGCCAGCGGGCGTGTTTTTGCTGGTACCGGATGCGGCGGCTCCGTCGCGAAGGCCTTCCTGAACAGGCAGGCTGGCGCCGTAGAGTCCTGGGCCAACGCCAAAGAGGAGGGCGGACAGGCAGGAGAAGAGGACGAGGACCGCGCAGACGCCGGCGTCGATGTGAATCTGATCGCCGAAGGGGACTGCATTTGCGAGGTAATGACTGAGAATGCGCAGCGCGGTCCAAGCGGCGGCCAGGCCTGCGAGGCCACCGACGAGGCTGACGAAGAGGCTTTCGGTAAGAAACTGCTGAACGAGGCGGGATTTGGCGGCTCCCAGAGCGCCGCGGATGGCGAGCTCGCGGCGGCGGCTGTTGGCGCGCGCGAGCATAAGGCCTGCCAGGTTGGCACAGGTGATGAGCCACACGACGGCGACGGCTGCATCGAGGGCGTAGAGGCCGGAACGTACGTTGTCGGTGAAAACGTCGCTGAGGGTTTCTACGAGGACGGGTTCTGAGGACTCGGTCGCTGCGTATTCGTGCAGCAATTGCGCGTGGATGGCGGAGATTTCGTGCTGCGCCTGCTCGACACTGACGCCGGGGCGCAGACGGGCGACGGCCGAGAAAGAGGAGTTGCCGCGGTCCTCAAGGGATGCATCAGTGGGCAGGGGAGAGTAGATTTCGTCGCCGCTGTTTTGCGGGAACTGGAAATTGGGCGGCATGACGCCGATGACGGTGTACGGGTCTCCATTGATGGGGACGGTGTGGCCGATGACTGACTTATTCGCGTTGAAGACCTTATGCCAGGTGGAGTCGCCGAGGATGACGACCTGGGCTTTGCTCGCTTTGCCATCTTCGGGGAGAAAGCCGCGACCGATGATGGGCTGGACGCCGAGGACGTCGAGGAGGTTGGCACTGGCGCTGATTTGGGCGACAAGCTCGGGGTTGTCGCGGTCGCCGAGGGTGGGCACCTGGATGGTCCACCAGGCCATATCGGAAAAGCTGTGGGAGCGGGATTTCCAGTCGCAAACGTCGGGAAGAGAGGCTGGATCAAAGCTGCGACCGCTGAGGGCATGGGGCGCGATCTGGACCAGGCGCGAGGCGTCGCGGTAGGGCATGGGGCGAAGCAGGACCTGCTCGATGACGGAGAACATGGCGGCGTTGACGCCGATGCCGAGTCCCAGCGTCACAACTGCCGTGAGCGTAAAGGCCGGCGACTTTCTGAGCTGTCGCAAGGCGAAACGGAGGTCCTGAGGCAACGTGGTCATGGGGCGAATCTCCCGTTTTCGGATCAGCAATTGTAGCGCCGCTTTGGGGCGGTCAGGGCTTCGCGTCCGATTCGAAGATGCGCACCTCGAAAGGCTCGACGGGGAGCGTGATGGTTTGGCCGGAATGCCAGTGTTGCGGGACGCTGGGGTGGGTCGCGAAGGGTTGTTCTACTGCGAATGTGGTTTGGGTTTTCGAGGGTAGTTCGAGGGACGACGAGAGATCTAGGCTGAAATTCTGTGCCTGAGCGGAGGGGTTGCGGAGGGTGACGATCCAGCCTCTGGGACTCCATGCGGCCCATCCATAGACCTGCAGTTTGCCGGGATCGCCGCCAATCCAGTGGACATCCTGCAGGATTGCGGCGTGGTCGCGGGACCAGCGAGCGGCCTTCGCGAGGATATCCCAGTCGGACTGGGTGAGGAGGGAAGGAGTTATGTACATTTCCTGTAACTGCGTGCCGCTGCCAAAGAAGGAGAGAACCTCATCGGGGAAATCATTCTTAGGATCGCTGCTAAGACCGGCGGCTTGTTTGGCATAGATCAAACCATGCAGCATAAGGGAATTGATGGGAAATAAGGGCCCGGCCTGAACTACGTTGCGATACGTTTGCTCATCGCGGTAGGTAATCCAGCGCTGGCGTTCGGTGCCCACACCGTCGAAGTCGTGATCGTCGCCGCCTCGCCAGATGGAATCGGAATAGAACAACCAGAACGGGGAGGGGTAAGTTCCTGTCGACAAATTCATGAAGATGCCGGATTTCTGTGCGCGGATTTGATGGATTAGATGGATGGCGGCGTCGAAGTCGCTGTCGAACACGGAACCGGGAAAGACTCGATCGGCGTTTCCGGTGCCGTCTAACTTAAATGAGTTCACGTTGAAGTTGCGGATCATATCCGAGCAGATGGCGGAGAAGTCGTGAAAGTACTTTGGGCCGGATAGCGCGAAGCCATTGGCGATGATCTCGTATCCGTGGGCTTTGCCATTGGCGATACGTTCACGCTTCTGCTCGGCGTAGCCACCCCATGGGGAGAGCCAGACACCTATACCGGCGTTATAGGCCGCTGCCTGGCGGGCGATGCGGGTGAATCCGTTGGGTAGCTCATGATCGAAACCCCAGAAGGAAGTGGGGTCATCCCATCCATCATCGAAGACGAAAGAGTCGAGCTTTACGCGGCGTTCTTCGGCGAGCTCGGTGCCGAAGGCATGTATGCGGTCGAGAGCGTCGGGTTCGGAGTAACGGTTCTCGTAGCCGATGTCGTACCAGCTGTTGTAATTCAGGAAGGGCGTGTAAGGGCGCGGTCTCTCGTTTTCTATGTACGCGAGAAAAGTGCGGCGCAGCTGGCCCGGCGGGTAAGTGCCGATCACGGCGGAGTACGTGACGGACTGGTTGGGCTGTAAGGGAAGTACGCGATCGATGCCAGCATCGACCGTTCCGTTGTCCGCTTTGGTGAAGGACAGCGGATGCTCGAAGGCGAAGTACGTGTGGTCATCGGCCGCCGGAGATCCTTTCACTGTGCCGATGACGTGCGCCTGGGGATCCTGAAAATGAAGGAGATCTACCTGAGCGATGGCGAGCTCACGAGTGCCGGCGTGGATGGTGAGTTGTTCGCGCATGTAACTGCTGTTCGATGGGATGAGCAGGCACCAGTGGAATGTCGCGCCGAAGGTTGGGTCGTCCATTTCTGCACATAGCTGCTTGTCCGATTGCCGGGATGACGCCACAATAGGCCGATCGTTTTGCAGGTCGGAGGACCTGAGCGTGGAGCCGTTCGACATCGTGATGCTGAAGAGCTGGAGGAGGGTGAGCGTGCGTTGCGTGGGCAAATCGCGGATTTCCAGGTGAGCGTGGCCAGGGGAGACGGTGAGTGTCGCGGACATGGTTCGGTTTGAGGCGACGAGGGTCTGCGCTTGATCCGGACTTTCTGCCTGGGCGCCACCCATGAGGTTGGGAAGCAGGAGCAGGGCGAGCCAAGCACGCGTCCTGGCGTTTTTATGAATACATCTGAAGAGGATCAGCGAGACCGACCTCATTCGCAGCTTCCGCGCAGTTTGATTTGATTGCCGAGCGCCTCAAGGAACTTGTTAATGAGAGCCATGCTCCGGCGTAACTCTTTGTGGCGAAACTGGCTGAGGAGCGACAAGAGCCCGGGTGGCTCAATGATCGGTTTGTCGTAACATCCGAGTGTGTCGCCTACTGCAACAGCGACGCCCTGGAGCACGTCCGGATTGATGGATGCAAGGATCTTGCCGATGATGATGGCATTGCGAATCGCGCGAACGGATTCGGGCGATTTGGCAGCATCGACTGCGGTTTCAATCAAATCGTCGCTTGCAGAAAGTGCGCCGCGCAGCAGTTCGAGGAGGCCGTGGTCGTGGAGTTGCTGCAGCAATTCGTATGAGTCGAGTAAGGCCTCCGCGTGCGCAACGGGGGCCTGTTCCAACCGCTTGTGCAACTCTTCACGCGGATCGCGAGGCGGTAACTCAAGAGAGATAGGGCGGGCCATTTGCTTCTCCTTGCGGGTAGCGGGCTATCGAGTTTGGATCTGGACCAGTTGATCGCCGGGTTGACGATAATCCTTGCGTTTCCACTTACGCTCTACCTCGACGCCAGTCTGAGGTGTCGGATGTCCGTGGCGTGAATTCGTCGGAGGCAGCGGGTCATCGCCGATCTGTCCCAGCACACGGAGTTGCACGGATGTCTCTTTGTAAGCCGGGGTGTGAGTTACTTTGTCCGTATGGCTGCTGGTGAGATGGTTGACAGGCTCGTCGGTAGAGTTCATAGGCATATACAGCTCTTTTCCGTGCACTCTTGTAGTAATGACGGCCTGCGCGCGCACCTTGCCGTATCGCGAGGTTAATTGCACCCAGCTACCGGTCCGGATGCCGCGCTCGCCAGCGAGTTCCGGCGATACCTCGACAAAAGTGGAGGGCGTCTTTTCGCGAATGCCCTCGGTGCGATAGGTCATGTTGCCTTCGTGGAAATGTTCAAGGAGGCGGCCGTTGTTCAGATGCAGGTCGTATTCGGCGTCCTGTTGATCGGACGGCTCCGACCAGGGTACAGGGTAAAACGTGGCTTTGCCGTCAGGAAAGTTGAACTCCCTGGTATACAGCAAAGGTTGATCGCCGCCATCCGCAGCCACGGGCCACTGGAGTGTCTTGTAGCCTTCGAGGCGTTCGTAGGTGACGCCAGCCATCAACGGTGTTAGTGCGGCGATCTCTTCGTAAATTTGAGAAGGGTGCTCGTACTTCCAGCTGGCGCCAAGTCGATTGGCGATGTCCTGAACAATGGTCCAGTCGGGACGGCTCTCCGCGAGAGGCTCCAGGACCTGATAGAGACGCTGGATACGGCGCTCGGTGCTGGTAAAGGTTCCTTCCTTTTCCAGACTCGGACTGGCGGGAAGAATCACGTCCGCAAAGTGGCAGGTCTCGCTGAAGAAGATCTCCTGCATAACAAAGAAGTCGAGTTTCGACAGAGCGTCGCCCACGTAGTTTGCGTTGGAATCAACGATGCTCATCTCTTCGCCGAATACGTACATCGCCTTCAGTTTGCCTTCGTGGATGGCGTCGATCATCATGTGGTTATCGAGCCCCGGCTTCGGCGGCAATTGAACATTCCACGCCTTCTCAAATTTGGCGCGAATTGCCGGATCATCCACTCTCTGATATCCCGGGAAGTAGTTGGGCATGGCGCCGTGATCGCTGGCCCCCTGCACGTTGTTATGCCCGCGCAGGGGGTATGCTCCCGTTCCCGGCTTCATGTAATTGCCTGTCGCCAGCAGGAGGTTGGAGATAGCGGTAGAAGTGTCAGAACCCATGGTGTGCTGCGTAACGCCCATTGCCCAGAGAACGCAGACCCCTTTTGCTTCCGCGATCATATGGGCAACCGTTGTAAGCGTTTCGATAGGAAGGCCGCACCTCCGACTCGCCATTTCGAGCGTGAAAAGATCCAGGCTCTTTTTGTATTCATCGGCGCGATTGACCCACTTACCGATAAATTCCTGGTCGGCAAGTCCGTTGTCGAGGATATATTTGGTGACCGCGGACAGCCAGACAAGATCGGTACCTGGGCGCGGGCGCAAGAATAAATCCGCACGCTCGGCCATTTCGTTTCCGCGAAGGTCGGCAACGATCAGTTTCTGGCCGTGCATTTTGTGAGCGCGCTTAACCCGCGTAGCAATTACCGGGTGGCTTTCGGCGGTATTGCTTCCGATAATCACCACCAGCCCCGCCTTCTCCATGTCGGAGATCGAACCGGAGTCGCCACCATAGCCAACGGTTCGGAAGAGACCCGTGGTTGCCGGGGCCTGACAGTAGCGGGAGCAGTTATCCATGTTATTGGTGCCAATAACCGCACGCGCCAGCTTTTGCATCAGGTAGCTTTCTTCGTTTGTACATTTAGAAGAAGAGATGAAGGCCAGCGAGTCGGGACCGGTAGCTGCCTTGATCTCTGTAAATCTGCGCGCCACCAGAGACAGCGCCTCATCCCAGGAAGCCTCGCGGAAGGCATCTCCCTCACGGATGAGCGGCTTTGTCAGGCGGTCAGGACTGTTGACGTAGTCCCAGCCGAACTTACCCTTGATGCAGGTGGAGACGCCATTGGCCGCTCCCTCGGCCGGCTCGACCTTCAGAATATGGCGGTCTTTCGTCCAGACATCGAAGCTGCAACCAACGCCGCAATACGTGCAGACGGTCTTGGTTTTCCTGGTGCGCGACTCGCGCATGTGCGATTCCATTTCGGAGAGCTGGAGAATGGCGCCGTAGCCCATCTCCGGCTCAATGTCTTTCACCACATCGATCATCCCGTCGAGCGCGGCCTTGGGTAGCGCGGTCATGTAGCCCGCCTCTCCAAGCATCGACTTTTCCATCAGTGCATTGCAGGGGCAGACGGTGACACAATGCCCGCACGAAACACAACTCGATTCGCCGATCGGTGCTCCACCATCCCACAAGACGCGCGGGTGCGGATCTTCCCAATTGATAGTCAGCGTCTCATTAACCTCGAGGGTCTGGCAGGCCTGAACACAGCGCCCGCACAGAATGCACTGGTCAGGATCGTAGCGGTAGAAGGGATTGGACATATCCACTTCGTAAGGCTTCGGCTTGTATGGGATTGCCTGATGTTCGACGTGAAGGAGCTTCGTCGTGTTATGCACGGTACAGTTGCCGTTGTTGTTGTCGCAGACCGTGCAGTAGAGCATGTGATTGCCGAGGATGCGGTCAAAGGCCTCGCGCTGCGCCGCGTCTGCACGCGGCGAGGACGTGACCACGCTCATGCCGTCCGCCGCCATAGTGCCACAAGCTCGCGCCAGTTTGCCGTCGACCTCGACCATGCAGGTATCGCAGGTCTGGATCGGTCCAAGCTGGGGGTGATAGCAGACGTGCGGAACTTCGATCTCGCAACGGTTGATCAGGTCGATCAGGCGTTCTCCGGTCTGTATCGCCTGTGGTCTGCCGTTCAGCGTGACTGTCATATGTTCTGCACCCTCCGCGATTTTTGGATGGTACTCCGCGGATAAGGATGCGTAAAGCCGCTTTGCAATACGCCTTGCTTCTGTCATTCTGAGTTTGCGACGGGTGGTTGCGTTCGGTACCGAGACGCTACGAGGCTGATTCAGAGCCGATCCGGGCCCATATAGCCGGGATCGATCACCGACCAGGGGCGAAACGACCAGCGAGACGACGAGGAGATAACGTCATTCACATGCCAGTAACAAAACTCAATCAACTCGCGGCAAAAGTTGGCTTCATTGGCCTTGGGCTCATGGGAAGCCGGCTTGCACGGCGCTTGTATAGAGCCGGGTGGAATATTAGAGCGTGGAATCGCAGTCCGCAACCGGCAGCTGAGATCGGGAAGGAAGGGATCGCCATCGCGCCATCCGTTGCGGAACTCATATCTCATTCGGATGTAATTCTTTCTTCCCTGGCCAATGATGCGGCCGTTCGGTCTGTTTACCTCGACAAGGGAGGCGTCTTTTCCGCGGCAAATCCGGGAACCGTCATCCTCGAAATGAGTACCATCTCGCCGGAACTGTCGCGCAACCTGCATCAGGAGGCCGGCACGAGGGGCATAAAATTCCTCGATGTAGCCATCTCCGGATCGACGCCAGCGGTCGACGCGGGAACGATCACGCTGCTTGCCGGCGGTGACAAAGAGACCTTCGAGCAATGTGTCCCAATTTTCGAATCCTTAGCGAAGCAGTGGTTCCTGATTGGCCCCGGATCTTCCGGCGTTCAGATGAAACTGGTCGTCAATCTTCTGCTTGGCCTGGACATGGAGGCGATCGCAGAAGCGGTTTCCCTCGGAGAGCACCTTCAGATCGATCGGAACGTGTTGCTCGATGTTCTGTCGAAGACCGCGGTAGTCGCTCCCGCGATGGGGGGGAAGTTCCGAAAGATCAGGGACGCTGACTACTCTCCGGAATTTCCGCTGCGGCTGATGAGCAAAGACATGGATCTGGTGATGGATGCGGCGAAGGCGTCCGGCGCTGATTTGCCCGCGGCCTCTGTCGCCCAATCCGTTCTGGCGTCTAATGTCTCCGCGAGCGGCGACCTGGACCTGTCCGCTATAACGCCGTATGTCATCGGTCGAGGGACGAAGGCCGAGGTCCTGGACAGGTCTCATATGTAGCGCATCGGCTTCGGTCGGGAACATGAGCCCCGCTTCGGCGGCGGGTCTCAAACGTGATCTCACCAGCGGACGGGATTTATGAGACCAGTTCAAGCTGGTATCAGGGACCTAGACATCTAAGAGACTGACGAGAGATCGTGAAGTTTCTTGAAGGGAGCTTTTCATGGATCGCAGAGATTTTCTGAAGACGGCCACCGTTGCTGGCGCCGGATCGGTTGCGTTTGCGGGCGCACAGAGCGCGCAATCTTCCGCTGCCACTCGCCGGCCAGAGTCTCCGAACATGATCTATCGCGAGCTTGGCCGCACGGGAGAGCGTGTTTCTGCGATCGGCATGGGAGGCTATCACATCGGGAAACAACAGGACCCGAACGAGAGCATCGGCCTGATCCGCGCCGCAATCGATCGCGGTATCACCTTCATGGATAACTGCTGGGACTACAACGGCGGCATCAGCGAGGTTCGGATGGGCCAGGCGCTCCGCGATGGTTACAGGCTGAAGGTGTTCCTGATGACAAAGATCGATGGCAGGGATAAGAACACCGCTGCCAGACAGATTGAGCAATCGCTGGGTCGCCTGCAGACGGATGTGATCGACCTACTGCAATTTCATGAGGTCATTCGCCTCGACGATCCGGATGTTATCTTCGCGCCGGGCGGGGCCATCGAGGCCGTTCAGGAAGCGAAGCAGGCGGGAAAAATCCGTTATATCGGGTTCACGGGTCACAAGGACCCCAGCGTACACTTACGTATGTTTGCGACTGCCGACAAGCATGGGTTTCACTTCGACACTGTGCAGATGCCCATCAACGTGATGGATGCGCATTTTCGCTCGTTCTTAAATGGGGTCGCGCCGGTGGCACAGGAACACGGCACCGCCATTCTCGCGATGAAGACATTTGGCGATCCCTACATTCTCCAGAGCAAGACGGTGACGCCGATGGAGGCCTTGCATTTCGGGTTGAACTCGCCCGCATCGGTGGTGATCACCGGCATTGATTCTCCGGCAATCCTCGATCAGGCATTCGAGGCGGTACAGAGCTTCAGGCCGATGGACCAGCAGCAGGTGGCGGCGATTCTCGCGAAGACAAAAGAAGCCGCCATGACCGGAAAGTTCGAGCTCTTCAAGACGAGTTCGCATTATGACGGTACCATCAGGAACCCGTCCTGGCTCGGTTACACCAACGGCTGAGCGAGGCCCGGGACCCGAAAAGCACCAACACGATGCCGATGCTGGCGGAGTCGATGCGGCGGCTCAAATCGTGACGTAGATCGTTCCGTCTTCCACGACAAGCTCGATGCCGGCGGCTTTGGCCGCTTCCTTAAGCGCCGCATCCAGCATGACAACCGGATCGGCGCTCACATCGATCCGGCGCATCAGACCCTCGCCTTTTTTCCCGCCAGCCGTGAAAACAATTTTCAGGCCGCGCCTCTTGCACTTCACGGGCGTCCCATCTTCCAACTTCGTATTCATCGGCTTGATCCACGCGTCGACGTAGTGCGCTCCAATGCCCGACTTGTCGTCGGTATGCTGCGGAAGCTTGAGAATGGCATCCGCGTTTACCTCACAAAGTTTGGCTCTCACGCTCGGCTCCGCTGAAGTTCGATTCCCTTTGACTCGAGAAACTGATCCATGACTTTCCTGAATGCGCGTATATGTTCAGGTGTGCTGCCGCAGCAGGCGCCCACAATATTCGCCCCCGCCTCCAGAATCGGCATTAGCCCTTTTACCATCTGCTCGGGGGTTTCATCGTAGACAACCTTCATGTTCACCAGCTTCGGCTGTCCGGCATTCGGCTGCACCATCACCGGCAGACTGGTTGCGCTCTTGTACCTTTCGACAGCCGTAAGTGCGCGCTCCATATCCATTCTGGTGCCGCAGTTCAGAGCGACGATGTGCGCCCCGTGCTCCTCCATGAATGCAGCCGCTTTCTCGGGTTCGACCCCCATCATGGTGCGAAAGGTGGAGCCGTCGAGAGTTACATCGTAAGCCATCGATCCGATAATGCAGTTTGCGCCGGCTGCCTGAGCAGCCCTGATGCCGATCAGCAGTTCCTCGAGCGAAGTCTGCGTCTCGATAATGACAGCGTCCGCCCCGCCCTGAACCAGGGCCGCCGCCTGTTCCTCAAAGGCGCTGCGGACCTGGGCCTCCGTGAAGTCCCCAAAAGGCTCAAGCAGGCCGCCGAAGGGTCCTATGTCCCCGATCAAATATCCGTCACTGTTACCAAAGGCCTGGCGCGCGATCTCGACCCCCGCCTTGTTGACCTCAGCCACGTGGTCCGCCTCGGAATGGCGGTTGAGCATGATCCGCGATCCGCCAAATGTGTTGGTGATGATGCAATCCGAACCCGCTTCGACGTAACGCCGCTGAATCGCGAGCACTCGCTCCGGATGGTTGAGATTCCATGCCTCGCCGCAATTGCCCTGTTCAAGCCCGGCGATCATCAGTTGCGTGCCCATTGCGCCATCGCAGAGCAGAGGCCGCTCGCGGATGGCGTCCTGCAGAAGTTTCTTCATAGCAATCTCTCGGTATCTTGTTCCAGTTCTTCCTGTGCCAGTGCGTAGTGAATCGTTTCGAGAACCAAACCCCATTTGTGATTGCGGCTGGCCGCCTCGCAAAAGCATCCTGCTGCGCTGGGCTCGCGCCGCCATGCCAGGACAGCATTCAGGCGGTCTCCGCCCAGCGGTTTCTCGCTGTCAACGGCCTTTATCAGGCGCTCGGGATTCTCAATATACTGGCACATATACGCGTGACCCGTATCGCCCGCGGCCGGAACGCAGCGCTGTTCCCGAATCGGATATCCTTCAGCGCGCGGGCCCAGCTTTACGTTGTAGTCAAACGCCAGCGGCCGTCCCATGTTCGTGCACGTGGTCCCTTCATAGCGGAACACGGCGTCCAGCGAGCCATCCTCACACCTGCACATCGAAAGACGCTCCTTTGCCCATCGCTTCAGAGCCTTTCGATTCACGCTGTACTCGGCGTCCTGATCGAGCACCGCGACACGCGCCGCGACTTGCTCGCCAAACGGGCGTGGAGCCCGACGGTATGGCGCGCGCCGGTACTGGCAAGGGCCAAACGAACAGTTCTCGCACGGAACAAGCTCGGTGAGCCGACGTAATGTTTCCGTTTGGCGGGTCAATCCAAAAACCGCCAGCAAAGTTTTCCTCGGGACCAGCATCCCGGAGTCAAGTACGTCCACGCCGGCGGGGAATCGCTCCTTTCGCGTCCGCTTCATCAGTTCCAGCAGCCGCGGCTGCTCCGCGATGTCCCAACCCGGATACCCAGGGCTGTAGTGGGGCAAGACCGCCATTTCGTGCTGTTCCGCCCAGTCACACAAACGAGCGCCGGTCGCTGTCGTCAGATGCTCGACCACGGCCGAAGCAAACATCTCCAGAAAGAAATATTCGTCCGGTTTTTCATCCTTCCAGCGCCTGCGGGCCTCGTCCTCAGCCTCGGCGCCTGCGCCCACAGCAACCAGAATCGCACTGTGCGCTTCTGCCAGCCTGAGCGTGTTGCCGAGCCGGACGCTCGAGAACGGCGTTCCATCGATGCAAATGGAATCGCCCGCAATTTCAAAGCTCTCCGCCTGTCGCGCATAGAACCATGGCCGCCCGTTCGTCGCGTACCACTCGCGTGCCCAATCCGCCAATTCTCGCGCTCGCCCTTCCATCACCCAGCCGCGGGGATAGCCGAGCAGGCGCGTATACTCCTGCGGCAATACGCTCACGCCTGAAAGTGTGGCGGCCAACTCGATGCTTTCTGCTACTTCGCGCACGGCATCGGCTCCACTGGCTTGAACTGGCATCCCTCCACAAAGAAATCGAAGAAGCTCGGATGCGTTTCGAGCCGGCAGTGCTGCACGTTCCTGACCAAGTTCTCCAGTTCCTGCCGCTTCGACTTCGAGAGCAACGCGATGGTCGCACCTTCTATAGCGGTATTGCCTGCCTGCACGATTTTCGCGGAATCCAGGCTCGGCACCAGCCCGATGCGCTTCGAAGCCTCGACGCTCAGGTGCCGCCCGAACCCTCCCGCCAGATAGAAAACATCGATGTCGTCGAAGTCGATCCCGTAGCTTGAGAACACAACGTGCAATCCCGCAACGTTTGCACCCTTGGCCTGAGCCAGCTCGCTCACATCGCTCTCCAGCAGGAAAACATCCGCATCGCTTCCTTGGCCGCGATAGAGCGTAACCTGCTGAACATCATCCTCAAATCGCCCCTTATCGTTCATGCGTCCTGTGCGCAGCAGCTCGCTCAGTGCATCCACCAGGCCCGACCCGCAAATCCCCGTTGGCGGCACATCGCCAATCACGCGAAGCCGGAAAACTCCATCGTCGTCGATCGCGACTTCCTCAATTGCCCCATCCAGGGCCGGCATGCCGCAGGTGATCGTTCCGCCCTCGAAAGCCGGGCCAGCCGGACAAGAGGCCGCAAGGATGCGATGCCTGTTGCCGACGATCAACTCGGTGTTCGTCCCGATATCCATCACCGCGATCAGCCGCTCTTCATGCGCCAGGTCCACCGCCAGCATGGCGGCGGCAGCATCCGCCCCCACGTGGCCGCTGATGATTGGAGCACCATACACGCGAGCCCTGGGATGAATCGGCAAAAGGCTGCGCAGACCGCTCTGCACCAGGCTCGTGGTCGTGCGCCTGCCTTCCGCCATCTCAATTTCCGTCAGCGACCGGTAGGGCGTCTGCCCAATCGAATACACATTCTGCCGAAAGAAAATATCCCGCATCGTGGAGTTGCCAACCACCACCATCTCGTAGATCGTCTTCGGATCGACAGGAAACTTTTCGATTGCGTGGGTCAGATAGCCGGCCAGCGTGCGCATCAGCAATTTGTCGGAGTGCTCGGTGTCATACGCAATCCGCGACATCACCTCCGACCCGCCAAAACGCTGTGGATTCTCAAACGAAGTATCCGCAATCAACTCGCCGCTTTCTAAATCGAGCAGGCGCAGCACGACCGTCGTGGTCCCCAGATCCATCGCGATGCCGTAGATCGGCCCGGTTGACCGTTCCACTTCGATTCCGTCGATCAGGATGCGGTCTCCATCGCGCGTGACCAGCCCATCGACTTCAAAAGGGCGATTGCTGACCGGCAGTCCCAACGCATGGCGCTCGATGCGCATTTGCCCGCGCCGCATGGTGTGGCACCGCACGTGGCCTTCCGTACCCGTCATGCATGTCTGGCACGACAGGCGAAACTTCCCCTTCAGGTGTCGCTCCGCCTCGGTCATCCCGGACAGCGCGTTCATCCCTTCCACCACTTCCACCATGCACTCTTTGCACTTGCCTTGCTTGCGGCAGGACGTGGGCACATCGATCCCCAGTGTCTCGGCGTAATCGAAGAGCGATCCTCCGCCCACTGCCTCGATCGATTGTCCGTTGATGGTGAGGGTGACGGCCATGCCGGAGAAGCCCTACCAGCCTTTCGCTTCGAGTTCCGCTTTCAAAGCTTCTGCGACTTCGCGCGCAGAACCCTCGCGCTCCGCTTCCTCGCTCCACTTCCACTGAGCCAGGTAGTCGTCGGCGGCCTGCAGTCCCCGTTTGGCGGCGAGAATATCCACCTGTTGCATGAATTTGCCATCCAGCATCACCGTCACGTCGTCCGCCTCATCCTCCGCTTTGATCTGCGTGGGGATTTCCTGCCAATAAAGGATCCTGTAATTTGCCACGGCTACGCCTGCGACGACAGCCGCAAAAATAAATCCACGGCGGCGGAAGCATTCGCTCCGTAGCCATCGGCGCCGATCTCATCGGCAAACATCTGGCTGATGGGAGCCCCGCCGACCGCCATCTTGATGTCCGTTAAGCCGGCCGCGTGAAATCCATCGATCACCGTCTTCATGTACATCATCGTCGTTGTCAGCAGCGCGCTCATGCCGATGATGGTTGGCTTGCACTTCTCCGCCGCAGCCATGAACTTATCCACGCTCTGATCCACGCCGATATCGTGCAGCTCAAAACCCGCGCCCTCCGCCATCATTCCCACCAGGTTCTTGCCGATGTCGTGGAGATCGCCGCGAACCGTCCCCATCAGCAAGACGCCCTTCGGTTTCGTGATGCTGTCCTTCGCAGTCAGCAGCGGCTTCAGCACCGCCATGCCCGCTTTCATCGCCCGCGCCGCAATCAGCACCTCGGGCACATACAGTACGTTGTGCTTAAAGTCCTCCCCGACCACGCTCATGCCTGCGATCAATCCCTCGTTCAGCACTTCCTGCGCCGACCGCCCCTCGGCGAGCGCCTCCTTCGTCAGCCGCTCCACCTGGTCGGCGTTCCCCTCGTACAGGTGCTGGTTCATCAGGGCATAGTCGGGCATAGATCCAGTTCCTTAACGAGCGCCTGCAACCGCGTTCGAGGCGCGCTTTCCGTTGAATTCTTCAAGAGCCTCCAGCATGGCAACGATATTCTCGCGCGGCATGCCCGGACTGGTCCCGCCACCCACCGAAAGAATGATCCCTTCGCCGCCGGAACCCTCCAGCACTTCGAGGGTTTCGTCCTTCACTTCCTCCGGTGTCCCGCGCACGCCAATCTCCAGAGGATTCACATTCCCCATCAGGCACATCCGGTCGCCCACGCGCCGCTTCACTTCGGTGATGTGCCGCTGCTTGCCCCAGTTGAGAACGTTGAATCCCGTATCGGGCAGGTGGTCCAGGCACGCGTCCACTTCCGCGTCGTTGTGATACACCTTGACCCAGTCCTTCGGAAACGCATCGCAAATCCGCTTCAGATAAGGATGGGCGAACTCCAGATAATGCTCCTCGTTGATGAACCCAACGATGTCATCCAGGATGAAAATGCTCTCGACCGTATCGCCCATCACTTTCTGTTGCGCCTTCAGCCAGTCGATGATCACGCGCGTGCACAGATCGATGAGCCTGTGCGCGCCCTTCGGATCTTCCACCAGATCGATCATGAAATGCGTCGTCCCGCGCACAAAACCGGCCGTACACAACGGTCCGCGCGACGTCACCATGGGCAGGATGTAGCCGGCATCCAGAATCCGCTGCCGAGCCATCCCGATGCGATGCAGCGTCAGACCGGCAAAGCCATCGGCCTCCACTTCGTAATCGGGAAAATTGTCGATATCCTCCAGACGATAGAGCGTGTGGTATTCGCTGGGCGTATTGTCCTGCCAGAATTTGATCTTCGCCCCCAGCACCGACGGCTCCGCTGCCATCCCGTATTCCATCCACCAGGACGGAATAAAGATGATGTCCGGGAATTCCTGCATGATTTTCAGATTCGATTGAAACCACAGTTCGGGATCGAGAAAATAATCCAGGTGCTTGATCCCGAGATATCCCGGAATCCATGGGCTGTCGACGATCAGCGCCATTGGAATCCTGTCCATTTTTTCGCGGCGCGCCGCACGCTTAAAAATCTCCCATTGTTCGGGACGCATACTTTACCCCCTGGTCACCCTCAGTGCCCACGCAACAATGCCCAGATCAAACCTAGCCGCCGCGCCACTGGTTTCTGCCAGTTTCCCCGGCCAGTCCACACCCAGTTCCTGCGCCATGAATCGCGGATATTGTTGTAACACAAAACAAATCCTCCACGACATCGCTATGTCGTGCCCCTGCGACTCTGATCCCTTTTGAGGTGGTCGATCCCGCGCGCCTCTCAGGCCGCAGGGCGCCAAATCGAACGTCAACATTATCAACAGGGTAGCATTCGCGCTCGCGACGTTCGCACCCGGAACAACCGCATCCGGGTAGCCGCTCATAACACGGCCGGTACCGGCGGTGCCTGAATCCCCATGCGAAACGGTCGCCCTTTTCGAGGAGCGGCCGGCATTCGGCGGTGATATAGGCCTCCCCGTGATACCTGGAATCACCTCGGGCTGGAGGCCGTCCGCCAAACAATCGACTGCGATGGCATCGCACAACATGCCAAACGGGACTGGCCCCGGTGTCTCTTCAGAAAGACAAGGAGTTCAACTCGGTCACGGCAGATGATCCACGTAACAGGCTCCGTTTGTCGCCTGCGCGGGCGGCGTCGGCGGAGTCATCCAGGGCGGGTTGCTGAAGTCGAAGAACTCGGTCATGTCCGGTTGAGCTGCGTCGCGCTTAGTCAGCGCGGGCACGTTAAACCGCGTCTCGATGAGTTTCAGGATCGCGGTCGCATCCGCAACCGTGTGCGACACGTAGTTCTTCTTCGTGTACGGCGACACCACAATCAGGGGAATACGGTATCCGGTGTAAACAAAATCGCACGTCGGCCCCGTTGTCGTCGTGCAGATATCGCCCGGCAACAGGTCCACCGGCTTGATCCCATCCGGACTCACCGCCGGCTGTGGCGCAACGTGATCGTATAGTCCTCCGTTCTCATCGTAGGTCAGTATGAACGCTGAGTCCTTCCAGTACGAACTCTGCATCAGCCCGTTGATCAACGTTGCAACGTAGGCAGCTCCCAGTTGAATGTCGTTCGGCGACGCATCCGAGGTCGAAGGGTGCTCATCGTAGCCGGCATCGGTTGCCGGCTCGAACTGCGCCACCTGCGGCAGGGTCCCATTCTGCAGATCGGTGAAGTACTGCGAGACCGGCGCGATGTTCTGCGGATATTGCGACACGATAGTATTCGCAAAAGTGAAGTTCTGAATGTAGCTCAGCCCGATCAGGCACGAAGCCGCATACGGCGGTCCGGAGCAGCCGCTGTTGGTCGGGTCCACGTAAATCTTCCACGTGATTCCCGCAGCCTGCAGCTCCTGAAAGATCGTGGTCTGCGTCAGTTGCGACGAATCCTGCGCGTCGGTTCCCTCCGGATAAACGTACCCTCCCGAAGTTGCGGCAACCAGGTACTCGCGATTTGGATGCGTGCGCGTTATGGCAGGGTTGAAGAACCGATCGGATGTCGCAAAGTTCGACGCCATGTAGTAATAGAAGTTCAGATCGGTCCCGTCGTAATAACCCATCGCGCGGATGCCGTCCGTGTCGTAGAACGGCGGATCGTTCGTCCGCGCGTCATGTCCAGCGGTGTAGACAAACCCGTTCAGAGTTGCAGCGCTTTGCCCGGTGGGATCGTTGTAGTCCCAGTCGACGTGCCCTTCGTTCCACGACGGACTCGGGTTTTCGATACATACCGTCTGCAGGTGGTACGAGGTCACAGGATTGTTGGCATCGACAGCGCAGTCGGCCGGCGGAGGCTGGCTCGGATCGCAACCCGGAATCGACGGAGCGGGACCGGCCAGCGGTGATATCCCCGAGGTGGGGTTGAACTGCGGCAGCCCATCGAATGACTGGTCCGGGAATCCGTTCTGCGCCCAGTATTGACGCATCGCTCCAAAATAATGATCCAGCGACCGATTCTCCTGCGAGAGAAAAACAATGTGGTTGATGGATGACAGGCTCGCCGTTGAGCCTCCCGAACCGGAACCACCAGAACCACCAGAACCAGAACCACCAGAACCGGAACCGCCAGATCCCGAGCCGTTCGAAGCCCCGCAACCGCAAAGCACCAAGGTGAGAAAGGTCAGAGAACAAAAAGCGAGGGCATACTTTGGAGGGGCAACCGTTTGCATGTCAACTCCGTTCCTCTCGTTGGAGGATCGCGAACTTAGATGCGCGATCCTCGTCCGTGGTTTGCGCGTCTACCACAGGCTTCCTCCCCGCGGATCTATCGCCGATCTGGCGCGCAGATACAACTACTCCCGCCACAGTTGCATCTGAGCCTCGGTACTCCCATGAAGCGTATCGTCGCCTTGGCTGCCCTCGTTTGCCTGGGTTGTCTGATCCCGGTCAGCAGTCTCGGAAGGGTCAGTAGGTTCGGAGAGACGGTTGCGACCGGGCTAGCCAGCGGATCAGCCCCGGCCGAGCCTCCCGTATTGACCAGTTCCAACCACCTGCTCGACCTTCTGGCCATCGCTGAACCTTCCACCATCACCCTCGCCGACCGCCATCCTGTCGCGTGGGTCTTCGCAATGTGCAGGAAAGCAGAGGAGCAGAACGACAACTGCCCACCCGGCTCGCATACATTCGCTCCCTACGGCGGCATCCGGCTGCAACTTTATCCGGGCGACCATCTGCGCATACGGCTGATCAATCGCTTGCCGCCCGCGCCCGCCGATGCCATCTATGCGCACGGAAGCGATCCGATGATGAACGAAATGCTTGCTGCGAATCCCGTCAACATCCACACCCACGGTCTGATCGTTGAACCGAGGAAGGCAGACGCCAGCCACCCAACCTGGGGCGACTACATCTACGCCCTGAGTTACCCAGCAGGAAAATTGCCGCATATGGTGTCTCCAGACCAGACCGCGACCGACCAGCCCATTCAATACGACATCTACATACCGCCAGGTCACCCGTCGGGCTTCTACTGGTTCCATCCCCATGTCCATGGGCTGAACATTAACCAGCTCTCCGAGGGACTTTCCGGCATCATCACCATCGGCCGGGTCACAGACTACGTCTCCGCTCCCCGCGGCTCAGCCATACCGCAACGCTACTTCGTCCTGAAAGACATGCAGGTCATGGGCAACGGCCAGGTTATCGATCAGGAGGACTCCACGTTTTGTGCTCCCTTCGACTACGTGCAGGTCCAGCGGAATGGCTCCTGCCAGGGGCGAAACACCTCCGGCAGCGACGGTGATTTGCGTCCCCCACCCGGCGCCCTCGGCGTCCCACGTCCCGGCCCCGGACTTCACCATCCCGGCAGCACGGGCGCCGACTATACCGGCGGACTCTGGTTCTTCACCGTCAATGGTCAGGTCTATCCGCAGATCCCCGCGCCTTCAGGATCGGGCGAACTCTGGCGCATCCTCAATGCCGGCGCAAGCCGCACCTACGACCTCGTGCTGCGCGACGATCAGACCAGCGCCCTCATCCCCTTTCAGATCGTCTCGCTGAACGGTGCTTCGCTGACCACCCCCGCCGGAACGACAGCGGTCGGGGTGCGCGCCGCCCCAACAAATGCGGGAGGCACCGTCCCATGCCAAGGTCCCGCCACCGGGTCCACCCCGCCGGTCTGCGCCACGCATCTGGTCATGTTTCCCGGTGCGCGAGCCGAGGTCTGGGTCACTCCGCAGCCCCACTCCGCAACCCTCTTAACCGAGATGGTCTATACCGGCCCGGCAGGCGACCGCTGGCCTCAGGCGAACCTCGCCCACATCGCTGCCGGCCAACCAGCAGCTATCCCTCCGTCGCTGCTGCTCAATGTCCGTCCGGTCCCCGATGTCCAGCCAGTCGCGGAAGCGATGTTGCCAGCCCTGCGTCCGCAATCGAACGGGCAGGGCGCTCCCGTCCACGCTGAACTAAGAGCTGAACCAGGGTGCGCTGCCCTCCCGCATGGCCATCGCCGTCGCATCTTCTTCGGCGTTCCTTCGGCGAATCCGAATGCTTACGGACTCGGTTATGAAGAGGTCGATCAGAATGATCAACCCGTGCCCGGCACATTCCGTGACATAGCGGCGTTCGATCCGTCCGTGACCACCGTTTGCCTGCCCCTCGGCCCCCACAAGTCACCCGTCACCGAAGAATGGGAATTGGTCAACGTGTCCGCCGAGGCACACAACTTCCACATTCACCAGACCCAATTCTATGTGCTGCCTCAGAATGCACCGCCGGGCGACGCAGGCGAGTTGATGGATAACGTCGCGCTCCCCAACGGAGGCGCTACCTGCGACGGTACCGTGGCGAAGTGGCGAGCCGGACGCTGCCTGGTTGCAACCGTTGTGGTGAGGATACCTTTCTCCCAGCCAGGCGATTTCGTGTATCACTGCCACATCGGCGAGCATCAGGACAGCGGCATGATGGAACACATTCGCGTCATTGCTTCTCGGTGAGCATTGAAATCGTGTGCGTTCGTCTTCGCGGTACCCCGGGTCTGCCACAGCTCAGGAGAATGCGTGGCGGCTGTCTCTCAATGAGCACCTCGTCGCCAATGCCCTCACCGAGGCTGTTTTCAAATGCAATGCACGCAGGTGATCCTGGTCACTGTGCATCGGGGCTGGAGAGGCGATGCTGATGACAGAGCTTCCGGCTTATACTATGAGCATGGCGAGAAGGCGCGGGTTCTTAATGGTGGCGGTTGCGGTCCTGTGGATCGCGATGCCGCTGTCCGCGTGTCTGTCCACGACCTTGCCTCATGCGTGCTGCCGGGGGATGATGCAGGAGTGCGGCACATCGACCGCGATGGCCGGCCGCTCCTGCTGCGAGCTTGCTCAGCCTGACTCGGCTGTGCCGCAGGGCATGGCGTCCTCTTCGCCGATCGATCCCGGGCTGGCGCAGGTTGACGCCGCGGTTCCGAGCGTGACTGTGGTTTTAAGCGTCGCGCAGGTTCCGGATGGAAATGCATCTCCTCCGCTGTCGCCCTCTCGTTGTAACTCTATCCTCCGGATCTAGTACTTCTTCGATCGTTGCGTCGGCCTGTATGACATGGGTCTGCGCCTATCCGGCCTGCGTGTACCCGGCAGGCCAGGGACAGCTCTTTCGATTCGAGGAAGTTATGAAGATTTCAGCTTTTGCACTGTGCCTAGCTGCGCTGGGGGCAGCGACGGCGGCCGGCTATGCCCAACCTTCGGATAAGCCGGATAAGAATGACCCACTGGCAAGCGCCGCTGCGCTGATCGCGGATCATTCGACGAAGAACGGCGCGGCTCCCATGCTGACGCTGGAGGATGCCGAGCGGATTGCGATGGCGCAGAACCCGGAGATCCACGTTGCCGCGCGGCGGGTGGTGATGGCCGAGGCACATGTGCCGGCGGTGGGCGCGCTCGACGATCCGCAGTTCATGTACCGGGCATGGCAGGTTCCTCTGACCAAACCCTGGGACTACAACGCTGCGCAGAACATGTTCATGTATTCGCAGGCGCTGCCCGGTGCCGGCAAGCGCGGGCTCCAGAGCAGCATTGCGCAGTCCGATGTGCAGCAGGCGAAGGACGATCTGGAGGACGCGCGGTTGCGGGTGCGCGTGGAGGTGCGGAAGGCCTTCTACGATCTGCTGCTGGCCCAGGACGAGCTGCAGATCCACGACGAACACGTGGATATTGCAAAGCAGGCGATTGAGGCGGCACGCATTCGCTACACGGCGGGCAAGGTGCCGCAGCAGGACCTGCTGAAGGCGCAACTGGCGCTGACGCAGCTGGCGGAGCATCTGATCCGGTTCGATCGCGACGCGGCCGTAGCCCGGGCGCGCCTGAACACCCTGTTGGGGCGAGAGGCGGCGACTCCCGTCGAAGCGCACGGCGATTACGAGGTGAAGCAGACGCTGCCGGAAGAACAGAGTCTTGTGCAGATGGCCTTCCAGTCGCGCCCCGATTTGCTTGCCGCGCAGGCGGCCGCCGAAAAGAGCCACAAAGAACAGGCGCTGGCAAAGAAGGCGTACACGCCGGACTTCACGGTTTCCGGGGGATACATGCTGATGCCGGCGGGAACCAGCCCGCGCAACGATTACATGTTCGAGGGCTCGATGACGCTGCCGTGGCTCGATCATCGCAGGCACGATGGAGAGATTGCCGAAGCTGCGGCGAAGGTGACCGAGCAGGAGGCGGAGCTGGAGGCGATGCGCAATGAGGCGCGGGGGCAGATTGGGGAGGCGCTGGCCGAGGCGCGCGCGGCGCAGCGGCTGGCCGCGGTCTATCAGGATTCGCTGCGGCCGCAGTCGGAGGCGACGCTGCACGCCGCCGTGATTGCGTACGAGAACAACCAGACCGAGTTGCTCGACCTGCTGGACAGCCAGATGACAGTGATCGATGTGGATCTGGGGTGGCGGCAGGCGATGGGAGACTTCAGCTCGCGCATGGCGGAGCTGGAGATGGCGGTGGGCGCGCTGCCAACGGGTGCGCAGATCGGGGCGCAGATTGCGGCGCCGGAGGTGAAGCAATGAATTATCGGCGGGCGTTTTTTGGAGCGGTTGCTTTTTGCGCGGTGCTGTTGGCGGCGCTGGGGTATGCGGCGTTGCATCGGGGCAAGCTCACGACCCTGGCGGCAGCAGCGGCTCAAGCTGCGGATCCAACCGATCCGGTCGTTGCGCGCGGACCAGAAGCCTCATCCGCATCCAGCCCGGCAGCCGGTGCTGCAGAGCCGAATGCGCAGCCTGCGCTCGGCCCGGCGCAGATCTCTCCGGCACGGCTGCAGGAAATCGGCGTGACGACGGCGGTGGCCGAGATGAAGGACGTGAACGACGAGCTGCACGTTCCGGGCAACGTGGATATCGACGAGCAAAGGCTGGCGTATGTGCAGACGCGGTTTCCCGGATGGATCCAGAACGTGTTTGCGAACGCGACGTACCAGTACGTGAGCAAGGGGCAAAAGCTCTTCACAATTTACAGTCCGGACCTGGTCAGCACGGAGCAGGAGTATCTGCTGGCAAAGCAGAACCAGAAGTCCTTTGCGGGCGATGCGCACGGCATGGGCATGCAGGAGCGCGGATGGCTGGTGCAGGCGGCCGAGGAGCGGCTGCGGCAGTTCGACGTGCCGGCTGCGGAGATTGCGAGCCTGGAGCAGACGGGCAGGGTACAGCGGGAGATCGCGGTGGAGTCGCCGTCGTCGGGCTATATTACAGAGCGCAATGCGCTGCCGAATGCGTATGTGCAGCCGGACACGAAGCTGTACACCATCGCGGATCTCTCCACGGTGTGGGTATACGCGAATGTGTTCCAGAGCGACGTGGGGCGGCTGAAGCCGGACGATCCGGCGGAGGTGAGCGTCGATGCGTATCCGGGGCGGCACTTCAGCGGACGCATCGATCAGATCCTCCCCGAAGTTGACGTGACCACACGGACGGTGCGCGTTCGCCTGATCTTCCGCAATCCCGGCGTCATGCTGAAGCCGGGGATGTACGTGAATGTCGACATCGCCGTGCCGCTGGGGCGGCAGTTGATGATTCCGGCATCGGGCGTGCTGCAGACGGGGACGCGGGCGATTGCCTTCCTTGATCGCGGGCAGGGCGTGCTCGAACCCCGCGACGTGGAGGTGGGTCCGCAGGTTGACGATTCGGTTGTGATCCTGAAGGGGCTCGCGGCGGGTGATCGGATTGTGAGCTCGGCGAATTTCCTGGTGGACTCCGAGGCGCAGTTGCAGGCGGCGCTCGGGTCGTTCACGCCGTTGCCACAGACGGGGAGCGGGGGTGGCGCTGGAAACGGGGCTGGGGCGGCGGGGGCGATGCAGATCGAGCTGACGACGGAACCTTCGCCTCCGCGCAAAGGTGCGAACACGGTGACGGCGAAGGTGACGGGCGCGGACGGTAAGCCGGTCAGCGGTGCGCAGGTGACGGCCACATTCTTTATGCCAGCGATGCCGGTGATGGGCATGCCGTCGATGCATTCGGGCGCGGCGCTGAAGGATCGGGGCGACGGAAATTACAGCGGTCCGCTGCAACTGGATTCAGGCGGGACCTGGCAGGTGACGGTGGTGGTCGAGCGTGGCGGACAGACCATCGCAACGAAGCAACTGAGCGTGAGCGCGACGGGAGGGATGGAATGATTTCGCGGATTATTGCCTGGTGCGCGCACAATCCGTTCATTGTTTTCACGGGCGCAATTCTGTTGACCGTCGCGGGGCTCTGGTCATTGCAGCGCGTGCCGCTGGACGCGCTGCCGGACATCAGCGACGTGCAGGTGGTGGTGCACACGGAGTGGCCGGGAGAGCCGCCGGATGTGGTGGAGGACCAACTCACGTATCCGGTAGTATCGGCGCTGCTCTCCGCGCCGCGCGTCAAGAGTGTACGGGCGCAGACCATGTTTGGCGACTCGTGTGTCTTTGTGGTCTTCGACGACGGCACCGACATTTACTGGGCGCGGTCGCGCGTGAATGAGTATCTGCAGCAGATTTCCGGGCGGCTACCTGCGGATGTGCATCCGGCGATCGGGCCGGACGCGACGGGGGCGGGCTGGGTCTACGAGTATGCGATTGTGGATCGCACGCATCGGCGCAGCCTGGCCGACCTGCGCACACTCCAGGACTGGTATCTGCGCTATCAGCTGGAGACGGTGCCGGGCGTGGCGGAAGTGGCGAGCATTGGCGGGTTCGTTCAACAGTACCAGGTGAATCTCGACCCCAGGAAGCTGTTTCTGTACGGAATCTCTGCGTCGACCGTGATCGATCGCGTGCGGCAAAGCACGAACGAGGTCGGCGGCGATGTCCTCGAGATGAGCGGCGCGGAATACATGATTCGCGGGCGCGGATATCTGCGCTCGGTGACCGATCTGGAGAACGTGCCTGTGGCGACGAAGAACGGGACGCCGGTGTTGGTGCGCGATCTGGGGAGCGTGACGCTGGGGCCGGATGTACGGCGCGGCGCGGCGGACTGGCAGGGGCAGGGCGAGACCGTTGGCGGCATCGTGGTGATGCGCTACGGCATGAACGCGCTGAACGTGATCGAGGGAGTTAAGGCGCGGCTGCGCGAGATCGCTCCGTCGCTTCCACCCGGCGTCGAAATTGTCACCGGCTACGACCGCTCGTGGCTGATCAACCAGTCGATCCACACCCTCAAGCGCGATCTGATCCTCGAAGCCATCATCGTCAGCTTCGTGAGCATCGTCTTCCTGTTTCATTTCCGCTCGGCGCTGGTGCCGATATTGACTCTGCCCATCGCGGTGCTGGCGGCGTTCATCCCGATGTACTACCTGCAGGTGAGTTCGAACATCATGTCGCTGGGCGGCCTGGCGCTGGCTATCGGCGTGCTCATCGACGCGGCCATTGTGATGGTGGAAAACGGCTACCGGCATCTGGCGGAGCGCGACGGCGGTCCGCCCCTGAGCGGCGGGGAGCGAAGGCAAATCCTCGTCGGTGCGGCGCAGCAGGTAGGGCCGGCGCTGTTCTATTCGCTCATCATTATTGTTGTTTCGTTCCTGCCCGTGTTTTTGCTGGAAGCGCAGGAAGGCCGGATGTTCCGGCCGCTGGCGTGGACCAAGACGCTGGCGCTGATATTCTCGTCGCTGCTGTCGATCACGCTTGTGCCGGCGCTGATGCCGATCTTTCTGCGGGGGCGGATGCGGCCGGAGTCGCGCAACCCCGCGGCGCGCATCACGCAGGCGCTGTATCTGCCGGTGCTGCGGTGGAGTCTGCGGCACTGGAAGCTGGTGGTCCTGCTGAACCTGGCGTTCCTGGCCGGCACGATTCCTCTGATTTTCCGGCTGGGGAGCCAGTTCATGCCGGCGCTGTATGAGGGTTCGGCGCTGTACATGCCGACTTCGCTGCCGGGGATTTCGATCACGCAGGCGGTCACGCTGATGCAGCAGCAGGACCGTACGATCCGGTCGTTCCCGGAGGTAGCGACGGTGTTCGGGACGGTGGGGCGGTCGGACAGCGCGACTGACAACGCGCCGCTGGACATGTACGACACGACGATCATGCTGAAGCCGCGCGAGCAGTGGCGGCCGGGGATGACGTACGAGAAGCTGATCCAGCAGATGGACGCGAAGCTGCAGTTTCCTGGGCTGACGAATACGTGGACGATGCCGGTGGAGAACCGGCTGGACATGGAGCTGACGGGGATTAAGACTGCGATCGGCATCAAGATTCAGGGGCCGGACCTGAACCGGATACAGGAGATCGGCGCCCAGATGCAACAGGTGCTGAGCGGAATGCCGGAAACGAGCTCGGTCTTCGCGGAGCGCGTTTCGCAGGGCTTCTACCTGAATGTCGACGTCAATCGAGCGCAGGCGGCGCGGTACGGGCTGACAGCGGCGGATGTGCAACGGGTGCTGTCGTCGGAGATCGGCGGGATGAATGTGGCGGAGAACATCGAGGGGCGAGAGCGTTTCCCAATTGCAGTGCGTTATGAGCACGATTTCCGAGGCACGTCGCAGTCGCTGTCGCAGGCGCTGATCCCGACGCCGTCGGGCGAGCAGATTCCGATCGGCGAAGTCGCGCGCGTCTCGTATTCTCGTGGGCCGGCGATGATCCGTGACGAAGACGGCGCGCTGACCGGATACGTTTACCTTAACCTGAAAACCAGCGACTACGGCAGCTATGTGGATCGCGCGCAGCGGCTGCTGCAGCAGAAGGTTGCGCTGCCCGCAGGTTACACGTGGCACTGGTCGGGCGAGTATGAATTCGAGCTGCGCGCGAAACAGCGGCTCGAGATCATCGTGCCGGTTGTTTTCTTCGTGATTTTTGTGCTGCTGTATCTGGTCTTTCAGTCGGCGAAAGAAGCAGCAGTGCTGATTTTCCCGACGTTCTACGCGATGTCCGGCGGGCTTTTGCTGCAGTGGCTGCTCGGCTACAACTTCAGCGTAGCGGTGTGGGTGGGGTACATTGCGCTGTTTGGCATCGCGGTGGAAACGGGCGTGGTGATGGTGGTGTATCTGCACGAGGCGCTGCAGCAGCGGATCGCGCAGGGCGGCGCGGTGAGCGAAGAAGATCTGGTGCAGGCCACGATTGACGGAGCGGTGCATAGGCTGCGTCCGAAGCTGATGACGGTAAGCGCTGTGATCCTGAGCCTGGCGCCGATTCTGTGGGAGTCCGGCATCGGCTCCGACGTGATGAAACCCATCGCCGCGCCAATCGTCGGCGGCATGATCACCTCAACCATTCATGTGCTGATTCTGGTTCCGGTGTTCTTCCTGCTGATCAAACGGCGAGAACTCCGCCGCGGGCGGCTGCTGCCTCGCACAGCCAATGAAGAACCAGCGGCCATGGAGGCAGTTCAACGATAGAGCTGACCGGAATGACTGGAAAAAGCCGGCAACTGGGATACTGCGCCTTGAGGAGCACAGCGAGATCGATGCCATTCATTCCCGGCAAATACAGGTCGGGCTTGTGGGAAAACGCGCGTTCATTACTCCATTATTTGCGATGTGGCCCGCATGCTGGACACAAGCGAGCATGTTCCGTCACTTCGCGACTGCAGTCCTGATGATATTTCTGGGCGCGCTCAATATCCTGCATTCTCGCTTGCCTTTCTTCTGCCGAGTCAGGGGCGACCTGGGCCACCAGATCGCGCGTTACTATTGCTGCCTGAAGAAATTGAGCCGACAGCCGCTTACCCTCATCGCATGACATTCGAGAACCCCTCGAAAGAGATTAGCCGGGTGAGACGCTCATAGAAGCTCCCGAGTTGCAGTGCCGATCTGCACTTCCCGGCCCGCAGCCAGGGAGTAAAATCCGAGAAGCGATCCTACGACCGGTCTCGTCGTTGGGCCGTCTCCTTCTGCCATGTTCCGCCAAATTTCTCCAAATTTGTTGCCGAACTTCGATTCCGCATCGCACCAGCGACACACTGTTGACTGAAGTCTCGAAAGAGCATGATTGACAAGTGTTTCAACCCGGCCTACGGGAGAGCACTCCTCTTCTGGACAATGGCAAGGCGCAAACGCTGGCGTCGTTTGAGGAGCATCGGGAGCGGATGTCGCCGCTCGATGCGCCCGCCGCCGCTCCGCCGGGGAGCTTCAGCAACGACTATCTGAGACATCCGCTGGCGCAGGTCAATGTGCTCCTGTTTGACACGACGACGATCGGGATCATCGATCAGATGTATCTGTTCCAGCAGATGAAGAAGTTTGTCGCGACCCTGCCGGCGGGGGAGCCAATGGCAGTGTTCACACGGTCGGTTGGCGTGACCCCGCAGCTTGCCGGCTTCACGGACGACGCCTTGAAGCCCACGATGTCCAGCGCCTGCTCGGCTACCAGCTGCTTCAGCTTCCGGTTCTCCTCCTCCAGATGCCGCAGCCGCTGTGCCTCGCTCACTTCCAGGCCGCCGTACTTCGCCTTCCAGCGATAGAACGTCTGCTGGCTGATGCCATGTTTGCGGCACAGCTCCCCGCTCTCCACACCCGCTTCCGACTCCTTCAGAATCCCAACGATCTGCGCTTCCGTGTACCGGCTCTTCTTCATCCTGCCCTCCTCATCAGGGCCCTCGCTGGCCCCTATTATCGGAGAACTCTCACTGCCGCTGGACTATTCGGAGGGATGCAGCTCAGCCGAGGTCAACATGACCGATCCCCCAGTTCATCGGCCCGTGTATCCGGACACGATCCACCGGAAGTTTCGTGCCCCTGAGGGGGTTGTTTCCGTATTGGCGGTAATACGCCCGGAACCCGCAGATCTCCCGTCCCAAAGTTCTCGATCAGCGCAATTCGCGATTTTACCGTTGACCGATCTGGCGCCGGAATGCTTCCAGATCGAACATTCAACCGCCAATGGCGTTAGGTATAAGCTCCTGCAGGTTTCGTGGCTTCGCGCCAAACAGCGACGTCGCGAATCGTCGGCATCTGAAAGAATCTGGGTATAATACGGCCACTCGCCTCCCGGTGAGGTCGGCGAGGGAATCCTCCCCGGCCAGGTGCTACCCAACAGCTCTAACCAGCAGGAGAAAGATCTCCGAAAGGGCAGATCCGCGTGGACGGTTTCGCCACAGGGGGCCGGATAAAGCGCTCAGGGAGTCGCTGCCCTGCCGGGCGCATGGTCGCGCGATTTCTGGCGCGCCTGCTTTTGTCGGGAGTTTTCGTTGGGAGTGCAGTTGATCTAGCCGCCCAGATCCCGATCGCGCAGATGGACCACAAATCGTGGACTCCGCGCGAAGGCGCTCCGAACAATATCGAGGATATCGTTCAGGGCACCGACGGTTTTCTGTGGCTGACCACCGATGACGGGCTCTACCGTTTTGACGGCGTCGCCTTCGAGCGCTATAGGCCTCCCGAAGGTTCTGCTCCGGTGTCTGAGAATTTCACCGCGATTAACGCGACTCGCGATGGAAGTCTCTGGCTTTCCTACCTGACAAAAGGGCTGGCCAGAATCAAAGACCGGCACATTACGAACTACACCGAACGGGTGGGACTTCCGAGCGCCCAGATTATCAGCGTGGTCGAGCGTGAGGATGGATCGTTCTGGGCAGGTGGTTCCGCGGGCCTCCTGAAGATCACAAATTCCAGTGTCGCCGTGGTAGGAGCGGCTTACGGGATGCCTGCCGGCCTCGTCTCTAACCTCGCCAAGGATAGCGAAGGCAACCTCTGGGCCGCCCAGCAGGACCAGGTCATGGTCCTGCCCCGCGGAGCGAATCGCTTTCTAATGGCAGCGACCCGATCCTCCCACGAGCGATGCGGGATTTCGCCGAACCGCGATGGAGGAGTTTGGTCATGGTGTACCGACAGTGAACCTCTCATGCGCTTTCGCTTGTCCGGAAACAAAATTCAGCAGACGGTCGTGATCCCGCGCATTTCTGCGTGGGCTGTCAGGCAGGCCAGGGATGGAGCTGTCTGGATCGGTACTAAATCCAGCGGCGTCCTGCGTTTCTATCCCGCGGCTCAGCCCACTGAAGGATTCGATCCATCGCAACTGGAATCATTTACCACCCGCGATCGTCTCACCGGTGCTTTTGCGTTCAAGGTCATTGAGGATGGTGAGGGAAGTATTTGGGTAGGGACTGCAAATGGCCTGGATCAATTTCGTCCGGCGCCGTTCCGAGCGATCGATGTGGGGGAGAGCGCTCCCGTGGTCCTGCCTCAGGGAAAATCGGATTCACGCTTTATCGTCGCCAGCGATCATGTTGCGGACTTAACCACGGGTCTGCCCAACTTTCTTTCGTTGCGGATCCCCGAATGGACCCGCAGCTTGTATCGCAGCGAAGATGGAACACTCTGGATCGGAAGCAACGGGCATTTGTGGACATACGCGAGCGGCCGATTTTCCCCTCAGTCGCTGCCCGCGAACCTGAAGGGCAGCCAGCAGCCGGTACTCGCGGTGATCGAAGACGACAGTCAGAAGCTCTGGATCTCGGTTGGGCAAGGAAATGGGCTGTTCCGGCTTGATGGCGAACACTGGGTCAGTCAGGGCGGGCATCCAGAGTTCCCACGCGGGACAGCCCTCTGCGCTGCACGCGATCCGTCTGGTGCTCTGTGGTTCGGTTACCTTGAGGGTCGCGTTGTCCGCCTCCATAACGGCCGTCTTCAGGAATTCGGACAATCGGAGGGTCTTGATGTCGGAGCCGCAAAGGTCTTTGCCGTGGCGGGAGACGATGTTTGGATTGGCGGCGAAACGGGCGTGGAGGTTCTCCGGCGCAACCGGTTCTTCCCGCTGCGGCTGGAAGGAGGCGAGCCTCTTCGGGGAGTCACCGGTTTGGCTTTTGCGCCGGATGGCGCCCTATGGATTAATCAAAGCAGCGGCGTGCTCCGAGTCGATAAGGGCGAGATCGCCGCAGGATTGTCCGATCCGAATTACACGACAAAGTTCCGAGCGCTGGGGGAGACTTTGAGCGCCGATTCCATCGTCAATCCAAGCGTTGTAGTTTTTGTGCAATTCGACGATGGGCAACTCGCAAAGTACACGAGCATTGTCAGCCTGATAAGAGATCGCTCTGTACAAAATGCCGATCACTCCTTGGGAACTTCCATTCCTCCGCCCGAACTCTCTCGGATCGCAATATCTTAGGCGTCTGGTCCTTGTACTTGAAAGCGATGAAAGCGCCCTTGCTGTAGTCGTCCTTGAACGAGCCATTCTTCGCAAGCACCACAGGTTGCCAGCCTCCCAAGGAACCTCCCACCTCGTGTCCTTTGAGAATCACAATGCGCTGGTTCAAGAAGCTCCGGCGAAAATCGGCGAGAGTCCAGTCGGTAGCGTGTGCCTTGACTCCAAGTGCTGCAGGTCGGTTTTCGGGCTGTTGTGCCACGAGGCAGGAGCACAAAACGAATGAGGAAAGGGCGGCGGCGGCTCTGATAATCGTCTTTGTGCTCATGGGGTTCACGCCATCAGGATAAACCAGGATGTCACCTCCGTACGTCGGGAGACCTCCGGCCCGCAATCTGCGACGTGCAGCAAATCGCGGAAGCTGTCATTAGGAAGGTCGGCGGCTGGCGCGCGCGTAGCGTCATGCGATCACCTTTCACACGGATATTGCTGATGCTCTCAAACAGCCCCAAAATGGCTAGACATCCGGCTCCAGTGGATGTGGCCGTTGGCCAAGAACTGAGATGCCGAGCCCGAAACGGTATTGGCCACCTCAAGAATCGGAAGAACGTATGCTAACCCTAGACGGCACCGAGAAGTGGGTCACACTCGGCGGCGCTGTCGTGGGTGCCGTCGCGGGCATCTTAAATCTGTGGTGGAAGTACCGCGAGAAGTCGGACAGAATCAGAGTCGTATGCGGGTTGATCGATCCGCAGATTAGCCCTGGCGAATTCCTGCATGTGGTCAATCTATGCGATCACCCGATACGACTCGCTGACTATGGATACATACTGCGCACTGGCAAACTGCTTTCACTTCCACAGATGGATGCGAACGAACCTACCGATAATGACCGCGTGAGCTATGGGAGTTCGCTACTTGAGAGTCGAAATTCTTCGTTTGAAACGGGGACGACGCTCCGAGATCGCCCAATAGGCGTGTATGCCAGAACCACAAACCAATCCAAGCCGAGAGTGGCCTTCCGGGACGAGACCCCGCTTTGGATATGCTGTTGGCATCGGGCGCAACTTTGGATAAAAGTTGCGTATGACTTTAGCTAGTCCGGGCGGCTCCTGTGGATTCGCAGTCCTTACTTCGTGCAAACGATATTAGCAATCTCACCCGAAATAGAGCGCGGCGGAGCATCCAAGACATCTGATTGTCCCATGTTTCCATCGAACGACCGAAAGTGGCCCTGGCAGTCGAACCACAGCATCTCTAGCCTGGTCGAGTCGAACATAGAGTGCGGAGCGCCTGTGTACACAGTGACGTTAGTCGCTCCCCCGCCGAGATGCTGAATCGAATTCATATCGATCCTGGTAATTTGCCCGTTCTCCGCCTCGATTCTCTTCCAGACAGGCTGAAAGAAATCATCGTTGCAGCTTTCCGCTCCACCAATTTGACAATTTGGGAGTAGCACTTCGAGCATCTCACCGGGCTTAGCCTTGTATAGCTTTGGCGGGTTGTTTATGTCGCGATCAAGGCATATCTTTTGCTGTGCAGAAGGCAGCCCAGTGCGATTCCATTGGCAATATATCGCAGGCACATATGCCTCCCCTGGGTGTGGCCGGTAGATCTCGTCAGAGGACGTTGCAGGCCTTGGGGCCTGAGTCGCGTCGAATTTCAAATCCACAGAAACAAGGTACCCATCAGCAGCTTTCACTCTCGCGTTGCATTCGATTGTGCTTAGACGGTTTTCCCAACCCTGAGTGAAAGTACCATGATCCGTGAAAGAGAAATGACACGACTGTCCATCGCCGGTTGAATTGAGCTTCATTGCGGGTTTTCCATCTCCCAGGTAAACGGAGTTGGAAAAAAATACGGGGCCGTTACCATCTATCGGGCCGCCAGCAAAGCCAAGGACTGGCTTTGCTGGGTCGCCATTTGAGAATGAGACCAGCGTGTCGCCTTTCGAATTAGCCTTTACCCAGACAATGGCTGAGTCACACTGGACCATCTGATTCGTCCACAAGAATCCGTCAGACCCGAGCGTTAGATGAGCGGCTTTCGCCCGTTGCATCAGCGAGAGGGAATCACCTCCACTCACACCATTGGCTGCGCCTGTTTGTACGCCGTCACTCTTCGCAATAGCGGCCTTACTGCATGTGCCCTTGATAGTCCACGCTTGGGCATATGCCGCGAGAGTGAATCCCGTCCACGCCGCTATGAAGATGGTGCCCAAAATCGCCGCTCGGTAGATCATCGCCGCTCCTCCCGCCCAGCTATCCGGCTAAGCCCTTCGAACTCAGGTTGTGCTTTAGCGATCATATGTTCCTTTGAGATTTCCAAATTATAGACGGACGTCTCCATACGATCAGGTACGCGATCGGCTCAGCCGACGCCACGGGCGTCAGGCGGACTGCTGCTTGAAAGATCGCCACTTTCAAGCCTTAGCGCAGCCAAAGCACACTCTGGACTTTGGGCACAGTTTGGGCACAGAAAAACGCATCCGAAGATGCGTTGATTTGGTACATCATTGATTTTATTGGTGCCGGGAGGGGGGGTCGAACCCCCACGACCTTGCGATCGGCGGATTTTGAGTCCGCTGCGTCTGCCAGTTCCGCCATCCCGGCTATTGGGACGGACTTGGTTAGTATAGCGCCGGGTCGCGGGCGAATATTCGGTGGGGTCACTCGCTCGCGTGCTTCCTGATTGGGGCGGCGGCGATGAGGGACCCGATTCCAAGCGGCTCCGGCATTGGGTCGAGGCGATAGCCGGATTGGCGGGCCGCTTCTGTTGCCGCTTCAGTTTCAAGCTCGAGGGAGCGAAGGGTGACACGCGTGACAGCGGATTTTGTGGATGGGTCTTTCGCTGCGACAGCGATGAGTTGCGGCAGACAGGACCACCAGAGCAACTGCTCATGCGCTTCTTTGTTGAAGTAGCGATGACCGCCGGCTTCGTGCAGTCCGGTGAGCCAGACGATGTCAGGGTCGTCCCAGTCGAGGGCGTCGTGG
>Ga0182018_10000754_pt1 | contig 40348 bp, 38 predicted proteins | sample 812P2MmetaG_FD_120490 | JGI IMG/M metagenome (GOLD analysis project Ga0182018, IMG submission 120490) | Permafrost microbial communities from Stordalen Mire, Sweden - 812P2M metaG | ecosystem: Environmental > Terrestrial > Soil > Wetlands > Permafrost | place: Sweden: Stordalen | collected... | reverse complement strand
GACGTTCAGGCCGGGACGAGAAAACGGCGCTCCAGCCGAACCAGAAAACGAGGATCGAACGGGGCCGTGGCCGGACAACTCATGCGCTTCAAACGGCGGACATCTTTACGCGTCACCGACAGCTTCAGGGGGCATGACGATCGGTCCACTCCCGCGAAATCACCGTGCTGGACGCGAAGCGCCGTTCGCGCTAACATCACCGTCATGTCGATACAGATCCACGTCACGCGAATTAGCCGCCCGGCTGTCTGAGCAGCCGGGGTTACCCGCTACTTCGCCCTTTGTGACCTGGAGTTTCGACCAATGCCCGCCCATGTGCGATTTCTGCTTGACGCCGAATGTTCCCCCGGTCTGCTGCCTCGAATGCTGCAGCCATTCGCGAAACGCGACCTGATCCCCGACCGAATGTGGTCGCATCGGTCCGGCGATCTGATGCATGTCGAGATCGCCGTTGAAGCCATGCCGGACGAAGAAGTCCATCTCGTCGAGGGCAACCTTCGCCAGATCGTCGGCGTGCGTCAGGTTATTCAGGTGCGGGCCGAACCGCGCCGCGCCGCCGCCTGACCCAAGGTTGCCCTGTCCCCCGGTCTGGGCCACTGTCCCGGCGAGCCATCGCGCACCAAGAAAGCGCGTGGAGGAAACCCGGTCCGATGTCGCTGCGCCTCAGTTTGCAAATCTTCGACCATGAACCCGCGCATCCAGCGGGTGCGCGACTTTGGCTGGGTGGCGCCACCGATCTGACGACGCGGACGATGACGGCCGATCCGCCGCGCTGGCTGCTGATCGCCGATCACGCGCCGGAGCAAACGCCAACGCCCCCGGAACGTCCGGCGTTACGGCATTGGGAAATGGAGCAAATCAACCCCGGTGACGTTGGTTCTCCGCCGTCGGCGGGCGGGGTTATCCTGGTGTCGATGAACGTCGATCCCACGCATGAAGATGAATTCAACGACTGGTACAACCTGGAACATATTCCGCATTTCAATCGTCTCGACGGCGTCATCACCGCGCGCCGTTTCCGCGCGATCGAGGGCGAGCCGCGTTATGTCGCGCTCTATCACGTGGCGAACACCGGCATTTACGCGACGCCAGGTTGGATGGCGGCGAACGAGACGCCCTGGATCCTGCGCATGCGACGCTTTCAGCGCGACCGCACGTATTTCATGTTCCGCCAACGTATCGCCTGACCTCCGGAGGAAGCCACGTGTCTCAGTCCGCTCCTTTGACGCCCGAAATCATCGGGCGGGCAATCGATAACATACGCCTGAATGGCGCGTTGAAATTCATCATCGGCGTGGCCGCCGCCGGGTTTTTGTTCGATTCCTTCGACATCACCATCGTCGGTTACGCACTACCGAGGATTCGGCAGGAGTTCAGCCTGTCACCGACCGAGATCGGCATCGCCGGCTCGGCGGCACTGGCCGGCATGGGAGTCGGCTCGTGGTGCTGGGGCTGGGTCGCCGATAAGTGGGGGCGGCGCGTGGTGTTCGCCTCGACCGTGCTGATGTTTTCCGTGTTCACTGGTGTCGCGGGTATGGCCACGACACTGGGGTTTTTTGTCGGTGCCCGCTTTCTGACCGGCCTCGGGCTTGGGGGCATGGTGCCGATCGACCAGGCGCTGGTGACCGAATACGCCCCCGCGAGGATCCGTGGCCGGGTCGCGGCGATGCTGCCTTTGTGTTGGCCAATGGGGTATTTCACCGCCGCCGGTATGGCGTTGTGGCTGGTGCCGTCGATCGGCTGGCGATGGCTGTTCGCGATCGGCGTGCTGCCGGCGATTCTGGTGTTCCTTATTCGCCGCGGCGTGCCGGAATCGCCGCGTTGGCTCGCGTCGCATGGAAGGCACGAGGAGGCACGGGAATCGCTCGCTTATGTGGGCGTTACCGACGATTTGCTGGACCAGGCGAGGCGGGACGTCGCGGCGATACCGGCCCGGCCGGCGGTGCGCGACGCGACATTCCGCGATCTGTTCACCCCGGACTACGCGAAGCGGGTCATTCACACCTGGCTGCTGTGGTTTTGCTCAAACTTCGCGGCCACGGGATTTTCGATCTGGCTGCCGACGATCTATTCCACGTATTACCATATCGAACTGACCCGGACACTGCTCTATACGTTCATCGTCGCCGGCACGCAGGTGGTCGGACGGATTTGCGCCTTTGGCGTGGTCGACATGATCGGCCGCAAGCGCATGATCATCATCGCCTATGGCGTCGCCGGCTGCGCGGCGCTGGCGTTCACTCAGGCGACAACCGAAATGAGTTTGCTGATCAACGCGATGATCTATGCGTATTTTCAGGACATCGGCAACCTGGCGATGACAGTTTATACGCCCGAGGTCTATCCGGTACGTATCCGCGGCAAAGGTACCGCGCTGGCGATGGGTTGGGGACGGTTTGGCGGCATGACGTCGCCGATCGTCGCGGGCGTGCTGATCGGCGGCGGCAATCTGATTTTGGTGTGGGGGATGCTGGCGGTGGCGCTGTTCATCGCATCCGGGCTGACGCTGGTGTTGGCATATGACACGCGGGGGAATCTGGAGACGGTGTCGAGGGCGGTGTAAGAACAGCGGTCAGAGAAGTAAGCAAGTAAGATTTAACCACGGAGAACACGAAGAACCACGGAGTATGCACGGAGAAGGAAATATGGCGCTTCGCGCGTTGCCTGTTCGAACACCGCGCGAAGCGCCCAATGTCTTTCTTCTCCGTGCATACTCCGTGGTTCTCCGTGTTCTCCGTGGTTAAATCTTACTTGCTTATCTTGCGCCAGGTCAGGTTGATCGCGAGCGTTCCGCGTTTACCCCACCTTCAGCACTTCCATCCCCTGCGCCGCTTCAAGTTCACACGCGTTCACGGTCATCGCCAGCAGGCCATAATACCCGATCGCCCCGGTCAGCTGGATCATCTGATCATTCCCAAAACGATCGCGCATCGCCTTGTCCATCGCCGCCGGGATCCGGTGTTTGCGTAACAAGGTGCGCGTGTACTCGATGATCATCGCGTCCTCCGGCGGCACGCCGCTCAGCGGCGCGTTCTCCCGGATCGCGGTGATCGTTGCTTCAGGCACGTTCTGCCGCCGCGCGCCGCCGGTTTGCGCGCCCCAGACGTACTCGGCCTCGAACTCGCGCGCCACGACCATCGCGGCGAGCACGCGGACGCGCATGTCCAGCGTGCCCTCGAACCGCACCAAAGCGCCCAGATGCGCGACGCGGCCGGCGATTTCCGGGCTGTGCAGGAACACGCTGAACGGGCCGTGCAAGGCGCCGCGGCTGCCGATGATGGCATCGACGATCGCGTGATGCTCGGACGGGACCTGGTCCTTGCTGGTGATCAGGGGAATGCGTGCCATTGGTCAGTCCTTTGTTGTTGGAGCGAAATACAGTCCTGGATCGGCGGCGCGCACCCGCGCTTCCGGCAATCCGAGTTCGCGACGCACGATGTTGGTGCCTTCCACGAGCGAGACACACTTGTAAAACGCGATACGACGGCTGAGGCCTTCGCGGCCGAAACCGCAATCCGTGGTGATGACCAGGCGCTCGGGCGGGATGTATTTCAGTGCCTCGCGGATCAGGCCGGCGACGAACTCAGGGGGTTCAACGACGGTGTTGCAATGATTGACCACGCCGATGCCGATCTTCTTGTCCGTCTTGTATTTACCGAACAGCTTCAGATCCCGGCCCTCGCTGCTGGCGCATTCGAACGTGATGACATCGCAGTTCAGTTCCAGCAGATGCGGCAGTGCCCGTTCATAACTCGGCACTTCCCAATAGACACGTTGCTGGTTGGGATTGCCCCAGCAGGTGTGCACCCAGATTTCCGCGTTGACGCCAAGGAGTTGCCGATTGAACGCCTCGGTCATGAAGCGTAGATCCGCGTCGGTGGTGTCGGGCTGGGTTGAGCGGCCGTGATGCGGCGGTTCCTCGACCTGGATCAGTGGACAGCCGGAATCGGCGAGTTCGCGAAATTCGGCGTTCATGATGTCGCACAGGTCGAGAATCATCGCCTTGTCGTCGGCGTAAAATTCGTTCCACAGCATGCTGGCCAGCGCCGGCGCGCAGATGCCGCCAAATTTCACCGGCCGGTCGCTGAGGCGCTGCGCCGTCTTCCACAACGCGGTATATTCCAGCGGTCCGCGCGTCAGCTTTTCCGTGACGACGCCGGGTTGATACGCTTCCTGAACCTCCCAGAGAATTTTGCCGGGACGCAGTCCGTGCCGGCTCATCCAGCCGCGCGAGAGGTCGCGGTGGCCGTTGATGCCGCCCAGTCGCTCGATGGGGTAAAAGAACCAGGATTTGCCGCCGACGGCGAGGTCGAAGCGACTGTCGCCGTCGGTGACGATATCCAGACCGGCGGCCTCCTGCGCGTTGATCACGGCGGCGACGGCGTCGAGGTATTGTTCGCGGAACAGCGAGTCGCCCATGGCGGTCTTGAACGACCGCCCGCTCAGGCTGACATCGTACCAGAGCGGACGAGGGTAGGATCCGGTAATCGCGGTCGGCATCACCATGTCGCGTGTCACGCTCAGCATGTCAGACTCCTCAATCCAGGAACGCGCGCAGATGATGCACGGCGAATTCGGGACGCTCGCGCACCGAGGCGTGGCCGGCGAGCGGCACCTCCAGCACATGGCTGCCTTTGATCGTCTCGTGCATCCATTGGGCCGCGTCCTTGAACGACTGACGCTCGGCGGAGCCAAGCATGATCAGCGTCGGCGCCGTGACCTTTTTTGTCTGCTCGCGCGCGTCCAGCATCGCCAGGGTCTCGCAGGCCAGCGCGTAGGCTTCGCCGTCGCAGGCCTCGAACGTTTCGCGCACGTGGCGGACGTTCGGGCCGTCCTGGTCCAGCGAGTCCTTGGTGAAGAACACCTGCATCAGAAACGGGATCAGGCTTTTCACCCCATCGCGGCGGGCGGCGGCGGCGCGCAACGGCCAGTTGGCGCGGGACTCGTCGTCGTAGCGCGGCGTGCAGTCCGCGAGCACGAGCTTGTCCACCATGTCCGGATACGTGCCGGCGAAATGCTGCGCGACACTGCCGCCGAGAGAGATGCCCATCAGGTGGAATTTGGTCAAACCCTCGCGCAGGGCGGCGGCACGCAATTGCTCGGTGAGTTCCGGGGCGCCGTATTGATGGCCCGGCGGCGGTGAACCGGGATGGCCGGGGAAACTGTAAGCGACGAGTTCGTTCCGGTCCATCAACGGGTCGAGCACGTCCCAGAAACGCCACGACTGGCCCAGACAATGCAGCAGCACCAGCGGTTTGCCTTTGCCGCGCCGGTGCGGCGTGATCTGGCCCGGATCGAGCGGTTGCGGGTTCCAGTTCTCCATCGCGGCCTCCCATTGCTTATGGCGGCACTCTACAAGGTTCGGCTACACACGGGAAATGTGGAAGTCCGCGTCCCCGGAGCGGTGGCTATGCCTCGGCCTGGCCGCCGCCGCCGTCTGGTATCCGTCGCTGACTTTACTCCTGGGCTTTTCGCCATCCGCGAAGACGGATTTCGGCTTGATATTCAATTCGATGGCCGAGCATTTGCTCCTGGGGCGGTTCGACCTGGATCCGGCGATCGGTGGCGCCGAAGGGTTCGACATCGGCGACCGCACCAATTCGTATTTCGGAATCTTCTGCGCGTTGTTGCGCGTGCCGCTGGTTCTGCTGCCCGGTTTCGCGCGTGTCGACGTAACGTGGTGGTCCTGTCTGATCGCGACCTGGCTCGCCGTTTGGTTTCAGGCGCGCGCGATCGGCCTGGTGTGGACGGTGGGGTCACCACCTCGGCGGAGCTGGCTGGCCGCCGCGTTGTTCGTTTCGGTTGTGTTTGGCGGTCAGCACGTTCAGTTTCTACGCCCCTCCGTCTACCAGGAACCGATCGGCTGGGGATTTTGCCAGGCGATGGCGTTCATCTGGCTGGCGATGCGCGGACTGGAACGAGGTTTCGACCGACGAACATTGTGCTGGATGGCATTCTGCGCCGGACTCGCTCTGATAACACGGGTTTCGTTCGGGATCGGGCTGGGGGCTGCATTCGGCCTGCTGTTGCTGGCGCGACGCAATGTTCGCGAATGGCCGGCGCCGCTCAGCATTCTGGTGGCATTTATCGTGTTGACCGGGATCGTGAACGCGGACCGCTGGGGCAACCCTTTCACCTTCGCCGACTTCTCTCGCTTCAACCTTAGCCAGGATGTCTACCCCGATCGACTGGGTCGGCTCGCCGCTTATGGCAATTTCAACCCGGCGCGGATCTGGTTGGGACTTGGATACTATTTTCTACCAATCTGGATATGGATCCGCTCCGACGGGCACGTGTTGTTCGCTGAATCTCAGGCGACACTGATGGATGCGATGGAGTTGCCGCCTGGCAGTTTCTTTCTCACCGATCCATTGCTGATCGGTCTCGCGATCGCCGGTGTCCTGGCGCTCCGCGACCGGGTGAGAACGGCGTTGTTGCTCGGGCTATGCGTGCCGCCGGTGCTGATGCTGTGTGCGATCAGCATGGCGCACCGGTACCGGACGGAATTTTATCCGGTGCTGTTTCTGGCGGCTCTGTTTGGAATCGCGGCGGCGGGACGCTCTGCGGTGACGGGGCGGTTTCGAGCGGTGGTCGTCGTGGCATCCGTCGCCGGTATCATCGCGTCACACGGGATGGCGGAGTTGGATGCGCTTTCGCCGAGGGGGCCCGCCGACTGGTATTTGGAACGTTACGGTCTGACGGGGACCTACGAAAGGCCGATACGGTGACTGAGATATGTTCAGGCGAGATCTCCGCTCATGCCATCACCAAACCGCGACCTGAACCACGGTCAGTAAGAAAGGATGTTAACACGGAGGAAGAACGAGAATGCACGGAGGGCCACGGAGAAGGAATTATGGCGCTTCGCGCGGTGCCTGATCAAACACCGCGCGAAGCGCTAAAATTCCTTACTTCTCCGTGGCCCTCCGTGCATTCTCGATCTTCCTCCATGTTCAAAATCTTGCTTGCTTAATCAGGAGCACGCGATGCCGCCGCCCAATTCGGAAATGCGAAGCCATAACGTTCCGTATCCGGCCCGTTTACCCTTCCCCCGCCGTCACCCCGATCTCCCTGATCGTCGCCCGCCGCAACACTGTCAGCACGACCTTCCGGCCGGCCCTCTCCTCGGTCAGCAGCCGGTGCAGATCGTCAACGCCGGAGACCGGCTCGCCGTCCAGTGCCACCACCACATCGCCGACCATCAGATCGCTCTGCTTCGCCGGACCGTCCGGTTCCAGGCCGGCGATCAGCGCGCCGCTGGCCACGTTCAATCCGTGGAACCGCCGCACCCGCGTATCAACCGGCACGGTTTGTCCCGAAACACCCAGCCGCGACCGGCGAACCTTGCCATCACGCATCAATCGCGTCGCCACCCAGATCGCTGTATCGATCCCGATCGCGAAACAAATCCCCTGCGCCGAGCCGATCATCGCGGTGTTGATCCCGACGACCTTGCCGCCGCCGGCAACCAATGGCCCACCGGAGTTGCCCGGGTTCAACGGCGCGTCGGTCTGGATCACGCTGTCGATCAGGCCTCCGGACCTGGTCCGCAACGTCCGTCCCAACGCGCTAACGATCCCGGCGGTGACGGTGCAGGTGAAACCCAGCGGATTGCCAATCGCCACCACGATCTGTCCGACCCGCAACTCCGCCGAACATCCCAGTTCCGCGTGCGGCAACCCGTTCGCCGCCAGCCGCAACACCGCGATGTCGGTGACATTGTCGCCACCCACCAAGGTCGCCACCACGTCCCGGCCGTCGGTCAGTGAGGCGGTGATCCGGGCCGCGCCGGACACCACGTGATGGTTGGTCAGCACATACCCATCCGGCGTGAAGATCACCCCAGAACCCGCGCCCGCCGGACGCCCGTCGTCTCGTGCGCAGGCGATGTGCACGACCGCGGGACCCGCGCGGTCGAAAGCCCGGGTCACCAGCTCGGAATAGGGATCGAGACCGGAAACGGCATCCAGCGGCATGGTGGCTTCCCTTGTGGTGAAATTCGCGATGCCACACCAAATAAGCACCCCGGTCCCGCCGCCCACCCGGCCAAAAGACCGGGGTGACCCCTGGCCATCCACCCGATACCCACCATTCCGGGAACCTGGCACTGTGCCGCCAGCAACAAAGGAGATCGTCCGCGATGGACATCATTGAACAGTTTTCCTCGGCCCTGGCGGACCGGGTCGCGGCGGTGGCGGCATCGGTGGTTTCGCTCCGGCTGGGCTCGCGGCCTCGCAGCGGCATCCTGTGGCGGCCCGATGTGGTCGTGACATCCGAACAGATCGTGGGCGAGCACGACCACGCCGTCGTCGTCCTCGCCGGGACCGAGATCATGGCAAAACTCGCGGGCCGCGACCCGGCCACGAATGTCGCGGTGTTCCGGCTGGACACGCCCTTGCCGGGCACGTTGCCTTCGGTCGGCGGCGTGCCTCGGGTAGGGTCGTTGACGGTCGTGGTGGGGGCGGACCGTGGAGGGGCGGCGACCGGCAGGCTGGCCATGGTGCACGCGACCGGACCAGCCTGGCACAGCATGGCCGGAGGCCGCATCGACACGCTGATCCGGCTGGACGCACGTTTGGGCTCCGACGAGGGCGGCCCGGTGCTGGATCAGTCCGGACTGTTGCTCGGGATGTCGACCTCGGGGCCGCGCCGGCGCGCTCTGGTGATCCCGGCGGCGACCCTCGCCCGAGTGATCGAGCCTCTGCTGGAACATGGCCACATCGCGCGCGGCTGGTTGGGCGTCGGCCTGCAGCCGGTCGCCATTCCGGACGCGGTGCAGTCCGAGACCGGCCAGGCCCGCGGCGCCATGGTGCTGCAACTTGTGGCGAACGGCCCGGCTCAGCAGGCCGGCGTGCTGCCGGGCGACATTCTGCTGTCGATCGACGACTTCCGCTTCGGGCAACGCCGCGGGCTGGCCTCGTTGATGGGGCCTGATCGGATCGGCAAATCCGTCACGCTTCGATTGCTGCGCGCCGGGGAGATGAAGACGATCGGCGTCGTGATCGCTGCCCGCCCCAGATCATGAGGATGGGATCGTGAGGATGGGATCGTGAGTCTTCGGGTCAGGCTGATCGCGTCTGACCCGGTTCGCCGGCATGGTCTGGCCGCCGTGCTGGCGGAGGCGGGTCATGCGGTGGTCACCGACACGCCCGATGTCCTGCTGTTCGATCTGGAACCCGGCGCCGCGCCACCCCTGGAGGCGGAGGCGCCATGCGTCGTGCTGACGGACCGGATGCCGGCCGATCCTCCGGCGGGGGTGTTGCCGCGGAATGTGAACGCGGCACGGCTGGATCTCGCGTTGCACGCGGTGGCCGGCGGCCTGCTCGTGCGCGCGCCCTGGCCGGGCCAACGGTCCGGCTTCGCTCCGGCGCCGGAGGAATCGCCGCTGACGCCGCGCGAGACAGAGATTCTGACGTTGATCGGTCAGGGGATGAGCAACAAAGCGGTGGCGCGGCATCTGGGAATTTCCGTGCACACGGTAAAGTTTCATTTGGAAGCATTGTTCGCGCGGCTCGGTGCGACCAATCGGGCCGAGGCGGTGGCGAAGGGGTTACTGGGCGGCGTGATCGAGTTGTGACGAGGCTGCCGCCTCGCCCCGCTGCTCGCCCCTGGGCTTCTCAGGCGGCCCGGCGGGCGGCCAATCGCGCCAGGTTCGGCCGAAACTTCGCGGCGGCCGCTTCGTCCAGTTCGAATGCCAGGTGCAGCCCCTCATCATCGGCGGCACGCACATTGAACGGCAACGCAAAATCAACCTCGTCCATGGTCAGAGTCCCGCGCGAACCGGCCACCACTGATCGCGCGCCGCGAACATAAGCGCCATGTTCCGACAGATCGGCGACACGCCCGGAGGACGAATGGCCGGCGATGGAAAGACGGCATGGCAGGTCCGCCTGGTAACGACGGTCCCGCCGCCGGTCCATCTCGGTGGTGGAGGTCCGCACCACACGGATCACCGAATGGCGAAGTTCGATCACCGCCGCGTTCAGTCCGGAGGCATCTTCTCGCACGCTGGCGGCGTGCTGACCGGTCTGCTCCGCCTCGGTCGAAACTTCCGTCACATGATTGGTCATATCGTTGGCCGCCGATGCCGTTTCGGCGACATTGCGGGCAATCTCGGCCGTCGCCGCGCCTTGCTCCTCGACCGCCGCGGCGATCGAGCCGGCGATCGCGTCGATCTCGCCGATGGTCCGCTCGATCCCCGCCACCGCCGCGACCGAGACCCCGGTCGCATCGCGCACCTGACTGATATGCCGTGCGATCTCCTGAGTGGAGCGCGCGGTTTGCGTGGCGAGCGACTTGACCTCAGAGGCCACGACGGCAAAGCCTTTGCCGGCGTCGCCCGCGCGCGCGGCCTCGATCGTGGCGTTCAACGCCAGAAGATTGGTCCTGGCGGCGATCTCGCTGATCATTTCGGCGACCGCGCCGATCTTCGCCACCTGTTCATTCAGCGCGTCGATCGTCGCCCGTGTCTCGGCGCCCGCCGCGACCGCCCGGCCGACGATCGCGCTCGACTGAGCGACCTGAGCGCTGATCTCGCGAATCGAGGTGCTCAATTGCTCCGCCGCGCTCGCGACGGTTTCCGCGTTGGACAATGCCCGCGCCGAAGCGGTCGCCGCACTTTGAGCGGAATTGCCGGTGCGCGTCGCCGAGGCGGTCATCGCCTCCGCCGCCGCGGTCATGGCGGTGGTGCGGCTGCCCACTTCGTTGATCGCCTTTGTCGTATCGGCCTCGATCCGATCCACCATACCGAGCAGGGCCGCGTGCTTCTCGGTTTCGGATCGCGCGCGGGCGGCGGCGGCGGCCTCCAGTTCGCGAGCCCGCGCCGAGGCGTCGCGAAGCCGCGACAGGGCGCGGGCAATCTGACCGACCTGGTCGGTCCGTCCGGTACAGGGAACGGCGCTTTCCAGAGCGCCGCCCGCGATGCGATGCATAACGTCCGTCAGATCGCTCAAGGGCCGGATGTTCGCGCGCAGCGTCCAGAAATAAGCCAGCCCGGCGATCACGGCGATCAGCAGCGCGCTGACCGCGGCCTGACCGGTTATCCGGTCCATGAATGCCTCGGCGTCGGCGAGAGGCACGCCAACGAACAGAATCCCGATCGTTTGCGCGCGCGCATTTTGGATCGGCTCGTAAACGGCGAGATAGGACGCGCCCAGAATGGTGGTTCGGCCGGAGTAGCTGTGGTCATCACGCAAGACCGCGTCGTAGGCCACGCCGGCCGCGAGCTTCGTCCCGACGCCGCGTGTCCCATCGGCGTTTTTTACGTTAGTGGCGATCCGGGTATCCCCGAGGAAGATCGTGACTGACGCGCCCGTCAACTCCTTCACGGCATCCACGAGATCGTTCCGGCCATTCAGCTTCGTCGTGCCGAGCAGCAATTGTCCATCCGCCGTCGTGCTCCACTCCGCACCGTAAGGAGCCAGTTCGTGGCGCAGGATCGCCATGCTGATACCAAGCGCTTGCTGTGCCCGCAGCAGCCCGTTCTCTTCGACCGATCGCAACGTCCAGAACAGAACCGATGTGACCGCCACCAGGATCGCCAGCAGCGAACAGACGAGCAGGCGAGGCACGATGCCAATTTGGTCGGCCAGGCGCCGGCGTGGCGTGGCGGCGTCGTCCATTGCATACCATCCATTGCTTACCGGGCCCGCCTCATCGCGAGACGCGCGGACACCCGATAGCGGTATCCGGTAAAGGAACTGTAAATGGTCTCGCGGTGGATCGCCTTCGTGGATATCTGCGTGGTCTGTCGCCGCGGCCCGGTCGATCCCCCGACCAGGTCGGGGGAGGGCGATGACGAGGCCGTATCAGTTCAACCGCAGATCCAGGATGTGCTTCGGATCGGCTTTCAGTTCGCCTTTCTCGACCCGCTTGACGATGTCCACCAGAGCGCGGTTGGCTGGCGTCGCGATGCCGACCTCGTCGCCCTTGCGCGTGATCAGGCCATTGAGAAATTCGATCTCGGTGCGGCGGCCTTTGACCATGTCCTGACCCATCGACGGACGATGCTCGCCGCCACCGGACTTGCTGACCTCCGCCAGGCGGTGCTCGTCGTATTCCTTGGTCGCGGCCGGGTCGCCCTCGCCCGCTTTGGCGATGATTTCCGGATCGATATGATGCACTTCCTCGAGCTCGTAACCGAGGGCCTGACCGACACGAATGGCCTCGGAGCCCAGGCGGGAGCCGAAGCGGCGGAGGGCATCGTTGGTCAGGATGTCTTTGCTGACGAGACCGGTGCTGGCGGACATGCCGTTGGCCATGGCGTTTGTCACCAGTTTCGACCAGCGCTCGCCCCAAAGATTGGTGGTCGCCAAAGCTGAGTCCGCGTATGAGACCAGCCGCTTGATCTCCTGGATGCGGTCGGTGATGCGGCCATGCACCTCACCGGTGCGGAATACGGTATGCTTGTCGCCGCTTTTGCCGGCGGCGCGGCGGACATGGCCGGGCTCGCACAGATCGACGGTGATGGAGCTGGCGATGCAGCCAACGACTTTGCCCCAGCCGACGACGCCGGCGATGGTTTCCTCATTCATGCAGTTTTGCAACGAACAGATGAACCCGTTGGGGCCGAGGTACTGGGCGATCATCGTCGCCGCCCACTCGGTGTCGTAAGACTTCATGCAAACGAAGGCGAGGTCGAACGGTTGCTCCTTCGCGGCCTGCTGCAACTCGGTCAGATGCAGGGCGCGCACCGGCGTGGTCCACTCCGGCACGTCGCGGATGTGCGAGACCTTCAGGCCGTGCGCTTTCATCTGCTCGACATTGGCGGGCCAGGGGTCAATGAACGTGATGTCCTCGCCTTCCCGCGCCATGTGTGCTCCGGCATAGGCGCCGACGGCACCGGTGCCCATGACGGCGATTTTGTAACCCATTGCTTCCTCCCGCGTTCGAATGCTCCGCACCAGTTTCGCTTTCTGGAGCGGAAAGGCAATGGGGGCGAGCATGACGCCTCTTGCCTGGCCCCCTGGCCCCGCGCCACATACGGTCCATGGCCGACTCCCAACAGCAGTTCCGCATCACCAGGGAAGCGTTACGTGACGGATCGCTGATTGAGGCCGCCCGAAAACGGATGGCTCCCGGAATGCGGATCCGTACCGACGCCGAAATCGAGGAATGCCTGGCAAGGATGCTGGCGGAGCATCCTCCGCACGAAGATGTCTGGTTATTTGGTTACGGATCCCTGATGTGGAACCCGGCGATGCATTTCGCCGAGCATACCGGCGGACGCGTGTTGGGCTGGCATCGGTCCTATTGCCTCTGGCTTGAAGCCGGCCGCGGGTCGCCGGAACATCCCGGCCTGATGCTGGCGTTGGATCGCGGCGGTGCGGCGGCGGGGGCCCTTTTTCGCGTGCCGGCCGTTCAGGCGCGCGCGGAGTTGCTGCTGCCGTTCCGGCGGGAGTTGTTCACCTACAGTTACGAGGCTCGCTGGGTGTCGGTGGTGACGCAACATGGCACAACGCGGGCGATCACTTTCGTTGTGAACCGCGACGGACCACGCTACGCACGCCGCCTGCCGCTGGACCAGGTCGCGCGGCACGTCGCCACCGCCACGGGTGCTCTGGGCTCCTGCATGGAATACCTGACGCACACTCTGAATTCCCTGGATGCACTCGGCCTGGACGACCGGATGTTGCGCCGGGTGCTTCACCTGTGTTCCACACCGTCCGCCTGAACGCGGGTTTCCGCCACCCGTCGCGTACTCTGGACCTCGCCACGCATTCAGCCACGGGATGCCGCCACCATGCCTCGCCAACCGATCCGGATCGCCGTTCTGTATTTCGCGCACGAGACCGTGACGTTCCTGAACAACGACACGACGCGCGAGGACTTTATCTACGCTGGCTCGCCGGCACGGGGCGAGGCGCTGCTGGCGCATGACCCGAAGTCCTATATGGGTGGCTTCGTTCAGGTCGCGCGCGAATATGACGAAGTCGAACTGGTTGGCATCGAGTCGCCTCTGTGGCCCAGGACGGGGACGGGCTCGGGGTGGATCACGACGGAGGCGTACGAAACGTTTCTGGGACGGATGATCGCCGAACTGAAGGCCGGCCCAAAGTTAGACGGTGTCTATCTCGCCTTGCATGGCGCGATGGGCGTGCGTGGGGTGGCTCGACCGGAGGCGGACATCGCGCGCCAGGTGCGTGAGGTGGTGGGACGCGGCGCCTTCATCGCGGGGACCTTCGATCCCCATGGCAACGAGGACGAGGCGTTCCTGGCGCAGGCCGACATGGCATTCTGCGTGAAGTATTTTCCACACTACGATTCGCATTTGCAGGGGCAGCGTGCCGCGCGGATGCTGGTGCGCGCGATCCGCGGCGATTACCGGCCCGAGACCGTGACGGTGAAAGTGCCGATCATCTCTCCCACCGTCGTGCAATGGACCGGGGCATCGCCGTGGATGGATCTGGTACAACGCGCGCTGATCTGGGAGGCGCGCGAGCCTGACCTTTATGTCAACGTCTTCTTCGGGTTTCCGTTCGCGGATGTGCCGGACGTTGGCATGACCATCCAGGCGATGAGCAACGGGAACACGGCCCTGGCGCGCGAGGCCGCGGATGATGTCGCCGCCTTCGCCTGGCGGCGGCGGGAGGCTTTGCTGAACGCGGCCAAGGTGCATCCGATTCCGGGAGGCGTGACGCTGGCGAAGCAGGCCATCGCGCGCGGCGCCATGCCAGTGGTGCTGGCCGATCACAGCGATCGCTCCGGATCGGCCACGTGGCTGTTGCGGGAAATCATCAAACAGGACTTGTCCGGCGTGCTGATCGCCACGATCGCCGACGCAAGCGCGTGCGACGCGCTGGAGGCGAGCGGAGTAAAGGCGGGCGACCCGTTCGATATGGACGTGGGCGGACGGGTTGATGAATCGGCCGGCGATCCGGTGCGCGTGACCGGGATCGTGTTGAACGCCGTCATGGGCCTCGGTCAACTCTGGGTCGTCGTGGCGTTTGGGGACGGCAACGTGCTGGTATTGAGCCGCTATCTGGTCCAGGTGCAGGAGCCGTTACCATTGAACGACCTTGGTGTGGACGTCACGACCTTCAAGGCCTTCGCCATCAAGTCGCGGGTGCATTTCCGCCGCGGGTTCGATGACTCGGGATTCGCCAAAACGATCTTGCTGGTTGAGCCGGAACAGCCGTTCCTCGGCACGGTGCGGCTGGATGCGTTGCCGTACCGGAACGTCGATCTCGGGAAGTTTTATCCGTACGGCGGGCCGGATTGACCGCCACCGTCGCGGACCCGCACACTGAAGGCAACCCATAACGGAACGCATCCATGAAAGTCTTCGTCTTCGACCTGCTCGCTTACGGCGAACAACTCGACCATCTGAAAACCGGGAGTGAACTGCCGTACCCCCTCGCCGGCCGGCATTTCAAACCCGAGGTCGCGGTCCGCACTTATGCTGAGCACCTCGACGCCTGGGAGTTAATCGACCAGCTCGGTTATGACGGCCTGGGGTTCAACGAGCATCATTGCTCGCCGTACGGGCTGATGAATTCGCCGAATTTGATGGCCGCGTCGGCGGCGCAGCGGACGAAAAACGTCAGGCTGCTGATCTACGGCAATTTGCTACCGCTGCACGAACCGCTGCGCCTCGCCGAGGAATTGGCGATGCTCGATTGCCTGTCGAACGGGCGGCTGATTTCCGGCTTCGCCCGCGGCATCCCGCGCGAGTATCAGGTGCATAACGTGCCACTGGCGGATTCTCGCGCCCGGTTTGAAGAAGCGTTCGAGATCGTGACCCGCGCCTGGTCGGAGGAAGTGTTTTCGTATCAGGGTCGATTTTGGTCATATAAGGACGTGGCGCTGTGGCCGCGGCCAGTGCAGCAACCGCGGCCGGAAATCTGGACGCCGGTGGTCAGCAGTAAGGAATCAATCGAATTCGCGGCACGGAATGACATCCGTATCACGCCTGGCCTCGCGCCGGGCGGTTTGCAGGACGATATCATCGCGTATTACGCGAAATGCCTCGCCGCCAACGGACACCGGATCACGCCTGATCATCTGTCGGTTGGCGTCACCGCTTACGTCGCCTCCAGCAAGGAGGAGGCGATCCGCGAATGCGGGCCATACGTGCTGTATTTCAATCGCACGCTGTTCAGTCACGGCAACTTCACCGAAACGGCGAAACAGCGGGAAACCGGCTACAGTTCCACCAGTTCCACCGATTACGTGCGAGCGGAGAATCTGCGCGCCGCCGAGTTCAATCGCGGCGATTTTCGCGACATGACGATGGCCGACATGGAGAAGATGGCGGATCGCCTGCCCTGGGGCACGCCGGCCGAGGTGGCGGAGAAACTCATTCACCTGGCCGAACATACCGGTGCCGGGACGGTGCAGGTGAATTTCAACCGCGGCGCGATGCCGCAGGAGATGTTCCTGGAACAGATCAGGCGCTTCGCCCGCGACGTGCTGCCGATCCTTCAGGCACACCAGATCACGCGTGTTCCGGCGGCGGAGGCGGTCGCGGTTTGACCAGCCTTACGTCCGCGCACCCTCCAGATAGGCGGCACGCACCTCGGGGCGGGCCAGCAATTCCGCGCCGGTTCCCGCCATGGTGATGGCACCATTGACCAGCACGTAACCGCGGTGCGCCAGCCGCAATGCCTGATACGCGTTTTGCTCCACCAACAGCACCGTCAGTCCGGTACGTTGGTTCAGTTCCCGGATCGCCCCGAAAATCTGCCGCGCGACCAACGGCGCCAGACCCAATGACGGCTCATCCAACAACAACAATCGCGGCCGCGACATCAACGCCCGCGCGATCGCCAGCATCTGTTGCTCGCCGCCCGACAGAGTGCCGCCGCGCTGACTTATGCGTTCGCTCAGCCGGGGAAACAGCGCGAACACTTCCTCCAGCAATGAGGGGGTGTCGGTCCGGCCAGCGGCTTCAGCGCCCATCAGCAAATTCTCATGCACCGTCATCCGCCCAAATATCCGTCGTCCCTCCGGTGACTGGGCTATCCCCCGCCGCATGATCAAATGTGTCGGCAGGTTGGTGATGTCATGACCTTCGTGCAGGATCGTACCGCCACGCGCTCGCGGATTGCCGCAAATGGTCATCATCAGAGTCGATTTGCCGGCTCCGTTGGCGCCGATCAGCGTGACGATCTCGCCCGGATTGACCTCGAGATCGACGCTTCGCAGCGCCTGCACCGCGCCGTAGAACGACGACACGCCAACCAAAGACAATGTCGCGGTCACGCCGCTTCCTCATCTTCGTCGCCCTCGCCGAGATAAGCGGCGATCACGGCGGGATCGGCGCGGACCTCGGCGGGCGTGCCGTCGGCGATCTTCTTGCCGTGATCCAGCACGACGATGTGGTCGGAGATGCGCATGACCACGCCCATGTCGTGCTCGATCAGCAGCAGCGAGCAACCGTCACCCTGAATGCTTTTCAGCAGTTCGTTCAGCGCCTCGGTCTCGCGTGGATTGAGCCCGGCGGCTGGTTCGTCCAGACATAACAGCACCGGATCGATACACATGGCGCGGGCGATTTCCAGCCGCCGCTGCGCGCCGTACGGCAAAGCGCCCGCCAGATCATTGGCGCGGTCGAGCAACCCGATGCGATCCAGCCACTGCCTCGCCTTTTCCATCCCATGCCGTTCGGCGGCGCGGAACGTGCCAAGCCCGAGCACCGCCGCCAGGGTGAACCCACTGGCGCGCATCAGTGGGTTGTGTTGCGCGACCAGCAAGTTCTCCAGCACGGTCATGCCGGCGAACAACCGAATGTTCTGGAACGTTCGCGCGACCTTGCCGCGTGACGCGATGCGGTAGCCCGGCATCCGGTCGAGCGGAAAATGCGCACCGGATGCGTGGGTCAGAGCGATGCCGCCCTCGGACGGCCGGTAGAAACCGGTGATGCAATTGAACACCGTGGTCTTGCCGGCCCCGTTCGGACCGATCACCGCCGTAATGTCTCCGGCTCGCGCCTCAAAGGACACGTCGTCGACCGCTTTCAATCCGCCGAAACGCATGGTCAGAGCGGTGACCGACAGCATCAGGCGGAGCCCCCCAATGGGGCGAGTGTCGCCGTGGGCGTGCGGGTCGAAACCATGCCGCGCGGGCGCAGCACCATCACCACGACCAGAGCCACGCCGAAAACCAGCATGCGGTACAACGGCAGTTCGTTGGCGATGCCGGCGAACAACTCGCTACCCATTTGATCGGCCAGGAAGCTCAGGAATGAGCGCAGCAATTCCAGCCCACCGACCATGATGATCGCCGCCAGCGCGACACCCAGTTGCGAGCCGAGGCCTCCAAGTACCACGATCGCCAGCACCGTGGCGCTTTCGATGAAGGTGAAACTCTCCGGCGAGATGAACGCCTGGCGCGTGGCGAAGAACGCGCCCGCGAAACCGCCGAACATGGCGCCGATGGCGAAGGCGGTCAGTTTCGTATTCGTGACGTTAATGCCCAGTGAACGGCAGGCGGTCTCGTCTTCGCGCAAGGCCTCCCAGGCACGGCCCAATGGGGTGCGGCGCAGACGCAGGGTGAACCAATTGGTCAGCAGCGCGAGGCCGAGGATCACGTAATACAGAAAGATCACCCGCTGGATCGTTTCGGGCTCGATGTTGAAGAACCCGGCGAAGGTGCCCTCGCCGCCGTCCATGCTGAACGCGAGGCCGAACAATGTGGGCCGCGGGATGCCGGTGATACCGTTGGGGCCGTGCGTCAGGGAGACCCAGTTGATCAGCACGATGCGGATGATTTCGCCGAACGCCAGCGTGACGATCGCGAGATAATCGCCACGTAGCCGCAGCACCGGAAAGCCGAGCAACACGCCCCAGAACGCCGCCAGGATCCCGGCCAGTGGCAGACAGGTCCAGAAACCAAGGCTGAAATGTTCCGCGATCAGCGCGTAGGAGTAGGCGCCGACGGCGTAAAACGCGACGTAACCCAGGTCCAGCAATCCGGCCAGACCGACGACGACGTTCAGACCCCAGCCCAACATGATGTAGGTCAGCACGAGGGTGGCCAGATCGACGTAGTAACGCGATCCGCCAAATGGCAGCAACACCGCGAAGACCAACAGCATCGGCGCCACCGCGCGGCCGGCTCGCAGCATCGCCGGGCTGGGTCCGGCGAGTGTTGGCACGGCGATGCGCGCGGCGCGGGTCAGCATCAGCAGCCGGCCGAGGAAGACGAGGCTCACGACAACAACGACGGCGATCGGACGGGCGCGCAACTCCAGACCGTGGTCGCCACTTTCGGTGACGAGTCCGATCAACGGCGTGAACAGGCCAAGCGCGATAAGGGCGGAAAGACCGGCGTCGCGCAACGCGTGCTTCATACTTTCTCCACCTCGGCGCGGCCGAGAATCCCGCTCGGGAGAAAGATCAGCGCGACGATCAGGATGGAGAACGCGGCGACGTCTTTGTATTCGACACTGAAATAGGCGGACCAGAACACCTCGATCAGGCCGATCAGCAAGCCGCCGAGCACCGCGCCGGGCAGGCTGCCGATGCCACCCAGCACGGCGGCGGTGAAGGCTTTCACGCCGGCGATGAAACCGATGAAAAAATCGATGACGCCGTAATAAAGCAGGAACAGCAACCCGGCGACGGCGGCGAGCGCGGCACCGATGACGAAAGTGATGCTGATCGTCCGGTCGGTATCGATGCCCAGAAGGCTCGCCATACGCAAATCCTGTTCGCAGGCGCGCATTCGCCGGCCAAGCGGGGTCTGTGTTACCAGCCAGGTGAAGATCGCCAGAATAATAATCGTCGTGATGCTGATCATGATCTGCATGCCGGAAAGGCGGACGGCGAAACCATCCGACTCCATGATTTGAAAACCGCCGGGGATCAGCGCGTCCATGGGCTTCACGCGTGCGCCCTGACTGACCTGGACGAAATTCTGCAATGTGATGGACATGCCGATCGCGCTGATCAGCGGCGCCAGCCGGAACGATCCGCGCAACGGCCGGTACGCAATGCGCTCCACCGTCCAGCCATACAGCGCGGCCAGAGCGGCGGCGAACAGCAACGTCAGCGCCAGCGCGATCGGCACGGCGGTGATGCCAAGCGACGCCAGACCGAGCAGGGAGATCAGAGAAAGGAAGGCTCCGATCATGAAGATGTCGCCATGGGCGAAGTTGATCATGCCGATGATGCCGTAAACCATCGTGTAGCCGACGGCGATCAACCCATAGATCATGCCAAGCGTGATCCCGTTGATCAGTTGCTGCAACGCATAGGCCACGGGTCACGACTCCGTCCGCTGGGGAAGCTGCCAGCAAACACAGCCGGGTCGGGCGTGGCAAGGCGGCTCGAGGCTCCGCCCTGAAACCTTTCGCGAAGATGTTCCGCCTTAGGATGCATGCTCCGGCCCTGAACCATCCTGAGTATGCGCATGACCTTCGCTGGCCTGATCGGCAGCGCCCGCCGAGCATCGTGGCTGACCCGTGAGCGGATCATCGCCGGCGGCCAGATACTGCTGCTGATCGAGCTGACCATCCTGATCATGCTGGCGCTGTGGCAGCATGGCGTGATCACCGGCGGTGTTTCGAACACCTCCAGCGATTTCGTCAGTTTCTACGCCGCCGGAAAGCTCGCACTGGCCGGCACTCCCGCCCTCGCCTACGATCAGGCGGCGCATTTTCTGATGCAGCAACGGTTTACAGTCGAGGGCGCGCCGTACCAGTATTTCTTCTATCCGCCGGTGATGCTGCTGCTGTTCGCGCCGGTCGCGCTGCTGCCCTATTACGTCGCGTTCTATTTGTTCGAGTTCGCGACACTGGCGGCGTTCCTGCTGGTCATGCGCGGCATCCTGCGTGAGCCAGGCTGGACCTGGATCGCTCCCGTCGTCGCCTTCCCCGCCGTCTTCTGGACCCTCGGCCTGGGGCAAAACGCATTTCTGACCGCCGCGTTGTTCGGCGGGTTCACCTTGCTCATCGATCGCCGGCCCGCGTTGGCAGGAATGCTGTTGGGCCTGCTCTGCTACAAGCCGCATTTCGGGCTGCTGGCTCCGATTGGGCTGGCCAGTGGCGGCCATTGGCGCGCGTTCGCCGCCGCCGCGGCAACCGTCGCGGCCCTGGCTGGATTGTCCTTGGCGTTGTTCGGCGTCGAAACCTGGCGGGCGTATCTGACCGCCTTCGCCAACTCCGATTCAGTCTACGCCGCCGGCCGCATCGACTACGCCGGGATCGTGACGCCGTTTGGCGCCATGCGGTTGCTCGGCTTCACGCCTTCGGTGTCCTACCTGACGCAGGGGATCGCCACCGGGGCTATGGCCCTGCTGGTGGGTTGGATCTGGCGGCGGAGCGCGAACCACAACCTCCGCGCCGCGACGTTGCTTTCGGCGACGTTGTTGGCGGTGCCATTGGCCCTGTTATACGACCGGTTGCTGTTGCTGGTGGCGATCGCCTGGCTGGTGCGGGAGGGACGGCGGGACGGGTTCCTGGCCTGGGAGAAGTTCGTGCTGCTCGCGGTGTTCCTGGCATCGATCTTCGATTACGCGATTGGTTCGGCGTGGCGGCTCCCGCTCGGACCGGCGATCAGCCTGGCCATACTGACGTTGGCGGCGCGGCGGGTTACGCGCGAGGTCAGGCCGCGAGTGACCTCGCTGGCGGTTCACTCCCATGCCGCCCCGATGGCCGCACGTTAAAACAGGGAACGTGGGAATATTCGCTCGGTCTCCATGCAGGACCAGAGACCGTTCCGATCGTGTCCGGATAGGTCAATTCCGTCCCTTGTGTTAATAATAATAACCTCAATCGGGTCCCGGAGGCCGCCAGCCAGTCCGCGAAGACACTGTACACCGCCGCGCACCAACAACCCGGCTGGCGCTGTGGCGCATTAAAATCGGCCCAGGATCTCGTTATTTTCCGCATAAATTGGCTGTGGCACTTGACGCGGCAAGACGACCCCGATGCGAGAACATGAAAATTCAGACCTGTTACGGGATAATTCTGAACCTAAATAGTCGATAGTATAAATAACTACTGGATAACGGCCCGCAGACCACCATATGCGCGGCGACGTTCATTGGAGTCACACAATTATGCCGGTATATCGTCCTACACCAAACATATCAGACCGGCCCAGGGCCGTGATCCAACCCTACAGGATTGAAGGCGCGGCAGCGGCGTCAGCGCCAACGGTCCACATCGCGAACCCGCCGGCCGCCCCGTCTCTCACCCAGGGCACCGGAAGCAACCTGACCGTGACCTGGACGGCCCCCGCGGTCGACAGCACGCATAGTGCCGCGATCGGGGTCAACCTGCGATCGAGTCTGTCCGGCGCGAATGCGTGGACCACAGTGGCCGGTGTCACCAGCCCGGACAGCCTGACCGGTCTCGCGGCCGGCGTCGCGATCGACGTTGAGCTGCAAAGCTCGAACGCCGCTGGAGTGAGCGCATGGTCGGCCACCAGCACACTCACCACGGCCTCGGCGGGGCCGTCCGCCCCCAACGCGCCGGCGATCACCAGCGTGGCACCGCCGCCGGACGGCACGGCCGGCAAACTCGTCGTCACCTGGGTGCCGCCCGCCGCCGACGGCACGCATGGCGCCGCCACGGGTTACAATTTGCGCTTTGGACCAACCGGTGCCGGAACCTGGACGATCGTGACAGGCGCCACGAGCCCATACACGCTCACCGGCCTGACCGGTGGTGCCGGGATCGACGTCGAAGTGCAGGGCACGAACGCCGCCCCGAGCCCGGGGGCGTGGTCGCCGGTGACCACGGATACGGCCTGGGGCGCCACTATCGCGCCGAGTACGTTGGTCGCGGCCGCCTCGCAGGTTCACAACGTGTCGGTCGCGCCGGGTGGCGGAGCAAATGCAACCATAACCGCGGCGCCAACGGCGGTGACAGGGGCGGCGTTCGCGTGGTCGGCCAGCGCTTCCACGGTCCCCTCCTCCGGCCTGATCGCGGCCACGTCAGACGGTCAGACCAACGGGTGGGGACAGTGGTTCACCGCACCAGCCACGACAGGCACGTTCTACCTCTGGACGCTCGCGCAAGGGACTGGCGGGGCGACGATCGGAGCGATGGTTTCGTCGGCGATCACGGTGTCCTGATGACCGCGCGAGCCCGGCCGCGGCTGGTCGTCGCGGTAACGCGGCCGGGACGGAGAGGGGGAAATGGAGACAAGACGGCTGGATCTGAACGTGATCCATTATCCAATTAATGAGTGATTTTCACAAAAATCGTAACTTTAACATTAGGGTACCGAGTTTAACTCGCAACCACGCCTCGTTTGCCGCGTTGTAACAGTGCCTTCGCCGGCTGGGGTTTCGCCCCCGGGCGTGGGTAAGACCGACGGGCGTTCGTTTTGCCGCGGTGCGCCTGTACGGGGTGGGGCGGAGGCCGATACTCCGCCCCACCATCCATTCTTACACCGGTCCCGCCCTCAGGAACGGTCCTATTCCGGGATGATCCCGCCATCCACGTTATAGTTTTGTCCCGTGATATTTCGCGCTCCCGGAGACGCCAGGAACACCGCCATCGCCGCGATATCCTCGGGATCATTCGCGCGCCCCAGAGGGATACCGGCCGCGCGCAGCCGTTCCATTTCCTCGACGGTAACGCCGCGCTCCTTCGCCCGTACCGCCATATTGGCCTCCGACAAGGCCGTCCGCGTCACGCCCGGACAGACCGAGTTCACGGTGATGTCGTATTTCGCGAGCTGCTGCGACGCGGTGCGGGTCAGACTGATCACCGCGCCTTTGCTGGCGGCATAGGCGGCGTTCGAGGTGCCGGCATAGCCTTTGCCGGCGATCGACGCGATATTGATGATCCGGCCCGACCGGCGCGGGATCATCTCCCGCGCCACGCGTTGCAGGCAGAAGAAGACGCCTTTGGCATTGACGCGGTGGATGCGGTCCCAGTCGGCCTCGGTCAGTTCCATGATGTCGGCGCGGCGGGTGACTCCGGCGTTATTCACCAGGATGTCGATCTGGCCAAACGCGGCCAGCGCCTGTTCCACCATGGCATCAATCTGGCCGAGGTTGCCGACATCGACCGTTACCGGGATGGCGCGGCGCTGGAACGCGGCGATGGCATCGACGGTCGCCCGCGCCCCCGCCGCGTTGATGTCGGCCGCCACCACCTGGGCGCCCGCCTCGGCCAGGGCCAGAGCGCAGGCGCGTCCGATGCCCGACGCCGCGCCCGTGACCACCGCGACCTTACCCTTCAGGATCAAGACACTTTCGCCGGCTTCACCCCGTGCGCGGCGAACCAGGCCAGCATGCGTTTCCACCCGTCCTCGGCCTCGGTCTTGCGATAGCTCGGCCGGTAGTCGGCGTTGAAGCCGTGCGGGGCGTCGGGATAGATCACGATCTTCACGATCTTGCCGGCGTCGGTCGCCTTCTCCTCGGCGGCGTTGACGTCGGCGACCTTGATGCTGGCGTCCTGGCCGCCGTACAGCCCGAGCAGCGGGCAGTTCAGCTTGTCGGCCATGTCGGTCGCGGTCTTCGGTTGGATGTCCGACGTCGGGTTGAGCACCGGCCCGTACCAGGCGACGGCGGCTTTCACACGTTTGTTGTTCTCGGCGATCAGCCACACCTGGCGCCCGCCGCGGCAGAAACCGGTGGTCGCCACATGACCAACATCGCCCTTGTTTTTGCCGGCCCAGGTGATGGTGGAGTCAACGTCGGAGAGGTACTGCGCGTCGGGAGCTTTGTTGATCACGTCTTTGAAGATTGTCGGGATGTCGGTCATCTTCGAAAGATCGCCGATCCGCGCGTAATACTCGGTCGCCACGGCAAGGTAGCCCACTTTGGCGAGGCGGCGGCACAAATCCTTGATGTGCTCGTGTACGCCGAAGATTTCTTCGTTGACGATGACGATCGGAAAGTTCGAGCCCTTGGCCGGACGGGCGTAGTAGGCGGGCAGTTCGCCGCTTGTGGTGGGGATCTTCGCCTCACCGGCGTCCAGACCGTTGCTGTCGGTGGTGATCGTCTGCGCCTCGACCCGCTGGATGGCGAGGGTGAAGCCGCTGATCAGACTGGTCATCACCATGCCGCGGCGCGCGAGCGGGTAGTCGCGCAGGCCGGCGATTTCCGTGAAGTCGTTCATTTTGACCCTCCCTGGATCGGTTACGATGCAACGTTAGACGGTTGAGGCGGTGAGAAACTTCCCCACTCCGTCATGGCCCGGCTCGTCCGGGCCACCTTCACCAGCACGATGCCACGTCAGGTGGCCCGGACGAGCCGGGCCATGACGGGTGTTGAGGGCATGACGGGTGCGGGACATGAAGGGCGATGAACTCAACTCGCCTTCGCGGGTTTGGTGTCGTTCGCGGCGACCGGCTTGATCACCGAGGTGATCGTGTCACGCAACACGATGACGCGGATGTCCTTGGCGATCTCAACCTCGATTTCCTGCGAGGGGACCTGTTTGCCGTCCTTGTCCTGCACCATCGGCACGCGCTGAACCGTGGCCAGGATGCCTCCGCCAGTGACGACGCGGTCGCCGCGGCGGACGGCGGAGATCATGTTGCGCAGTTCCTTTTGCTTCTGCTGCTGCGGCCGGATCAGCAGGAAGTAGAACACGCCAAAGATCAGGATCAGCGGCATGAACTGCGCCACGCTGCCCATCCCGCCAAACATGTCGCCTAAGCCCTGGGCATAGGCGGAAGAGATCAACATCAACCTGGTCCTTGCGGTGAACGAGGCCGGACCATACTTTCCGCCCCCCTTTCGTCAAGTTGCTGTGGAATCTCCGATGGATGACCGAGCCCTCGCCCTGCTGACCCGCCTGACCGAGGCGCTGGAACGGCTCGCCCCCTCCCCTTCCTCTCCGATCGATCTGCATGCGGCGGAGGCGTTCGTCTGGTACCCCTCGCCGGCCCATCTGGCGCCGGTGGAGCGGATTTCCCGGGTCGATATCGGCCTGCTGAAGGGGATCGAGCAGCAGAAAGCCATCCTGCTGGAGAACACGCTGCGTTTCACCCGCGGGCTGCCGGCCAACAACGCGATGCTTTGGGGGGCTCGGGGCAACGGCAAGTCCTCTCTGGTCAAGGCGGTGCACGCCGAGGTGACCGCCCGCGTGCCCGGCTGCCTGGTGCTGATCGAAATCCACCGCGAGGACATTCGCTCTCTGCCCGCGCTGCTGAATCTGCTGCGCGGGGAGACAAGGCGCTGTCTGATCCTGTGCGACGACCTGTCGTTCGAGAAGGAGGATTCCGACTATAAGGCGCTGAAGTCGGTGCTGGACGGCGGGATCGAGGGGCGGCCGGACAACGTGCTGTTTTATGCGACCTCGAACCGCCGGCATTTGATGCCGCGCGACATGATCGAGAACGAACGCTCGACCGCGATCAATCCGTCCGAGGCGATCGAGGAGAAAGTTTCATTATCGGATCGTTTCGGCATCTGGCTGGGGTTCCACAATTGCGATCAGGAAACGTATTTCGCGATGGTGGAGGGCTACGCCACCAGTATGAAATTGCCGATTTCAGTCGAGGATTTGCGTGCCAAAGCGGTAGAGTGGTCGGTGACCCGAGGTGCCCGCTCCGGCCGGGTCGCATGGCAATGTATTCAGGATATCGCCGGGCAACTGGGCGGCGTCGTGAGCCAGCCAGGCCAATAGTTGAGCGGGGTCAACAGGCGCGTGACCGTGGTCAGGGCGGCGAGGGTGGCCGGCGGAGGTCGTGCCGGTCACGTCACGCGGGTGGTGATCGAAGGGTCAGACAGGTCGTCGCCGGAATAGCCCGACGACCTGGCTCTTCAGACTTTGATATGCGAGTAAGACCCACCGTTTGATTCGCTCCAGGCACCGTATCAGCGGACCAGCGGAAAGCCTGACGAACAGCGCGAGGGGGATCGCGATCGCCACGAGACGAGTGCCTCCTGGCCGGTCGGTTGGCGGCAAAAAGGTCATGGCCGCGTTTAGTAGTTGGTACGCGTAATATGATCCTCCAAGCACCACCACCGATTCGGCGGCCATTGCGAGTGCAACTTGCTTGTCCAGGCTGGATTTAATATCCGTCGTCGCACGTTGGAGAGTGACGGAGGCGTCTTGCAGCGACTTCGCGGTATCTACCTGTGCGCTCAGATGGTCCACTATTTGACGCGTCTGAAGCGCATTTAACTGTGTTCTGACCCGGTCCATTAGTTCCGTAACGCGTTGTCCGACGGTACGGTGATGCATGAACATGCGCTCAACAAATCGTATCGCATGGGCAAGGCGGCGCTCAACAAAATCGGTGAGACGAGCATAATCCGGGATTCGCTGCTCTCGTAAGTCTTCGTATCGCTCGCGGATCTGATTTATGTACGCTCTGGCGGAATACCACTTGCCCGCAATTCCGTAGGTCACGAATGAGTTTACACGTCCTGCCTGCGCGGACACTCGCAATATCTCAGAAAGCTCTTCGTGCAACCTGTCCATTAAACCTTGTAGCGGTGGCACTGTTTCTCTTGGTTTCCCGGTTACCTGGGACGTAGCCAGGTTGTCACTCGAGTCTTTGGTGAATTGCATCTGAATATCATTGAGAGTCCGGTTGAATTCGTTGAGCGCTTCAATTGCCGCCTTAACTCGGTCCATGTCTCGAATCGGCACGGATCTGTAGGTGAGAATATCGCAAAGCCTGCTGAGCACCCGGGCACGTTGATATGGAGTCATTCCCAGATCGACGAAAATAGTTCGAGTAAATTTCTCCTCACCAACAGGCATGAAGTTGGAAAAATACACACATCTTCCGTCGATCATGGAACTGCACACATAGTCATCTGCTACATCTCTTACATCCTCCTCGATTTTCATCGTGAACGCGGACTCCCATAACGTCTGAATGGTCTGGGCGAGAAGGCCGAGTACGGCAAGCCTGTCCGCCTTCTTTACCTTAAGATTGTTTGACGCGTTTATTACCAGACTCGCGAAAAATTGGCACCGCTCCCTGTCCGAGCCGTCTGGCTCGGCTGACGTGAGAGGTCGAATTAGTTCCTCGGCGACGTGTGCCCACCGCGCGGTACTTTTGTCTTCCGAGTCTCTTAATATCGTGATTTCAATAGCTTTCCTGGCTGACGATTCCTCCAGACTATGATGCAGCACGGAAAGGAGTGAACCGGTATCCGCTAACTCCAGACATCGCGATAGGAGTTGAGATACCGCCTTAGCTCTCACCGGGTGCTTCTTACGCATGCTATCTTCAAGATTTCTGGCTCTTGCTCGATAATCTATGACCTTGCCAGCGGAATCCACGACCGTGTTGCTTCGCAACCTTTCGACGCGCGTCAGGATATCGTCAATTGTCCTGAAGCCAATTCTGGTCGGATCGGATGCGGTAAACCGAAGCAGTAATTCAACGGGTAATAGTAAATAGTGGGCGCCCGCCAAGAGGTAGCCCGGAAAATCATATTCTGGAGACAGCTCCTTGAATGCTGTCGCGGCCATTACATTTGGTTCAAATGCCGATGTGAGGATAAATCCAATCAAAATATCGTCATTAATTAGTTCGAGTCGATCCTGCTTGATTGTTTCGATGAAGGTGTATCCCCAATCCTGAGGATTTCGTGACCACCGAACACGGTGATTGATGTTGTCCCGAATATCTTCCTCATCTGATTTCGATTTGATGATAAGATCTCGAAAATCATCGTAGTTTCTCCCTATATTATGCTCCTTTTTCTCGGTGTAGTCTTTTTCCAGCCAGGCCCGGGTTCCACCGAAATCTTGGCTGCTGAACTGGCGCACGAAGGGCTTGTTCGATTCGGAGCCCGGCCCGGCATAAATCTGCTCTATTTTCGCGCGGAAGTAGGTTTCAAACTCCATGCCAAGATGACGGAACACGATGTCCGCGATCGGATCGCGACCCAATATATCAGTTACCTCACGTCCCAACCTGCGCAATATCTGTGCCGGAGCGCCAAAGATAAAAGTGACGGTGTGTGAGTCCAGCACGGTCGCATAGGCATCTATCGCCGCGTTGCGTATTTTGTCTATACGGGCCATCAAATCAGTGTCTGGCACGGTTATCCTGACGCCAGTCTTGTCGTAGTCCTTGTTGAACTCCTCGATCAACTGACGCCAATCAGCTCGCTCTCGCCGGAAGGTGGCAAGCGCACGAAAATCTGTTTGCGTAAAAGTCTCCTTCACCTTTCCCGAGATAAAATCATAGTAACGATCCTCGGGGGTCTTGGCGACCAACGCCATATGAGTTGCCATGAATGGACTGCTGATCTTGCGCGGCACGCGATAGTGTATTTCATATAGCGAACGGTCACGACCTTCCGCATGTCGCGACTCGTTGAAAAGTCGGACTGACATGGCTTCGGACATTTGCTCCCCCCTGTTTATTCGTTATTTTATACAAACGTCTCATAGACGGCTACGGTATGACAGACCTAGTCGAAATGTCATAAATGTGCAATAGTCGGCGTGGCGCTCATCGCTTCACGCTGGAACTCGCCTGAGCCGTCAACGGCGGACCGTCAGGCAGCTTATCGATATTCCCGGCCGCCCGGTTCATAAACTCACCCGGCGCCATCCCCATCACCTGGCGGAACGCGTGGCCGAACGCCGCGGTGCTGGAAAAGCCAAGCCGAACGGCGACCTCGGACACCGGGACACGGCCGCTGTCGAGGATTTCGACCGATGCGAGAATCCGCGCGCGCTGCCGCCATTCCTTGAATGTCAGGTCGGTTTCCGCCGGAAACAACCGCGTGATCGTGCGTTGCGACGCGCCGGCGGCGCGCGCGAGGTCAGCCATTTCGCGGATGCCGGCCGGCTCGGCGAGCACCATCTCGGCGACGCGGCGGGCGCGCGGATCGGACGGCAGAGGAATGAAGGTCGCGCCATCCTCGGCCTCGGCCAGTTCAAACAGCGCCAGGCGGGCGAGCAGGTCGACGCGGCGCGGGTCGGCTCCGACGGTGAACATCGCCAGCACCAGTTCGCGCAGCAACGTCCCGACCGAAACCACGAACTCGCGACCCAGACGCGGCTGCTCGGGGTGCGCGGCGAGCCAGGCCGGGGCGATGTAGAGTGAGCGCATTTCCAGGTCGGTCAGCATATCGACCGCGTGCTCGGACTGAGGGGGCACCCAGACGGCGCGGCGCGGCGGGACCAGCCAGCGGCCTTTGGGCGTCGTGACCTGCATCACCCCGCTGGCGGCGAACAGCAACTGCGCCTCGGCATGAGCATGCAGGCCCAGTTGGGTGCCGCGTAGGTAGAAGCGGTCCAGGGCGGCGACGCCTTGGCCGGCCAGGGAGAAGCCTTGGCCAGAGGATTGTGTATTGGATCGTGAATCCGGCAAGGTTTGGCGCTTCCACGATGTTGGTTGGCCACACGTCGATGAAAGGCCAGAGTAAGCTGCGTCCGGGATGAAGGACAAGCAATATGAACAAGGCACGGACAGTGATCCGTTTCATCAACGGGGCGCATTTCATCGACCACTACGCGATGCTGGTGTTCGCGGCGGCGGTCATTGTCATGGGGCCGGCATTGAACATCCCCTACGGCGATCTGCTGCCCTATGCCACGCCGGGGTTCGTCATGTTCGGCGCTGGGTCGCTGTTGACCGGCTGGCTCGGCGACCACTGGAGCCGGCGTCACATGATGGCGGTGTTCTTTCTGGGCATCGGCGCGGCGGTGGCATCCGTCGGCTTCGTGCGGACACCGGCCGAACTGGGAGTCGCCTTGTTCACGGTCGGACTGTTCGCCTCGATCTACCATCCGGTCGGCACCGCGATGCTGATTTCCCACGCCGACAAACTGGGCCGCGAGGTTGGGGTCAACGGCGTCTGGGGTAATCTCGGCGTCGCGTCGTCGGCGGTCCTCACCGGCGTGATCTGCCAGTACCTCGGCTGGCGATGGGCATTCGTCGTGCCGGGGTTAGTGGCGATGGCGGCCGGCGTCGCGTTTATGATGAAGGTCCGGCATGAGGCGCGGAGCGGCGGCAAGCTGTCCGGTGCGACGGCCAGGGTGGCGAAGGACGCGATGTGGCGCGTGGTGCTGGCGCTGGTGGTGACCATCGTCGCCAGCTCGACCACCTTCAACGCGGTGACCGTCGCGCTGCCGAAATTGTTCGCCGAGCGGCTGGTGCTGATCACGACCAGCCCGGCGCTGATCGGACTGATCGCATCTGGAGTCTACGTATTCGGTGCGCTGACGCAGTACACCATCGGCAACATGATCGACCGGCACTCGCTGAAAACGGTGTTCCTGCCGTTGGCGGTTGTCTTCCCGCCGCTGCTTTACGTCGCGGCGGGACTGAGCGGGCTGCCGTTCGTCGCGGTCTCGATCGGGATCATCGCCGCGATGTTCGGGCTGGTGACGGTGAACGACGCGATGGTCGGCAAATACACCAGCGACGAGTGGCGCGCGCGAGCCTTCGCGGTGCGGTATTTCCTGGGATTCACCGCCGCGGGATTGTCCGTCGGCCTGGTAGCGTGGCTGCACGAAGCCGGCGGATTCGGGGTCATGCTGCAAGCCTTCGCCACCTTCTGCCTGCTGATCGTCGCGGGGGCGATCATCTTCCCGCGTGAGCAGCGCGTCGCTGTGGTGCAGCCGGCCGAGTGAACGGGCCGGGGCGCCGGTTGGAGGTGAGGAAGGGATCAGGGCGCTGCCCTGAGACCCGCCAGGAGGCTTTGCCTCCTGGACCTCCAGCAAAGGGCGAGGCCCTTTGCAATCTGTCAATGGGTTGGTTCTCTGGGGAGGGCCAACACGGACCTTGAGGGGTCACGGCCGGCCCTCCCCAGAGAACCAACCCAATTAATAGGTCCCAAGGGGCCTCGCCCCTTGGCGGGGATGCAAGGGGCAGAGCCCCTTGCTGGGGCCCGGGGCAAAGCCCCGAGCCTTCCTCCCTCAACCGGCGCCCCAGGCCCGCTCATTCCGCGTTTGCGCCCCATCGATGCGGATGCTAGGGGACCTACTGATCAGTAGGAGTTAAGGAACGTGAACGACGTGCTGCCGGCCCACACGCCGCTGGAGTCGATCGAAGCGGTGGACAAAGGGCTCGGCGAGGCGGGGTACATCGCCAGCCGGCAGATTTCCACCGCCATTTTTCTCGCGCATCATTTGCAGAAGCCGATCCTGGTCGAGGGCCCGGCCGGCGTCGGCAAGACCGAGCTGGCGAAGTCGGTCGCCACATGGATGAAGCTCCCGCTGATCAGGATGCAGTGTTACGAGGGGTTGGACGAGTCCAAGGCGCTGTACGAATGGAAATACGGCAAGCAGCTGCTGTATACTCAGATCCTGAAGGACAAGATCAATTCCGTGATCGGCGAGGCGGATAATCTTGCTGTCGCGCTGAACAAATTGCACGATTTCGGCGACGTGTTTTTCTCACATCAGTTCCTGGAGCCTCGGCCGTTGCTGCGCGCTTTGGAGCAGCCGGGTGGCGCGGTGCTGCTGATCGACGAAATCGACAAGTCGGATCAGGAGTTCGAGGCGTTTCTGCTGGAGATTCTGTCGGATTATCAGGTGACGATCCCAGAACTCGGCACCATTGGCGCCACGGTGCCGCCGATCGTGCTGTTGACGTCCAACAGCACCCGCGATCTCGGTGACGCGTTGAAACGGCGTTGTCTGCATCTGCATATCGGCTTCCCGGATGAGAAGCTGGAGGCTCGGATCATCGCCTCTCGCGTGCCCGGAATCGACGGCCGGTTGTTGAAGCAACTCGTCAGTTTCGTGCAACAACTACGCGCGTTGGACCTGAAGAAAGTTCCTTCCGTCAGCGAAACCATCGACTGGGCTCGGGTGATGGTGCTGCTGCACGCCTCGGTGCTGGAGGTCGACCTGGTGCGCGACACGCTGAACGTGTTGCTGAAGTTCGAGGCGGATGTCGAGGCCGCCAGCAAGCAGATCGCCGGTCTGACCCACAAGGCGCGGCAGGACGCGGGAGTGCCGGCCTGATGTCCGGTTTCGTCGCGGGCGTCCCTTCGTCCAGCGAGCCGTTACGCCGGTTTTTCCAGGTTGCTCGTGGCGCTGGACTGCGGGTCTCGGCGGCGGAGGGGATCGACGCGGCACGCGCGGTCGATGTCGTGGGGTTCGAGGACCGGACGCTGCTGAAGGACACGCTCGGGCTGATTTTGGCTAAGACTCCCGAGGAGAAAGAACTCTACGACGAAGCGTTCGAACTTTATTTCAAACGCGACGAATTCGCCGGCGGCGGCGCGGCTGACGACGACGAAGACCACGCGGATGGCGGGATGCCTCAACGTGGGGCCCAGGCGGCTGGCGATGGGATGGGCGGGTCCGGCGGACAATCGCTGGGATCGTTGCTGGAAGGCGACGATCGGGCGGCGTTGGCCGCCGAGATGGAGAAGGCGGCGCGCGAGGCGGGCGTCGAGAACATCCGCTATTTCACGCAAAAGAACCTTTACGCACGGCGGATTCTCGATCGCATGGGGTTGCGCGGGCTGGAGCGCGACATGGAGGCGATGCGGCAGACCGGCGCGCCGGAGAATATCGGGCGAGCCCAGGTGCTGGAGGGCAAAGTCGAGCAACTGCGGGACGCGGTGAGGGATTTTGTCGAACGATCGCTGCTGCTTTATGCCAAAGGCGAGACGGAGAAGTTCCGCGAGGAGTTGCTGAAATCCACTCGCCTGTCGAATGTGGAACGGCGCGATCTGGATCGGATGCGGATTCTGGTGCGGCAGATGGCGAAGAAGCTGGCGGCGCGGTATGCGAAGACAAGGCGGCGGAGGTTGCGGGGACAGTTGGATACGCGGCGGACTCTGCGGCGGAACATGGGGTGGGGCGGGATTCCGTTCATCACGGTCTGGAAACAGAAGCGGATCGAGAAGCCGCGAGTGATGGTGCTGTGCGACGTCTCCGGCTCGGTGGCGGCGATGTCGGGGTTTTTGCTGATGTTCCTGTATGCGCTGAATGAGGCGCTTTCCGACATTCGGTCATACGCTTTCGCTGGTTCGCTGATCGAGGTTTCAGAAATTCTTGAGAAAGAGCCGGTCGAGCAGGCGATCAGCAAGATCATGTCAACGATTGGTTACGGCTCCTCGAATTACGGCAATAGTTTCGCCGATTTCGAGGACGGATGGATGCAGTTCGTCAACAATAAGACGACGGTCATAATTCTTGGCGATGGGCGGGGCAATCGGACCGATCCGCGGACGGATGTGGTTGGGCGGCTGTCGCAACGATGCAAGCGGATCATTTGGTTGAACCCGGAATACCGGTCGGCGTGGGGGACCGGGGATTCGGATATGTATCGTTATGCACCGTTCTGCAATCTGGTGACGGTGTGCAATACGTTGCGGCATCTGGAGCGGGTGATCACCGACGTTCTCGAGGACGCGGCTTAGGTTTTTCGCCTGACATTTGGCGCTTTCCCACGCTGTGACGTCCCATACATCACAAAGGACGCTAAGTTCACCAAGGTCACGAAGATTGCGTGGCAATCCAAAGAAAGCTTCGCGACCTTCGTGAACTTAGCGTCCTTTGTGATGTATGGGACGGCTCGACCGCACGATCGCCGGCCAGATCTCCCAATCGTCGCCACGGGCCCGGCATCATCCCTCGCTCCATGCCTTCCCCCACCGATCATCGAACACCACCCCAGCCAGAGGCGCCCGCCGCACCGGCCCGAACTTCCCCATCGGAAACCCAAGCGGCAGGATCGCATAGGAATGCACATCCTCGGCAAGCCCCATCGCCGCCTCGGTCTCCTTCTCATGCATCAGATACAACGTCGTCAGCGTCGACCCCAACCCAAGCGCCCTTGCCGCCAGCAGCATGTTCTGCACCGCCGGAAAGATCGACGCTCCCGAGCCGCGCGGTCCGGACAGGCACGGCACGATCCACACCGGTGCCTCATGGAAATGATCCGCCAGATACTCCGCCGCCGCCAGCATTCGCGCGAACCGTTCCGGAGTCGTGCCAGGCGCGGGACCACCGGACCGGTAACGCGGCCCCACCGTCTCATGCCACGCTTTCCGGTAGAATACCGAAGCCGCCGCCTTGATCGCCGGATCGCGGATCACCAGGAACCGCCAGGACTGCATGTTGCCGCCATTGGCCGCGAAGGTCCCGGCCTCCAGCACCTGGTTCAGCAACGCATCCGGAACCGGGTCAGGCTTCAATCGGCGCATCGACCGGGTCGTGCGCATGATCTCGAACAGATCGAAGGACATCAGATAATCCCCTTCTCCCGCAACGCCGCCAGGGCCGCCTCGTCCAGCCCCAGCCGGCCGGACAACACCTGATCCGTGTGCTGACCCAGGACCGGCGGCGGCAGCCGATAATCCGGTGGCGTCTCCGACAGTTTCACCGGATTGGCGATCATCTTCATCGAGCCGCCCGTCGCGTGCTCCATCTCCAGCACCATCTCGCGCGCCACGACGTGCGGATCGGCGAACACCTCGGACAGTTTGTTGATCGGACCGCAGCCGATCTTCAGCGCTTCAAGCTTGTCGATCCACCAGCCGGTCGGATGCTGCTTCATCACCGGGGTCAGCGTGTCGGTGACCAGTTGACGGTTTTGCACACGCGCGGCGTTGGTGGCGAAGCGTTCATCCTCCAGCAGATGGGTCAAGGCGAACGCCTCGCAAAACCGTTTGAAGGTCGGATCGTTGCCGATCGACAACACCATGTAACCGTCCTGGGTTGGGAACACCTGGTACGGCACGATATTCGGGTGCTGGTTGCCCAACCGAGCCGGATTCTCGCCGGTCGCAAGGTAGTTCATGCCCTGGTTCGCGAGCCACGCCACATGCGTGTCCAGCATGCCGATGTCGATCTGCTGACCAACCCCGGTCAGATCGCGATGCCGCACGGCTGCCAGAATGCCGATGCAGCCGTACAGCCCGGCGAACAAATCGGCGACGGGAACACCGACTTTTTGCGGCAATCCCTCGGGCTCTCCGGTCAGGCTCATCACCCCGCCCATGCCCTGGATCAGGCTGTCATAGCCCGGCCGCGGCGCGTATGGACCGGTCTGACCAAACCCGGTGATTGAACAGTAAATCAGCCGCGGGAATCTGGCGTGCAGTTGCTCATAGCCAAGCCCATATTTCTCCAGCGCGCCAACCTTGAAGTTCTCCACCAGGATGTCCGAATCGGCGATCAACTTCAGCGCGATTTCCTGCCCTTCTGGCTTGCCGATATCCAACGTCACCGACATTTTGTTACGGTTGACGCCGACAAAATAGGCGCTCTCCTTCGTCCCCGGCATGAACGGAGGCGCGAAGCCGCGGGTGTCGTCACCAGCGCCGGGACGCTCGATCTTGATCACCTCGGCGCCCAGATCGCCCAACATTTGCGCGCAGGTGGGACCGGCGAGAACTCGGGTAAGGTCGAATACGCGCAGCCCCTTCAGGGGACCGGTGGGGTCTGTCATGCGTTGCTCCAGCTTGCCGATCAGTCGAACGAGCCGGTATCTTACGCCGCGGAGCCTGGTAAGGAAAATCGGACCGGATACAAAATCCGGCCTCGACCCGGCGAACGCCTACGGAAGGAAGTCTCCATGTCAGACCGGCCACCCAGCGTCGAGGGCCGAGGCTCCTGGGCCGCCGCCGGTGTCACTCTGGCGATCCTGACAATTTCCTATGGCTCACCGTTGCCGATCGTGGTCGGGCTGAAACCGATTCAGGAGGCTCTGGGCACCGACCGGTCGGTGATCGCTCTGGCCGGCTCGCTGGTCTGGGTCGGCACCGGGCTTGGCGGCATTCCCATGGGATGGCTCGCCGACCGGATCGGCATTCGCCCGGTCATCGGCATTGGCGCGATCATGATCGCCCTGGGCCTGGCCATTTCCTCGATCGGCGGAATAATTCCACTATACCTGGGCCATGGGCTGCTGATCGGGCTGATCGGCAATGGCGCCATCTACGCCCCGCTACTCATCTATGTCAGCCGCTGGTTCGATCGCCGCCGCGGCGCAGCGATCGCGCTGATCTCCTCAGGCCAATATATCGCCGGAGTATTCTGGCCCTCGGTGTTCGAGCGCGGCATCGCGACCTACGGCTGGCAGGCGACGATGCTGGCCTACGCCGGCGTTGTGCTGGTCGGCATCCTGCCGATGCTGGCCCTGTTGCAACCGGTCCCGAAGCCAGTCAGCGCCGGACCCGCGGTCAGCGCGGGTCGCGACCGTTCGGTGCTCGGACTGTCCCCCAACATGGTGCAGGCGCTGCTTTGCGTCGCAGGGTTCTGCTGCTGCATCCCGATGGCGATACCGGGCTCGCATCTGGTGGCGTTCTGCTCCGATATCGGCATCAGCCCGGTGGGCGGCGCCGCCATGCTGTCGGTGCTGCTGGGATGTGCCTTCATCTCGCGCCAGTTCTGGGGCGCGATGGCGGATCGAATCGGCGGCTTGCGCACCGTGATGGCGGGATCCGCCTGCCAGGCGGCGGCCATCGCCGCGTTCCTGATTACCCAGAACGAGGCCGGGCTATTCGTCATCGCCGGCGTCTATGGCCTCGGGTTCAGCGGCATCATCCCGTCCTACTCGGTGGCGATCCGCGACCTGTTTCCGTCGGCCGAAGCGTCGTGGCGCATCCCGACGCTGCTGTTCACCGCGATGTCGGGAATGGCGGTCGGCAGTTGGCTCGCCGGGCGGATCTACGATCATTTCGGTACCTACGCGCCAGCCTTCGCCACCGGGGTAGCGTTCAATCTGCTCAACCTGGTACTGCTTGGATTTCTCGTTACCCGTCAGCCACGCCGGAGCGGGCCGGTGCTGGCGCCGGCCTGAGGGCTGGGGAAGACCAGGGGCTGCACTTGATCCGGCCGCGGGCAAGGCTCACCATGGGCGTATGTCCAGTTTCGAACGCCGCATCCCGGAGGGTGACGATCGCGAACGGATGATCTGCGCCGACTGCGGTCACATCGACTACCAAAACCCGAAGGTCATCGTGGGGACCGTCGTCGCGTCCGGCGATGCGATTCTTATGTGCCGCCGGGCAATCGAACCGCGCAGGGGTTTCTGGACCCTCCCGGCCGGCTACCTGGAACTCGGCGAGACACTGGAAGAAGGCGCCGCCCGCGAGGCGATGGAGGAAGCGACCGCCGCCATCCACATCGACGGCATTCTTGGGATATTCGACGTCGCGCGGATTGGCCAGGTGCAGGTGATCTTCCGCGGCCGGTTCGCCGACCCGGCGAAGCCATGCTTCGCGGCCGGCCCGGAGAGCCTGGAAGTCACTTTGTTCGACTGGCACCGTATTCCGTGGGAAGATATCGCGTTTCCCACCGTTCATTGGGCGTTGCACGCCTGGGACCAGCGCCGGACCGGACCACCTGGCATTCCCGCCGGCAATCCGCCCTCCGACCCGCGCGGCATCCACCGCATGCCAGCGATCGGGCTTCCGCCGTGAGGAGGGCGATCCTTGTTCTGGCGCTGTTATTTTCCACCGCCGCGGGCGCGACGGAACCGGACCTGCCCGTTCCGCCGATCCCTCCCACGACGCCGCCGCCGATGGATGCGCCAATGCCGAACTTCACCGCCCCTGTCCCGCCGGACACGGAGGTGCGCTCACCGGTGACGTTCGATCCAGCGATCAACCATCGCGGCGCGCCCGTTACCGGGTACGGCTACGCACCCGGCGCGAATTACCAGGTCGACAACGACCGCCGTCTGTTCGTTCCGGGCGTTATGTTGCGCATGCCGTTGCCATGACGTTCCTCGTTAATCCTTTGTTGACATTTTTGCGGGACACTCTTCTGGACGGCGCGGCGACCTCTCGCGCCAGGCAAAGGAAGTGAAGATGCGGACAACGACCGGACGAAGGTCACGCCGTACGTCGGCGACGCGGACCAAGGATCGCCAACCAGACGGCCTTGGCGGAACGATAACCGGGGGCCCGATGCCACCACTCGACCTGATGGAAATCCTGAACCACGGCGGGCGGCCCATGAGCCGCGGTGGCGCTGTCTCGGGAGCGGCGTACGTACTGGGCGGCGGGACGGGCGCCGGCGGCGGGACGGGCGCCGGCGGCGGGACGGGCGCCGGCGTTATTCTGTCAGACGGTAGCAGGATCAGCTTCGCCTCGGTCGATCCCGGGGCGGAGGAGGATTTTCAGGTCCTCACGCCAGTCTGATCCAGATCAAGGCGCATCCCCCGTCAGACTCTGATACTGTCGCCGTGTTGACAGTGGAGGACGGGGGCAATGACGTTCAAGGACATCCTGGTCCATCTCGACGAAGGACCTCGCAGTGGTGTGAGACTGAAGATCGCCGCGGATCTGGCGCGGCGCGATGGCGCCCATCTGACCGGCATCTTCATCGCCGATATCCCGGGCTCCGACCTGTTTTACGGCGCCGGCATGCCGTTCGCCGCGGGCGGCGGGATGGATCAGATGGTGAATGCTCTGCGCGCCGACGCGATGGCGCGCGCCGAGACCGTGGCGCGGGAGTTTCGCGACACGTTGGGACGGGAAGGACTTGAAGGCGAATGGCGCGTGGTTGAAGGCGACACGGTCTCCTTGCTCGCCCTGCACGCACGCTATGCCGACATGACAATCCTCGGCCAACCCAATGATGACGAACCTTATAAGGGTCCCACCGCCGACGCGGTGCTGGTTAACGTCATGTTGGCCTCGGGCCGGCCAGTGTTGGCGGTGCCTTACGCGGGTCAGTTCGACCGCGTGGGTGAACGTGTGCTGGTCGCCTGGAATGCCTCGCGCGAAGCCACACGCGCGGTGAACGACGCGCTGCCGCTGCTCCGCGGCGCGAAGGTGGTGACCATACTGGCGGTTAATCCAAAGCACGGCATTGAAGGCCACGGCGACGTGCCGGCGGCGGATATCGCCTTGCATCTCGCGCGCCACGGCGTGAAGGCGGAGGCCGCGCATACGATCGCCAGCGACATCAGTGAGGGCGACGCGTTATTATCCTATGCTGCCGATCTCGGGGTCGATCTGATCGTCTGCGGCGGTTACGGCCACTCACGAGCCCGAGAGATGGTGTTCGGCGGCGTGACACGGACGTTGTTGCAGGAAATGACCGTGCCGATGCTGCTATCGCACTGAGCACCGGCCGGCCCGCGGTCGGACGTCACGCGGCGACGGCTTCGGTTGTATGCATCGCCGCGGACCAGGCATCGAATGCCTCGGTCAGCGGCGTCACGTCCGCGTCACCCAGAGGCTCGCCGCGTTTCAGGCGCGCCTCAAGCGCGGCCGCCCTACCGGATAGCAAGGTGGCGCACACTGAGGCCGATGCGCCTTTGAGGCTGTGAACTTCGCGAATCGCGCGCGCCTGCTCCAGCCCAGGTTCGGCGAGCAACCGGAGCCGTGCGGCCGTCTCGCGTTCAAACATGGCGACCAGTTCACTGACGCCGTCAGCGCCGATCTCCGTCCTGAGTTGCCGGAAGGCGCCCAGATCAACCTAAATTCGGCAGTTGAGGTTGCGCGCTCGGTAGAATCGCCAGCAGCATACAGGCATGAGCGAACATCATAACCTGATTTCGACTCACCCGGCGGGTGAACAACCGCTGGTTGAGCCAGT